>Ga0265327_10000113_pt1 | contig 175267 bp, 176 predicted proteins | sample 41621metaG_FD_202089 | JGI IMG/M metagenome (GOLD analysis project Ga0265327, IMG submission 202089) | Rhizosphere microbial communities from Carex aquatilis grown in University of Washington, Seatle, WA, United States - 4-16-21 metaG | ecosystem: Host-associated > Plants > Roots >...
ACCGGACGTGGAGCCGGTCTCGGTCGCCAGCGCGCGAGACGCATTGGTGCAGGTACAGGGCGGGGACGCCACCTACGCGTGCGTCCCGATCGAGAGTTCACTGGAAGGTCCGGTGGTGCCGACACTGGACACCCTGGCGGTCGGTACGCCGCTGCAGATTTTCGCCGAGACGGTGTTGCCGGTGTCGTTCACCATCGCGGTGCGACCGGGCACCACCGCGGCGGATGTGAAGACCGTCGCCGGCTTCCCGATTGCCGCCGCACAGGTGCGGGAATGGTTGGCCGCCAACTTGCCGAACGGGGAGCTGGTGGCCGCGAACTCGAATGCGGCGGCGGCCGAGGATGTGAAGGCCGAGCGGGCCGATGCCGGGGTGTGCACGGAATGGGCCGCAGCACGTTTGGGGCTGCATGCCCTGGCCAGCGGCGTGGTGGACGAGGCCCACGCGCACACACGCTTTGTGCTGGTGGGGCGGCCAGGGCCGCCGCCGGCTGCCACCGGCTCGGACCGCACCTCGGTGGTCCTGGGGCTCGGGAATGTGCCCGGTGCGCTGGCCACCGCCATGAACGAGTTCGCGATCCGGGACATCGACCTGACGCGCATTGAGTCCCGCCCCACTCGTACGGGCCTGGGCACCTACCGGTTTTTTCTGGACTGCGTGGGCCATATCGACGACATTGCCGTCGGCGAGGCACTCAAGGGCCTGCATCGTCGTTGTGAGGATGTGCGGTATTTGGGATCGTGGCCGAGAGGGACCACAGCAGTCGCCGGGGCCAACCCGCCGGTGTTGGACGAGGCGTCGGGATGGCTCGCCGAGACACGGGAAGGGAAGTTGCGATGAGTGGGCGCCTTGTCTTGGTCCGGCATGGGCAGTCCTACGGAAACGTTGAACGTCGACTGGACACCAAACCACCGGGCGCGGCGCTGACCGAACTCGGATTGCAGCAGGCGCGCCTGTTCGCCAAGCGGTATGAGGAGCATGCGCCGGCGGTTCTGGTGCATTCGGTGGCGGTGCGCGCCGTGCAGACGGCCTCGAAAATCGCCGAACATCTTGGCGTGCAAGCGGAACAGATCGAAGGTCTGCATGAGGTCCAGGCCGGCGAGCTGGAGGACCACACCGATCTAGAGTCGTTCGCCGTCTTCGATCGCACGTATGAGCGTTGGCATTTCGGCGATCTCGACGCCCGGATGCCGGGCGGAGAATCGGCGCAGGACGTGTTCGACAGGTATCTGCCCGTGGTCGCCGACCTGCGGCTACGGCACTTGGAGAACGACGCGTCGACCGGTGATGTGGTGATCGTGAGTCACGGGGCGGCGATTCGTCTGGTTGCGGCAACCCTCGCAGGCGTGGATCCGGGATTTGCGGTAAACCGTCACCTGCGCAATGCGGAAGCCGTTGTGTTGGCGCCGATTACCGACGGACGGTGGAGCTGCGTGCATTGGGGCGATGCTGCGGCGCCCTTCCCGCATCAAGAAGCGGCCAGCGCCGAGGACTTGGCGCAGTCCGCCGACCCGATGGGCTAGCCGGCCAGTTGTATCTCGCTCTCACAATCGCATTGTGTGGCAATGCAATCGATGATGAGGCTATGCCGCAGTAGGTGTGGTCCGTCGCAGTCACGGTCGGTGCACTCGGCATGACGGGCGGAGTGCACGATCAGGGTGCCGTGACAGTGGTCGATGTCTCGGACGCAGTCACGGCAGGACACACCGCAGCTGATGGCGTGCCGCCAGTCCGGTGATTTCTTCATACACGTGTTGTAACACCGGATGCCGACAAGTCCGCGCAACCGCGCGGGGTCTGGCCTTATCTTTTGGCTTCCGCGTCACCGGAGTATCGGTGCGCCCGCAGCCATGGCCACGGGTGCATCACTTGCGGCGCAGGCGTGCGCCAAGATTGGTCTTGGCCAGGTCGATGATCTCGTCGCCACGCCCGGACAGCAGGGTTCGGGTGGCCCACAGTGAGAATCCCGCGACTTGTGCGGCGGTGATGGTCGGTGGAATCGACAGTTCTTGACGGGCGGTGACCACTTCCACGAGTACGGGTCCCGGGTGGCTGAAGGCTTCCGATAGCGCGGCATCCAGCTGATCTGGGCGGTCGACCCGGATGCCGTGGATCCCGAGTGCTTTCGCGACGTCGGCGAACACCGGATTATCCAGGGCAGTACCGTAATTCACGATACCGGCCGCCTTCATCTCCAGCTCCACAAAGCTGAGCGCGCCGTTGTTGAAGACGATCATCTTGACGGGCAGCTGCGACTGGGTCAGCGTGATGAGATCCCCCAGCATCATCGTCAGTCCGCCGTCGCCGGAAAGGGTGACAACCTGGCGGTCGCGGTGAGATGCCTGTGCGCCGATTGCCTGCGGCACCGCATTGGCCATGCTGCCGTGATTGAACGAACCGAGTAGGCGACGTCTGCCATTCATCGACAGGTATCGCGCCGCCCAGATGACGGGGGTTCCGACATCGGCGATGAAGACGGCATCATCAGCCGCCAACTCGTCGATGCTGCGTGCGACGAGCTCCGGGCGCACGGGCGTTTGATTGCGGTCGTCTACCGCCAATCGATCGAGCTGAGCCCGGGTGCGCGTGTAGTTCTCCCGCGCACGATCCAAATGCTTGCTGTCCGAATGCGGTGGCAAGACTGAGTTGAGGTGTTGGAGAGTCTCTTTCACTGCACCGACGAGAGGGACATCGACCCGAACGCGGCGACCGATGTGTTCGCCGCGGATGTCGAGCTGGATGACGGTAGCCTTCGGCGGATAGAACTGACGATACGGAAAATCGGTCCCGAGCATCAGCAGCACCTCGGTGTCCTCGAGGGCGTCGTACCCGGAGCGAAATCCGAGCAGGCCCGTCATGCCGATGTCGAAGGGGTTGTCATGTTCGACGAATTCCTTGCCGCGCAAGGTATGCACGATCGGCGCCTGCAGGATGCGCGCGGTGGCGAGCAGCTCCCCATGGGCTTCCTCGCATCCCGCTCCGGCCAGGATGGTGACTGCATTTGATCCGTTCAGCACCCGCACAGCGCGCTCCAGGGAGGCTGTATCGGGTAGCCGGGTGCCGATGCCGGCCACGATGGGGGCTGATGGAGGCGCTATATCCGTCTTGGCGCTGAGGATGTCGCCGGGGATTGTCAGGACTGCCACACCGCGCTGGTCGAGGGCGGCGCGGATGGCGATGTCGAGGACGTACGGAAGCTGTTCGACACTGCTGACCAACTCGCTGTACACGCTGCATTCGGAGAACAGGTCCTGCGGGTGGGTCTCCTGGAAGTAGCCACTGCCGATCTCGGCACTGGGGATGTGTGACGCGATCGCGAGCACGGGGACTCGGCTGCGATGGGCATCGAAGAGGCCGTTGATGAGATGGAGGTTCCCGGGGCCGCAGCTTGCGGCGCAGACCGCGAGGTTTCCGATCAGAGCCGCCTCGGCCCCGGCGGCGAACGCGGCGGACTCCTCGTGTCGTACGTGGACCCACTCCACGGTGCCATCGCGACGCAGTGCTTCGGTGAAGCCGTTCAGTGAGTCGCCGGGCAATCCGTAAATACGTTGAACACCAGCAGCTTTCACTGTTTCGAGGATGAGCTGAGAGACGGTGCGTGCCATGGTGTGCTCCGAATCGGTCGAGCCGCGTTGGCGGCTGGGATGGATCGGGTCTTCAGTATCGGATGCTAGCGAGCCGGATGCCGCAATGCCTCCGAGCCTCTACGACTCGACACGGCCGCCGAGTTGGTGCACCACGGAGTAAAGGTTGGCCACACCCCGGTGTTCGACAATCCGCCCGTCCCGCACACGCATCGCGTCGACGGTGTCGAACTGGACGACCCGGCCCGTCGGTTCGATGCCGAGGAACGTACCGGGGCCTGCTCACCCGCGACGTTGTCGCTTGTGTGTCCGCTCCCGGTCGTAGGCCCGACTGTGGTTGTCCGCACCGTTACAACTGGACCGCTCCTGGGTCGGCAAAATGGGACGATAACGCATTGATATTGCGATGCAATCTGAATATCGATACAATTTATGTATGGCTTCGTGCCAACGCGATGCGATACAAGGGAGTGGACCATGGGCAGCCTGCGCGACGATCCGAGATTTGTGGGGACGGTGGAAGAGCGCCGGAGGCGTGACCGCCGGTATGACTTCTTGTTGAAACTGCACGGGCAGAACGGCAATAAGGCGCTGCAGATCGCGGAGGCCCCGCGTAAGGATGACGGCTACTTTGGGCTCGATTCACTCAGCTTCAAGGTCTACGAAAACGTCATGGTGGCTGGCATGGGAGCGCTGTCCGGACTGTTCATCTCCGTGCTCGACCCCGACGGTGCCTATGGCGTCGGCCAGCACACGACGTACTACTACGACACGGTGGGCCGAGTCCGCCGGAGCCTGTTGTTCTTCGCGGGAGCCGTCGCGGGAGACACCGAGGTGGCAGTCAAGGTCGGGCGGGACCTGTTTCGCAAGCACTCGCACATCAACGGCGAGGTTCCATCCACCGGAGAGTCGTTTCGGGCGAATCATGTTGAGACACTGAAGTTCACGTATGTGGTTGGGTGGCCGCACCTGTGGCGCGCCTATACGAAGTTCGGCGACCCGAACGCGACGTACGAGGACGAGTGCCAGTTCTACAAGGAGCAGGTACGGGTCTGCGAGCTGATGGGCATGCCCGCGGGAGAACTGCCCACGACGCCCGAGGAGGTCGAGGCGTGGGTTCAGAACGCGGAGAAGAACCTGATGGCCTTCACCCGGCCGGCTCAGGAACTCACTGACTTCCTGACGCACAATCCGTGGACGCCGTTGTACCCCAACGCGATTCTGGGGACCGGGATAAAGCTGGCGATCTGGGCGGCGATCCCGCTGCTCACCCCTTATGTCCGGGAGATCTGTGGATTGACGACGATGCGGGTGTGGCCCACCATTGGCACGCTCGCGATCAAGGTCGCGGTGCGTGCCCTGCGGAATCCGATTGTCGAGAAGCTGATCTTGCCTTGGTTCGGATACGAGATGTGGGGCTATATGCACAATGCGATTCGGCATGCGCCGGATGGTGGGACGGTGCCCTTCGACCATCAAGTGGGTCTGAAACTGCAGCAGGGCAAGGGCGGAACGTTGGATGGCGGCGCATGCCCCATGCATTCCCTTGCCGCGGCACAGTCAGCAGAGGCGACGGTATGACGCGTATCGACATCATGGCGAACGAGAGGTTACTCGATGATCGTCATCACCTGCATGAGTTCCAGGAACTGTGGGCCGACGGCCCGGTCGCATTCGTCTTCCTACGCCAGTTCGGCAGCTCCTTTGCCGTCCGCCAAGCTCAGTCGCTCAATAGGTATCACGATGAAATCGTCGCTGCCGGAGCAAAAGTGGTGTTCATTGGATTGGGAACCTCTATTCAGGGCTTCACCTTCCGCAAGCGCACCCAGACGAGGTCTTTGGTGCTGACTACACACGATCAGACGCTGTATCGAACAATGGGACTGTGGCGGTACCGGGCGGGAACGATCGGACCGTCGAACCTGGGAACATGGCTCGAGCTCATGCGCGAGGGTGTGTATCCGTACCAGCGGACGGGCGATCCGTATCAACTGGGCGGCGTCTTCGTCGCAACGGCCGGAGGTCGCGAAGTCACATGGGATTTCCGGGCGCACAAGGCATCCGACATCGCCCCGGCAGACGAAATAGTCGATGCCCTGGTGCAGGCGGCATTGCGGCACCCCGTTGGTGTAGCGACCTAGCTACGAGGTCCGTCCGTGTCCCGAGCAACGATCATCGAGTCGACCACGACAGCTCGATATACTGCGAGCCGGTCGGCTACAGCCGGGAATCGGAAGGTGCGCGCGCGCACGGACTAGCGAGCGGGGTGTCGATGCCAAGGGCGCTGACCCGCGAAGAGCTGCAAGCGCAGACTCGTGAGCTTGTGCTCTCCGCTGCCGAGACGGTCTTTCTGGAACGGGGATTTCACGCCACGACGGTCGCGCAGATCGCCGCCGAGGCGGGCCGGACGCAAGGGTCGATCTATAGCAATTTCGAGAGCAAAGATGCGTTATGCCGGCAACTCCTGCGTATCCACTACGAAGGGTGGCTGGCGAAGGTCGCGATGGCGGTCATGGCCGCCGCCGACGCCGCGGCCAAACTTGCGATCGTTGAATCCAAGTGGCGTGTTCTGAGCGCCGAGACCGACTGGATTGGGTTGACCGCAGAGTATCTACTCGCGGTCCGACATGATCCGGAGCAGGCTCAACTGATTCGAGAGAACATCACCGGCTTGCAGGCGGGAGTCAAGGCAGTGTTCGCGGGCCAGCTTGAAGCCGAGGGCATCGCGGTGATGGAGCATCCGATCCTGGACGACGCGGTGGCGGCGATCGTCGCTACGGGTACAGGATTGGTCGTCAATCACACGATGGGTCTCGTCGAGCTCGATCAATCGACCAGTGTGTTCATGCAGACCCTTGAGACGTGGCGAGAGCGGCTGACTGCTTCTGGTTAGCGTTAGTGAACTGGTAGTCGCTAACGGGAAGTAACGGGTCTGCAGGCGCATAGCGGCGTAGGCAGATGGCTCTTCGCCGCGCCTCTTTGATCACGCGAACATAGGGCACCTCCAGACCGCCGATCCCCACAATCACATGGCGGGCGGTGATCTCTTCACGATCGGGCTCGACATGCCAGATGTCGGTGGCCCCGTCGACTCTGCTGCCCAGCACTGTCGTTCCCAGCCGTAGCTTGTCGCGCAACCCATGTCCGTCGACGACTCCCGCTACTTCGGAGAAAGTCCGCGTGTAGCAGCGCAGCAGTACCTCGGCGATCTTGGTGACCGTTGTTCCGCCCAGTCCGTTCGTCAGGAACCTCGGCCGCGTCCAGAGGTGTTGCTGAGATTCGGCGCGGCTGGCCCGCTGTCGCTGGCCGGACACCGCGCTCCCCTGAGATCTCACACTTGGTGCTTAAGGCAGGCGCGCCTGACGTATACAGCATCGCATGCTGCCGTTATCCCAAGCGTGTTAGGCGGGTGGAATCTACTCCAGGCCGAGGCTCTTGAGCGCGTGTGTCATCCGCTGCGGTGTCGCGGGAGTCAGCGTCGCCCACAGCGCACCGTCGGCGGAGGTACTGGGGGTGGCCATGATTCGCCCAAATGCGGTGTCGTACACCGCAACTCCGCCAGGTGCACGGTCGGTGATCCCGTCGACACGACGAATCGCGGTGATCTCCGTCATCGCACCGCGGCGGGCCATTGCCTTCGCGACGGTGACCGCATCGGCCTTGGTGGCGCCGAGGGCCATGAGCCGCCGCGCCATATCGGCGGGCTCGGAGTTGAGGGCCAGCGCCAGCTGCTCGGCGGGTGCGTTGATGGACCCGAACTTCAGCGGGGTGGCCTCCCCGAGGTAGCGCCATAGCTCGGCGCCGAGTGAACCGGTCACCGATCGCATGGCCACACCCTCGCCATCATTGACCAGCAGCACATACGCCTCGCCGTGTTCGACCAGGCACAGACGCAGCATCTGCGATCCCGCCCACCGGCGCACCGCAACCTGGCCGGTCGCCTTACTGGCAGAGGTCAGCATGTCGCGAAGGGTGGGGTGAAGGTCTTCGCCCTTCAGTAGGTTGCGTTCCTTGAGCCGGGTACGGGCGCTTTCCAGGGCGTCTCGATGCTCGACTTCGTCCTCGTGGCGGGGACCGGCGGCCAGCACAACCGGCAAGAGGTCGTTGCCGGTGATCTCGCGGGTCAGCTCCAGCTCGTCGAAGTCCAGGCGGACGGTCACAGCTCCACGCTCGCACCGAGGACCGGAGGCGCCACTGCTCCCTTGGAGCCGCCGCGCTCGAAGAGCGATGAGGCGTCAACGTTTTCGAAGTCCGGAACCTTGTCGGTACCCGACTTGTTGGTCAGGATGTCCGGCAGTTCGACAGGCTTGCTCTCGTCGCCCATGAAGACGCCGGTGGCGCCGATGGCGGTGAGATCCTTGTCGTCCTCGTCTTCATCCTTCTTGTTGACACTGCCGCCGACCTTGATGCCCTTGCCGGCCGAAGCAGCCAGTGCGCCGCCTGCCATCATCCCGGCCATCGGCGCACCCATGCCGCCCATGCCCACACCGGAGCCGCCGACGGCGGCCGGGTTGCCTGCCATGGAGATGGCCGCCGCGCGGGCGCTCTGCACACCGGGTACCGAGTCGGGGCTCAAGGGGCTCGGGCCCATCTCCGACAGGCCGACGCCGGCAGCACTGACACCGGTGTTGCCGCTGTTGGCTTCCGACTTCTCTTCGGGGTACTTGATGATTTCTGGAGCCGGCGGGAACTCGACGACCTTGGCCGCGGGCTCGCTGGCCGACTCGTACGTTTCCATGGCCTTAGCTGCCTGAAGGTCCAGGCCCTGCTCCATGCCCTCGGTGGTGGCGTGGAGCCCGAAGAGCGCCCCACCCGCCGACAACGCCTCGGCTTTGGCCTTCTCCAGCTGTGCCAGGTCGTTGATGTGCGGCATGTCGAGAACCGCGGTGCTGTACGACTCGGCGTAGGTGTTGGAGGTGTCACTGACCTGTTGGGTCAGCCCGGCCATCTTGTCGAGCCAATCGGTGAACGGGTTCAGCTTGGTCAGCGCCTCCTCGGCGCGAGGTCCGCGGTACCCCTCCATCAGTTTCTCGCCGACCCGAGTGCTGTTTTCGTGCACCTCGGCGAACGCGGCACTGATCTCCTGCCAGGCCAGCGCGCTGTCGACGACATGTGTCGGGCCTGCACCGGTGGTCAGGTCAAGGGCCAGCTTCTTCGCTTTGCGGGCCACCCAGTTGACGCCAGTGAATCCGGTCATGATCTATTCCCCCACACCATTGATACGGGCGGCGTTGTGGTGCTCGAGGTCCACGAACGCCTGCGAGTTACGCCGGAGTGCTTCGGCGATGCGCTTGAGCTGCTCGATGCCGTCCTTGGCAACCTTCTCGAAGTTCTCGTTGGTCTTCGCCGAGGCGTGCGCCACCGCGGTGGACACCTCGTCGCGGCCCGCCGAGCCGAACTTGGCGGTCTCTAGCTGCTTGTCGAGAGCTTCCTGCAGTCGCTGCGCCATCGCGTCGTACTCGGTGGCGGCATCCTTCATCACATCCGGATCGACCTGCAGAACAGTTCCCGGCTGGTTAGCCAGGTCCCAACGGATCTCCTCACGCTGGGCGGGCGCCGGTACGTCAGCCATCTTCTGTCCCCTTTCCCCCACTTGTCTCACGTCGTCCTAAGGGCAGTTTTGCCCTTTCACTAGAGATGGACGGCGGATCCCTCTATTTGGTTCCATCATTCTCCAAGATTTTTGGATTTTTTTCCAGCAAACCCCAGCCGCCCCTTTAGTCCCAGCCCAGCTGGTGTAATCGCTCGTCGTCGATACCAAAATGGTGGGCGATCTCGTGGATCACTGTGATCGTGACCTCATCGATCACCTGATGTTCGCTGGAACACATCTCCAGCAACGGTTCGCGGTAAATGGTGATGGTGTCCGGCAGCGCCCCAGCATAGAAGCTGTCGCGCTCTGTCAGGGCGATCCCCTCGTACAGCCCGAGTAGCTCGGGATCCTCTGGATGACGATCCTGGACCAGCACCACCACGTTGTCGATGGCGGCGGCGAGCTTCGGCGGCACGGCGTCCAGAGCATCGGACACCAACTCCTCGAACCGTTGCTCGCTCATGTCGACGGGCATCAGACGGCATCCGACATCGGCACGGCTAGGCCGGCCCGGGTGGCGGCGCTCCAGCAGGTGCCTGGCCCGGAGCGGGGCCTTCCATGGGCGGACCGTCCATAGGCGGACCTGCGGGCGGCGGTGGCGGACCCGCACCCGGAGGCAGCGTCGTCACGATGGTGATGCCCGGAGGGTTACTGGGGTTCGGCACGGCGGACGACGTCGGCGGCGCCGAGCTCCTTGTCGGTTGCTGAGTCGACTGTTGAGTCGATTGTTGGGTGGGTTGCTGAGTGCGCGTCGGCTGCTGTGTATACGTGGGCTGCTGCGTATAGGTGGGTTGCTGAGTGGGAGCCGGTGCGGTGGACAGCGGGATCGGCGTCAAGTTCAGCCGATCGGCGGGGATGTCCGGTGGCGGTACCGGCGGCTGGCCGTTGATCAACAGTTGCCCGCTCTTGGCACTGTTGACCAGAGTCGACCACGCACCATTGCCCAGGGTGGAGCCGATATTGCAGCTGACCTCGCGGCTGCCGGCGGTCCAGCTGGGCAGGGTGATCGTGTTGTAAGACAGCGTGAGAGTGGTGGCCCGGAATCCGTCGGGATTACCCATGTACTCGTTGGTCAAGTGGGTGCAGCTGTCCTTGATGAACACGTCCTGATCGGGCTCGGGCGGGACCGAACCCGGGAACTGCTCTGCCAGGCTCACCGTTCCGGTGATTTCCATGGAATGAGCCTTGTCGCAGTCCACCGGGAGTTCGGTGGGCAGATTTGTTGTCGAGTCGATGCCCAGGCAGGTGCCGGCCGGCCAGATCTTCGACTGATCCTGCTCGGCCACCTTGCCATGGAACAGCTGTTGCTGGTTGTCGGCGCCGGGGAGCTGCAGCCCACACAGCACGCGACGTTCCCCTGCCTCGGTCCAGCCCTTTTCGCCTGGCCACAGCATGCCCATGGTGAATCGGCTGTTGGGGTCGTAGCGATCGCCAAGGTAGCGGTTGATGGCAACCTGGCACTGCTCCTGGCTGATCTCCTGGATACGACCGACGGTGGGTGGTCGTGAGTTCGGCCCGTACTCCGTGCCCGGGAAAGTGCGCAGGTCGATGGACTCGGCGATTTCGAAACGATGATCGTTCGCGCAGTCGACTATGTTGACGTCGTTGGTGGAGGCGGGCGCGGGCCAGTTGAGGCACTCACCAGCCTTCGCTGAGTTGAAGGTGCTGTTGCCCGGGGCGCCGGTGCTCGGCACCGGGTTGGAGTCGATCTTGTTGACCAGGCGATCTGCGGAGGTCCAGCCGTCCGGCAGTGCCTGGGTGATGCCCGCGATGAACAGTCCGCCGAAGGTGACGAGAAGCAGCGCGCGGTGCGTGGAGCGCTCCTTGAGCCCTTCCTTCAAACCGGCCCACCAGTGGGGTTTGGCGGACTGAGGGGCTTCTTCCTGGGATTCCCCGGCGACCCGCGTGTCGGCATCCTCGTTATCGGGATACTCCAGGGTTTCCGTCTGCGGCGCCTCTGCGGCGTCGACGGATTCGGTGGCGGTCTCGGCATCCGCCGCAGGCGAGGCGGCAGTCTCCGGTGATTCCGCGGATGGCGTGGCAGAGTCCGGCGACTCGACGGGGGAGTCTCCGGATGTGTCGGTGCCCAGCTCGTCCTTGGCGGATTCTTCCGGGGTGGAGTCGTCCCGCTCGACCTTCGGCGTGGGTTCGGCTGCGTCACTCATACTGCAGTCATTGTTACAGGTGACGGTGCGGGTTAGCCGAGCGATGCTGTCCGCATGCGCCGCTAGATTGAACACTGTGACAACGATGGAACCTGACCGTGACAACCCGGAGGACCAGGCGGGGGAAGCCGAGCATCAGGCCCGTGTTGCCGAGCAGGTGGCGGCGCTCGCCCATGAGCTGTTCGATATGGCCCGGGAGGGCAATGCGTCGACCCTGGCCGCGTACCTAGATTCCGGCGCACCGGTGGATCTGACGAATGAGGCGGGCGACACCCTCGTCATGCTGGCCGCCTACCACGGGAACACCTCGACGGTGCGTTCGCTGATAGCGCGCGGAGCCGACGTCAATCGCGCCAATGACAAGGGGCAGACTCCGCTGGCAGGAGCGGTGTTCAAGGGCTCCGACGACATCGTCCAGATCTTGGTCAACGCGGGCGCTGATCCCACTGCCGGAACACCGTCCGCGCTCGACGCGGCGCGCATGTTCGGCAAGGACGAGTACCTGAGCCTGTTCGGCGCCTAATGGGTTGGCCGGGGATTCCGGCCCCCACGTAAGGTTCAGCAGGTGATCGACCTGAAATTCCTGCGCGAAAACCCCGACGCGGTGCGTGCCTCGCAGCGTCTCCGGGGCGAGGATCCGGCACTCGTCGAGGTGCTGCTTGACGCCGATACGGCACGACGGGCGGCAATATCAACGGCCGATACGTTGCGTGCCGAGCAGAAGACCGCCAGTAAGAAGGTAGGCCAGGCGACGCCTGAGGAGCGCCCGGCGCTGTTGGCAGCCGCCTCCGAACTTGCCGCGCAGGTCAAGGCGGCTGAGGCCGAGCAGGTGGTCACCGAGGCCGCGTTCACCGAGGCGCATAAGGCGATCAGCAATGTGGTGATCGACGGTGTCCCCGCCGGAGGCGAGCAGGATTTCGTGCTGCGGGAGTTGGTGGGTGAGCCGACCGCCATGGAAAACCCCAGGGACCATGTGGAATTGGGTGAGTCGCTGGGTCTGTTCGACATGGAACGCGGCGCCAAGGTCTCCGGTGCGCGGTTCTACTTCCTCACCGGGTACGGCGCGCTGCTACAGCTGGGCTTGCTGCAGTTGGCGGTGCAGACCGCGGTGGCCAACGGGTTCACCCTGCTGATCCCGCCGGTCTTGGTGAAGCCCGAAATCATGGGCGGCACAGGATTTTTGGGTGCACATGCCGATGAGGTGTATCACCTCGAAGAGGACGATCTGTACTTGGTGGGGACCTCGGAGGTGCCCATCGCCGGCTACCACTCCGGTGAGATCCTCGATTTGAACGAAGGTCCGTTGCGTTACGCGGGGTGGTCCAGCTGCTTCCGCCGTGAGGCGGGCAGCTACGGCAAGGACACCCGCGGCATCATCCGGGTGCACCAGTTCGACAAGGTGGAGGCCTTCGTCTACTGCAAGCCGGAAGACGCCGAGACCGAGCATGCCAAGATCCTTGGCTGGGAGCGGGAGATGTTGGCCCACATCGACGTGCCGTACCGCGTTATCGATGTAGCGGCAGGCGATTTGGGCTCATCGGCGGCGCGCAAGTTCGATTGCGAGGCGTGGGTACCGACACAGCAGGCCTACCGCGAGCTGACCTCCACCTCCAACTGCACCACGTTCCAGGCGCGGCGGCTGGCCGTGCGCTACCGCGACGAAAACGGTAAGCCGCAGACCGCTGCCACCCTCAACGGCACCCTGGCCACCACCCGGTGGTTGGTGGCGATCCTCGAGAACCACCAGCAGCCTGACGGCAGCGTCCGTGTGCCCGCGGCGCTGGTGCCCTTCGTCGGAACCGAAGTGCTGGAGCCCAAATGAGCAAGATGTTCGACGTCGAGTTGAACGAACTGCGGGGCTGGTTCGGTTTTGGGGTGGCCGGGAACTTTGCCGGTCATCTCGAACAGGCGGGGGAGTCGGCGGATTTCGTGAACGTTGTCACGGATGCTCCTGCCGGGACATCCGCCCCCAAGGGAATCTTTCCCTGGTACGTACCGGGCGACGAGGGATTCCTGGGACAGTTCCCGCTCTCGCAGGACGAGACGGTGCTGCCCGAGAGTGACACGCCGCTGAACCTGCAGATCGAACCCGAGGTGGGCTTGGCATGCCGGGTGCATTGGCGCGGCGACGTCGTCGCCTCGCTGGAGCCGTTTGCGCTGGGCGCCTTCAACGACTGCTCGATCCGTCGGCCCAATGCCCCCAAGATCAGCCACAAGAAGAACTGGGGTGCGGCATCCAAAGGTGTTGCACGACAGTTCTTTGAGATTGTTGACCTGACTCCGGACGGACCTACCGCCACCTTGCGGCTCAACTGCCACCTGCACACCGCAGATGGTCAGGAGCACGAGTATGGCGTCGACAGCCCGTTGCTCGGATACTCGTACTACGGCGAGGTGCTGTTGGACTGGATCACCGAGCGTCTGGACAACCAAAAGGGCTCCCCGGACACACCGTTGGAAGATGTGGGTGCGCTGATGGTGGCCGCGGGGCACCCCGAGCACGCGTTGATCGGTATCGGGGCGACCAGGTACACGGCGCTGGGTGAATCCACATACCTGCAGGCGGGCGATGAGGCTGTGGTGCGGGTGTACGGTACCGACTCCGACGAGGCGTCCGAGCTGCGACAGCGGGTACGAACGGTCGGTTAGGTGGGACATGCGGAGTTGCGCCGCCTAATGCACGCTAGCGTCGGGGCATGACTGAAGGCGTGACCTCGGATACCTACCGGGAACTTTCTGAAAACGCTGTGCAGAAACACAATAACCGGATGATCCGGCTGCTCCGTGAGAACGGCGGCAAGCTGCCGGAAGCGCCCGACGACGAGATGCCGGTACTCATCGTGACCATCACCGGCGCGAAGTCGGGGATCGAGCGGCTGACACCCCTGGGGTACTTCGAACATCGGGGGCGCCGGTTCATCGTGGGATCCAACGGCGGACAGGAACAGCCACCGGCATGGATCTTCAACGTGCGCGCCCATCCCGAGGTGATCGTCGAGGTGGTGCCGAACATCTACAACGCTGTTGTGCGCGAGCTGAATTCAGAGGAACGTGACGAGATGTTCCCCGCGCTGGTGGCCAAGCATGCGTTCTTCGGCGACTACCAGACGCGCGTCGACAGGGTCATCCCGATGTTCGAGTTGGTGCCGCGCTAGCCCAGCTTTTTTGACCGTAGCTCGTGACCTTTGGAGGTCAAGCAGCGGCCGGTCTCCAGGTTCCAGTCCCACCCGTGTAGGTTGCAGGTGAGGGTTTTTCCTTCCACCACACCGAATTTCGATAGGTCGGCCTTCAGGTGCGGGCAACGGCGCTGGATTTCCCAGCCGTTGAGCGTGATCGAGGCGCTGTCGTCATGGGCCTCGGCGAACCAGCCGTCGGCGTAGGCGATGCGCTCGTTGGTGAGGCATTTAAAGAAGGTGTAGAGGTACTCGTTGTAACCGCCCACGCGCCAAGCCTTGAAGCGGGTGGACAAGAAGATGGTGTTCACCCAGTCGGGCTCGTCATCGCGGAGCACCGTACGCACCAACTCAGGCGCGATCCCGAAACCGTAGCGGAACTTCTCATTGGGAATAGGTTCACGGACAATGCGTTTCGGAAAGTCGAGGGCCACTGTCTCGTCGCCCATGCGCAGCTCGACGGGATAGCCGATGCCATCGCAGATTTGATCGGTTTGCGCCATGATCGGTTCGAATTTGGCGCGCAGCGCCCCGAGTAGTGGCTCGCCCTCGGCGGGTGCCCAGACCGCCTTCTCGGCGGCCAGTACGGGAGCCATTCGCTGGGCGTATTCCTCGATGTAGGCGGCCTTGCCGGCGCCGAAGATGTGTTCGGCCTCCTCGTCGGACACCGGATGTTCCAGCGAATGCAGTTCGGACCCAGTGAAATCCGCGACGGTGCCGGGAATCATCAGCAGGCCCTTGTCGTGGCCGTGCTGGCGCATCTGGTCCAGGAACACCAGCTGGTCCGGGAAAATGTTCGCCGGATCGTCATGGTCGTCGTTGAGGTCGCGCAACTCGGCGTCCAGGAAACACGGCGGCCCGGCGGAGGGGATCACCCAGGTGGCGCCCACCTGCGTGATGTACTGACGGCACCGGTCCATCCCGCGCTGTCGCTTCTGGGTGCCGAAGGCCTCCTTGGCGCGGGCGGGCATGTCGTAGACCATCGGGTACCAGATGGCCCCCGAGTACTGCAGCATGTGCACGTCGACGTGCCCAAACTCTTGGGCCAGCACATCCAGGTCGACGGGGCGGGCGTCGTTCATATTGAAGCAAGTGGTGGAGCCGTCCGAAATGACGAGGCCGGAGTCACCGATGGGTCCGTCGGCCGGCGCCCGCAGCGCGATGATCATGATGTCCAGATCGCCCTTGGGCCCACTCACCCGGTGCTTTACCGAGTCCTCGGTCTCCACGAAGGTGTGGAAACCCAGACCTTCGAGCTCGCGCTTCAGGTCCGGGACCGGGTAGTCGGGCAGCAGCACCACCGCGTCCTTGTTGACGTGCTCGGTCAGGTTCTTCGGGTCGTAGTGGTCCTTGTGTAGATGCGAGACGTAGAGGTAGTCGCAGTTACCGAGCCGGTCCCAGTCGAGGGTGCTGTTATCGGGGAACGGAAACCAGGAGGCGAAGTACGCAGGGTTGACCCAGGGGTCGCAGAGGATGCTGCCCGCCGCCGTCTCGATGAAGAATCCGGCGTGGCCGACACTGGTGACTCGCATGGCCCCAGCCTATCGAGCTGCGATTACCGTGCAAAAAGGTGCGCAAGGCGCAGGAAAATGCGCCGTAATGCCCTTGTATAGGAAACCTACGTAAAATTGGTGGTGTGTACACCACCGATGGCGTCACCGCCGACGTTCTTGCTGTGATCGCGCGGCTCAACCGGTGGGTATCCAGCCACGCCGAGCTGCCTGTGCCCACCGGGCAGGCGCGGCTTCTCGCGCTCGTCGGCGAGATGGAGGATGCCCGGATCTCAGACCTGGCGCAGGCCGACCATTGCAGCCAACCCACGATGACGGTGCAGTTGAAGCGGTTGCAGGATGTCGGCTATGTCGAGCGCCGCGTCGACCCCACCGACAAGCGTGCGCAGCGCATCAAGCTGACCGAGGCGGGCCGCGAGGCGCTCGTCGCCATGCGTGCTCAGCGGCAGAGTGTGCTCGATCCGTGGCTGAGCACGTTGCCGACTGACGAGCAGCGGACTCTCGCCGAGGCCACGAGGATTCTCGAGGGCCTTACCCGCCGGATGGCCGCACAATCCGGTTAGTCCCGTCGGTTCACTCGGCCTCGAACAAGTGCCGCAGATAGGCGTGCGGATCGGTCAGGAATCGCTGCCAGTGCCCGACCATCTCCAGGTCGTTCCAATCGGATTGCTGCACACCATCTTCCCCGAACTCCAGGATGGTGGCGCCAGGAAATGCCGCCAGCACGGGAGAGTGGGTGGCCATGATGACCTGAGATCCTGCGGCGACCACGGCGTCGAGCATCGCCATCAGCTGCAGCGACGAGGTGAAGGACAGTGCGGCCTCGGGCTCGTCGAGGATAAATAATCCCCGCTCCATGTCCCGCTCGGCGAGGAAGGCCAGAAACGACTCGCCGTGCGAGCGCTCGTTGAGCCTGCCGTCGAAGATCTGTTCCGGGGTGCGCCCGTCGACGGCTGTGAACAGCTGATGCATTGCTTCGGCACGTAAGAAACATCCCCCGCTGGGTCGGGGATGCTCGGCGTCGAGAGTGAACGTCCAGTGCAGGTCGGTGTCTTCACCGCTGGGGCGTGCGCCCCAATGTGTGACCGCGGCGGGCAATTTCCAATGCCACGAGGATGCCAGCGCCTCCAGGAAGGTGGACTTGCCCGAGCCATTCTCGCCGACGATCACGGTGACACCGGCGGTCAAGCGCAGCGGCTGGGTCGCGAGTTGGGCTATCGCGGGAATCTCGAAATACCAAGCATCTGGCTGTTTTTCACGATTGATCGCGATCTGACGCAGGATCACTTCTCGATGGTATCGGGAAGTAGCGTTCTCGAGAATCGGGATCTTGAGTGTCAAGCATTCTGAATTGGAGAACGCTGCTATCGTTAGAAACCGTTGGACCTGCGGTTTCTCTTGATTCTACGGTTGAGGCATGACCCTGAAAACACGGCTGACACAGCACTTCGGTATCGAGCATCCGGTGGTCCTCGCGCCCATGGACGAGGTCGCCGATGCGCGGCTTGCCAGTGCCGTCAGCGCTGCGGGTGGGCTCGGTCTGCTCGGTGGCGGCTACACAAACGAGGCGTGGGTTCGCGAGCAGTTCGAGCGGGTGACCGCTGCCGTGGGGTGCGGATTCATCACCTGGACGCTGAAGGGAAACGAACACGTCCTGGACCATGCGCTGCAACAAGATCCCGCCGCGATCTTTTTGTCGTTTGGAGATCCCGCGCCCTACGCCCCCCGCATCCGGGCGGCCGGTGTGCCGTTGATCTGCCAAGTGCACAACGTTCAGCAGGCGCTGCGGGCCATTAAAGCGGGTGCCGACGTCATCGCCGCTCAAGGAGGAGAAGCGGGGGGACACGGGGAAGGGCAACGCTCAACATTCACCCTGGTGCCCGAGATCGCGGACCTTGTCGCCAGTACCGCACCGCAGGTGCTGGTGTTGGCGGCGGGCGGAGTGACCGATGGGCGCGGTGTGGCGGCATCGCTCGCCTTGGGGGCCGATGGTGTGCTGGTCGGGACCCGGTTCTGGGCCGCGCAGGAAGCGGCGATCTCCCGGGCGGCCCAGCAATACGCCCTGCAGGTCGACGGCGACGACACCATCCGCCAGCACGTCTATGACATTCTGCGCGGCAAGGACTGGCCGCGCCCGTACAGCGGCAGGGTGCTGCGCAATGACTTCGTCGAGAAGTGGCACGGCCATGAGGCCCAGCTCGTTGAGCATCTCGACCAGGCCCGGTCTGATTACCAGGCGGGTGTGGCTGCCGAGGATTACCGCATCGCCAACGTGATCGTCGGCGAAGGCATCGGGCGAGTACGTCATATCGAGAGTGCCGCCGACATCGTTCATTCCATGGTGGCGCAGGCCGCCGCCATCAACCCGACCTATCAAGGAGCCACGACATGCCACTAGTACGCATCGAGCTGACCTCGGACCGGTCCCGTGCGGAGCAACACGCCATCGCCGACGCCGTGCACGACGCGTTGGTGGCGGTGTTGAAAATCCCTGCGCGAGACCGGTTCCAGATCATCACCGCACACGATGCGGCGGACATCATCGCCGAAGACGCCGGGCTGGGATTTCAGCGGTCGGGCCGGGTGGTGATCGTGCACATCTTCACTCAAGCCGGCAGATCCACCGAGACCAAGCAGAGGATTTTCGCCGAGGTGGCCAACAGGCTTGCCGCCGTCGATGTGGACGGCGCCGATCTGTTCGTGGCGATCAGCGAAAACGGGCCGCAGGATTGGTCTTTCGGCTTCGGATCGGCGCAGTACGTCACCGGCGAGCTGGCCGTGCCTGCCGCCGCGAGCGCGTGATTGACTCCAGATATGGAGCTCAGTGACATCACGCATTTTCTCGCGGTCGCCGAGGCCGGGGGTATCTCACATGCCTCGAAGCAACTTCACACCGTGCAGTCGAATGTCAGCACCCACATCAAGGCACTGGAAGACGAGCTCGGCGTCGAGTTGTTTCGGCGGCATGCCCGGGGCATGACACTGACCAACGCGGGTGAGGCTTTTCTGCCGTACGCCGAACGGATCACGGCGCTGCTGAGAGAGGCAACCCAAGTGGTCGGTGACGAGGCCGAACCCACCGGAACGTTGGCGATCGGATCCATGGAAACCACGGCCGGTCTTCGCCTGCCCGGCGTCCTGGCGGCGTACGCGGCGGCCTGCCCGCGGGTGGACTTCACCCTCGCCACGGGCACTACCGCCGAGCTGATCGATATGGTGATCGATCGTCGGCTGGACGGCGGATTTGTGTGTGGACCCGTCGAAAATGAGGCGTTGACAACGGATTTAGCTTTCGTGGAGGAACTGGTCCTGGTCACTGCCCAGCGCCACAAGGATGTTCGCGATGTCTTCGGTATGTCCGCGCGGATGCTCGTCTTTCGCAATGGCTGCTCCTACCGCGCCCGGCTGCACGAGATCTTCGTCGACCAGGGCATCGCCGATCCCCAGGTTCTTGAGTTCGGCAGCCTCGAAGGAATTTTGGGCTGTGTCGCGGCCGATATGGGTGCGACGCTGCTACCGGTAGGGGTCGTCACGGCCTCGCAGCGTGCCTCGCTGCTGCGCATGCACCCGCTGCCGCCGATGCGGTCCCGCGTGGAAACAGTGTTTGTCCGGCGTGCGGATTCGATTGTTTCTCCGGCGATGTCGCAGTTCCTGCGTCAGGTGGAGCGCGCCGATACGCCGGTCATGCTGCGATCGGTGGCGCCGTGATTACTCGTAGCGGCCGTACCCGGTGATACCCGAATCGTCTGCGGCCACGTAGGTCGACAACCCCACGCCGCGGCCCTCGCCGCCGCCGACGGTGGTGAGGGTGCCGTGGTCGTTGATGAGCACGATGTTCACGTGTTGCCCCTTCGGGCTCGGCACGTCGTACAGCACCATGTCGCCGGGCTTGGGCGCGTAGCCGGGAGCCTCGTAGCGCCCCCCATCCTTGAGATAGGCGGTCAACGTCAGCACCCCGGGGATGCGCCAGTGTCCGGAGTTCGGGTTGGCGAACGGCTTGCCCGACGCGCGCATCACCCAGCTGGTGAAGTCGGCGCACCATGGCTCGTCATTGCCCTCGGAGTACTTCGACATCCCGGCCTGGGTGGCGTACTCCTCTCCGAGGATGCGCACCACGGCGGCCCGTCCCGGGGACAGCGCCGAGGTATCGACGACGGGAAACGCCGGCGTGGTGGTGCGAGAACGGTAAAAGCCGATGGCGCCACCGGCCACCACGACGAGGGTTGCGACGAGCGCTACCAGCAGCAGGGCCCGGCGGGTCGGAAGACGCATGCGATTCAGATTACGGAAATGCGCCACGGGGCCGCTTCCAGACAGGGTCAGTCTTCGGAGTCCCAAAGACGGCGGTAGTAGGCCATGCGGTCGGGGTCCTCGGGCACGCCGTAGGCCTCGAAGAAGGTGGCGTCCCAGTTCCCGCCGTAGTTCCATTCCAGCGACCAGCTGGCCACCGCGAGGTCGGCCCAGCGGTCCGCGACCCCAAGTTCACCGAAATCCACATGCCCGCACCAGTTCCCGTCGTCGTCGAGCAGGGTGTTGGGCGCGCAGGCGTCGCCATGGCATACGACCAGATGATCGATCGGTGGGTGCTCCGACAGTCCGTCAGGGTTGGCCACGCGGACGATGCGGTCGGTTACCGACCAGCTGTACGGGCAGTCGCCGACCGGTAGCAGGTCATGCAGCGCGCGCAACCCGGATCCGATGGCGCGCACCGCCGGCTCGGGATCGTTGATCCAGCGTGGCACCACCGCACTATCGCCTGGGATGCCGGCGGTGTGCAGCCAGTGCAGGGGACCGTCGGTGTTGACCGCCAGCACGGCGGGCACCGTCGTGTAACGGCCCGCCCAGGTGAGCTTCTCTGCCTCGACGTGCAGGTCGATCGCCGGGTGAGGCGCCGATACCTTCACGAACTCCCGGCCCGGCCCGGTGCCGAGCTGAAAGGTATGGCCGCCAATTTCGTTGTCCCACATCGGCAGTATCGAACGCCCCGCCGCCAGCTGCGTCGCGATCTCTGGGATAGTCGCCGGCTCGGTCGGAATCGTCACGGTTCCAGTCTGCCCGGCGTCGTCAACCGAATAGAGTGCCGAGCGTGAACCTCAATGACTTCCAAGCGCTCTACGACCTGTCGGGGCGCACGGCCATCGTCACCGGCGGCACCCGGGGAATCGGGTACGCGATCGCCGAGGCCCTCGGCGCCTGCGGGGCTTCAGTGGTGGTGTCGAGCCGCAAGGCCGACGCCTGTACCGCCGCGGCGAAGGAGCTGCAAGACAAGGGGTATCGAGCGCTGGGAGTGCCCACCCACATGGGTGACCTTGGCGATATCGACGGCCTGGTGGCCGGCACGGTCGACGAGTACGGCGGCGTGGACATCGTGGTCAATGCGGCCGCCAACCCGGTGGCGCAGCCCATGGGCAGCTACACACCCGAGGCGCTGGGCAAGTCGTTCGACGTCAACGTGCGCGGACCGGTGTTCCTGGTGCAGGCCGCGCTGCCGCATCTGACCGTCAGCGAGCACGCCTCGGTGCTCAACGTGGTTTCGGTGGCCGCGTTCCAGTACGTGCCCATGCTGTCGATGTACGCCGCGATGAAGGCCACGCTGATGTCCTTCACCCGGTCGATGGCGGCCGAATACACCGGTCGTGGCATCCGGGTGAACGCGCTGGCCCCCGGCACCGTCGATACCTACATGCTGCAGCAGAACCCACAGGAGGTCATCGACGCGATGGCTGCGCAGTCCTTCATGGGCCGCGTGGCGCACACCGACGAGATGATTGGCCCCGCGCTGCTGCTGTTGTCGGACGCGGGTTCATTCATCACCGGCCAGGTGATCGTCGCCGATGGCGGCGGTGGAGTGCAGCGCTAGCCGGGTATCGAGTGTGCAAGCCGGACCGCCAGCGCTAGGCTCGTCACGTGGAGCCTGTTTATGGAACGGTGATCGGGCTTGCCCGCACCGTCTGGGCCATTCAGGGCCTGAAATTCACCGTTACCGGTATCGAGAACCTGCCGACCGAGGGCGGGGCGGTGGTGGCGATCAACCACACCGGATACATGGATTTCACCTTCGCCGGGCTGCCGGCGTTCCTTCAGAAAAAGGGACGCAAGGTGCGCTTCATGGCAAAGAAGGAAACCTTCGACAACAAGATCACCGGTCCCATCATGCGAGGCTGCAGGCACATCTCGGTGGACCGCGTTGATGGCGCTGCCTCCTATGCCGAGGCGGTCAAGAAGCTCAAGGCGGGTGAACTCGTCGGGGTGTACCCGGAGGCCACCATCAGCCGCAGCTTCGAGATCAAGGAATTCAAGTCGGGGGCCGCGCGGATGGCCATTGAGGCCGGCGTGCCGATCGTCCCGCACATCGTCTGGGGCGCCCAGCGCATCTGGACCAAGGGGCACCCGAAGAATCTCGGGCGCACCAACACCCCGATCTCGATCGCCGTGGGTCCGCCGATCCAGCCAACGCTGCCGGTTTCGGAGCTCACCGCGCTGCTGCACGCACGCATGCAGCACCTGCTGCTGGAGGTGCAGGATGACTACGGCCAGCACCCGGCCGGAGAGTATTGGGTACCGCATCGGTTGGGTGGGTCGGCGCCGACGCTGGCAGAGGCCGCCCAATGGGACGCTCAGGACGCTGCCGAGCGCAAGGCACAGCGCGCCGCTCGCGAGGCAGAAAAGCAGGCCCAGAAAGAAAGTTAGATGGAACCGGTTTACCGACTCCTCGAAATCGCGGCCAACACGGCGGTCTTCCTCACCGGGGCCAAGATCAGATATCGAGGCTTGGAGCAGGTTTCATCCAGCGGCGGTGCGGTCATCGCGATCAACCACACCAGTTACGTCGACTTCCTCCCCGCGGGCCCGGCAACTGTGCGCGCAGGACGGCGCCTGAGGTTCATGCTCAAGGCAGAAATGCAGGAAGTGCCCATCATGAACTTCCTGATCAAACACGCCACGGCGATTCCGGTGGACCGCAGCGCGGGCCACGGTGCCTACCAGGCTGCGGTGGATAGCCTGCGCGGCGGCGAGATCGTCGGGGTGTACCCGGAGGCGACTATCAGCCGCAGCTTCGAGCTCAAGGTGTTCAAGAGCGGCGCAGCGCGGATGGCCCACGAGGCCGCGGTGCCGATCGTTCCGCTCATTGTCTGGGGGGCGCAGCGCATCTGGACCAAAAATCATCCAAAAGACTTGGGGCACAGCAAGATACCGGTGAACGTAGCGGTGGGTGCGTCCCTGGACGCCTCCCCGGACTGTGAGCGCACCACCGCCGAATTGCACGATGCCATGGAGCAGTTGCTGATCCAGGCGCAGCAGGACTATCCCGGTGAACCCGGTGCATACTGGTTACCGAGGCGTCTGGGTGGCAGCGCTCCCACACTGGAGGAGGCGGCGGTGCTTGAGGATGCGGAACTGGCCGAACGCGCGCGTAAGAAGGCGCAGAAAAAGACAGATCAGGGGCGCGCGTGACTTATCCCGTCCTTATCGCGTCCGACGTGGACGGGACGCTCATCGATTCCGACGAGATCCTGTCTGCGCGCACCCGTGCGGTCATTACCGCTGCGGTCGAGTCTGGCACCGCGTTCGTGCTCGCCACCGGGCGTCCACCCCGCTGGATCACCCCGATCGTCGACGCCCTTGGTTTCGCGCCGATCTCTGTGTGCGCCAACGGGTCTGTGTTGTACGACGCCGCCAACGATCGGATCATCTCGGCCGCCACGCTCGGGCCGGCAGAGCTCGCGGTACTGGCCGAGGTGGCGCAGGCGGCCATTCCGGGGGTGGGCCTAGCAGTGGAGCGCGTGGGCCGCAGCGCACATGATGCCGCCACGCCACAGTTCGTCAGCTCGCCCGGCTACGAGCACGCCTGGCTGAACCCCGACAACACCGAGGTGTCCTTGGAGGATCTGCTGAGTTTTCCGGCGGTGAAGTTGTTGGTGCGCAAGGCCGGAGCGCGAAGCTCGGAGATGGCCGAGGTGCTGGCGCCATTGGTGACCGAGGCGGGCGCCGCGATCACCTATTCCACCGACAACGGGCTCATCGAGGTGATGCCTACCGGGATCAGCAAGGCCAGTGGAATCGCGGTGGTAGCGGAACGGGCTGGGGTGCAGCCGGAATCGATCATCGCCTTCGGCGATATGCCCAATGACGTGGCGATGCTGCGCTGGGCCGGTCACGGGGTGGCGATGGGTAACGCGCATCCCGAGGCGCGTGCCGCCGCCAACGAGGTGACCGCCACCAACGACGACGACGGTGTGGCCAAGGTTCTCGAACGCTGGTGGGGCTGAGACAGTTACGGCCTCTGGCTTGCCCCGCCGTCTTGTTAGGCGGCGGGTGCGAACTGCTCGACTGGCGGCGGCGGAGCCGGCGCGGGGGGTGGCGGTGCGGCAGGTGCGGCGGGGGCTGAGAACTGTTCGGGCAGAGCGTTCTGTGCTACCGGAGCCACCCCGAGTATCTCGCGGGTCTCGCCGTTGATCACACTCGATACCCGGCCGCTGGCCCGGTCGTAGATCAGCGAGCCGTTCTGGAAGTTCTGCACGATGATGTTCGGTTCGCCGATCTCATCGCTCATCGGGAGTCCCAACGGCCCACGTTCGAAATCGGTTTCGGCCCAGGCGTGGTAGATCGCACCGATGACGGGGTGGGTTCCGGTGCCGGGTGAGAAGTACATCGCGCCGTTGCGGAAGGTGGCGAAGCGGGCATCCCCGGCAGCCTGTTGTTCGACGGAGGTTGGCGCGCCAAGGTCACTTTCGGTGCTGCCGAGCCGCACCCAGGTGTCGTAGATGGTTCCGCCGCGAAGGGAATCCACCAGATCGGGGGGCTCGCCGTTGGCCGCGCCTGCGGCAATATTACGCAACCGGGGCATCAATCGGTATGCGGCTTCACCGGGGCATTCGGTGTTGCCGACGTCGCGGTGCGTGAAAATCGTTGGCAGCGTGACGACTTTTCCGCCGGGCACGGTGGTGAAGGGTCCGCCCTCGGAGGCCAGGTCTACCTGTCCGCGCGGGTCCACCCCGGCCAGTCGCAAGCGCCAGCCCAGCATGCGGCCGGCCGCCTGCAGCATCGCGGGTGAGGGTTCGTCGCGGGTGAAGTCGCCGATCAGTGCCAGGCCCCAGCTGTGTTCGTTGAATCCGCCGGTGTGTGCGCCCTGCACGTTGTTGGTGATACCGCCGAAGCGGCCCTCGAAGATCTGTCCGTACTTGTCCACCAGGGCGTTGTAGGCGATGTCGCACCACTTGAGAGTCTTGGTGTGATACGCGTAGATCGCCCGGATGATCGCGGCGGAATCGTAGGGCGAGTAGTTGTTGCTTCCGGCGGTGTGGTGGACCACGCCCGCGCGCACATCCCTGTTGTAAACCGGAGGGCAGCGGTCCGATTCGTTGGCGCCCCATTGGGCGCGGGTGATGATTCGTGGGCCCGCTTGGGGCAATGCCACCGGCGCGGACCAACGCTCCTCAAACCGTGCCCCGTCGGCCGGTGCCAGTTTGGGGCTGATGAGGATGGCGTCGAGCCCGGTCGTCAGCGGCTGTTCGACGCTCGCGGGCCGGTAACCCAAATCAGTGTCCGCCGGTGCGCGGCCGTTATCGGCTTTGGGCGACTTCACGTTCTTGCCATACTTCGGCTGCACCGCGACCTGGGCGGAATGGGTGGAGCCGACGAACACGGGTTCCGTCGCGGCGGGGATCGCCTTGTTTTGGGTCACCGGATCGCCCGATTCCACGGGGTCGAGCTCGTACCACTGACCCCAGCTGCCGTCGGTCTGCTGCGCGCGCACGGAGAGGTCGACGGAGGCGAGGTCTGCGCCGCGGACGGCGATGAGGCTGAAGGAGTCGGCCTGGTGGATGTCGTGGACGGTGGCTGGGGTGCTCGGGCCGGGGATTCCGACGTCGGAGGTCAGCACGTCATGGGTCGCGGCGTTCTGCAATGACTGCGAGGTGATGGCAGTCTCTTCGGCTTTGTCGGACTTGATGTGATCGACGACGCTGACGGTCATCACCGTCGCAGTGGCGGCAACGGCCATCGCAAGCTGCCGTCTCATCGGCATCTTGCTGACTCGTATGGGCACGTTCGTCTCTCCTGGATCACACCGGACGCGCCGCACGGAGCGACACGACCACCAGGGATGTTACGTATGGGACAAATGTGACTAGTGATTCGACACGCGCCAAATGTCGATCTTGGTATTTGACGCGTTGATCACACGCAACGACACCGCAGAGCCTCTGTGCCCTGCGGTGCCGTTTCGCTACCTAGCTGTGTGTCTGACCTAGCCGGCCGGCGGAGCCGCCGCGGAGGCGGCCGCCGGGATGGCGCCCTTGATCAGGTCAACCGCCTGGGTGATGCCCAGCTGGTTGACAGCTCCCATCGCGTCGCTGATCAGGCTGCTGCCGCCGCCCAATCCACTGCCGCCACCGAGCCCGCTGGGCGAACCGAGGCCCGCCAGCGAGGGATCGGCCAGTGCCGGGTTGGTCAGACCGGTGCCCAGTGCGGGGTTTGTCGCGGTCGGGACTCCACCGGCGGGGGAGGTGAGCCCCGCGGCCGGATCGGTCAGCGCCGGGTTCACGCCCGTCGCGCCGGTACCCGCGGCGGGAGTCAGTCCCGGGGTGCTGGCCGGAGCGGCCGGGTTGGTGAGGCCGGGGTTGGTCAGCGCCGGGTCGGTAAGACTCGGTGTGGTGGTCCCGCTCGGGCTGGTGAGGCCCGGGCTGGTCAGTGCGGGGTTCGTCAGTGACGACGACGGGCTGGTCAGGCCGCCCGGCGTGGTGAGACCACCGGGGGAGAGCGCCGGGTTGGCGCCGCCGAGGCTGCCGAGTCCGCCACCGCCCAAGCCGGGGATGTTGAGACCGGACAGCCCGGGGATCTGCACGCCGAACTGTGATGTCATCTGTTGAACTGCACCCATGAGCTCACCGGGCAGGTCCGACACGATCGCGGCCTGTACGAACTCATGCTGTACGGGTGCGGGCGCGGCTGCCTGGGTCATGTTGGTCGCGAGGGCAATGGCAAACGGACTTGCAACGGCCAGCGCGGCGACCGAGCTCAAGGCTGTCGAAAGCCGGCGGCGGCGACGATTAGGCACGGAAGTCTCCTCAATATCGGGTCGATCACTTATGTTGTTCTGCGGTTTTGCGTGTGTTGTCGCAGGTTTTCCCGCGAGTGTCGGATCGGTGGATCGGCACCGGAACCGACGTATTCGATGGTAACCAGAGTTACAGGTGTTACTAGTGGGACGAAATCAAATCGTGAGCCAATCGCGACCGGATCCGTACCTGCGAACCCCAGTTGCACGCGTTCTTCCCGGGGTGGATGTCGCTGTCAGGGGCTTGCGATGCCGGTCCAGTACCCTGACTGCACGTGACCGGAGAAAACCAGCAGTTCGACCTGATCGTCGTCGGATCCGGGTTTTTCGGCCTCACTATCGCTGAGCGTGCCGCGACCCAACTCAACAAGCGGGTGCTGGTCGTCGAGCGCCGCCACCACATCGGTGGTAACGCCTACTCCGAGCCGGAGCCGCAGACGGGTATAGAGGTACACAAGTACGGCGCCCACCTGTTCCACACCTCCAATAAGAGGGTCTGGGATTACGTGCGGCAGTTCACCGAGTTCACCGGCTACCAGCATCGCGTCTTCGCGATGCACAACGGGCAGTCCTACCAGTTCCCGTTGGGCCTGGGGCTGGTCTCGCAGTTCTTCGGCCGCTACTTCACCCCCGATGAGGCGCGCGCGCTGATCGCCGAGCAGGCCGCCGAGATCGCCACCGAGGACGCCACCAATCTTGAGGAGAAGGCGATATCGCTGATCGGGCGCCCGCTGTATGAGGCGTTCGTCAAGGCGTACACCGCCAAGCAGTGGCAGACAGACCCCAAACAGCTGCCTGCCGGGAACATCACCCGGCTGCCCATGCGCTACACCTTTGACAACCGGTACTTCAACGACACCTACGAAGGCCTGCCGGTCGACGGGTACACGGCGTGGCTGCAGAACATGGCGGCCGACAGCCGGATCGAGGTGCGCGTGGAAACCGACTGGTTCGGGGTCCGCGAAGAGCTCCGTACCGCGAACCCGTCTGCCCCGGTGGTCTACACCGGACCGTTGGATCGCTACTTCGACTATGCGGATGGCCAGCTGGGCTGGCGCACACTGGATTTCGAGGTGGAAGTGCTTGACACCGGCGACTTCCAGGGCACCCCGGTGATGAACTACAACGACGCCGACGTGCCCTACACCCGAATTCACGAGTTCCGCCATTTCCATCCGGAACGGGCCTACCCGACGGATAAGACCGTGATCATGCGGGAGTTCTCGCGGTTCGCCGAGGGGAATGACGAGCCGTATTACCCGATCAACACAGAATCCGATCGGGCCATCCTGGCTGCCTATCGCGCCCGTGCGAAGCAGGAAACAGCTTCGGCCAAGGTGCTGTTCGGCGGCAGGCTGGGTACCTATCAGTATCTCGACATGCACATGGCGATCGCCAGTGCGCTGAGCATGTATGACAACGTGCTGGCGCCGCATCTGGCCGACGGTGCACCCTTGTCCGGAGGTGACGACAATGAGTGATATTCCATTCGGCCCCATCGATTCGACCGAATCGCACGCGGTGAGCCTGCTGTCCCGGGTGATCCTGCCCCGACCGGGCGAGCCGCTCGACGTACGCAAGCTCTACATCGTCGAGTCCGAGACCAATGACCGGCGCGCGCACGCGCCCACCCGCACCACGCTGGAAATCGGCTCGGAGTCCGAGGTCTCCTTCGCCACGTACTTCAACGCCTTCCCGGCGAGCTACTGGCGTCGCTGGTCGACGCTGGAGAATGTGGTGTTGCACCTCGAGCTGACCGGCTCCGGCCGCGTCGACGTGTACCGGACCAAGGCCACCGGGGCGCGAATCACGGTGGGCGGCACTCAATTCAGTGGAGAGGGTGCGGTCATCGAGTTCGAGATCGGTCTGGACGCCTTCGAAGACGGCGGCTGGATCTGGTTCGACATCACCAGCGACAGCGAGGTCGCGCTGCACAACGCGGGCTGGTATGCCCCGATCGCCGCGCCCGGCCGGGCCAGCGTCGCCGTCGGCATCCCCACCTTCAACCGGCCGAGCGACTGTGTGAACGCGCTCAAAGCGCTTACCTCGGATCCCTTGGTGGACAAGGTGATCACGGCCGTCATCGTTCCCGACCAGGGCACCAAGAAGGTCAAGGACCACCCCGAGTGGGCGGCCGCTTCGGGTCCGCTGGAGGGTCGGCTCCGGGTGCACGACCAGCCGAACCTCGGCGGTTCGGGCGGCTACAGCCGGGTCATGTACGAGGCGCTCAAGAACACCGACTGCGAGCAGATCCTCTACATGGACGACGACATCAGGATCGAGCCGGACTCGATCCTGCGGGCGTTGGCGCTCAACCGATTTGCCAAGTCGCCGATGCTTATCGGCGGTCAGATGCTCAACCTGCAGGAGCCGTCGCACCTGCACGTGATGGGCGAAGTGGTCAATCGTGACAACTTCATGTGGACCAATGCGCCGTTCGCCGAGTACGACCACGACTTTGCCAAGTTCGCGCTCGACGACATCGAAGAGGAGCGCAGCAAGCTGCTGCACCGCCGCATCGATGTCGACTTCAACGGCTGGTGGATGTGCATGATCCCGCGCGCCGTCGCCGAGGAACTGGGGCAGCCGCTGCCGCTGTTCATCAAGTGGGATGACGCCGAGTACGGGCTTCGCGCCAACGCGCATGGTTACGGCACCGCTTCGATGCCGGGAACCGCGATCTGGCACATGGCCTGGAGCGACAAGGACGACGCCATCGATTGGCAGGCATACTTCCACCTGCGTAACCGGCTGGTGGTGGCTGCCCTGCACTGGGACAACAGCATTCGCGGGTTGTTGGGCAGCATGGTCAAGGCCACCATCAAACACCTGATGTGCCTGGAGTACTCGACGGTCGCTATCCAAAACCGGGCGATCGACGATTTCCTGGCGGGGCCCGATCACATTGCTTCGATCCTCGAGTCGGCCTTGCCCGAGGTGCGCGGCATGCGTCAGGAATTCCCCGACGCCGTGGTGCTGCAGACCGCCACCGCGCTGCCCGCGCCGTCCGGTCGCCGCAAGGTGCATAAACCGCCGGTGTCGTTGCCTGCCATTGGTTTCCGGCTCGCCCGAGGAGTGATCCACCAGCTCAAGAAGGAAAACCCGGCGCATCACGTGCGCCCGGAGCTGAATGTCGCGACTCAAGATGCCCGCTGGTTCCTCCTGTGCGGGATGGACGGCGTCACCGTCACCACCGCCGACGGGCGGGGTGTGGTGTACCGCCAGCGCGACCGCGCCAAGATGTTCGAGCTGCTACGCGCGTCGCTGCGCCGCCACCTGCAGCTGATGCGTAGTTTCAACAGGATGCGCAAGACCTACCGCAAGGCGCTGCCGACGCTGACCAGTAAAGAGCAGTGGGAGAGCATCCTGGGGATTGGCAAGGACAACTCGGCGTCCCAGTCCGTGAACCCCGGGGTGAGTGCATGACAGGTCCGCTGCCGGGCGAGGTCACCGCACCTCAGGGAGAGACCGCGGTTCTTGTCGCCGTGCAGTCGGCTCTCGCCGGGAAACCCGGCGTGCTCAGCACCGCGCGCGGTCTGTCGCATTTCGGTGAGCACAGCATCGGATGGGTGGCCGCCGCGCTGATCGGCGCCGCCGTCGACCAGCCGCGGCGTCGCAGCTGGTTGGCCGCGGGCGCCGGTGCATTCGGCGCCCATGCCGTCTCGGTCATCATCAAACGCCTGGTGCGCCGGCGTCGTCCCAGCCACGAGGCGGTCCGGGTCAACGTCAGCACCCCGAGCCGGTTGAGTTTCCCTTCCTCGCACGCCACCTCGACCGCGGCGGCTGCGGTGCTTTTCGCGCCGCTGACCGGGCTGCCACTGCCCGCGCTGTTGATTCCGCCGATGGCATTGTCGCGGTTGGTTCTTGGCGTGCATTACCCCACAGATGTGGCCGCCGGCGCCGCGCTAGGTGCGCTGATCGGTGCGGCCGTCCGCCAGGCGGATTCCCGCCTGGCGTCCAAGGAGGAACAGCGATGAGTGAGGAAGCGGCTCCGACTGCGGGCCCACCTAAGAATCTCGCCTCGGGGATCATCAAGGCCGTGCGCCCGCGTCAGTGGGTGAAGAACGTCCTGGTCTTCGCGGCGCCCTTGGCTGCTCTCGGTGACATCCCGCCGCATGATTACCGCGGAGTCTTCATCCGGGTTGGTGTCGCGTTCGTGGTCTTCAGCATGGCCGCCTCGTCGATCTACCTGATCAATGACGCGCGCGACGTTGAGGCCGATCGGCAGCATCCGACCAAGCGCTTCCGTCCGATCGCCGCGGGGGTGCTGCCAATACCCGCCGCGTACGGGCTGGCGGTGGTGCTTGCCGCCGGATCCCTGGGTATCGCATCACAGGTCAATCCGAACCTGGTCGTCGTCATCGCGATATATATCGGCATTCAGCTGGCCTACTGTTTCGGCCTGAAACACCAGCCCGTGATCGATATCTGCATCGTGTCTTCGGCGTATCTGATCCGCGCTATCGCCGGTGGTGTGGCCGCCGGAGTGTATCTGTCGCAGTGGTTCCTGCTGATCATGGCCTTTGGTTCGTTGATGATGACCGCGGGCAAGCGATACGCCGAGCTGCAAATCGTCGAGAAGACCGGTGCCAAGATCCGCAAGTCGCTCGAGGGGTACACCGCGAGCTACCTGAGATTCGTATGGACCTTGGCCGCGACGGCAGTGGTGGTCTGCTACGGGCTGTGGGCGTTCGAACGCGATCATCGCGCCGGATCTTGGTTTGTGGCTTCGATGATCCCGTTCACGATCGCGGTCCTGCGCTACGCGGTGGACGTCGACGGGGGCGAGGCGGGGGAGCCCGAGGAGATCGCTTTGGGGGACAGGGTGCTTCAGTTCCTGTTCGTCGCATGGATCGGATCGCTCGGTGCGGCCTTCTATTTCTCCTAACACGGAGCGGACCCGGGCGCAGGGTCCTAGCAATGGGCTGACCCGCTTCACGGTGTGGGTCAGCGTCTTCACCGTGGTCGCATTGTTCGGCTGGGGTGCCTGGCAGCGGCGCTGGATCGCCGACGATGGCCTCATCGTGCTGCGCACGGTGCGGAATCTGTTGGCGGGCAACGGTCCGGTGTTCAACAAGGGCGAGCGGGTGGAGGCCAACACCTCCACGGTGTGGACGTATTTGACGTATCTGGGTGGTTGGGCCGGGGGAGGCGTGCGCCTGGAGTACGTGGCGCTGACGTTGGCGCTCGTGCTGAGCTTGATCGGCGTCGCGTTGGCGATCCTCGGTACCGCGCGGTTGTACGCACCGTTGCTTGCCGGGCGTGCGGCCGTCATGGTGCCCGCCGGAATGCTGGTGTACATCGCCCTTCCCCCGGCGCGCGACTTCGCTACCTCCGGTCTCGAAAACGGTTTGGTGCTGGCCTATTTGGGTGGGCTGTGGCTCATGATGGTGATCTGGGCGCAGGCGGTGCGCACACCGGTGACCCTTGACCGGCGCGGTGGCCCGCATCAGCCGGTGGACCCCCGGATCGTCCACGGTGCCCAGAAGAATGCCCAGGGGAATCAGAAAGACGTTCTCAGTAAGCGGTTCACCATAGGGCTGGCCTTCCTGGCCGGCCTGAGTGTGCTGATCCGCCCGGAGCTGGCGCTCATCGGCGGCGGCTTCCTGGTGATGATGCTGATCGCCGCTCGCGGCTTCATGAGCCGGGTATGGATCGTGGTCGCGGGTGGCGCACTGCCCGTGCTGTACCAAATTTTCCGGATGGGCTACTACGGACTTCTCGTGCCCAGCACCGCGATAGCCAAGGACGCCTCGGGTTCCAAATGGGGGCAGGGCTTCATCTATCTGCAGAACATGAACTCCCCGTACCTGATCTGGATCCCGGCCGTGCTGCTCATCGCCCTCGGCGTGGCCGCCTATCAGGCTCGCCGCGGGCAGTGGTGGGTGCGTCAGGTGGCTGCTCCCGGCTACGGCTGGTTGGCGCGCCTCGTGCAAAACCCCACGGCGGTAGTCATTTTCATGCTCGCGAGCGGATTCATCCAGGGTGTGTACTGGATACGTCAGGGTGGCGACTTCATGCACGCGCGGGTGCTGTTGACTCCGGTGTTCTGTCTGCTGCTGCCGATCGCGGTGGTTCCGCTGGCGGCTCCGGACAGTGCGGCCTTCAGTCCGAAGCAGGCCCGCCTGCTCACCGCCGCCACCATTGGGTTGTTCGCCGGTATCGCGGGCTGGTCGGTGTGGGTGGCCAACTCCCCGGGCATGGGTGGTGACGGCACCAAGGTCACCTATAGCGGCATCGTCGATGAGCGGCGTTTCTATGCGCAGGCGACCGGTGTGGCCCATCCCTTGACCGCCGCGGATTACCTGAACTACCCGCGGATGCGGGCGGTACTGGTGGCGATCGACAACACGCCGGACGGGGCGCTGCTGCTCCCGTCGGGGAATTACGACCAGTGGGACGTGGCACCGGCCATTCCGCCGCCGCCCCCGATCCCGCCCGGTTACCGCGGGCCGCACGCGGTGCTGTTCACCAATCTGGGCATGCTCGGCATGAACCTGGGTCTGGATGTGCGGATCGTGGATCAGATCGGCTTGGCCAACCCACTGGCCGCGCATACCGCGCGCATCACCGACGGACGCATCGGCCACGATAAGAACCTGTTCCCGGACTGGATGATCGCCGACGGCCCCTGGCTCAAGCGTTACCCGTACATCCCCCGGTACATCGACCAGGACTGGGTGGCCGAGGCGGTCGAGGCGCTCAAATGCCCGCAGACGGACGCGATGCTCAGTGCGGTGCGCAAACCGCTGTCACCGCGGCTGTTCCTGTCCAACCTGCTGCACTCGTACGAGTTCACTACCTATCGCATTGACCGTGTTCCGCGCTTTGAACTGGAGCGATGCGGTCTACCGATGCCGAAACTGGACACCCCCCAGTACACTGGGCTTCCGGCATCCGGTCCCTAGCGCGTTCTCGTCCGAACCCTCGAAGCGGCCGTTCTGTATCCGATTTGAGATCCCAATTAGGTAACGCCGCGGCCCCGTCGCGGCGATACGAAGACGACCTTGTCAGACACTTCAGGCGCAATGTTTCGTGACAGAAGTGACCAATGTGACTTCTGTGACTTCCTCGATATGAAACGGATGGACCCCAGATGAGCGTGCGCGTGAGAGCCCGCCGCGTGCTGTCGGCCCTGTTAACGGCGTTGGTTGTCCCGGCGGTGGTCGTAGCCGGCCTATCGATCAGTCCCGCCGCCGCGCATGCCTTTTCGCGTGACGGACTCCCGGTCGAATACCTGGACGTCTACTCCACTTCGATGGGACGCAACATTCGCGTCGAGTTCCAGGGTGGCGGACCGAAGGCCGTTTATCTGTTGGACGGGCTGCGCGCACAGGACGACTTCAACGGCTGGGATATCAACACCGCAGCGTTCGAATGGTTCTACCAGTCGGGGATCTCGGTGGTCATGCCCGTCGGCGGGCAGTCGAGTTTCTACACCGACTGGTATTCGCCTTCGGCGCTGAACAAGCAGACCTACACGTACAAGTGGGAAACATTCCTCACTCAGGAACTGCCCACCTACCTCGCCACCAACAAACAGATATCGGTCACGGGTAACGGTGTGGTGGGACTGTCCATGAGCGGCGGCGCCGCACTGATCCTGGCCGCCTTCCACCCGGCTCAGTTCAGATTCGCGGGCTCGCTGTCCGGGTTCCTCAACCCGTCGACGATCTTCATGACCAACGCGATCCGGGTCGCGATGCTCGACGCGGGCAGCTACAGCGTCGACAACATGTGGGGACCGCCGTGGGATCCGGCATGGCGGCGCAATGACCCGACCGTTCAGGCCCAGGCGTTGGTCGCGGCCGGCACTCGCCTCTACATCTATTGCGCTCCTGGCGGTTCGACACCGATCGACGACAACACCGACGCCGGTGTCGCTCTGAGCGCGAGCAGCTTGGAGTCGCTGGCTGTGGCCGGCAACAAGGCATTTCAGCAGGCGTATGCCGCCGCCGGCGGCCGCAACGCCACGTTTGTCTTCCCCGCGTCCGGGAATCACTCCTGGCCGTATTGGGGACAGCAACTGCAGGCCCTCAAGGGTGATCTGATTGCCACGCTGAACGGCTAGGGTCCCGGGGCACCTTGAGAAGGTCCGCAGGCGCACATAGTGGGAAATCGATTGAGACAGATAGGAAAACGAAGTAAATGAAGCTCTTTTCGAAGATGCGTGGTGCCTTGGCGCGTCAGTCGGCGCGCCGCATTGCGGTAGTGGCCACGGCCGCGGCTGTGCTGCCGGGTGTCGTGGGTATCGCCGGCGGTGCCGAGCTGAACCCGGTTGCGAACGCCTTCTCGCGTCCCGGGCTTCCGGTCGAGTACTTGCAGGTGCCCTCGGCGTCGATGGGCCGTGAGATCAAGGTTCAGTTCCAGCCCGGTGGCACCAAGGCTGTCTACCTGCTTGACGGTCTGCGTGCGCGCGATGACTTCAGCGGCTGGGACATCGAGACCACGGCGTTCGAGGACTACTACCAGTCCGGTATTTCCATGGTCATGCCCGTCGGCGGTCAGTCCAGCTTCTACACGGACTGGTACAACCCGGCAAAGGGCAAGGACGGCGTCTGGACCTACAAGTGGGAAACCTTCACCTCCCAGGAGCTTCCGGCGTATCTCGCTGCGAACAAGGGCATCTCGCAGACCGGTAACGCGGTCGTCGGTCTGTCGATGGGTGCCTCGGCCGCGCTGACGCTGTCGATCTATCACCCGCAGCTGTTCGTCTACGCGGGAGCGCTTTCCGGCTTCCTGAACCCGTCGGACATGAAGTTCCAGATCGGCCTTGCCATGGGTGACGCCGGCGGCTTCAGCGCCTCGGACATGTGGGGTCCGGACAGCGATCCGGCCTGGCAGCGCAACGACCCGTTCCTGAACATCCAGAAGATCATCGACAACGGCACTCGCCTGTGGATCTACTGCGGTACCGGTGATTCCACCGATCTGGACGCGACGCGCAATGGTTTCGAAAACTTCACCGGTGGTTTCCTCGAGGGAATGGCCATCGGTTCGAACAAGAAGTTCATCGAGGCGTACACCGCGGCCGGTGGCAAGAACGCTCACATCGAGTTTCCTCCGGGCGGCATCCACAACTGGACCTACTGGGGTCAGCAGTTGCGGGCCATGAAGCCTGACATGGTTGCCTACCTCCAGAGCCACTAGGCATAAGCAGTTGAAAGAGCGGTGGCCACCTCGTAATACGGCGGGTGACCACCGCTCTTTCGTCTTCGCCGGGTTGTGTCTCAGGAACACATCGGTCCGGTTGCGGAGGGCCAACAACGGCGACGGAATGTGTTGACAGGCGTCCTGATGTGGTTGACTACCTCGGGAACCCCAGGGATGTCCATCGGGATGTCCATCGGCCTGACATGTGTAACGCCGATTGAAGTAGACGGGATACTGAGGTAATGAAGCTCTTTTCACAATTGCGCGGTAAGACCGCGCGTCGACTTGCCACTGTGGCCGCCGCTGCGGCCGTTCTACCTGGATTTATCGGTGTTGCCGGTGGTTCTGCGGTAGCCAATGCGTTCTCGCGCCCGGGTCTGCCGGTCGAGTACCTGCAGGTGCCGTCGGCGTCCATGAACACCACCATCAAGGTCCAGTTCCAGAACGGCGGCGCGAAGTCCGTCTACCTGTTGGACGGCCTGCGTGCGCGCGACGACTTCAACGGCTGGGACATCGAGACCACCGCGTTTGAGGACTACTACCAGTCCGGCATCTCCGTGGTTATGCCCGTTGGCGGTCAGTCCAGCTGGTACACCGACTGGTACCAGCCCGCCAAGGGCAAGGATGGCGTCTTCACCTACAAGTGGGAGACCTTCCTGACCCAGGAGCTGCCCGCGTTCCTGGCCAACCAGGGACTGTCCAAGAACGGTAACGCTGTCGTCGGTCTGTCCATGGGTGCAGCCTCCGCGCTGAACCTTGCGAACTACCACCCGCAGCAGTTCGTGTACGCCGGTGCGCTTTCGGGCTTCCTGCACCCGGCTGACATGAAGGGCCAGATCGGCATGGCCATGGGCGACGCCGGTGGCTTCAGCCCGCAGGACATGTGGGGCCCGGACAGCGATCCGGCCTGGGTTCGCAACGACCCGTTCCTGAACATCGACCGGACGGTGGCCAACGGCACTCGCCTGTGGATCTACTGCGGTAGCGGTGACGCGACCGACCTCGACGCCACGCGTAACGGCTTCGAGAACTTCACCGGCGGTTTCCTTGAGGGAATGGCCATCGGCTCGAATAAGCAGTACGTCGATGCCTACACCGCCGCTGGCGGCAAGAACGCCCACGTGGAGTTCCCCCCGGGTGGTCTGCACAACTGGACCTACTGGGGCAACCAGCTCAAGGCCATGAAGTCTGACATGGTCGCATACCTGCAGAGCCACTAAGACACAACGAACGATCGCGACGGCGGCGGCCACTTCGGTGGTCGCCGCCGTTGTTGTTGGCGGGGGCTGACGGCCACAATCAAGTAACGAATTCCGTGCTGTGACGATCATTTGCGCAGGTGTGAGGCGCATCGGTTCGGTAGCCTCGCTCGAGGTTGCCGGTACCGTGGAGCAAGCTGCGAGACCGCACGTCACGAACGGCCAGGAGACACATGCCCAAGAGCTCGAACAGTAAACGGCACCGGATTCTCGGTTTGGCCGCGGCGCTGGCCGTTGCCGTCGTCGTCATTCTGGTGATCGCGATCGTCGTCGTCATCGTCCGCAGGCCTGACGATGTCACGCCGGGCGCCCAGGTGCCCGTGACGACGACACCGGCGGTGACTCGCCCCGGCCAGAAGCCCCGGCCGGCCTCTCAGAGCGCTGATTGCCCCGATGTGCAGGCGCTCATCATCCCGGGCACCTGGGAGTCGTCGACGACCGACGATCCGCTCAACCCGACGCAGTTCCCGCGTTCGCTGCTGCTGAACGTGTCCCGGCCCATCACCGAGAAGTTCGACAAGGCCCGGTTGCAGACGTGGACGGTGCCCTACACCGCCCAGTTCCACAACCCATTCGCCAACGACAACCAGATGTCGTACAACGACAGCCGTAAGGAAGGGACCGATCGGGCCGTCAAAGAACTCACCGAGATGTACGACCGGTGCCCGCTCACCAGCTACGTCATCGTCGGTTTCTCGCAGGGCGCAGTGATCGCCGGTGACATCGCCAATCAGATCGGCAACGGCCAGGGTCCCGTCGACCAGGACCTGGTGCTGGGCGTGACGTTGATCGCGGACGGTCGTCGCCAGGATGGGATCGGACAGTCGCCTGGACCCAACCCGCCCGGGCAGGGCGCCGAGGTCACTCTCGGCGATCTCGGGGTGCTGGATTCATTCGGGCTGAAGATGACGGGTCCGCGTCCCGGCGGATTCGGTGAACTCAACGACCGCACCAACCAGATCTGCGGGACCGGGGACCTGATCTGTGCCGCGCCCCCGGACGCGTTCAACATCTCGAACCTGGGCAAGACGCTGGACATCCTCTCCGGTGGCGGGGGTGCCCCCGTGCACGCGCTGTACGCCACCCCAGAGTTCTGGCAGATCGACGGTCGGCCCGCGACGGAATGGACCACCAACTGGGCTGAGGGGCTCATTGAGAACGCGCCCCACCCGAAGCATGGATGAGCGTCTTGCGCGAAGACCGGGGGATTGGATGAGCGTCTTGCGCGAAGACCATGCGTTCGGGTGAGGTCTCCGACAAGCGTTGATGTCATCTTCACAACAGGACGCCTAGATATTTGGCGGGCACGGTACGCTCACCTAAGATTAAGAGAAAAATAAGACCGTAAGCCGTTCGCGGGACTGAGTGATTTTGGCTGGCCGCCGCCGACCGATAATCTCGTCGCGAATGGCCGCCTGAGCTGCCGTAGTACGCGATTGCCTCTCGGTACGATCATCGAGGATTTGACGTTCGCCCCGATGTCATATCGGCGTGCACGAACTGTTCAGGCCCGCGAAACGCGCACCATGCGCTGTCAGAGGAGAGAAGCACACATGGCGTTCGACAATCCGTTCCTCGATTCGGCGGGCCATATCAAGTTCCCCGAGGACGGGAGCATCGTTGGTCACGTCGAAGGGTGGGCGGAGTCGCAGGGCGACAGCCTGGCGTACCGGTTCCTCGACTTCTCCACCGAGCGCGATGGCGCCTATATCGACATCACCTGGTCGGAGTTCGGCGCACGTAACCGCGCCGTCGCGGCTCGCTTGCAGCAGGTGACCAAGCCTGGCGACCGCGTCGCCATCTTGGCCCCGCAGAGCCTCGACTACCTAGTCGCGCACTTCGGTGCCCTCTACGCCGGTGCCATCGCGGTGCCGCTGTTCGATCCCAGTGAGGTAGGCCACGCCGGCCGCCTGCATGCGGTGCTCGACGACTGCCAGCCCTCCGCGGTACTCACCACCACCGAGTGCGCCGAGGGTGTGCGTAAGTTCTTCCGGAACCGTCCGCCCAAGGAGCGCCCCCGCGTCATCGCCGTCGACGCGATTCCCGACGACGTGGGTTCGACGTGGGTGGAGCCGGTGGCCAACAAGGACACCATCGCCTACCTGCAGTACACCTCGGGCTCGACCCGCGCCCCGGCCGGTGTGCAGATCACCCACTTGTCGCTCGCCACTAACCTGCTGCAGCTGGTCGACGCGTTGTCGCAGCAGGAAGGCAAGGACGGTCAGTCCGGTCACCGGGGGACCACCTGGCTGCCGTTCTTCCATGACATGGGCCTGATCACGGTGATGGTGCCGTCCATGATCGGTGAGCACATGACGGTGATGAGTCCGGCGGCGTTCGTTCGCCGCCCGCTGCGCTGGCTGCGGGAAATGGCGGTCAAGGGTGACGACCGTTCGGGAAGCTTCTCGGCGCTGCCCAACTTCGCCTTCGAGCATTGCGCGCTGCGTGGTCTGCCTAAAGAGGGCGAGCCGCCGCTGGACCTGTCGAACGTGTACTCGATCATCAACGGTTCCGAGCCGGTGTCGACGGCCTCGATCAAGAAGTTCTGCGACGCCTTTGAGCCCTACGGTTTTGACCCCAGGGCCATCCACCCGTCCTACGGCATGGCCGAGGCCACGCTGTTCGTCACCTCGACCATCTGGAACACGGACAGGGCTCGCGTGCTGCACGTGGATCGCACCGAGCTGAACGCCGGGCGTATCGTGCAGGTGGAGCCGGGTGCCGAGAACTCGGTGACCCAGGTGTCCAGCGGACGGATGGCCCGCGACGAGTGGGGCGTGATTGTGGACGGTGAGACCGCCTCCGAATTGCCCGACGGCCAGATCGGTGAGATCTGGTTGCACGGCAACAATATTGGCTCCGGCTACTGGGGCCGCCCGGAGGAAACCCGCGAGGCGTTCCAGAACACTCTCAAGTCGCGGATCGCCGCATCGCATGCCGAGGGTGTGCCGGACGACGCCAACTGGCTCAACACCGGCGACCTCGGCGTATGGGTGGACGGCGAGCTCTACATCACCGGCCGCGTCAAGGACCTCATCATCGTGGACGGCCGCAACCACTACCCGCAGGATCTGGAGTTCACCGCGCAGGAAGCCAACAAGGCGCTGCGTCCGGGATACGTCGCCGCGTTCTCGGTGCCGGCCAACCAGCTGCCGCAGGTGGTCTTCGACAACCCGCACGCCGGCCTGAAGTACGACCCGGAGGACTCCTCCGAGCAGTTGGTCGTCATCGGCGAGCGCAGCGTGGGCGCCCACAAGTCGGATAACCAGGCCGTGGGCGACGATGTGCGCGCCGCGGTCGCGGTGCGCCACGGTGTGACGGTGCGCGATGTGCTGCTGGTTCCGGCCGGCTCGATCGCCCGGACCTCCAGCGGCAAGATCGCCCGGCGTGCCGCCCGGACCAGCTATTTAGACGGCAGCCTGCGCGGCGGCTACCAGCAGACCGCATTCCCCGACGACCGGCAGTAGGCGATCGAGTATCGCCGCCGCCATCCGATACCCCGGAGATAGGCCTCGAAAATGACTGATACGCAACAGGATTCGACACCTGAGATCAAGGCTCCGGAGGTGGCGGTGCCGGCGAGCGGTGCCCAACTGACCGTTGCCGAGATGCGTGAGTGGCTGCGCAACTGGATCGCCGCGGCCACCGGGGTGAGCCCCGATCGCATCGATGATTCTGCGCCGATGGTCGAGATGGGTCTGTCCTCGCGTGACGCGGTGGCGATGGCGGCCGATATCGAGGACCTCACCGGGGTCACATTGACGGCCACCGTGGCCTTCCAGCACCCCACCATCGAGTCCCTGGCCACCCGCATCATCGAGGGCGAGCCGGAGTTGCCGGATGCCGGCGACGAGGACTGGTCACGCGATCCCAAAGCTGCCACAGGCGAATTCGATATTGCGGTGATCGGTCTTGCCACCCGCTTGCCCGGTGATGTCAATACCCCGGCGCAGCTGTGGGAGGCGCTGTTGGAGGGCCGCGACGCGATCACCGATCTGCCCGAGGGGCGCTGGGAAGAGTTCACCAGTGAACCGCGAATCGCCGAGCGCGTGGCGCGAGCTGCCACCCGTGGCGGATATCTCAAGGACATCAAGGGATTCGACGCCGAGTTCTTCACGCTCTCCAAGATGGAGGCCGACAATATCGATCCGCAGCAGCGGATGGCCCTCGAACTCACCTGGGAGGCGCTGGAGAACGCGCGCATCCCGGCGTCGAGCCTCAAGGGAGACAGCGTCGGCGTCTACATCGGTAGCTCCAACAACGACTACGGTTACCTGTCGGTGGCCGACCCCACCGTCATGCACCCGTACGCCATCACCGGCAATGCGAGTTCGATTATCGCCAACCGGGTTTCGTACTTCTTTGACTTCCGCGGCCCGAGTGTCGCCGTCGACACCGCATGTTCTTCCTCGCTGGTCGCGGTGCACCAGGGCGTGAGGGCCCTGCGCTCCGGTGAGGCCGATGTCGTGTTGGCCGGTGGCGTCAACGCGCTCATCACACCGCTCGTGACGGTCGGTTTCGACGAGGTCGGCGGCGTGCTGGCCCCGGACGGACGCATCAAGTCCTTCTCGCAGGATGCCAACGGCTACAGCCGTTCCGAGGGTGGTGGCATGCTGGTGCTCAAGCGCCTCTCCGATGCGCGCCGCGATGGTGACCCGATCATGGCGATCATCGCCGGGTCTGCGGTCAATCACGATGGCCGGTCCAATGGTCTGCTGGCGCCCAACCCCGACGCCCAGGCCGAGGTGCTGCGCAAGGCCTACAAGGACGCCGGTATCGATCCCCGCAGCGTCGACGTCATCGAGGCGCACGGCACCGGCACCATCCTCGGTGATCCGATCGAGGCCGACGGCCTGGGCCGGGTAGTGGGCCGTGGTCGCGACGCCGATAAGCCGGCACTGCTGGGCTCTGCCAAGTCGAACTTCGGTCACCTGGAGTCCGCGGCCGGCGCCGCGAGCCTGTCGAAGATCGTGCTGGCCTTGCAGAACAACAAGGTTCCGCCGTCGATCAACTACACCGGCCCCAACCCGTACATCGACTTCGACGCGATTCACCTGAAGGTCGTCGACCAGGTCTCCGACTGGCCGCGCTACAGCGGGCACGCCATCGCCGGTGTCTCAGGTTTCGGTTTCGGCGGGGCCAATGCCCACATCGTGGTGCGCGAGGTGCTGCCGATCGACCTGGTGGAACCCAGTGAGCCGTCCGAATCCGACGTGGACGAAGATTCCGATGTCAATGGGAAACACGCTGGGGCAGAGGAAGATACCGAAGAAGGAAATGTCGAATTCGTTGAGTCTCGGTTTGATGAGTACGGCGAGTTCGTGGGCGGTTACTCCGATGGGCCGCGGGAGCTGCCCGGACTGACCGACGAGGCCAAGCGTCTCAAAGAGGAGGCGCTGGCCGCGCTTTCTGCCGAAGAGCCGGTGACTCCCGTTGTCCCGCTCTTTATCTCGGGCTTCCTATCCTCCCGTAAGAAGGCCGCCGCGGCCGCGCTGGCGGACTGGATGGAATCCGAAGAGGGCCAGTCCTACTCGCTGGAATCCATCGGACGATCGCTGTCCCGGCGCAACCATGGGCGCTCGCGCGCCGTCGTGCTCGCCCACGATTTCGACCAGGCCATCAAGGGTCTGCGCGCTGTCGCCGAAGGCAAGCAGAAGCCGTACGTCTACTCCGTGGATGGTCCCGTGACCAGCGGCGCGGTGTGGGTGATGGCCGGTTTCGGCGCGCAGCACCGCAAGATGGGCAAAAGCCTGTACCTGCGCGATCCGATCTTCGCGGAGTGGATCGACAAGGTCGACGCGTACGTGCAGGACGAGCGCGGTTACTCCGTCGTCGAGCTGATCCTCGACGACTCGCACGAGTACGGCATCGAAACCAGCAACATCGCCATCTTCGCGATCCAAATCGGGCTGGGTGAGGTACTCAAGGCGCATGGCGCCAAACCCACCGCAGTGATCGGGCAATCGCTGGGCGAGCCCGCGTCGGCCTACTTTGCAGGGGGGCTGTCGCTGGCCGACGCCACGCGCGTCATCTGCTCGCGCGCCCACCTGATGGGTGAGGGCGAGGCGATGCTGTTCGGCGACTACATCCGGCTGATGGCGCTGGTCGAGTACTCGGCCGATGAGCTCAAGACGGTGTTCGCCGACTTCCCTGACCTGGAAGTATGCGTGTACGCCGCGCCGTCACAGACCGTGATCGGTGGGCCGCCGGCGCAGGTCGATGCGATCGTGGCGCGCTGTGAGGCCGAAGGCAAGTTCGCGCGCAAGCTGCAGACCAAGGGTGCCGGTCATACCTCGCAGATGGACCCGCTGCTCGGCGAGTTCGCCGCCGAACTGCAGGGGATCGAGCCGATGACCCCGAAGATCGGGATCTTCTCGACGGTGAACGAGGGCACGTTCATCCGTCCAGGCGGTGACCCGGTCCACGATGTCGACTACTGGAAGAAGGGGATGCGGCATTCGGTGTACTTCACCCATGGCACCCGTAACGCCGTGGATGCCGGATACACCACCTTCCTGGAGCTGGCGCCGAATCCGGTGGCGCTCATGCAGGTCGGGCTCACCACCATGTCATCGGGACTGCCTGACGCGCAGCTGATCGCGACTCTCGCCCGTAAGGAGGACGAGGTCGAGTCCATGGTCAAGACCATGGCGCAGCTCTATGTGTACGGCCATAGCCTGGACCCGCGGACGCTGTTCGCCGCGGCAACCAGGTCGGCGGATTACGCGCCGATTCCTCCGACCGAGTTCAAGCGCAAGGAGCATTGGCTCCCCGCGCATTTCAGCGTTGATGGCGCAACCCGGATCCCCGGTACGCACGTATCGCTGCCCGATGGCAAGCATGTGTGGGAATGGAGGCTCGGAGCCGCAACGCCGGCGACATCCGACGCGAGCGGTGTTTCGGCTCTTCTCCCCGAGCTGGTGAAAGCCGCTGCGGCAACGGTACTTCCGGATGCCCAGCTCACCGCATTCGAGCAGCGGGCGATCCCGGGCGAGGGTTCCACGCTCGTGACCACGCTGTCGCGGCACCCGGGCGGGGCCACCGTGCAGGTGCACGCCCGCGTCGGTGAGTCGTTCACGCTGGTCTACGACGCGGTGGTATCCAGGGCCGGTCAGGTTGGCGCACTGCCGTTCGCCACCGCTGCTGGTGTCGCCACCAACGGTTCGGCGACGGTGACGACGGCGCCGTCGCAGGCGGTCGCGGTCGTGGACGACGAGGTGCCCGAAGAGATTCACGACAACCTGCTCTCCGGTGCGGGTGCGGGTGCCGACTTCAAGAAATGGAGCAAGGAGTCCGGCGAGCCGGTCATCGAGCGTCTGGCCGCGATCGTGTCGTTGGCCATGGGCTACGAGCCCGAGGACGTGCCGCGCGAGGTGCCGCTTATCGAGCTGGGTCTGGATTCGTTGATGGCCGTGCGCATCAAGAACCGTGTCGAGTTCGACTTCGACCTGCCGCCCATTCAGCTGCAGGCCGTGCGCGATGCCAACCTGCTCGATGTCGAGCGGCTGGTCATCTACGCGTTGGAGAACCCCGACGCCGTGCACGAGCTGCACGACTACCAGCAGACTGACGAGTTCAAGGAGGCCGCGCCGACCGGCGGTGTCCTGTCGAAGGCCGATCTCGAGAAGGCGCTGACGGCGGGTGCGGCAGAGACGTCCGTCCCGGCCGAGGAGCCGGAAGCCGTTGCCGAGAGCACTCCCGCCGCGGAGCCGGCCATTTCGGCGGAGACCTCCGAGCTGGCTAAGGCCGCCGCCGCGATGAACCAGGAAGCTATCGCCGAGGCGCTGAATGCCGATGTGCCACCGCGTGATGCGGCCGAACGTGTCGCCTTCGCGACATGGGCCATCGTCACCGGTGAATCGCCCGGCAGCATCTTCAACGCGCTGCCGAAGATCAACGATGAGACGGCGGCCAAACTCGCGGAGCGTCTTTCGCAGCGGGCCGACGGTGAGATCGGCGCCGACGAGGTCAAGCTCGCGCCGACCATCGAGGCGCTGGGAGAGGTGGTCCGCAGCCGGCTGGAGGCGGGCAAGATCGACGGCTTCGTGCGAATCCTGGCCCCCAGGCCGGAGGGTTCGACAACGGTCCCCGTCTTCGTGTTCCACCCGGCGGGTGGATCGACTGTGGTCTACGAGCCGCTGCTGAAACGGCTGCCCGAGGGCACACCGATGTTCGGTTTCGAGCGGGTCGAGGGCACCATCGAGGAGCGGGCCGCCCAGTACGTGCCCAAGCTGATGGAGCTTCACAAGGGCCCGTTCATCCTCGCCGGGTGGTCACTCGGTGCGGTGCTGGCGTACGCCTGCGCGGTGGGTCTGAAGGAGGCCGGGGCCGAGGTGGCCTGGGTCGGCAATATCGACGGGGTGCGCCCCGGGACGCCGATCCTGACGACTACGGAGGAGACCCGCAAGCGCTGGGACCGGTATGCGGCCTTTGCGCAGAAGACCTTCAACGTGCAGATTCCGGAGATCCCCTACGAGCAGCTCGAGGAGCTCGACGACGAGGGCCAGGTGCGGTTCGTGCTGGAGGCCGTCAAGGCGGCCGGCGTGGAGATCCCCGGCGGCATCATCGAGCACCAGCGCACGTCCTACCTGGACCAGCGGGCCATCGACACGTCGACGCCGGTGCCCTTCGATGGGCATATGACGCTGTACATGGCCGACCGTTACCACGATGACGCCATCACGTTCGAGCCCGCGTACGCGACCCGCCAGCCCGACGGCGGCTGGGGCGAGTTCGTGTCCGACCTCGAGGTGGTTCCGGTCGGTGGGGAGCACATCCAGATCATCGACGAACCGATCATCGCTAAGGTCGGTGCTCATATGAGTCAGGCGCTGCGTTCGATCAACGCCACAACGGACCAGCAGGCTTAGGAAAGGTCAACACCGTGCCACCACACACAACCGCCGAGAAGCTTGCCGACCTGCGCGAGCGGATCGCGCTCACGCGCGAGCCCGGTGACCCCAAGGCCATCGCCAAGCGTGACTCCAAGGGCATCCCGAGCGCCCGCGCCCGGATCGACGCGCTGCTCGACAAGGGCAGCTTTCTGGAGCTCGACGCGTTCGCGCGGACTCCCGGCGATCCCAATGCGCCGTACACCGATGGTGTGGTGACCGGTTTGGGCCGCGTCGATGGTCGTCCGGTCGCGGTGTTCTCGCACGACCAGACGGTCTATCAGGGCAGCGTCGGCGAGATGTTCGGCCGCAAGGTCGCCAAGCTCATGGAGTGGGCGGCCACCAACGGTTGCCCGGTGATCGGGATCAACGACTCGGCGGGTGCCCGCATCCAGGACACCGCCACCTCGCTGGCCTGGTACGCAGAGCTGGGCCGCCGTCACGAAGCGCTGCGCGGCATGGTTCCGGAGATCTCGTTGATCTTCGGGAAGTGCGCGGGTGGAGCGGTCTATTCGCCGATCCAGACCGATCTGGTGGTTGCGGTGCGTGATCAGGGGTACATGTTCATCACCGGTCCCGACGTCATCAAGGACGTCACCGGTGAGGATGTGACCTTCGATGAACTGGGCGGCGCGGACGTGCAGGCTCAGCGCGGCAACCTTCACAAGGTGGTCGAAGACGAGGCCGCGGCGTACCAGTACGTGCGCGATTACCTCAGCTTCTTGCCCTCCAACACGTTTGACTATCCGCCGATCGTCAACCCGGGCCTCGAGCCCGAAATCACCGAGGACGACCGGTATTTGGACACACTCGTCCCGGATAGCGATAACCAGGGCTACGACATGATGGAGATCCTGCTGCGGATCTTCGATGACGGCGACGTGTTCGAGATCGCCGATCAGCGCAGCCCGTCCATGATCACTGCCTTCGCCCGCATCGACGGTCACCCGGTCGGGGTGATTGCGAACCAGCCGATGCACATGTCCGGCGCGGTGGGCAACGAAGCGTCCGACAAGGCCGCTGGTTTCATCATGTTCTGCGACTCCTTCAATCTTCCGCTGGTGTTCGTGGTGGACACCCCGGGTGCCATGCCGGGCGTGGAGGAAGAGAAGGGCGGCATCATCAAGCGTGGCGGTCGCTTCTTCAACGCCATGGTCCACGCCGACGTCCCCAAGATGACCGTCATCATTCGTAAGGCGTACGGCGGCGGGTACGCGGTGATGGGCTCCAAGCAGCTCTCGGCCGACCTGAACTATGCATGGCCGACTGCCCGTATTGCGGTGATCGGTGCAGAGGGCGCCGCCCAGCTGCTGGTGAAGCGCTTCCCAGACCCGACCGCACCGGAGGTGCAGAAGATCCGGGCGGACTTTATCGAGGGCTACAACGCCAACTTGGCCACTCCGTGGATCGCCGCCGAGCGTGGTTACATCGACGGTGTCATCGAGCCGCATCAGACCCGGCTGCTATTGCGTAAGTCGCTGAAGTTGTTGAAGGACAAGCAAATCAGTCGCGTGCAGCGCAAGCATGGCCTGATGCCGCTCTAACGATCCATCTTTTACGAACAGACGCTTACTGCATGCCCTTCCTGGGCATGCAGTAAGCGTCTGTTCGCGTTGGGGAGTCAGTCGCGCAGCACCAGGGCGCGGCTGCCCGCGTGTGCCCACACCATGGCGGCGCCGATCGAGATGACCACCGTCACCCAAGAGAACCAGGTGACATCGACGCGCGGCCCGGAGACGAAGCTGTCCTGTACCGCCGGCCAATAGGTCGGCATGAGGTGCACGTAACCCAGTCCGAGAACGCTGGTGCTGCCGACGATCACGGTTGCCTCCGGGGCGTGTTTGCGGTGGCGCAGGATCATCGTGACCACCACCGCGATGAGAACCGCGTGGCTGGCGGCGAGATACGTGAGACTGGGCGGTGCCGCTGTGAGACCGCGCCGCAGGTGGTCGAGGGCGTCTAAGCCCCAACCAATCACGAACGCGATGGTGGCCGTCCGCAGAAACGCGTCGGCTCGAGTCGCTAACTCTGCCATCGTGACCTCCGCTGGTCTACTACAACCGATAGTAGATACCTACCCCTTGCCCGGCAAGGAGTTCTCCTTTGACCGGTATGGCTCTCCATGAGGGTCGAGGCAGTGCGTAGATGCCTCCGCGCCTTCGTGGTCGACCTGCAACGTGGTGTGGTCGATGTCGTACCGCGTATGGAGTAACTCCTCGATCTCGCGCCGTATTCCGTGGCAGTCCGAATTGGGGACCACCAAGATGTGCGCCGACAGTGCGGGCTGTCCGGTGGTGATCTGCCAGATGTGTAGGTCGTGCACCTCGGTCACGGATTCCACGGACGCGAGCTGAGCTCCGATGGTGTCGGGGTCAAGACCAACGGGAGCGGCCTCCAGGAAGATCCGTCCCGATTCGCGGACCAGACCCCAGCCCGCTTTGAGCATCAGCGCGGCGACAACGAGAGCGGCGATGGCATCGGCGCGGGTGAAGCCGGTCAGCCACACCACGGCGCCGGCGATGGCGGTGGCGATGAAGGCGTACAGATCGTTGAGGATGTGCTGGAAGGCGCCCTCGACATTGAGGCTGGAACGGTTGGCCTTGCTGATGCACCAGGTTGCCGCCACATTGACGACGATTCCCGCGAGCGCGGTGACGAACACCAGCAGACCCGAAACCTCGGGGGGAGTGATCAGTCGGCGGATGCCCTCATAGATGAAGAAGGCGGCGAGTAGGAACAGCGTCACGCCGTTAGCCTGTGCCGACAGGATCTCTGCCCGCTTGAGCCCGTAGGTGTAGCTGCCGCGGGCAGGGCGCGAGGCGAGTCGAATGGCGATGAGCGCCAACACGATCGATGCCGCGTCGGTCAGCATGTGCCCGGCATCGGAGATCAGCGCTAGTGATTGGGCGATGACGCCGATGACCACCTCGACCGCCATGAAGCCACCGATCAGGATCAAGGCGATGGTCAGCCATTTCCGATCGGCATTGGCTCTCACTCCGTGCCCATGTGAGTGCCCGGATCCGTGCTCGTGTGTGTCCGCAGCCATGTCCGCTCCTTCTGAATCATTCATGCAAACATATGCATGCTAGCATTTGTTATGACAAACGTTCAGCCCTTGACGTGTCCCCAGTGTGAGTCGCAGATGCTCTCGACGAAATGGTTTGGCGTACGCACATTTCAATGCACGGGATGTGCCGCCGTACTGCTGGAGCAGGAGAGTCTGCAGCAGTTCGTGGACGGCGCCGCGCGCTTCGGGCCGTCGGCGCATATCGACCAGCCGCCGGCGCAGCCGTATCCGCCCGCGCCGCCCCAGGATTACCGCGGCGTTGTGGGCGGACTGTTCGGTGGTGGTGGCCACGGATATCGCCGCCGCGGCCACCACTAGCAGCATTTCAGGGCCGGCATCTCAATCTGGGACACCACATTTGGCGGCGCGTGTTTCGTACAGTGCTTCGGCATGACACCGATCACGCACAGTCAGGGTGTTCCCGCCTGGGCGTCGACACGCGATGGCCGGGGCCTTTATACCCAGACGCTCCCCGGCCCGACTGATTCACCCACCGTCGTCTTCGAAGCGGGGTCCGGTGCCACCCGCTCCTATTGGGCTGCGGTGCAGCAGCCTGTCGCGGCCGTCGCCCGCGCGATCGTCTACGACCGTGCCGGTCTAGGCCGTTCGGAAGCCGATCCGGTGGGGCGGTCCCTGGATCGGATGGCCGATGACCTGATCGACCTGCTCGAGCACTTCGGCCCTGGCCCGTTCATCCTCGTGGGACACAGCGCCGGTGGGCCCATCGTCCGGTTGGCTGCCGCCCGGCGGCTCGATCTGCTGGCCGGAATCGTCCTGGTCGATCCCGTCGACGAATCTGCAGATCTGTTGTTCGGCAAGACATTCCGCCGGAATGAACGCATCGCCATCGGTGTGGGCAAGGCACTCGCTCGACTTGGTGTATTGCGATATCTCTATGGTCCGCTGTTGGCGGCCGCCCCCGCCAACGATGTCCGCGACGATCTCCGTCGGGAAGCATTCACCTACCGGGTACTGCAGACACAGGGCCGCCAGGCCCAAACCTTTCTCGACGAGCTCAAGACATGGCAGATCTCCCCACCGGGAGTCGGGGACCTGCCCGTCACGGTGATCTCCGGCGGCCTCGCTTCGGCCAAAGACGGTATGCCCCAACGTGTGCGTGCCCAGGCGATCGCCGCTCACATCCATCGCGCGGCGCGGTCTGTGGACGGACGGCACGTCATCGCTCAGCACTCCGGACACGCCGTGCCGATCACGGAGCCGGAGCTCATTGCCGAGGAGATCGCACGATTGGTTGCCAAAATTCGGCGCCAGTGCGACCGCTGAGCGCATCGGCGCCAGGACGTAGCCACCCACGCCTGACCTCAACCCGATAGCCTCGATCAAATAGTGAAGTAGCATCACAAATTCCTGATCGGGGGTTTCTCCATGTCAGCAGCCTCGCGGCCGGTGGGTCGGCCAGGCGTGTTCACGCGTGCGGACATCGTGGCCGCCGGTTGCAAGCTCGGCCTACAGGGCCTACGGATCAGCGCGGTCGCGGCCGCACTCGGTGTGTCCGCAGCGGCGCTGTACCGGCACATCGACGGCCGGTGGGAGCTCGAGCGCCTGGTTGGTGAGGAGTTGTTGAGCCGACTGCACATCGCCGACAATCCGGAACACAACACGACCGAACACCTGGTGTCATTCGCGGTGGCGCTGCGAGCGTTCGTCACCACGCATCCAGGGCTTGCCTCGTACATGTTGGTGCTGTTTCCCCGCGGTGAGAGCAGTGCACGGTTGATTCGGGATGAGGTCAATGCGCTCGGGCGCCGCGGCTACCCGGTCGAGGTCTCCGTCATGCTCGCGGGCTGCGTAGCAAGGGTGGCCCTCAGCCTGGTCGCGGCCGATGAGCAGCGCCGCGCCGCGAACGACGGTGTCGACTTCCTGGCTGAGAACGAGAACGCGCACCAGGTACTCACCGCGCAAGGCGCGATCGGGCCGGCGTATGAACGACGGTGGATGCTGACCGACGAGGAGTATTTCGCCATGTTGGTCGGCACCGCGGTGCGGGGATTTATCGCCGCGGCGCCACCGGGCAGGCCGGTGGACGAGGTGATGGCCGCCCTGCGAGACCAGAGCGCATCGTGATGCCGATCTGGATGGCACTGCCTCCGGAAATGTCCTCGACACTGCTCAACGCTGGGCCCGGACCGGCAGCCCTGCTGGCCGCCGCCAACGCCTGGCTTGCGTTGAGCGCCGAATATGCCGACGCGGCAACCGAACTGGCCGCTGCGCTGGGTGCCGCGGAGGCGAGCGCATGGCAGGGCCCAAGTGCCGACAGCTATATCGCCGCACACGGCCCCTATCTCGCGTGGCTTTCGCAGGCCAGTGCGGATAGCGCCACGGTTGCCGCACAACACGAGACCACGGCTGCCGCGTATGCGAGCGCGCTTGCCGCAATGCCGACGCTGGCCGAGTTGGCGCTCAACCACGCCGTCCACGGTGCGCTGGTAGCCACGAATTTCTTTGGGATCAACACCATTCCGATTGCGCTCAACGAAGCCGACTATCTGCGGATGTGGCTGCAAGCGGCGGCGGTGATGAGCGCCTATGAGGCCCAGTCGAGCGTCGCACTGGCCGGGACGCCGACGACCGGTTCCGCCCCCGCGATCATGGCATCGGCTGCTTCCGGGAGCCTGTTGGCGGCCGACCTGACGGCCACCTCGAGCGCTGCCGAAGCGGGAAGCGCCCTCGACAGCAGCGACAACAACAGTGGCGCCATCGAGGGATTCCCGTTCCTGGGGGAGGCGATCAAGGCGCTGCGTGACTTTATCGCCAATCCCAGCCCGACCAGTCTGCTGGCCCTCATCGTCAACGGCGGATTGTTCGCCGCCTACCTATCGACGAATGTTCCTATCTACATGGCGTTTACGAGTCCGCTCTGGGGTACTGCCCTGGGCACGATCTTGGGGTCGCTCGCCGCGGCCGCTCCGGATGGTGCCGATCAGCCCACAACCGAGCAGCCGGGGCAGAGCGAACCGTTACGGGAGCCCGCCACGCAGACGCGCAGAATACTTCCGCCGTCGCCGGCTGCGGGTAGTTCCGCGCCGGTGACCACGCCCGCACCCACCCCGTCCTCCTCGGCGCCGGCGCCGGCCACGACGTCGGCGCCCGCCCCAGCCCCGGCGGCCGCCCCGTCCTACCTGGTGTTCGCTCCCAGTGACGAACCACCGAACCATGGCCTGGGTCCGACATTCAAGGATGGTTCAACGGCAGGGATGCCGGGGGCCGGTGCCGCTGTGGCTACCGCGGCGGCCGCGCGCAGGCAACAGAGCGCACGCCGACGGCGAGCCCGGTTGGCGAGCCCGGTTCCTGAGTTCATGGACATGAACATCACGGTGGGCGCGGAGCCCGAGGCCCCACCCGGTGCCCGGGCATCCGCGCGCGGTGCCGGACTGCAGGGGCGTGCCGGCACGGTTCCCGGTGCCGCACTGCGGCAACCGGCGGGATTGATCACGCAGGACTGCGCCACGGGTTCCGTCGACGGCACCCGTACGAAGCCCATGCTGCCGCGTACGTGGGAGCATGATCACTGAGGTCAGGTGCGCCGTCACGCAAGGCCCCTTCGGGTGGCCGTGCGCGGATACACGGCACCACATGGGCCATTCGGCTTCTGTGCGTGGCCGATAGCGTCACGGAGATGGCCTGGGCACGCATCGCCACGCCCACGGTCAACTCGTCTATCCGGTGACGGGAACGCTTGCGGTGACGACGTTGCCGGGTACTCGGATGGCCCAGGCAAGCCGCGTGATGTGGACTCCGCCCGGATTCGATCACCGCTATCGGGCCTGCGGCCGCACCGAGGTGCGAGCGTTGTTTCTGTTTACGACGTTAAGTCGTTGTCTGCCTGAGTATCCGACAGTTTTCCTGGTTTCGGAGCTATTGCAAACCAATACGCCACGCTGAGGCCCGCGACACCAGCACCGGAAACCAGTACCTTCCTATCGAGATTCATGCCCTGAGCCTAGGAAGCAGGCGCGGGACAGCCCCACCGGTAATAGGTCACTCAGTACCGGATATCCGCCACAATGGTTCGAGCGGTGTGTGTGCGAGGTCGGTTACGGCTTGATCCGGATCTGGTTCGGCTTCCACAGTCCGCTGTGCACTTGTGAGCCGTACTCGATCTGCGCGGGTTGGGCATCGACGATGGTGTCGAGCTTGCGCAGCGAGCCCCAGTCCCTGCCCCAGTCCTTGGACAGGTACGTGGGCATCACGTGTGCCCGCAGCAGCAGGTCGGTGATGCCGAGTAGGCCGCCGTTCTCGCCGTCCTGCCAGGTGTCGGTGTCCTTGCGCTTCTGGTCGTAGTCCGGGGTGATCCGGAACTCGGGGACCTCGGTGATCCCGTACTGATGCAGCATCGGCTGCTGGCAGGGGAAGACCAGGCCCACGGTCCAGTCCAGGAGCACCGGCCTGGTGCTGCCCACGTACTCCTGCAACGACTTCAGTTCGGGCACTCGAGGCGGCGCGAAGGCCAGCCAGTCGCCGGGGGTCAGTGATCCGTCGATGGCCACGATGCGTACGGCGGTCGCGGTGTCGGGGATATCCGATCGGGCGAAGCGTAGGTTGCGCCACGATGGTGCGGGCCCCAGGTCATAGGGCGTTAGGCGCCCGCCCGGTGTGAACGCACCGTCCGGCCCGGCCGTGCCGTACTCCAGTTGCAGTGTCTGTCCGGACAATTCACCCTTGACGTTCTTGGCGGCGATGGTTCCGGCAGCCGTCACCACGATCAGTGGATGTGCCGCGTCAGGCGCGGGCAGCCGATACCAGTCGGAGGTAACCTTGGCCTGCTGTTGCGGACCCACGCGGTAGGAGCCCACGATCGGCACCCGCGCGGGATCGAGCCCGTAGGGCAGGCGCACCGTAGAACCGTTGATGCCCGCGGTGGTGCTGCGGTCCTTGGAATCCCAGTCATAGTCGGTTCCGGGTCGCGAGTCGTTCATCCGGATGGATTCGGCCACGATCTTGTCCGGTACCCCATCGGCGGTGAAGCCGGAGGGATCGGTGCCGCCCAGCGGCCCCAGCGGGCCGGTGGGCCCCCCGAAGGCAGGCAACAAACCGGCATTGGCGTCGGGCTCGACGAGAACATCGTCGGCCAGTCCGCATCCGCCGGCGAGCTCGCGGATGTTGGCCCAGCCGTTGGAATACGACGGGTATTGGCGAACGACACCGATCGCCAGCTGGCAGATGGAGGTGAGCACCATGAACCCGGCGGCCCAGGCCACCGGCGCGGAGGTGATGGACCTCGTGATGCGATTGTCCTCGTGCCGTGGGGCGAAATGCAGCCATGCGGCATAGCCCACGGCAAGCGCGAACAGTGCGAAAAATATTGTGCTGACGCTGATTCCGGCGACCTTGGGCATGCTGCTATTGAATGGAATGCCGAAACTGGAGACGTACCACCATCCGGCGGCACTGGCCCAGCTCAGGGCCAAGACAAAGAGCACCGTCGCCACTACCGCCATCCGGTTACGGCTCCACCGCAACACCGGAGGTGACACCAGCACCGTGGCCAGCGCGGCCACGGCGGCGCCCAGGGCGGCGAACAGTCCGAAGTGGTGCACCCACTTTGTCGGCGCGAACATCAAAAAGAAGATGGTGCCGAAGACCACGCCCAACACGCGCCAGGCCGGCCCGCGGGCCACGCCGGGAACACGCTTGCGGCGCAACAGGATAAACATCGAGATGAACAGGCACGCCGCGATCAGCAGGAAGCCGAAGCGCCGTGATACCGAACCGTCGACCGTCGGCAGGAACATGTAGTAGTACCGCAGGTTGTCGGTGTACCACGCCTGTGATGGTCCGATGGCGGTGCGAATTCTGGTGGCCTCGAACACGGTTGCCAGGGTCTGATCGGAGAACACCACGGGCAGGATCACGGTTCCGGCGGCGAGCATGGGCGCGACCAGCGGCCAGGTACCTACCTGGCGATGCTTCGTGACGATGATGCGCAGAATGGGCCGCCCACCGGCGAGCAGTGCGGCGACGGCGATCAGGCCCGTTGGCTGGATCCCGAGGGTAAAAGCCGCGGTGATGGTCGCCAGCGCCGCGGGGGTCAGTCGGCGCGAGGTGATGGCGCGCTCGATGAGCACCCAGGTGATCAGCGATCCGACGGCGATCTGCCCCTCGGGGCGCAGGCCGTTGTTGAACGGGAACCAGGACGCCAGCAGTACCAAGCCGGCGGCCCAGGCCGCGGGCTTGCTGCGCGCCACGGCAGGGCCCAAGCGGGGCAGCACTTCCCGGCTGATCAGCAGCCAGCAGACCAGTGAGGCGATCAGGTCGGGCAGCCGGATCCACAGGCTGATATCGCTGACCTTGGTCATGATGGCCAGCAGGTTGTAGTACCAGCCGAACGGATCTTCTGGGCTACCGAACCAGCGGAAGTAGTTGGCCATGTACCCGGCGTGCTCGGCGGTGCGCGCCATGCCCATTTGGTAGCCGTCGTCGGATGATCCGGCACCGATCACGTACCAGAGCACCAGGGCACTCATGATGACGGTGTCCGTCAGATCGAAACGGCGCCAACGGGTCGGAATGACTCGCTGCATGCGGTGACCGTCGGTCTGGTCGATCCGCCACAGCGCGATCAGCGCGATGACGGTGGAGATGATTGCACCAACCATCGCGGCGAGCTTGAGAAGCGTTGGGCTGGAGGAGAATCGGGTGTCGATATGGGCGGTGAGGCTCAGTCCGGTGGGGGCGGGACCACTGAGCTGGGTGAAGATCCCGACAATTTGCGGGCGCAGGTTGGGGTCGGGGAACCCGCTCGTGAATTCCTTGCCTGTCTTGTCGTCCTTCAGACCCTCGAACGTCGCGAAGGTGCCCTTGTCCGACGACGTGATGATGATCTGCCGACAGTCCGGTGAGGCCACCTTGGTGCGCGGAACACTCGCGATGACCACATTGCGGTCGGTGATGTCGAGGCGTTCCTTGGAGACCCGAACAAAAAGACTTTGTAGCGCAGCCTCTTTACCCTCGGGAGGCGCGGTGCCCAGGATGACCGTTGCCTCGGCCGGGGCGGCGTTGACGACGGCGCAGGGCACGGTCACCGTCATGTCCATGGGTGTCTGGGAAATCAGCGGCGCGGTGACGTTGGTGAGCTGTCCCTGCTGCGGCCAGTCGAGGGTCGCGGTGGACACCTTGACCGGCAGCAGCGGGATGGAGACGCTCAGCACAAACCCGAGCAGACCGAAAACGGTTGCCGTCCATCGCGCGATATTCAGCTTGCGGGCCTCAGGGGAGGTGTCTGTCACGGAATTCTCGGTCATGGCAGGGCTCGAATCGGTCCTTTACGGGTCCAGCCGTTCACGACGACGGTGCCCTCGGTGAGTTGTGCGGTGGGTGCCAGATTCGGAGCCACGATGGGCTCGTACTTCTCGATCGAGCCCCAGTCGCGGTACCAGTCGTTGCGCAGATAGGTGGGAACCGAGGAGGTCCGCAGCAGCGCGGTGGTGAACATGAACGGTCCACCGTCCTCTGCCGACATCCACATGTTCGACGACGTCGCTACCTGCTTGTGCTCGGGCATCACCCGGAACTTGGGCAGCTCGGCCACCCCGAGACGCTCACTGAACGGCCGTTGGCAGGGGAAGTTCTGTGCCACTGCCATATCCAGCAGCACCGGAGTATCGGAGCCCAACAGATCCTGCGCGGCCTTCAGGGCAGGCACCCGCGGCGGTGTGAACGCCAGCCACTGGTCGCTGGACAGGTTCGGGTCGTCGGCGATGATCCGAACCACGTTGGCCCCGCGCGGTGCGGTCTTCATGGGGAACCGCAGGTTGCGCCAGACCGTTTGCGGGCCAATATCAATGGGGTAGTCCTGGCGAAGTGCCTTGAACCCACCGGGGCTCTGCGGATCGCGCACACCCCACTCCAGCTTGAGCTGCTGGCCGTAGTTGATCTCGGGACTGAAGGTGCCATCCTGTTGGAACGACCAGATCGCGCCCGCGGCCGACATCACCACCAGAGGGCGGTCCGGGCTTGGAGGTGGGAGCTCGTACCAGGACGACTTGAGGTGTGCGGCAATCGTATTCTCGCCGTAGCTGCCCATGACCGGGGTGCGGGCCGGGTCCAGTCCGAACGGCAGTAGCGCGCTGGAGCCGTTGATTCCGGTGGGGCCGACACCGCCGGTGGTCCCGGCCGCGTCGCTCACCTCCATGATGGGCGCGTTGGGTGAGGCATCGGAGTTCACCAGACCCGGCTTGCCGATGACGGGTAGCGACGTCATGCCGATGCGCACCCCGTCGGGGGTGAAGCCGACGGGATCGATACCCCCGAGCGGGCCGTACTTGCCTGCCTGTTGTCCCGGAACCGGTTGCAGCAGACCTTCATTGGCGTCCGGTTCGACCAACACGTCTCGTGCCATGGCGCAGGGATCGCTGCCGGTCAGCGCCAATAGATTGGCCTTCCCGGTGGTGTAAGTGTCGCTGCGTGCGTAGACGGCCTTGGCCATCGAGGTGACTTCGAGAATCACCATGATGGCAGCAACCACCATCAGCGGGGTGGACGCGAGCAGGCGGTTGCGTCGGGTGTTCTCGACCTCGGTGTGCCCGGCGTAGTCCAGACGGAAGTGCAGCCAGCCGGCGATCAGTGCCGTAATGATGGACAGGGCCAGGAACATCGTGGTGACAGGGTGGCTGGCGATGACCGGCTGCTTGTCGAACCACGGCACGCCATAGTTGCCAACGTAGAACCAGCCGTTGATGCCCGAGGTTGCCCACGCGAGGATGAACAGTAGCGCCGTCACATACAGCGCCAGGTTGCGTCGCGAGTGCAGGCCCACCCGGGCGAATGTGAACGCCGCGACCGCCCCGAGGGCACCGGACAGCCCGGCGAAGATGCCGAACTGAATGGCCCACTTGGTGGGCGTGAAGGTGAGTAGCAGCAGCCCGATCGCGGTGCTGCCGAGAAGTCGCCATACCGGCCCACTGGCCAGACCCGGCAGCACCCCGCGGCGTAGCAGCACCGCGAGCGTTCCGAAGAGGCAGAGCAGCAGGATGAATACCGCGATGCGACGCGTCAGTGAGCCGTCGACATTGGATTCCACGGTGAGGAAGTAGTAGCGCAGGAATTCCTGGTACCAGGCGATCGTCGGGCCGACCACATATTTGATGCGCGCGGATTCGGCGACGGTGGCCAGGGTCTGGTCCCGGAAGGTGAAGGCGAACACCCCCGCGACGGAGGCGGCCAAGACCGCGATCGGGGCGAATCGTCCGTACCGCAGGCGCCGCACGGCGACGATGCGGGCGATGGCGCGTCCGCCGGCCAGCAGCGGTCCCAGCGCGATAAGTCCCTGAGGAGCGACTGTCGCGGAGAGGAGGGCCACGATGATCGCCAGTGCGGCGGGAGACAGGCGGCGGGTTGCGATGGAGCGCTCCACCAAAGTCCAGGTGAGCACGGTGCCGAACACGATGATGGGTTCGGGCCGCAGTCCGTTGTTGAACGGAAGCCAGGCAGTGAGGAAGACCAGTGCCGCGGTCCACACGGCGGTGCGGCTCGCGGCGAGCTGCTCGCCGAGCCGGGGCAGCATCTTCTTGCGCAGGATGTACCAGGTGCCGATGCCCGCCAGGGTGGCCGGCAGCCGCATCCACACACCGACGGTGCTCACCTGCGTGAGCCAGCTCAAAAGGGTTGCGTACCAATCGAATGGGGAGGCGGTGGCGCCGAAGTAGCGGTAGTACTCGGTGACGTAGCCGGCCTGATGGGCGACGCGTGCCTCAACCAGGACATTGCCGTCATCGGAGGTGATAGCGCCGATGACATGCCAAAGCAGAAGTGTGCCAATCACTCCGATGTCGGCGACGCCGTTGGTGAGCAGGGTCGCGCGATCCGGCAGACCGAAACGTCTCCGGGGGAGCGTGCGGCCGCCGCGTTCCAGCACGGCCAGCGCCGCGATGGCGATCGCCACTGCGGCAATACCGAGCACCATGGCAGCCAGCTTCAAAGCGGTTGGGCTGCTGATGAACCGGGTGTCGACGACCACGTGGGCGGTCGGTCCGGATTGGATATCGCCGGCTGCGGGCACCTTGAGATCGGTGAACAGGCCGGTGATCAGGGGCTTGTTCTCGACGGCCAGAGTTCCGTGGGCGTTGGGCAATCCGGCGAAATTGGCGCCCACGCCGCCGGCGTTGGCCCAGATGTCCAATGAGGTACAGCCACCGGATTCGACCGCCTTGCGCGGTGCGACGGTCGCGACGTTATCGCGGAAGGCGACAACCACCAGATCCGAGGTCGCGCGGACGAACAACGCATGCCGGCTTGCCTCGAAGCCGCCGTCGGGGCTGGTGGACAGCACCACTCCGCCGCTCGCGGGCAGGGTCGCGATGGCGGTACACGGAATGTGTGCCTCGAAAGACAGCGGTGCGCCCGAGACCAACGGTGCCGTGATGCTGGCGATGTTCCCGTCGGCAGTGGCTCCCTGGGGCCAGTTGATGTCGACGGTGGACTGACGGACCGGCAGCAGGGGGACGAGCACGCACAACAGCACACCGACGGTGGCCGCAGCCAAAGAAATCAGACGTGCCCGCTGGGCTGTACCTGCTGTCGCGGACTGTGAAAGCGGCGAAGGCACGAGGGCGATGGTATGTGACGAAGCTTCACGCACCGGAACGCAGCGCGCCCGTTTGGCCGGATTGAGACCTCAAAGGCCGATACCAGTCGATACCTTTATGAAAGTATCGAAAAGTATCCGCGATGTCGGCTCGCCTGATACCTATTGATACAGCTCGGAAAAGTATCAGGTGAGGATTCGGTATGCAGCCCAGCCCGTACACGCCTGGCCAGGTGGCACGTGAGGTAGTCGGTCGCGCCGAACAGCTTGCCGAGATCGGCGAGCGACTGATGTACATGGCGGAGCTCGGACGGCTGATCGGGCGCATCCGCGTCGACACCGGGCCACGGGGTGTGGGAAAAACCTCACTACTGCGCGAGGTCCAGCGTGAGGCCGAGGCGCGTGGCGCGGTGACGGTGTGGGTTACCGCGGGCGGAGACGAGCCGCTCGCGGCGGCGATCGCCACGCAGATCCGCGCGCGCACCGCGGGGTGGAAGAAGAAGTCACGCGGACGCCTGCTGCGCGCCATCGATCAGGTCAGTATTACCGCGGGCGTGCCGGGCGTGGCCCAGCTCGGTGCGACGGTCAAACCGTCTCAGAGTGCGGTACCCGCGGTGACGGAGCCCTCGTTCAAGGAACTGATCATCGAGACCGTCACGGCGGCGCGCGACGAGGGACATCCGGGTCTGGTGCTGTTGATAGACGAAGTCCAGGACGCCGACCGGCAGGGGTTGCGCACGCTGGCCGTCACCTGGCAGGACCTGCAGGCCGAAGCCGACGCGTTGCCCGCCGGAGTGTTCGCGGCAGGACTGCCGCAGACGCCGGAGATCATTAGTGCCGCAGCCACATTCAGTGAGCGGTTCGCGTACCGCACGTTGCACCGGCTGGGTCCCGACGCGTCCCGGGTGGCGCTGGTCAAACCGGCCGGTCAGGTCGGAGTCCGCTGGGCACAGGACGCGCTCGAGGCGGTCATCGCGCAGACCAATGGATATCCCCACACGCTGCAGCTATACGCCGACGCCGCATGGGCGCGCGCCGGCTATCCGGACCCGGGTGGCCAGATTCGGATAGCCGATGTCGAGCATGCCGCCCGCCAGGTCGCCGCGGACATGGACGCGCTTTTTCGTGCGCGCTGGAACAACGCGACCCCGGTGCAGCGGCGATTCATGTCGGCGATGGCGCGGGCGCTGACCGATGACCGGGTGGCGAGCCGGTCCGATATCGCTGCCGTCATGGGTCGCGATTCACGGGCGATCAGTGCCGCCCGCGCCAGCCTCATCGACAAGGGATTCATCGCCGTCGTCGGTCATGGTCTGCTGGAGTTCACCATTCCCGGATTCGCGGAATTCGTTCGTACACAGGAGGACTAGCCACTCCGCCGACACGCCGTGTTCTGCGTTTCGCACCTGGGAGATGCGTCAGAAACCGTAGTCTCGACGGCTGGTCGGTCGTTGTGCGGAGACTTCTCACGGATCGCTCCGGAGCGTTCGCACTTCGGATCGATCTTGACCGGGTGGTGCGGACAGGGCTCGTCGTCCTGTGGTTTCGACTGGCTGGGGAACGCTGTCACCAGGCATGACGCCAGGGATGCAGTCACCAGGAATTGCCAGGCGATTTGTCGCAGCATGGGCCGCACCTTTCTCTGGGATGTCTTTAGTGACAACCCCATTGAAGTCGACGGTCGTGCTACGAACTTCCGATAAATTGCCAGCTTTTATCGCAAATCGGCCAGGGGCCGATGTCGGGTGCTAGCGGCTCTTGCGCAGCGGTCCGGGTGTCCAGAGCCCGCTGTGTACGGCAGTGCCGATCTGCAGCTGTGCCTCGGTGGCGTTCTTGTAGTACGGCGTGAACCGTTGCAGTGCACCCCAATCGCGGAACCAGTCGTTCTGTAGATAGGTCGGCACCGGGGTGGCTTTCAGCAGCAGTTCGGTGATGCCCAGCGGGCCGCCGCCAAGATAGTCCATCACCGGTGAGTTGGCTTCCGCGCCGAAGCGATCGGGCAGGATGCGCCACTTCGGAATCTCGATGACACCGTTCTTGTGGTCGAACGGCCGCTGGCACGGGAAAGCAAGGCCTACAAGCCAATCCAGAAATACCGGATCGGAGCCGACGACCGACTGCAGCGGACGCAGCGACGGGACCCGGGGCGGGGTGACCGCAATCCAGTGCTGTGGGGCCAGGTCGTCGTCGGTGACCAACAGTCGAATGCGAGTGGCCTGAGTTGGGATGGCATCGCGGGACATCCGCAGGTTCCGCCAGGCCGGGGATGGTCCCAGGTCGGCAAATGAGATGGCGCCCAGCACCTTTCCGTCCTCGGCGGCGAACTGCACCTGCAGTTCGACGGGGTCGAACCGGCCCGCGGCCGCCAGCACTACCAGCGGCTTGGTGGCGTCCTTGGGGGGCAGCCGGTACCACGCCGACTGCAACCGGGCCGAGCGTTGCGGGCCAATCTGGTAGCTGCCCATGACAGGCGTGGTCTCGGGCTTCAGGTCGAAGGGCAGCCGTGCCCGCGAGCCGTTGACGCCGGCGGCAACGGTGGTGCCGCCCTCGGTGTCCTGACTACCGTTGGCGTTGCCGCTCTTGTCGCGCTCGACAAAGCTGTTGGAGGCCTGGGGGTTGTTCTCTTCATCGGCCGACACATCCGACGGAATTCCGTTGGGGTCGAACATGATGTTGGTGTCGGCGGCCAGTGCCTGCCCGATCGGGGCGTCGATCGGCTGCAGCATCCCGGCGTTGGGGTCTTCTTCGACCAAGACATCGTTGGCCAGCCCACAGCCGTTGCCGCGCAATGCGTCGAAGTTGGAACGTCCGACCGACCAGGCCGGGTACTGGTTGATCATGCCCGCGGTGAGGGAGAAGATCGACCAAATCACCACAATCCAGGTGCCGACAGCCAGCGGCGATTCGGCGATACGCGCCAGCACCGGATGTACGGGTGTGCGGCCGGGATGGTCGCGGCCGGTGAAATGCATCCACGCCGCGAGCAGAATGGCAAGCACCGCGAGTCCAAAGAACACGGTGCTGATGCCGAAGTGCCACTGTGGGAACGAATTTGACCACGGCACGCCGAAATTGGAGACGTACCACCAGCCGTTCACGCTGGAGAACGACAGCGACAGGACGAACAGCACGATCGCGGCGTACAGCGTGCGGTTGCGCGGGGAGCGCATTGCCGCGGCGGTCACGGCCACCGCGGCCAGCGCGCCCAGTGAGCCGGCGAGGCCGGCGAACACGCCGAAGTGGTGGGTCCACTTGGTGGGGGTGAACATGATGGCGACGAACGAGATCAGGGTGATGCCGATGATCCGTCGGCTGGGGCCGCCGGCGGTGCCCGGGATCTTGTTCTTGCGCAATGTCATTGCTACGGCTACACCGAGGGCGATGATCAGGGCCAGCACCGGGAATCGGCGCGAGATGGCGCCGTCGGTGGTGGGCAGCAGCAGCCGTTCGTACCTGACATGCTCCTCGAACCAGTTGAGCGATGGCCCGACGGCAGACTTGAGTGCGCTGGCCTGGATCTCCCCGATGAGGGTTTGATCGCGGAAGATCACGACCAACGTGACCAGCCCGGCCGCCAGGATCGGTGCCAGCAGCGCGGCATAGCCGAAGCGTTTCGCGCGCTTGGACACGATGGTGCGCAGCGGCCCGATCGCGACCAGCAGCGCGCCGATCGACGCGATACCCGTCGGTCCGGAGAACAAGGTGAGCGCGCCGACAATGCAGGCGACGGCGGCCGGCAGCAGCCGGTTGGTGGCGATAGACCGTTCGACTGAGCACCAGGTCAGCAGGATGCCCAGGGCAATGATCGGTTCGGGCCGCAGGCCGTTGTTGAACGGCAGCCAGAAGGCCAGGAACATCGCCGCCGCGGTCCACGGCACCACCAGATTGGTGCGGGCGGCGTGGCCCAACCGGGGAATCACCTCGCGGCTGATGACCGCCCAGCACAGCAGGCCCATGGCCAGGGTGGGCAGCCGCATCCAGACACTGGCGGTGCTGACATGAGCCCAGATGGTCAGCAGGTCGTAGTACCAGCCGAACGGCGACTCAGGGGTACCGAACCAGCGATAGTAATTGGCCATGTAGCCCGAGTGCTCCGCGACGCGGGCCATGGTGAGGATGTAACCGTCATCGGAGGTGTTGGCACCGACGAAATGCCACCACACCAGCACCACTCCGACGAGTGCGTCGAGCGGGCGCGGCTTCCACCAGCCTTCGGGCATGAAGCGCTTGTGCTTGCGTCCGTCGGCCGCGTCGAGGGTGTGTAGGGCGACCAGCGAGATGGCGGTCAGCAGGACACCGAGGATCATCGCGATGAATTTGAGGGCGGTGGGGGAGCTGCTGTAGCGGGTGTCGACGATGGCCGAGAGCTTCAGGCCCGCGGGAGCGGGGCCGGACAGGTCCGTGAAGATGCCGACGATCTGCGGCCGGAAGTCATACCCGCCGCGTTCCCCGGCGCGTGGCTGCCCGGGCCTGGCGTCCTTGGGCCCTTGGGTCAGGCCGACGAACGTGCCGGTCACCTTGTCCGAGTGCGCGGTGACTTCGAGGTGCTGGCAGTTGGGGCCGAGAACTTCGGAGAGGGGGGCGGAGACCACCGGCACATTGCGCACGATCACCACGAGGTCGCCGCCGATGCGCTGGATCAGCATGCCGCGGTCTACCGCGTTCGGGGCCTGTTTGGGCACGGTGGACAGCAGCACGTTGTTGTGACCGTCGAGGCCCCTGGCGGCCGAGCACGGCACCGTGATGGTGAGGTCGGTGGGGACGTATCCGATGAGGGGGGCATCGACGCTGGCGAGGGTGTCGTTCTGCGGCCAGTTCAGCTGCGCGGTGTCCTGCCGGACCGGCAGCAGCGGAGTGGCGATGGCCAGTAGCGCGCCGAGAAATCCGGTGACGATAGCGATCAGTCGGGCCCTGCGGTAATCGCCGTCGCCTTCGCTGGCGACCTCTGGCGTCGCACGTTCCTGAACCGTCACGGAGGAAGATGTTAGTTGGCTCGTAAAAAGCCCCTTGCGCGAAGAGCGCTAAGCGCGCGCTGGGACCCGCACAACCAGCACGAAGGGCCCGATGGTGCGGACGGTGAACCGCGGGTCAGCGAACAGTTGCTTGTTCAGCGTGACGGTGTAGCGCTTCACGTTCGGCTGGTTGGGGTAGACGTCCTTGGCGAGCCGCAGGGAGTAGTTGTCGCCGGATTGGCGCAGCAATAGGACGGTTGGCGCCCGCCACGGCAGGGCGTCGAGTGCACGGATCATCTCATCGGCGGTGTGCAGGTCTTCCCAGCTCTTGATCGCGGCCGCGCGCTTGTCGAACTGTGCCAGCGGGTTGGCGTAGTGCGGGGTGAGTCCCTGGAAGCCGTAGTACGGGTAGAACGCCAGGAAGCTGTAGTCGGCGGTCAGCACCACGGTCTCATCGCGTGGCTTGCCGGTGATCTCGGTGATCGCCTTGTCGATGGCGCCGTAGTGACTTTCCGGGCCGGGTGGGCGGCGGTCGGCGCGCTGCCCGGCGCCGTCGGTATCGGCGTAGGCGATCACGATGTCGGAGCGCAGCACATTGGGAATGTCCTGGCTGAAGGCCAGCGCACCGGCAAGGCCGATGACCGTGGCCACGATCGTGGCGTGCTTGCTGCGTTGGGCCGCCCAGGCGGCCACCTCGATGAACGCGAACACACCCGCGGCGGCGAGCAGCACGGTGAGGGTGGGCACCAGTCGGAACGACAGCAGGGTGGTCTTGGCGAGGGTGGCCAACATGGAAAGCAGCGACCACAGATATACCGATCCCACACCGATGGCGAGGGCACCGGCACGCACCGAGCTGCGCGCACGTGCCACCAGCCACACCGTGCCGATCAGGCACAGGCCGCCCAGCATGGTGGGTTGCAGCATCGGGAAGGACAGTTCGGCCCCATCATTGGGCAGGTAGTGCTGTGCCGACGCCGCCTTCTCCAACGAAGCATGGGAGACGGCGATCAGGTAGGGGCCCCAGAACACCAGGGCGACGGCGATCGCGATACCCGCGATGGCGAGCCAGCGCAGCAGAGGCTCCTTGACGGCGGGCCACCAGCCGTCCCGCCGGACGCGACTGATCGCCACCACCTTGGCGGCGATGGTGATGGCCAGCGCGCCAAACGCGGTGAGGAGCGTGTAGAACAACGCCGCGAATCCCAGGAAGACACCCGTCCCGGCGATGGCCGCCCAGCCGGCACCACGATGCGCGCGCAGCGCGCTGTAGCCCAGCACCAGTACGGGCGGCAGCAGCACCGTGACGATCGCCCCGTACGGCTCGGTGGAGGCGTAGGCGAGCGTGACGGCGGCGGTGGCAGTGCTCACGATGAGCGCATGCTCGAAGCGAATCATCTTGTTCCACAAGATGAATGCCGCGCAGACCGCGATGGCCAGGGAGGTGATGGCCCACGGTTTGTACATCTCCCACCCGGTGGTTCCGGTGAGCGCCGCGAGGCGCCCGCCGATCCAGAACCAGCCGGCCGGATAGAACGGCGGCATATCCGGGTAGGTCATATCGTGCAGCGCTGGGGAGTCGGTGAACCGGGTCAAATACTCGGTGCGGAACTGTTGGTCTACCGAAATCCCGAACAGGTAGAGCTTGGTGGCCCCCAGCGGCATACCGATGGTCACCACGGTAAATACCGAGAGAAACAGCAGGGAAAGCACTTTCGCGATGAGCTGGCGGCCGTGTCGCCACAGAACCCCGGTCAGCACCAACCCGGCGATCGCGCCAAATTGTCCGACCGTGGTCAGCGCGTGCAGCTGATTGGACGAACCGAAGGCGGGCCACTGGACGCGCGCTATCGCCATGAGCGCGATGACGCTCACCGCGGCGGCCGTGACGACAGCGAGCGTCAGGTCCTTGGTGGTGTCCAGTACGTGCCGACGCGACTCCGATGTCATCTGGGCTGTCATCTCGGCGTGGTTACACGGGCAACTTGCGGAAAATGGGGCGTGGAACGTGGCGCAGCACAGACATCACGAAGCGCCACTGACCCGGTGCCCAGATCAGCTCCTTACCCGCGGCGGCCGACGCCACCACCAGCTCGGCGATCTCTTCCTTGTCGACCGTGAACGGTGCCTCCTTGGCGCCGGTGGCCTGCCAATGCTCGATGGTCGTGGTGGTGCGCACCTGGCCGGGCCGGACGACGAGCACGCGAACTCCGAACTCGCGCAACGCCTCTCCGAGGCCGAGGTAGAAACCGTCGAGACCGGCCTTGGTGGAGCCGTAGACGAAGTTGGACCGGCGCACCCGCTCGCCGGCGACCGAGGACATCGCTATGACCTGGCCGAAGCCCTGGGCCTTCATCTTCTGGCCGACCAGCACGCCGACGGAGACGGCGGCGGTGTAGTTGACCTGCGCGCTCAGCACCGCCTTGGCCTGGTCCTGCCACAGTTCCTCGGCATCCCCGAGAATGCCGAAGGCAACGATGGCGACATCCACATCGCCCTGTGCCCAAGCGGATTCGATGACCGCGGGGTGGCTCTTGGTGTCGACGGCGTCAAAATCCAAGTACTCGACGGACTTGGCTCCGGCGGCCTTGATCTGCTCGATGGCCGCCTCGCGCTTGGGCGCGTTTGGCAGGTCGGCCAGGATGACGCGCGCCTTGGCGTTCCTGAGGTAGCGCTCGACGATGGCCAGGCCGATCTCCGAGGTGCCGCCGAGCAGCAGGATGGTCTGGGGGTTACCCGTGGCGTCAATCATGTTGTCTTCCTTGTGAATTTTTAAAGCAGTTCGAGTCGGCGGGCCATATCGGAGGCGAACACGCCGTGCGGGTCGGCCTTGCGTCGGGTGGCAATCCACTCGTCGACCCGCGGGTACATCTTGTGGAACTTCTCCGCGCTCACCCGAGAATCCTTGGCGGTGTAGACCCGTCCGCCGAACTCCATGGCGCGGTTATCGAGCTCATTGAGGAACTCGTTGACACCGGGCTTGTTTGGGAAGTCCATCGCGACGTTCCAGCCCTTCATCGGGAAGCTCAGCGGCGCTTTGTTTCCCGGGCCGAACAGCTTGAAGACGTTCAGGGCCGAGTACTGGCCCTGGGTCTGGATCCAGCGGATGATGTCCTTGAACTCCTCCAGCGCATCGGGCGGAACCAGGAACTGGTGCTGCGCGAAACCGGCTGGGCCGTAGGCATATTGCCAACCCGTCGTGATGTCGAGCATGTGATAGAACTGCGTCAGATTGACGATCTTGCCCTGGTAGTTCCCGCTCATCCGGTAGAACGCCTCACCGATCGCCATGAGCGACGGCTTGATCATGAAGTTGACCGGGAAGAGATCGGGGAACCCGGGTAGCTGGGGTGCGCTGAATTTCAGCGGGTCCTTGGCCAGCTTCGGGGGTAATTGGTCCAGTCTCGCAAGACTTCCCCGGCTGACGGCCGCGCGGCCCAGCTTGGGTGCCGGATTGATCAGGTCGAACCAGGCGCTCGAATACGTGTACTGATCCTCGCTGCCGTCCTGGTGCACCGCGATGGTTTCGTCCAGATCGCGCGTGGCGACGCCGTCGGCGATGAAGTACGCGGTCTCGGTGCGCGTCATCGCGATGCGGGCGCGCACCACGATGCCGGTCAGGCCGTTGCCGCCGACGGTGGCCCAGAAGAGCTCGCTGTCGGGGCCGTCGGGGGTGATGGTGTGTACCTCACCGTCGGCCATCAGCAGATCCATGGACACCACGTGGTTGCCGAAGCTGCCCGCACTGTGGTGGTTCTTGCCGTGGATATCCGAGCCGATGGCACCGCCCACGGTGACCTGCCGGGTGCCCGGCAGCACCGGCACCCACAGTCCGAAGGGCAGCGCGGCCTTCATCAGCTGATCCAGGCTCACACCCGCGTCCACATCGGCGATGGCGGTTTCGGAACTGATGGAGTGCACCCTGTTCAGCGGCGTCATATCGACGACGATGCCGCCGCCGTTGCATGCGTGGTCGCCGTAGGAGCGGCCCAGGCCACGCGCGACGATGCCGCGGCGTAGATGGGCGGGGCTGCTGGAGCTCGCGTCGGCGACGCGGCGCACGGCCTCGGCAATGACGTCGACATCGGGAGTGGAGAGCACGTGCGCCACGGTGGGTGCGGTGCGGCCGAACCCGGTGAGGGCGCGAGGAGTGAGAGGTAGCTCGGACTTCGGAGTTGTCATCGGTAATTGAGCGTAGCGGCTCAGCGGATCCGGAAGATCACCGCGCGCTGGACGATGAAGTTGATGACCGTCGCCGTCCCCTGCGCGATGACGAAGGCCACGGGCACCCGCCAGGGCTTGTCCTCAAACTGCATGTAGAAGACGTAGTTGATACCGACCTGGACGGCATAGGTCAGGCCGTAGAGAGCCATCACCGCGATGAACCTGGCCCGGCTGGGTTCTGCCTGGAAGGTCCAGCGCCGGTTGATCAGGTAGGCGGTGGTGGTTCCCGCCACAAAACTGAGGGATTTGGCGACGTTGACCTGCAGTCCGAAGTGCAGGAACAGCACGTATAGCCCGAAGTCGACGATGGCAGAAAGCCCGCCGGTGATCACGAAACGGGCCGCCTGCGTGGTCAGCGACAGCGGCGCCTGTTCGGCTGAGGCATCTGACACGGGCCAGAGCCTATGTCAGGTCTCTGTGTGGGGCGCCAATCGTCGGAGCACGGGCGCTACCTTCCGCACACAGGTAGGGTCGCAACGAATTCTGTAGTGGGATTGCTGGAATATCGACGTATGAGGGGCAGCTATGACGACTCCGCAGCACGGACGGCACGAACGGGCCGAGGGTGAGGGCATCGATCCGCTGATCGACCTGTCACGTGATCCGAACCCGGGCGTCGCCGACCACGCCAAGGAAGACGAGTAGGTCACTGTAGCTTTCCGCCGAGTGTGAGCCATACGGTTGCCGCATGGTCCCCTCGCGGAACTTCCTGAACGCTACGGAGCGGTTCATCCCGGATGCGTTGCGCGGCCTGGTCGCGGCCACCGCCGACGTCCGGTGGGACTCTGAACACGGGTACCTGATCCGGGATTCGCCGCTGCGGCCCGGGCAGGTGGCCATCGTGTCGGGCGGAGGCTCGGGACACGAGCCCCTGCACTCGGGATTCATCGGGCGCGGCATGCTCACCGCCGCCTGCCCGGGCCTGATCTTCACCTCCCCGAACGCCCTGCAGATTGCCGGCGGCCACCATCGCGGCGGACGCCGGTGGGGGCGTACAGGCCACCAAAGACTCGAGGGCCGCACGCGGCCGGGCCAGTTACGTGGGTGACGCGGCCCGCGGCGTCGAAGACCCCGGCGCCCTGGTCATGTCCTGGTTCTTCGAAGCCGCGGCCGGCCGCTGACACCACTCACACGCGCTGGCCGACGAATGCCTCGATTTCGCGCACCATCAGCTCGGGCTGGTCCTCGCTGACGAAGGTGTAGCTGTCGGGTACCTCGACGAGTGTCGCGTCGGGTAGTAGGCGCAGCCAGCGTTCGGCGTGAGCGAACGGGAAGAACGGCAGCTTGCGCGGCCACAGCAGCAGGACCGATCGCGGGAAGCTGCGCAGTGTCTCGGCGGCGGCCAGCGTGTCGCGGTTGTCGATGCCGCGCAGGAATGCCCGCACGTCGCGCCGGATGGCCTGCTGCGCGAGCAGCGGTGCCACCCAGTCGCCGAGCACCTCGTCGGGAATGGAGTGTTTGGCAAGCGTATTGCCGAGAGCAGCGCGCGCCGCCCGCAACCTGAACGGGCGCAGCACGAAATCGGTGCCGGGGACCCGTGCCCAGTATTGGAAGATGCGAATCGATTTCGGCAGGAAGTTGTCGAAGGAATCGCAGGGGGTCAACACCACGCGGCCGATCCGGTCGTAGCCGTCTGTCAGCAGCAGCTGGGTGATGGCACCGCCGGTGTCGGTCGCGACGACGGTGACGTCCTCGAGGTCGAGGCGTTCGATGAGTTCACGGACCAGCCCGGCCACTGCGCGCGGATTGAGCTCTGCGCCCGGGTTCATCGGGATCTTGTGCGCACCGAGTGGCAGGTCCGGGACGATGCAACGGAAGCGTTGACTCAGCGGTTCGACGATCTTGCGCCACATGGTGCCGGTGACGAAGAGGCCGTGCACAAAGACGATGGGCGGACCGTCTCCGCTATCGCGGTAGTGGATGGGGCCGGCGGCGGACTCGAAGATAGGCATGTCTCGACTATCGCCCCCACCTGCTGCCATGACGAGGCATGGCACTGCCAGACGGTGCCATCGGGGTTCTAGAGACCCGTGGCGGCGAGCACGCCGCACAGTGCATCGACGGCCGGGCCGAATCCGTGATCGGCCGGTGTGCCGAAGCTGACCACCACCCCGTCCGGATCGGGAACGTGCGGACCGGCCAGCGGGTGACGGAGCCGGGACAGTCCGGCCAGCGCCACGCCCGCCTCTCCGGCGCGGTACAGCACATCGGGTTCGGCGCCCTCGGGCAGCGTCAGCAGCAGGTGCAGTCCGGCCGACAATCCCCGGACGCCGACGTTGTAGTCGGCGAGACGCTCCACAAGCAGGTCCCGCCGCCGCCGGTACCGGCCGCGCATGCGCCGGATGTGCCGGTCGTAGTGGCCGCCCGCGATGAAGTCCGCCATGGTCAGTTGTGAGATCGCGTCGACGTACCACTGGCCGCCGCCCGCGGCCGCCACGGCGGCATCCACCAACTCCGGCGGCAGCACCATCCAGCCCAGGCGCAGCACGGGGGCAAGACTCTTGCTTGCCGAACCGAGATACACGACGTGATCCGGATCGAGGCTCTGCAGCGCACCGACGGGTTGACGGTCGTAGCGGAACTCGCCGTCGTAGTCGTCTTCCAGTACATAGGAGTCGGTGCGCCGTGCCCAGTCCACCACCGCGGTGCGCCGAGCGGGGTGCAGCGGCAACCCGTGCGGGAAATGGTGGGCGGGGGTGACCAGCGCGGCGCGTACGTCGAGCGCTTCCAGATCGTTGACGACGGCGCCCTCGTCGTCGAAGCCGATCGGCGTGCTGGAGCCGCCCGTCGCCTCGATGCAATCGCGAAAGATGAAGAGCCCGTATGCCTCTACGGCTATCGGCCGGGTCAGGCCGTACATCCGGGTCAGGATCTCCACAGCGTGGCGAGTGCCCGCGCAGATGACGACCGAATCGGGTGTGGTTCGCACACCGCGCACCCGTGCCACGTATTCGGCAACGGCAGAACGTAATTCGTGACGTCCTCGTGGGTCGCAGGCACGTAGTGCCTCGTGCGGGGCGTCACTCAGGGCGCGGCGAGCGGATGCGAGCCAGTCGGTCCGCGGGAACGCGGTGACGTCTCCGGAGCCGGGCATCAGGTTGTGTGGTGGGGGTGAGCCCGCTCCGCGCGGGCGAGGCGGCAGTTGGTTCTGGCCGCGGTTGACCACTCGGGTTCCCGAGCCCTGCCGCGATTCGAGCCAGCCCTCGGCGACGAGTTCGGCGTAGGCCTCCGCGACGGTGTTGCGCGCCAGGCCCAGATCGGAGGCCAGGGTGCGGGAGGGCGGCAGCATCGCCCCGACGGTGAGGCGCCCGGACCTGACGGCCTCGCGCAGGGCGGACGTCAGTAGTTCGCGCACTCCCCGGGCGCCGGGAGTGATGGTCTGGCGCAGGTCGAGATGCAGGTCGTGGCTCAGCGGGCGCGGCTCGGACGTGTGCGAATTGGCCCACGAACTCATGTCGGAATTGAACCATGTAAATGGGCCTATTGGGCTCTAGCGTTGAGGCATGACCAGCACACCGAATGCCTCGACATATCAGCCCCGCATCCGCATGGACAAGGTCTCGCCTGAGGTCTACGAGGCCATGATGGCCTTGAGCATCGCCTCGGCGAAGGACGTTGAGCCGAGCCTCGCCGAGCTCATCAAGATTCGCGCTTCCCAGCTCAACCACTGCGCGTTCTGTCTCGATATGCACACCCATGATGCCCGTAAACAAGGCGAGACCGAGCAGCGCATCTATCTGCTGAACGCCTGGGCCGAGGCCGGCGACATCTACACCGAACGGGAGAAGGCCGCGCTGGCGCTGACCGAGGAGGCCACCGTGCTTTCCGCTGGTGAGCACGTGTCCGATGCGACCTATGCCCGGGCCGCGGCGCAGTTCACCGAGCGTGAGCTGGGACAGATCATCGGGATGATCCTGACGATCAACGCCTGGAATCGCATCGCTGTCACTACCCGCAACGCACCACCGCGGCGCGGCTAGATTTGCCACAATCTTTGCCGTCGGCGTGACAGGAGCGTGATCGTTTCGTAATCTGACCACGTGATCTTGGCGAGATGGCGTGTGAAGGACGGTGAGAAGAGGCCCGCGGTGCCGCTCTCCCGCGTCGCGGGACTCGCCCTGTCACTCGTTGCCGGTGCCGCCGTGATGGGGATCGTGAGCGAAGTCGAGCGGCCTCACGTTCAGCTTTCGATCAAGCCCGCACAGAATGCGATCGCACTCATCGCCGAGCTGCCGCGGGCTCAACGGGACCGCCGCTACATCTCGGGTGAAGCCCTGGCCATGGAGGCCAGAGCCAGGGCCATCACGCCGTGCTCGACGGTGCTGGCGGGGGCCCAGCCGGCGGTGGCGCAGGCGGGAAACTTCTTGAAGGGGATGTTCGGTATCGGTGACATCGGCGGTGCGATCGGCCGCGGCGGCGGCGGTGGCGACCATGGCCGCGGACTGGCGCTGGATTTCATGACGAGCTCATACTCGACCGGTACCGCTCTTGCGAATTTCGTTCTGGCCAACCGTGATCGGTTGGGCGTCACCTACGTGATCTGGCAACAGCGGTACAACGACGGCAATGGTTGGTCGATGATGGAGAACCGCGGCAGCCCGACCGCCAATCACATGGATCACGTGCACGTGTCCTTCCGGGCCGACGCGAATCCTCCCGCCGTCAGCTGCTAGCTCTCAGACCCAGTAGGGAACCCTGGCCCGATACTGGCGCATCACCAGGATCGCCAGTGTCCAACCGACGACCGTGATCACCAGCGCGATGATCCAGTGGTGCAGCTGCTGATCGAGCCCCAGCAGCGGGTCGCGGATGATGGCCAGGAAATGCACAAAGGGGTTGAGCTGCACCACGGTGGCCAACTTGCCTACCCGCTGGTTGAGCATGTTCTCGTTCCAGATGATGGGCGTCATGAAGAACAGCAGCTGCACCAGGCTGCCCAACAGTGGCGAGATATCCCGATAGCGGGTGGCGAGGACGCCGAAAACCAGCGAAACCCACACGCAATTCAATGCGATCAGCACCAGCGCGGGGATGAAACTGAGATCGGTGTAATTCCAGTGCGGCGTATACACCGCGACGACGATCACGAAGATGATGATGTTGTGCGCGAACAGCAGCAGCTGTCGCCACACCAGTCGGTAGACGTGCACGCTCAGCGGCGTCGGCAACTGTTTGATCAAGCCCTCGTTCGCGACGAAGACGTCCGAACCCTCCAGAATCGCGGCGTTGAAGAGATTCCAGACGATCAAACCGATTGTCACGTAAGGCAGATGTTCGGCCAGGGGAAGCTTGAACAGCTGCGAGTACAGAATGCCCATGGCCAGGGCTGTCGATCCGGTGGCGATGGTGATCCAGAATGGTCCCAGTACCGAGCGCCGGTAGCGCTGCTTGATGTCCTGCCAGCCCAGTTGCAGCCACAGCTGCCGATGCTCGAAACCTTCGGACAGGTCACGCCACGCGCGCTTGAAGGTCCGGGAGTCCGAGGACAGTTCCAGCAGTTCGTTCGTCATTTCTCAGTCTCCTGTACCGAAGGAGTCGGGTTGCCCGGTCGGCCGAACTGCTCGCGCCTGCCCAAGCGCCGCAACGCAATCCACTCGCGCAGCCCCGACAGGTCGCGCCGGTTGATCAGGAAGTACCAGCCGAAACGCACCCATTCCTGCGGCAGTAGCTTGCGCATGCCGGGCTGGGACATCAGATAGCCGCGGTTGCGGTAGGTGAAATACCGCTTGGTGGCATCGTCGGGATACTGCGTGTGCATTCGCCCGCCCAGAATCGGTTTGAACTCGGCGGCGCCGTTGGGATGCAGGTACGTCGCGTCCAGGCAGGTGCCGAACGGCAGGCCCGAGCGCACGAGCCTGCGGTGTACGTCTACCTCGTCGCCTCGCACAAACAAGCGCAGATCGGGAACGCCCACAGCCTCAAGAGTTTCGGCGCGAAAAAGTGCGCCGTTGAAGAGCGAGGCGATGCCCGGCAGTAGATCCTGGCCGGCCTCGGTGCGTAGTTCTTCGACCCGGCGGCGCCATACCAGTCCGCGCCGCAGCGGAAAGGCCAACCGGCCGGGATCGTCGATATCGCACACCATGGGCGATACCTCTGCGAGGCGATGCTTACGGGCGCAGGCCAGCAGCGTCTCCAAGACGTCGGCGCCGCCCGGGCGGCCGTCGTCGTCGGCAAGCCACACCCAGTCGGCGCCGAGGGCGAGCGCATGCAGCATGCCGAGTGCGAATCCTCCGGCACCCCCGAGGTTTCGAGTCGACCCCAGATATGTACTGGCGATGGGTTGACCATCGACCAGTGCCTTGACGGCAGGGTCGTTGTCGTTGTCCACCACGACAAGATGGTCCGGGGCGACGGTCTGTGCCGCCACGATCTGCAGCGACTGCGCCAACTGCGCCGCACGCCGGTAGGTGACGACGACGGCGACAACCTTGTCAGGCATGCCGATTCTCTTCGGCGAGGATCTGGGCCACGTGATCGGCGGCCTCGTCACCTTCGTAGGCGCGGACCACTTCCTCGATGCCGCCAGTCATCTTGACGGTGCCGTGGTCTATCCACATCGCCGTGTTGCACAGGCGGGCCAGGAATTCGTTGGAGTGGCTGGCGAAGACGAGTATGCCGGAGCGTTCCACCAACTGCTGCAACCGGATTCGCGCCTTCTTCATGAACTCCGCGTCGACAGCGCCGATGCCCTCGTCGAGCAGCAGGATCTCCGGGTCGATGCTGGTGACCACGCCCATGGCCAGGCGCACGCGCATACCGGTGGAGTATGTGCGCAGCGGCATGGACAGGTACTCGCCCAACTCGGTGAAGTCGGCGATCTCGTCGACCTTGTCCTGCATTTGTTTACGGGTCTGCCCCAGGAACATGCCGCGGATGATGATGTTCTCGTACCCGGAGATTTCCGGGTCCATGCCCACCCCGAGGTCGAACACGGGCGCGACCCGGCCCTGGATGTACGAGCTGCCCCGCGTGGGTTCGTAGATTCCCGAAAGAAGCCGCAGCAGAGTCGATTTACCGGCTCCGTTGTGGCCGACGAGCCCGACCCGATCGCCCTCCTTGAGGGACAGGGTGATGTCGCGCAGCGCCTCGATGACCACGACATTGGAGGCGTTGCGCCCGATGGTGCCGCCGGCCTTGCCCAGGAACGCCTTCTTCAGCGAGCGTGACTTGGCATCGAATATCGGGAACTCCACCCACGCTTCGTGGGTCTGGATACTGACCATGATGTCGCGGCCTACAGGTACTGGCCGGTGCCGCTGCCGCCGCCCTGTGCGGGTACCGAAAGGCCCGGAGGCAGAGCCCCCGTACGCATCTGCTGAAGCTGCGCGCGCGCCGCCATCTGCTGAGCGAAGAGCGCGGTCTGGATGCCGTGGAACAGCCCTTCCAGCCAGCCCACCAGCTGCGCCTGTGCGATGCGCAGCTCCGCATCCGACGGAATGCTGTTCTCGTTGAACGGCAATGCCAGGCGTTCCAGTTCGTCGCGAAGCTCGGGGGCCAGCCCCTCTTCCAACTCACGGATCGAGGTGGCGTGGATCTCGCGCAGCCGGGAGCGGCTGGCGTCATCGAGCGGAGCCGCGCGCACTTCCTCGAGCAGTTGCTTGATCATGGTGCCGATACGCATCACCTTTGCGGGCTGTTCGACGAGATCGGTGACCGACAGGTCATCATCGGCGGCACTGTCCGCGTCGCGATCCTGGGCGCCCAGAATGATCACCTGGTCGTCGTCCTCGTCATGACCGGGATGGGTCATTTGTCACCTTCCGCATCTGATTTCCCGTCGCCAACCCACTCGTAGATCTGGGCGGCGCCGTTGTCGTACAGCTTTCTCCATGATCTGGATATGTCCAACGACCTTAGTCCGTCGGGAACTTTGAATCCCTGGACCACCGGCGTGCTGGTCATGACATAGCGAATGTTCAGCGCATGCACAGCTTCTGTCACACGCCTGTCGGTATCGGCGTCATCGGCATAGGCCCAGAAGATGTACCGGTGGTAGCCCGGCCCCTGCTGCTGCGGGAAGTCGTAATGCGTCCATAGCGGGTGCAGCCCTGCGACCGCGTACATCCAGCCTGAGCCGTCCACGTTTCCGTCGCCGATGATGCCGTCCTTGGCGCCGGGCAGCGTCGCCAGGTAGGCGAAGGCATCCAGTTTCTTGGGGCCGACCATCACCCGGTCGTATTTGGCGCCGAGGAGGTACTTGTGCGGCAGGAAGTAGTGCCGGGCGGAGAAGCTGCAGACGACGGCCAGTGCGATGGCCGTGGCCACCAGCGCCCAGCGCGCATCCGTTTGTGCTTTGCGTGCCCGTCGCAGCGCGGCCAGCGCTACAGCGGCCAGAGTGAACAGACCGATCCCCGCGGCCGGGGCCAGGAGCAGACAGACGATGGCGGACAGGCGGCGCGGGTCGCTGTAAAAGGCGTCGGAGAAGAGTGCCACCGCATGGCCAGCGAAACCGCCAAAGGGCTTGGACGAGTGGACAATCGCGACAACCAGCAGCAGCCAGACGGCGACCGGCCAGTACACCCGCTTCAGCACCAGCACGACCGCACCGAGAAGCGCGAGCCACAGCAGTGCGGACTGCACCGGGTAGTCGGCAAGGTGGCGGGTGTGCTGAGTGAGGGCGTCCAGCAGGGCACGTTTCTTACCCCACGGCGTGGTGAACTGGTGGCCGGCGATGATCTCGGACAGCTGTATCAGCGTGCTCAGCTGTGGATAGAGCAACACCAACGAACCCACGCCGGCGATGGCCAAGGGCGCGAATCCGTTTCCGAAGCGGCGTTTGCCTTGTGGCTCCTTGCCCCGATACCGGGACAGCGGCGCGAGCGCCCACCACGCGGCCACGAAGACAACGGCCACGATGGCGCCGGAGGTATGCACCGAGGCGATTCCCGCGAACGCCAGGACGGCCACCGGTATGCGGCTGCGGTCGGCGACGACGCTGGTGATCGCGATGACTGCCGGACCCACCAGGGCGAAGGACATCAGGTTGGGGATCGCGGAGACGTAGAACTCGACGTAGGGCAGCGCACTGAACGACGCCGACAGCGCGGCCGCGGTGGCAGCGGACCCCGCCTGGAAGGTGCGGGTGGTGCGGCCGCGCAGCATCTGCCACGTCAGCGCCGCGGCGCCCAACGGGAAGAGCAGGGACCCTGCGACGGAGTAGAGCGTGTAGCTCGTGGTGGGGGCGGCTCCGGTCAGTTGGCAGAGCACCGCGGCCAAGCCGTGGAGGGCCGACGGGTAGTACAGGGTGGCGTGTGTCTCCACGTTGCGGAGGTCACCCATGCGGGTCGACGATGCTTGCCCGGTTTCGAGGATGTAGCGGATGGTGTTGCCGTGCCACATCGAGTCCCAGGTGCTCGGGATCGATTGCCAGTTGGTCAGCCCGCGCAGGAACGCGTAGAAGATGAGCGCGGTCCCGATCGCGATGCCGAGCGTGACGGCGAGGAGCGCCGCGCGGTTTTGTGGCGGGGATTGTTCGGCGTGTTCTTGTGGCCGCAGCCAGCGCCACAGCAGCCGTGCGATGACGATCGCGCCGAGAAGCGCAAACCCCGCGGAGAGTGAGTTCCACGGTATGCCAATTGAGCCGAAGACGACGATGCAGAGTCCAACGAGCCCGTACGTCAATGTAGGTGCGGTGACAACGGCCGAATGTGTTGGTAGCCCAAAGGCTCGGCCAATCAGCCAGCCTGGGATGAACAGCAACAGCAGTGCCGCAGCCACCCCGAAAGCAAACGACATTGTTCTAGTATGACTACACGAGATGGCGCCGTTGACCGTCGTCCGTCGGAGCATGGTGCAACGACGGGTTCAGCGCCGTGACCTGTGGTGAGCATCTAAGGTGTCTGGCATGGCATATGACGTCGCCCGGGTGCGTGGTTTGCACCCGACCCTCGGCGACGGGTGGGTACATTTCGATACCCAGGCCGGGATGTTGATCCCGGATGCGGTTGCTACGACTGTATCCACAGCTTTCCGAGGATCCTTTTCCGACACGCGGGGTCCCCACCCCAGTGCGCGGCGCAGCGCCGCGGTTCTGGAGGCCGCCCGACACGCCGCCGCCGACCTGGTGGGTGCCGATCCGCGCGGGGTGGTGCTGGGCAGCGACCGTGCGATCCTGCTCAACTCTCTGGCCGAGGGATCGTCGTCCAAGGCGGGGCTCGGCTACGAGCTGGTGGTGTCCAGGCTCGACGAAGAGGCCAATGTGCAGCCGTGGCTGCGGTCGGCCAATCGGTATGGAGCCAAGGTCAAATGGGCCGAGGTGGACATCGAGTCCGGCGATCTGCCGTCCTGGCAGTGGGAATCTTTGATCACCAAGCCGACTCGCCTGGTAGCGGTGACGGCGGCGTCGTCGACGCTGGGTACGGTGCCGGATCTGCAGCAGGCCACCAAGCTCGCGCATGCGGTCGGTGGCCTGGTGGTGATGGATTGTTCCAGCCTGGTGCCCTATCGGGCCTTCGACGTCGATGATCTGGACGCCGATGTCGTCGCCTTCAATGCGACGGCGTGGGGTGGACCGCCGGTGGGTGCTTTGGTGTTCCGTGACCCGGCGCTGCTGGATTCGATCAGTTCGATTTCGCTCAATCCCTTGGCGACTGGTCCGGCGCGGCTGGAACTCGGCGGACATCAGTTCGCGATGCTGGCGGGTTTGGTGGCCAGCGTGGAGTACCTGGCCGGTTTGGACGAGTCCGCGTCCGGCACCCGGCGGGAGCGGTTGTTGACGTCCCTGAACTCTGCGGGTGCGTATCTGGACTGGTTGTTCCGGTATCTGGTGAGCGCGCTGCGGACGCTGCCGCGTGTCATGGTCATCGGTGCCCCCGAGGACCGGATTCCGGCGCTCAGCTTCACCGTGATCGGGATTCCCGCGGACCGTGTGGTGCAGCGCCTGGCCGACAACGGGGTGTGTGCGATCGCCAACACCAGCTCGCGGGTGCTCGACGCGATCGGGGTGAACGAGATCGGCGGCGCGATCACGGTTGGGTTGGGGCACTACTCGACGGCCGCCGAGGTCGATCAGCTGGTGCGCGCGGTCGCCTCGCTGGGCTGATCCGTGCGGTGCGTGCTGAGCTCAGCGCGTCAGCAGCACCTTCCCGACCACCTCGCCGTTCTCCAGCAGACGATGTGCGTCGGCGGCCCGGCTCATCGGGATCTCGGCGCCGACGATGGGCTTGACCTTGCCCTCCTCGACAAGTGGCCACAGATTCTGCACGACGGATTCGACGATCGCGGCTTTGCCGGAGGCCCCGTCGATGGGGCGGGCGCGCAGCGTGGTGGCGGTCAGCGAGCCGCGCTTGGCGATCAGCTTAGCGATGTTCAGTTCGGCGGCCACGCCACCCTGCATACCGATGATGACAAGGTGTCCGTCGTTGCCAAGGGCATCGATATTCCGGCCCAGATACTTCGCTCCCATGATGTCCAGAATCCGATCGACACCCTCGCTGCCGGTAAAACTGTGAACAGCCTGAACAAAATCTGTATCGCGGTAGTTGATGGTGAGATCTGCGCCAAGATCGCGGCAGGCGTCAAGCTTGTCCGGTGTTCCGGCGGTGACCGCCACCCGTAGGCCGAGCGCCTTGGCGACCTGAATGGCGTGGGTGCCGATGCCGCTGGCGCCACCATGGATCAGAATAGATTGCCCCGCAGTCATTTTCGTGGTCATCATCATGTTGGACCACACCGTGCACGCGACCTCGGGAAGCGTGGCGGCGGCGTCAATCGGGACGTTTCGGGGAATCGGCAGCAACTGGCTAGCGGGCGCAACCACTTTTTCCGCGTACCCGCCGCCGGAAAGTAGGGCGCAAACAGGTTGTCCCACAGACCATTGCGTCACGTTCGCGCCGAGCGCGGCAATTATACCGGAACACTCCAGGCCCAAAATGGAGCTTGCTCCGGGTGGCGGGTTGTACAGACCCTGACGTTGCAGCAGATCGGCACGATTAGCTGCGGCAGCGGTCACCTCGATCAAAATCTCGTCGGGGCCAGGGACTGGATCGGGAACTTCCGTCCAGCACAGCGCTTCTGGCCCACCCGGATAGTCAACGGTGATAGCGTGCATGGCATCCAGACTATGCCGAGCAATCGGCCGCTGGGTTGTTAGACGCAGCGGGCGGAGGCGCGGTCTAGGCCACAGTGTGGTCGGCGGGAAGGGGGATGGCGTATGAGTACGCGTTCGGAGAGTGAAGTTCCGGGACTTGATCTCGCGGAATTTCGTTCATGGCAAAACTTTTGGGTGGCAACGAATCGGCTGAATTTTCTGCTGAATCGCAAGATGGTTGCATCGCACGGTATTTCGCTCACCGATTTTCATGTGCTGCAGCAGTTGTTGCGATCTGCCAACGGTAGTTGCCGGATGGGGGATATTGCCAACAGCCTGCTGGCCTCGCGTAGCCGGATCACACACCAGGTGCGGCGTCTGGAGGAGCAGGGCCTGGTGAAGCGGGGGTCGATGCCGCAGGACCGCCGGGCGGTGCTGGCGGCGCTCACCGAACAGGGGCGCACGCTCGGTGAGGCGGCGATGCGAACGTACTCCGAGTGTGTGCGTGAGCACTATCTGATGCGTCTGACCCGGCCGCAGCAGGCGGCCATCGCCGAAAGCTTCCGGCGGGTGGGCGAGGGGGCTGAAGAGGCCCTACATGACTCCGAGGGACGTGGCGGGGAGTAAACCGTAAAGCGGAGCCGCTAGGCTTGCCGACGGTGGCGTGGCAGAGCGGCCTAATGCACTCGCCTTGAAAGCGAGAGACGGCTAACACCGTCCGGGGGTTCAAATCCCTCCGCCACCGCCATAAACTACCTGCTAGAGGCAATTTCAGGGCATATTACCGGTGTCAATCCCGATGCCGGAAATCCCGAAATTGCCACACCTTGCTACATAGCGTCGGGAATTGGTTTGTCGCTCGGGCGGCGTGTCGTGTAGGGCGGTCGGTCTCACCGCTCTATCCAAGGTGGGATTCCCTCATGGCACGACTACCCAGTTTTATCCGCCGCGTCGCCACCGCACACGGTGTCAGGTACGAAGCGCGGCTCAATGCGACGCTGTCAGACGGCCGGCGGCTGCAAAACCGGAAGCGGTTCAAGACGGTGGAGGCCGCTAGACAGTGGCACTCCAAGACATCGGCGGAACTCGCTGCTGGTACGCATACTGCGCCGTCCGATGTGACGGTGAAGCAGGCAGTTGATGCGTGGCTCACAGCCAAGGCGATACGGGTAAAACCGACGACGCGTGATGCCTATTCTGCAGCGCTGGCTCCTGTTGTTGACCGCTACGGCCACATAAAAGTGCAGGCCATCACCAAGCACGACGTGGAAGTGTTGGTCACCGAGCAGCATCACGGCGCTCCCGCGCTCTGAGATCTTGAGCGCCCGCTTAACCAACCGAGAGCCATACCCGCGCCCCTGAAGATCGGGGGAGACCGCAACCAGGTGCAGCTTGGCAGTTCTCAATGCCGTTCCCGTGAATGCCGCCGCCCACTCCGGCCACGAGTCCAGATCGTTCATGTCCAAGGTCTCCCCGGAGTATTTGGTGAGCTGTTCCCACAGCATCCGGTGCGCACCCACCACCATCACTCCGACTGTCTCGTCCTTCACTCGCAGCGCCTTGATGGCGGTTCGGGCGTAGAACCAATCCTCGAACGGAGTGGTCAAGAGGCGTTCGGTGTTCTCCCGCAACGTATTACCAATGGCGCGACCCAGCACGCCAGATTCTTTGGCGCGGAGCAGATTTGCCCGATCCTTAGCGTCTCCCGGTCGCCCGCCAGCCAAGATGTACCAGTCGTCGAGGCGCTCGATGTCCTGCTCCGAAGCGTCGTAAATCGAGAAGTCATCGCGTTTCATGAATCTCTGCTCCTGGAGGGAAGGGGTTTTGCATCCGTGCAACTCAGGTGCACCGGCGGAACCAACGTAACGATCGACCGGATCGGAGGCAGTCGGACACGCCACCGCCACCACCACGGCCACCACCACCATTGCGACCGCCACCACCACCACGACCACGGCGACCGCCGCCACCACGACCACGGGTTCATCCGCCCCGCATTCCGCGCCCTGGTCGGGACCTCCCACGTGCACCCGATAACTTCCGCCGTAACCCCCACGCCGGGGACCAGCGACAAGGGAGAAGCGACTGTGCGTGAGATGTGGGAACTGCCCGGACTGACCGTGCGGCAGAAGGAATCCGAAAAAATTGGGAAAGTATGGAACCGGATCACGGCCGATGGCGTCGTATCAGTTCAGAGGCATTTTCGGCGAAGAAACGCGAGGTGAAGCAGGATGAGCGGCTACACGTTCCAGCTGCGTGACATGTCCCCCGAGAATCGGGAGAAGGCCGCCGGTGCGGCTAAGGAGACGCTGCACATGAAGGACGGCGCCGGCGCGGAGCTCGCCGCACCCATGCTCAAAGCCCGCGACATCATCGACACACAATTACGCAGCCTGATCAACCGTCAGGGTCTGACATTCGGCAACCTACCGACTGGTGACGAGGTCAAGAAGCAGTACGACGAACGTGCCGAGAAGGCGAAGTCTGGGTTGGGAAAGCTGCGTGACCGGTACCAGGAGTTTGCGGATCACTTCATCGCCACTGAGTTGTACTTCAAGAAGTCCGATGAGGAGATCGCGAAGATGTTCGACACAGGTTTCGGCGGGACGGCGATCTCGTACTGATGGACACGCGCATCTTTGCCCCACTTCTTGTCGCCGTCGCTGCGATCGCGTCCTGCTCTACGACGACGTCTGGTTCGCCGGCACCAGCGGCCACCACGTCGACTTCGATGTCGAGCTCTTCTTCGTCGTCGACCACGTCAATTTCTGTTCCGTACACGTTGACCGCTCCGCATCCGTCTCCGGGCAAGAAAAATGATGGGACGAGTTTCGACCCGTGCGTGGCCTACACCGCTGACGAGATCCGATCGTGGGGTGTGGACCCGAGCAAGGTGGAAGACATCGCTGCTCGGGGACTGGAGTACCGCGGCTGTAACTGGTCGGCAGACGGTTGGTCGATTGAGCAGGGTGTCATCAACAATCCAATCAGCGACTATCTCAACACCCCCGTGTATCCGGGGTCGCACGCACAGAACATCGGCGGCCTCGACGGGGTGGTGTATCAGTCACCGGCTACCGGGGATTCGATGTGCACCGCGGCGTTGCCTTCACAGCAGGCCACGGTCCACGTCATCGTGGGCATCTACAACGAAAAGACGGGCCGCAAGGCTGTCCCTGATCTGTGTGCCAAGGCCGTCGAGGTCGCCACATTCGTCGCGACGAAGCTTCCGAAGTAACTGAGGGGACAGAGATCCGAAGTAACTGAGGGGACAGAGATATGGCTAACGACAATTGGCAAGGCCGCGCGCACGGGGAGATCGTGCAACTGCTGAGCGCGTTGAAATCAGACGCAGCGCATGAGGAATCACTTCGGTGGGACAACACCAGTACAGCGGTGGCTGATTCGATCGACACCGCGATGGGTGCACGCACCAAGCTCCTCGATAACACGATCTGGGACGGCGCGGCTGCCGGTGCTGCGTACGACAGCGTGGACAAGTTCTACAAAGAGGCCGCGAGCCCCCAGACCGGTCTAGCGGCGGAGGCGGGCAAAATCGCTCAGGCTGCATCACAGGACGGTGAGACATTGATCGCGGCTTCCCGTGTGGCGCAGAACTATCCGGAGCCTGGGCCGGGTGCTCCGACCAACCGGAAAAAGGAAGAGCTGGAGGCGATTCGGGCCGAAGCCCAACGCATGTACACAGATCCACTCACCGCCGCCAACCGGCCGGAGATCACCGACGGCGCGACGCAACAGCAGTTGGGTCAGATTCCGCAAGGCGGCGGAGGAGGCAACGGGGGCGGCGGCAACGGCGGGGGTGGATCGGGTAACGGGACCCAGACCCCGCCGTCGTCATCTGACGGTTTGGCCAACAAGGACACCAAGCCGCAGCTTGCTGGCGGTGATGGTCAACAGGCCGGCGGCGGGCAGGGCCAAGGCTCAGGCGGCGGACAAGGCAGCGGATCCGGCGGCCAAGGATCCGGATCGGGCGGCGGCCAGGGTTCTGGCGGTGCTGGTTCCGGGCTGGGTTCTGGCTCTGGAGGCTCCGGCCTGCCGATTGGTAGCACGACTGCTGCCGGATTCTCCCCGTCTTCGACGGGCACGGGCAGCGGCGGTCCGGGCGCAGGTGTTGGCGGCCCCGGCGGGCTCAGTGCGCTGCGAGGTGGTGCTGGCTTACCGGGCGGTGCCGCGGCCGGTGCTGGTGCTGGCGGTGTGAACCCCGCGGGCGTTGGAGCTGCCGGAGTCCGGGGCATGGGACCCATGGGCATGATGGGCGGCGGCGCCCATGGCGGGCACGGTAAGGGTGAAGACGACGACGATCACGAGATCCCGAGCTATTTGATCAATGTCGACAACGGCAACGCGTTGTTCGGCACTGAGATCAAGGCCTCCCCCGGGGTGATCGGTGACTGGACCGAGAGCGAAGAAGCCGAGAAGAAGGCTCGCGAGGCTGAGATCCGGCGTTACAAGTCCATGGGCTGGAATGTGAAGTTCGAATGAGAGCCGTTGGGGGCTGGTGGTGAAGGTTGATCCGGCGAATGTGCGTTCGGGCGCGGACAAGGTGAATGGCGCCCATTCGGATGTCTCGAAAATCAGTGTGCCTGACCCCGGCAGCGCGACATCAGGTTTGAAGGGTTTCGCCACGGCGGGCGTGTTGTCGGCAGCGCACGATGGGGTGAAAGCCTCGCTGGGTGTTGTCGCGGGCCGCTATGACGAGATGGGACAGCTGTTGCGGCGCAATGCCGATAGCTATGAGCATCAGGACAGCAAGACGGCGGTCTCACTGACGCAGATGGTGGGTACCGGATTGACGTCGCTGGGTGATTTGAACGGCGCCACCTAGAAGTGGCTGTGGCGGGAGGGATTTAATGGGCAGGCCGGCTAAGAGTGTGGTGTACAGCGCGGACGCGACGGCGCTGGGCGATTTGGCGGAGCCGACCCGCACCGTAGGGGTCAAGGTGGGCGACGCTGCCAATACGGTGCACGAGACAATTTCAGGGCTGGAATGGGAGGGTGAGGGCAAGGACGCGGCGCAGGGCCGCGCGGACCGTGAGCTGGCCCAGGACCGTCAGGTCGTGGGTGACTACAACGCCTTGGCCGATGCCTACCAGAACGGCTCAGCTGCGATGGCGCCGATGATCTCTGATTTGACTAAAACCGGTCAGGGTTTGGAGTCCGACTCGTTCTCGGTATCCGAGGATTGGGTCGTCACGGACATGTTCGACTACCGCGCCGGGACCATGGCGATGGTGGCCATGGGCGTGCCGCAGGCGGTCGCCACCACCCGCATGAACCAGCTGCAGGCCGAGCGGGGCAACGAAGCGCAGACGGACACCGTGAATTTGCAGCAGCGCGCCGATGCTCTCGGGCAGGCCGACCAAGACACCGCAACAGCGATCAGCAAGGCCAAAGGCGACCTGGATATTTCGGCGCCGCCGCTAGCGGGGCTGGCTGGAGGTGATCAGGCAATCAACGATTTGAAAGATTTGAACGACGGCAAAGCCAGCCCCGAGGAGAAGGCGCGGGTGCAGGCGGCAATGTCGTCCTGGACCCCCGATCAGCTCGCAGCGCTGCAGCAGGGCAAGCCCGCCACGATGCCCCAAGGTCAGTACGACTACTTGAAGTCTTTGATGCGTGGCATGGATGGAATGTCACCTGCTGATATCAACAAGACCATGAGCGCCAACGGATTACAGGGTGCGATGGGTGACACGCTGCGGATGATGACCAACCCGAATGTGCAGACCGCTAACGGAGACCACGGTGGAATCACCAACGCGCCCAAGCGGCTTGCGGCGGTCCTCAACAGTGATCTGACTTACCGCACAGGTACTGGGCCGGGAGCCGGGCAATTGCCGATGGTTCCGCTCACCCAGCTCAATGCGATCAATGACATGCTCAGCCACGGCAATCAGGATCTGCGGGTCGGATCTGATGTGGATCGTGGGCTGCTCAATGAATCGGCGAAGATCGCGGCTCTGAACAACCAAGGGCACGCGGTGTATTCCGATGTCCCTCGGGGCACCGGCGGCAAGGGTGTCCCGTTTGATATCGCTTCTACTTCCGACATCAACAACACCCTCACCGGTATGCTGCACAACGCGTCGGGAGACCACCAAGCAGTGACCGATTTCCTCACCGGCGCAAGCGATCCGAACAGTGCCGGAGCTGCGCGCATGGGCGAAGCCACCTACGGCCATTTCGACGGCAACAAAGCGTTCCTCGATCTGGCCACCCACAAGTTCAACGACGGCCAGCATCCTGTCTCGGAGATGATCGGCTGGATGGGCCCGAACGCCTACGCGCCCGGGCTCGAAGGTTGGGATGCCGCCGCATCCGCCAACGCCACCGCGCACCTGTTATCCAACAACCACGACCTACTGGCCGCCGGTATCCCGAACGGCGACGGTGGATATAAGGGGTTGGGGCAAGTCAACCCCGACCTCGTGCAGACCGCCACCAAAAACCTCATCCCGTTCCTGGGCAACCTGGACGGCGTACACATTCCCGGCATACAGGGCGATGCGATCCCCGGCTTCACTGATACCAAGGACCTGACGAACATGATCCAGGTCCTAGACTCCGACCCAGCTTCTGCTGAAGCGATCAACCGGGGAGCTGCCGCGTGGGAGCAGCACTTCGCCTACGAATTTGGTCAAACCGGGGATTCTGAACTTGGTAGGCACGCTGGGCAACTCACCGAGGCGGTCCAGCACGCCAACCAGGCAGAACTTAACGCCTTCAAGGCCAACGACAACTGGGATGGGGTAAACGCGTACCGCGAGCACGCCAAAAACTGGGACACCACCAAAGAGATCCTCAACGACGCCGCCGGATACATCCCCGGCGGCGGCCCCGCGCTCTCACTAGCCAAAGACCTCGCCAACCTCACCGCGAATGTCGGCAAAGAAGACGTTCTCGGCATCCCGGGCGACCCCCATAAACTCTCCGACAGCGACTGGACAAAAGCACTCAGCGCCACCGATAAAAACTTCGGCCATCTTGTCGACGGCCATAACCGTGAATTCAACATGACCCAGGGATTCCTCGATTCGCACCCCGATGCCCGCTCTCAATTCCAGAATGTCCCCACTCAAGACGGGCGCATCGTCAACTTTGTCGACCAGAACGGCCAACTGGACTGGAACGCAGTTACCTCGGCTCAAAAGGAATTCAACGACAGGTATGACGTGCTTTCGTTCGGTAACCCATCCGTGCATATAGGCGAGGTGTGGGATAGCACCGAGCATGGGTATCAAAGCGGACTGAACGACACCACCATCAACTCGGTGAACCTGCCCCAACCACCTGCCGCCAGCCAACCTCCCGGACAATGAAACTCATGTTCAGAAACCTATGTCTGACAGCTATTTCCGCGATGCTGCTGACAAGCTGTACGCATTCTCCCGGGTCGCACAGCCCCACCAGTACCGCAGAGGTGGCGCCCGGATACCAAATACCGGCGAACATCCACTACTCCGAACACTGGGCTCCCACCCCGGCGGTAGACCTCATGAGTGCTGACGGAACCTTCATCCGCGCCTTCGCAGAAGGTGACGACGTGCGGCTCTTCAACATCGACGCCGCGAAGGGCTCCTACCCCGGCTTCGACCACGCCAATCAAACCTCCAGAAACAACATCGGAGGCGGCAGCGACGAGTACGGATTCACTACCCGCTGGGTCTCAGATTTCACCAATAAACCTGACAACACTGCAAGCGCGACCATCTGCACCTATTCGTCTATTAATCCTCAAAATGAATTCTTGCCCTTCCTGGTGGCGGATGTGCTCACGTACCACAGGAAGGGAAAGGAACCGCCGACAAATCAGAAGGGCCCCGAACGCGCCCCCACGGTGTCCGTGTTCGGCGACTGGTACGCCACCTCATACGAATCCATTCGCACTAACCCCAACTCGTGCACTTCTGATCAACCACCCATCGACAAAAGCGCGGACTCGACGCCCGGTTGGACTGTGAAAGGAGGCGCATAAACAAATGGCCGACACATCTGACATACACCCAGCTGTCATGCATGCGCTACGAACCGGGGATGTGGGCCCGGCACAGGCTGCCGCCAAGCTCAATGCTCCGACCTCCGCTGCCAGACCTGCGCAAGCCTCCCGAAGCGAATCACCGCGTGGGGCAAAGAAGCAACCCCCGCCCACAGCCCTCGAAGAAGATGATTTTTACCAGAACTTCCGGAGTAACCCGTTGGGGAGACGATGAAGAGTCCGCAGGCGCTGCTGCGGTTTCTACGCAAGCGGCGCGAAGACGCTACCGAAAAGCTGGCCGGTAACGGAGAGCTCGGGGTCGCAGTGTGCGAAGTGCTCGATGAATTGATCCGCCGCGCACAGGTTATCGCCGACGAATACCCAACTAGCTCAAAGATCAGTCTGCGGGATATCGAGGAGATGCCTGCAGTGGTCGGGGCCATGCAAGCACTCATGAATACCGTCACCGCGCTCGCTGATCTGGCGAACGAATGCGCTGACGCGACGGCGGCCCGGCGTGACCCCGTGCTCAAATTCGTCGCGCGCGTAAGGGCCGAAGGATTCGAGGTCGCAAATGACTGGACACTGACCGATACCATCGAGCAGCCGCAGGCCCACACCGACAACCCAGAGCTGCTTGTGCAGCGCGAAGCCGAAAAGATCGCCCGCGCAGAACAAGCCGCCGCCTATCACGAGCGCCTTCTGCGTATGGCTGCTGAGTTCGAAGACACGACGACCGAATACACCCGGCGAGTCCGCAGTCTCATCGGCACCGTGCTCGACGGATGACGGATTATGTTGATTTCCCCCAATCCCACCCCCGCGCCTACTGCCGCTACAAAATAGGCTGGCGGTCAACATGATCAAGGCACATCCTCAACTTGACCCCATCCGCCTGGAACTGGCAGCCGGGTTGTACGACTCTGTGGTGTGGCAGTTCGAGGTGTATTGCGATGACGCGCAGCGTTATTGCCTCGAGGTGCACGACGCGGCACGACTGCAGGGCCTGGCCGATCTCATCGCCTGGCAGGCCGAGAACCTTCGGCGCCGCGCAACGATCATCCGCGCGACCAACCAGATGTACACCAACTACTTCGCCGGCAAGGTTGCCGTCTGCGACGACGCCGCTGGATTCGAAGCCTCGATTAAAGTGGCGCCCCCGCCGCCGATTCCGGATCGCTCCAGCACCATCAATTTCGAACTCCTCGCGCCAGCCCGTGAGCTGTTCGAAGAGGCCTACACAGTGCTATCTCGCGGCGGGCAGCCAGAGCTCACCGAGTGGGCAGCCGAGCAAGCCCGCGCCTTCTTCGCCTGGTGCCATCCACCGGTTAATTCGTAGCGGCGTGATTCGCTGCTTGCAGTGAAGTGTCGTGAGCAGACACGAGTGAAACGCGAAGTCCTGGAAGCACATGGCCATACCCGCCCCGACTGGTCGACGATGTCGGGCCACCACCTCCAAATGTGACGTAAACCACATAGAAGCATCTGCGTAATCCGTTGCCGACCCGATGCCGGTCCACATTGACAAGTTCAGGAATGCAATCGGCGGCGGTTGCCGCCAGAGTTGCAGGGCCTGATGCCGGGTGTTGTTGCCGTGAAAACTGTGCCACCGATGCAGGATTCGCCCGCGGTGGCGATGAAGGCACTTGTGCAGCTGCGGATTACAGCACAGCATAGACACATGACCGAGACTGACACCGAAACATTCACCGAGTACAACGCGATCCGCGACCGGCTCGAATTACTGGGACGTGTCGCTGCTGAAGCATGTAACGACGCCACACGACTCGACCGCGAGGACGCTGACTATCTCGGCATCGAACTCAAACTCGCCATCAATGAACGCATTTGGAACCGAGTGTTGGCCGATGTAATGAAACTGGATCGCTGATGCGCGTTGAAGGGTGAACCAATCGCTATGTGTCGTGTAACCGGGCGCTCGACAAATCGGTCGACTATGGCGAAGGCGACCGAGGCGGCTTGACAGAAACGACCGGTTTAGTCACTGCCGCCCATTGCTGCGACGGTGCCGGTCACGCGTGCCAAAACCCTGCGCCAGAACGATGGGCGAATACAACGCGCCAAAAGCGTTGATGTCAGGGGATTTCGGCACAATCGGCGCTCATGAACGAAATGAGCTCGACATCGAACGGCCGCCGACTCGGCTACATGCGCGTCAGCACCGACTCCCAGGACGAACTATTACAGCGCCAAGCTCTCGAGAAGGTCGGAGTCGATGCGCTCTACATGGACCACGCCGTCAGCGGCAGCACGACATCGCGCCCCAAGCTCGACAAGATGTTGGCCGACATGCAGTCTGGCGACACCGTGGTGTTCTACTCACTGTCCCGACTGAGTCGCGGAACCAGGCACCTGCTGGAATTGTCGGAGCGGTTCGAGCGAGGGGGAGTTGCGATGCTCTCCTGCACTGAACCGATCGACACCACCAGCCCTGCAGGCCGTTTCGCGTACACGCTCCTTGCTGCGGTGGCGACCATGGAGCGAGAGGTTCTTGCCGAGCGTACGAAGGCAGGCCTTGTCGCGGCTCGATCCCGCGGTGCGAAGATCGGCCGTCCGCGCTCGCTTTCTGCTGCGGACCAACGACACGCAAAAATGCTGTTCGGCGGTGGCAGCTCCGCAGAAGAGATCGCTGCGTCGCTGCGCTGCTCCAAGCGTACCGTGTACCGCGCGCTGGCAGCCTAACGTTCCGAGGTGCGGATCGTTGTCAGCTATGGTCCCGATTCGTTCTTTCGCACAGGCGGTGTCGGGTTGAATCTTTCTTCCAATTCGCCTCAACCCAGTCGAACACCTCCTATGTTCGAAAGCCGGGTGTATCAGTGGCCCCCATTAGCCTCAGCCCTTAGAAATGCAGAATTCGCGGCTATTTCGGGAGCGGCTGATCGTCGACCTTTACACGGAAGTCGACCTTATCGCCCTCTATTTTTGTGACGGTGAGGGTCAGACCCGCTTTCTGACCGTCCTCGCTCATCACGCATCGTTGGGTAGCGCCCACGGTCGCGTCAAGAGGCCCATCGCATATGACCGAATCCACCTTGCCCCCGAATTTAGCTTCGAGGCGCTGCGCCGCGATCTTTGCAGCCTGTTCTTTCGGAATCTGTCTTGCCGATGAGGTCGGTGGCGTGCCTACCGATGAGTTCGGTGTTGTTTCAGGTGTTATCGTTCCAGCATGCCATGTCGATGTGACTGAACACCCTGATGCAATAAGGGCTGTTAAAATAAGCGTCGCCGCCGCTGGTGCGCTTTGCATTCTGCTACCTACTCGCTTTCTTTCACAACGATTGAATCGAATAGCTTTCTGAAATCTTGTGCACAACCTTGAAACACCGATTCTGGCGCTGTCAGAAGGAATCTCAAGACACGGGTGTTGGATCCCGGAAACGCTATCAGAATCTCGCTTTGAATTATCGCCACGCGACCGCCTGACGGCAGCTCAGCCTGGAACCAGATTTCCTGACCATATATCTCGGGATTGTGAGTGGAGACGAACTCAGCACGACGAAGCCTAACTTCGTTGTAGACCTTGGCTACGGAGGCACGGCGCTCAGAGGCCAACACCTCCAACGACGTGCCTTCACCGGGGACTTCCGTGCCCGAAACTATGATTTCGGGCACGATCAGCTGACCGGCTTCGCTGTCTCTTGTAATGCTCAGATAGGTATCGCCACGCCGGGCCTCGTCAAGGCTCACGCTCCAACCGACAGGAGCGTGGCCGGTAAGCCCGATTTCAAGAGTGGTCATTTCCGCCTCTACCTCTCGATCCTTGGACGCCTAGCAAGTTTACGGACCGAACATGGATGGGATTCCGCTGGTTATCCATTGACCAGCTTTCCCAAGAGTTCCCTGGATGAGTTCCGGCACATTCACGACCCCTTGTATGGTGCTATCGACCTCGACCTGCCGCCACGTGACAGCCAAGGGCAGATTTACATAGAAATTGCCGTTGCCAAGGTTCTGGAATGCGGTAGTCGCGCCGATGGGCGTACCAGTGGTTGCACCCTGGCTGATATCGGGGCCAATTTTCAGCGTATTTGTGATAATTCCCTGCACACCCGGCCCTGCTATCAGGTTTTTGTTCTCCAAATCGTAGCCTGCGAAGGCTTCTGCTTTAGGAAGTACTGCCGGTGGATTTGTCGCTCCGTTTTGCGGATTCAGCACAGCAGACGCCTCCACCTCACCACCCAATTTTTGTTGGAACGTGCTTTGAAAGCTGTACTCGCCCATAGTCGTCTTGCCGATCGAGACGGGGTCCTTGTTTTGTAGACCGTACCGCCCCTCAACCCCAAGCTTTTCGCTGCCGTCCGGGAAATTCTTGTTAATGGGCTTCAATTCGCCGGTGATATCCCAAGGCTTCTCCTCGGGGGTTCCTTGTTTAGCAGCCCCGTCTATTCCCTTAGGTTTGCCCTGGATCTGCTTGGTTTGCTTGGGGGCCTGTTGAATCTGCTGAGACTGCTGTGTGGTTTGCGGTGTCTGCTGAGCTTGGGTTGGCGATTTTGGCGCCTGCTGTACCGCTTGCTGCGTGCCCTGCTGGGCTGCTTGATCTCCGGCTTGTTGTGAGCCGCGCCGGGTTGCCGCCGTGGCGAGGTCAGTTGGATCCATCGGACTCTTCTTGGGAGCGTCAGGTCCCTTCTGCGGAGCCTGCTGTTGCGGACTCTGCTGGCTCGACGGGTTTTGTGGCTGCTGTTGGCCAGGTTGGGTCTGCTGCGGCGGGTTCTGTTGTGCCGGTTGTTGTCCGGGCTGGCCCTGAGGCTGCTGCTGCACTCCCGGTTGCTGCTGCACCGGCTGTTGTCCGGCGGGGTTCTGTGGCGCCTGCGCAGGCTGCTGGCCGGCCGGATTTTGCGGCGCTTGGGCCGGTTGCTGCACGGCCGGCTGCTGTGCCGGGGCCTGTTGTACCGGCTGCGGTGCTTGGGCCGGTGGTTGGGCGTCGGGTTGCCACGGTCCGTAGTTGGGTAGTGGTTCGCCGTGGGCGGCGCGTTGGCCGGCCTGTTGGCCAATGTTCTGGCCTGCCTGCTGCGGGCCGCTTTGACCGCCTTGACCAGGATTTTGGTTGTAGATGGAGATTCCGGAGTTTTGGTCTAGCGGCGGCTGGTTGAGTCCACTTTGGTAGTCGGGTTGTTGAGCGGGCATTTGCGGAGGCTGGAATTGAGAGGCGTTGGGACCGTAGGAGTTGGAGCCGTTGGAACCGCCGCCGCAGTCCGGTGGGCAATCAGCTAGAGCACGGGGCGCGGCGCCGGGTCCGGTGTAATCGGCGGGGGTGGCCAGCCCGAATCCCATGGCGCTAAACCAGATGAGTGCGATCACGGCGGCACTGGCGTGCATCTGTCCGAGCGGGCTGGCACCGCCACCGCCGCTGCCGTGGGTGTGGGCCCACTGCCACCATCCGGTCAGGGCTTTCCACCACCAGGTATTCGCGGCGAACGCCACGGTCAGGATCGCGGCGATAGCCGCCAGGGCGGCCATCGGGTCTGGGCCTGTCAACCACGCACTCACCCGCGGGACGATGTAGCCGGACAGGAACACCAGCGTCGCCCCGCCAGCGAGCAGGGTGAGACCCAGGCCCGGGTGACTGGACCACCACAACACCCAGCGCTGCTGGTTCGCGCTCTGCGAGCTTCGTTCTCGGGTGCCCGAATTGGCGAAGATCAAGGTGAACAGGGTTTTGGCGCCGCCGAACAACAAGGCCCCGAAAACAACCATGAACGCCACCGCCACCAGTTGCGAGGTCAGCGTCCACCCGGTCGCATCGCCGGTGCCGATGGTGCGTGTCCACCAGGTGGCCGCGTGCCCGCGCATCACCCACCAAATCCCGGCGGCGCCGATGACAATGCCCGCGGCGGCCCGTACGGGGGCAGAAATACCGGCTAGCGGCGCCACTGCGGCCGCCGTCAGTGGCGCCAGGGCGCGCCGCAGCAGGGTGACGCCTTTACCCAGGGCGGTAAACGCCAGGCACAGCAGCACAACCCAGCCGACCGACCCCACCGCACCGCCACCGGGAGTGAGCACGTGCAGGCCCCACACCCCCGCGGTCACCAGGGCGGCCCCGCTGATCCCGGCGGCAAAACCGGTCAACGGCAGCGCCGTCTGCGGACTGGGTGCGGTGGGCAGGGTTTGCGTGGGCGCATCGTCACTCATCTGCTAGTCCTGTTCTCGGAGTGCTGTTTGCGTGAAAGGTATTGCGTGGGCGGGCATCAGGCTCCACCCGCCGCTGCTGGAGTGCCGGGTGCCATGTTCTCTTTGGCCCACCGCACGTGCCCGTTAGCAGCCGCGAGGCAGCCCTCGTAGTCCGAGCCCTCGGTGCCGTCCTGTCCGAACGCGGTGACGCAGGCATTCGTCAGATCGGCCATGAACGTGTTCTCACATGTCAGGGCACTGGTGTGGGCGGGGGCCGCGCTCATGCACGCGGCCAGCCGGGTACATGACGGTACGAAATCAGCAGCCGCGCCAGGGGTTCCATCGTTCCCAGCACCGCGAAAGTTTGGTGGCCCGGACACGCACCGCGCGGCCACGCTGTTGGCTGGTGCTTTGGGTGCTGGGTCGCCTTGAGTCACCACCGGGATGGCGGTGCCGGGCCGGTAGGCGACGGTGATGGTGACCGGAAAATTGAGTAACCCGACATCGCCGACGTTCAAGTTCACATCCGATTGCTGATACAGATAACTTCCGCCGATGGATGGGTTCACCGAGATCGGGTTCCCGGCGCTGTCTTTGGCGTCCGGGATGCTCAATGCCCCGATAATCGCGGCCGGATGCCCTGGAGCGGCATCGGTCTCGACCACCACCGCTTGAGCGGCTTGACGCAGATGAGTGCCGTCGGGGTACCTGACCCCTAACGTGAAGTCACTCGGTGAGATGAAGGTTTTGCGGATCATGCGAATATCGGTGCCGCCCCCGGCATCGGGAATCACCACATAATCGACCGGCGCCGACCCGTACGCGGCCGCACCGCCTTCACCCCAGTTAGCAGCGGTCAGGGCGCGCTCATTGGGCAAGTGGATCACGACCTGCTTACCTGGCCACGCGGTCGCCGCATGCACCCCGTCAGAGGCAATCGGAGGCACCGCGGCCACCGAGCGCTCGCGCGGCTCGGCTAAAGGCCGCCCCATGCCATTGCCCATACCCAACCCGGAGTTCGTACTCGTGCGCGCCCCTCCGATGAACGCATCCCTGGGAATCGAATCGGGTTGGGGCACTGCCAGCGGCGGCGGAGCCGGTGGTGGTGGACCCGGCTGATTGGGCTCTGCTCCAGCTGGACTCGCGCTAAATAGTGTGAATCCGGCAACCAACATCACCGCCGCGGCCGACACCGGTCCGACACGGAACCACCGCGGCGTTGCCTGGCTTGAATATCCGTCTGAAGCTTCGCTGCGTTTAGGTAGCACACGGCAGTTGGCCACCTTTAGTGGCCGACGGGGCCCGCTATCACCGTAGGTGTCGCCGCCCATGAACCCCTCCGCAAGTGACCGCACTGCCTAGACCTTCCAGCGACGAGGCTATATCAGCAATACCAGCACGTCTAGGCGGGGTGGCAAAAGATAGAGGTCGTCTTCGGCTACGCCGCGCGTTTCCGCATTCCACGGCGATATTCGGCAGGATTCCAGGTACTGACTGCGGCCGCCGACGAAAGCGTCGAACGCAATCAAAAGATAGCCCAGACCCGAATGTGGCCGGCCACCGCAGTACCTGACTACCGAGTCACCGATCACCGTCTGGGCCTATGTCAGCGACCAAAATGCGGTTCCGATTCAGACACACAGGGACAGCTCTCGTAGCTATCCGCGATACCGACCGCTGAGTAACTCGAGTAGGTATCGGCGAAGGATGCTTGGACGCTCGCAGCCCCGTTGTCGACCGCGTTAGGCCGCAGGATTCGTCCGAGCGGCTGCGATCACACGGTCGAGTTCGGCAGGCTCGACCAAGGTCCGCCGACCGAACTTCACCACGGTCAGCTGCCCGCACCGACGCATCCGGTACAAGCACTCCCGACTTACCCGCAACTGCTCGGCTGCCTCTTCCAAGGTGTACAGGCGAACCTGCTCTGCACTGTTCTCGTTCATGGAGTGAGCGTCTCGTGGACATACGCCGTGCGCCAGTGACATGTCACGACACGCCGAGACAGGCGGGTGCACCGTGGGTATCGCGGTGGTGGACCTTGCCACACTCCTGCCATTATCGCGTCCGGCATGCACCTTCAGCGGAAGGCTGTAGCGCACGTCAGGACATCCCAGGCGACGCCACCTTACTGACGGACACCCAGTTCGAGGTATCTTGAAAGCGAGAGACGGCTAACACCGTCCGGGGGTTCAAATCCCTCCGCCACCGCTCTTTGGGGCAGTGCTGGCGTCGATGTACGACTGCGGCTTGCATCGCGCCGTGTTACCGCTTGAAGCCGTCACCATGTTGGTGTACCTGAGGGTGTCCCAGCCCAAGCTCCCGTACGCCGGGAGCGTGAAACCAGACGTCTTCATGTAATCCAGCAGTGCGGTCCGTTCAGCGGACCACCCCCGGCCGCGGAGCCAGGTTGCTGCTTCGCTCCTGGACTCGTTGTAGATCAGTGCGAGAAATTCGGCCAGGGGCGACCCGTCGGGCCCTGCAGAGTCTTCAGCTTCTGCCCGACGCAATTCAAATTCGACGTCAGGGTAGGTATCACGCTGTTCCACGGCGATATGACTGCCCGGCGCAGCCAGGCTGTCGATGGTTTCGAGGAGCAAGTCCTGGGCAGGCGATTTGAGGAAGAACAGCAGGCCTTCAACCAGCCATGCCGAGGGTTCCGATGGATCGAACCCGCTTTCTTGCAAGATCTTTGACCAATTCTGTCGCAGATCAACCGAAATTGGATGACGCACGGCTCCGGGAGCTGCACCGTGGGCGTCCAGTGTTTCCTGCTTGAACTGTTGGACCAGTGGCTGGTCCAGCTCGTAGATCTGCGTCCCGGTGGGCCATTGCAAGCGGTAAGCGCGGCAGTCCAGGCCCGAGGCCAACAACACGATCTGTCGTACCCCCGCATTGCCGGTCGTCGTGAAGAAGTTGTCGAAGAACGCTGTACGTGCGGCCTGGAAATTGGCGAAGCTGCGCCCGAAGTCATCACTGGAAAGCGGATGATCTGACTGCTTGCCCTGCACCAACTCGCCCCACTGACCTCCCGCCGCGCGGCAGAAGAGCTCGGCATAGGGGTCAATGGGCGCACCGGTGACAGGGTGTCGTGCGAGCGCTCTGCCGGCAGCCACGGCCAAGGCAGTCGAGCCAACGCTCGTTTGAATGTCCCAGGTGTCGGTATCGGTTCGCATATTTCGATGCTACTTACGAAAGACGCCCGATCGCTGTGAGTCTGCTGTGAAGTAGGTTGCTAAAACCAATGCGCCGAGCTTATTCGCTAGTGATGCTGGACCGTATTAGCTTGGTATTAAGCCGCTTTGGTGGGCAGGATTGCTAATAGCGCAGACCAGTTGTTATGTGCTACAGGCGACGGATGGATACGCTCTTTTCTTTGCTGACTCTGGTCCGGTTCGCTAATTCCGGGTCTGGGTGACCAGTGTGGTGTGCACAGGGGTGGAGCCGGTGGTCAGATCCAGTACCGGGCAGTGGGCGTCGACGGCCTCTTGGAGTTCGCGGTACCGCTCGTCGCTGTCCGGCCCGGAGACCTTCACGGTGACACGGATCTGCTGGAAGCCGGGCCGGATGGTGTCGTCCAGGCCGAAGAAGCCGCGTACATCGAGGTCGCCCTCGGCGCTGGCGCTCAGTGAATCAATCTGAATCCCAAGCCTTTCAGCCCAGAATCGATAGGTCACTACCTGGCATGACAACAGCGATGCGAGGTAGTACTCGACAGGGTTGGGTGCGGTGTTCTGCCCACCGAGGCTTGGCGGCTCGTCGACGTGCACGCGGTACTTACCCAGGGTGATCTCACTGCCGACCGTGCCCTCCGGTTGAGCGGATGCCTTGAAGACCACCGTCGCCGCGGCGGGTTTCTCGGCGACGGCCGCCCGGGTCGCATCGGTAATCGCATTGAGAGAGGTTGTCGAGGCAGTCACGGGTAACAACAGTAGTGGCATCGACATCGAGGGTGGAGGGTTGCGTCCGCGGTGAATTCAACCCGGCCCGGCTAGCGCGCCGAGCGCATACCTAGCGCAGAACATTTCACCGAAACTGTTGCGTGCGGTATGCACCCGACGAGCGCCGCCCTAGGCCTTGGGGCCACCGCTTTCCGCGAGCCGCCGCACGGCGTCGATGAAGACGTCGATCTCGTCGAAGGTGTTGTAGAACGCGAACGACGGCCGCACCGTCTGCTCCAGCCCCAGCCGGCGCAGGATCGGCTGCGCGCAGTGGTGCCCGGCACGCACCGCGATGCCGTCGGCGTTCAGTGCCTTGCCGACCTCCACCGGATCATGCCCGTCGAGGACGAACGACAGCACGGACGCCTTGTGATCGGCCGTCCCCACCAGCGTCACGCCGGGGATGGCGGCCAGCTGTGGTGTCGCGTACTCCAGCAGTGCGTGTTCGTATTCGGCGATCCGGTCGATGCCGATGCGCTCCACATACCGCAGTGCCTCACCCAGTCCGACGGCGTCGGCGATGTTGCCGGTGCCGGCCTCGAACTTGTTGGGCGGACCCTGGAACACCGCGCGCTGAAGTGTCACGTCGGCGATCATGTTGCCGCCGCCTTGCCACGGCGGAGTCTCCGCCAGCGCGTCCTCGCTGCCGTACAGCACCCCGATTCCGGTGGGCCCGTAGATCTTGTGGCCCGAGAAGACGAAGAAATCGGCGCCGAGCTCCTGGAGGTTGACGGCCAGGTGCGGTACCGACTGCGCACCGTCGATGAGCACGCGTGCGCCATAGCGGTGCGCGATATCGACGATCTGCTTGGCGGGTGTCACGGTGCCCAAGGCATTGGAAACCTGAGTGGCCGCAACCAGTTTGGTGCGCGGACCGACGAGGTCCTCCAGCTCGGACACAAGCAGGTTGCCGGCATCGTCCACCGGGGCCACCTTGATGATTGCGCCGGTCTTCTGTGCAATCAATTGCCACGGAACGATATTGGCGTGATGCTCGAGGTGGGTGATGACGATCTCGTCGCCGTGCCCCAGGTTCTTGCCGCCCCAGGCGTGCGCCACCAGGTTGATGGCCTCGGTGGCACCGCGCACGAAGATGATGTTCTCGTCCGCCTCGGCGCCCAGGAACTTACGGGCCGCACCGCGGGCGTCCTCGTAGGCATCGGTGGCGCGCGCAGCCAATTCATGTGCGGCGCGGTGGATATTCGAGTTCTCGTGCTGATAGAAGTGCACCAGGCGATCGATCACCGACTGCGGCTTCTGGGTGGTTGCCGCGTTGTCGAACCAGATCAGCGGCTTGCCGTTGACGGTCTCGGACAGAATCGGAAAGTCTGCCCGAATCGAGGCGACGTCGAAGGCGCGCGCGTCTTCATGGATCGGTGCCGCAGCCGGTGCGCCGCCCAGGAAGTAGTAGTTCGACTCATCGCCGCCCGTCGGTGCGGCCGGGCTCGTCCAACCCAGGTCCGGCACGGCCGGCGCCGGGGAGTACGGAGCCACCCGGGGTGACGTGGTGGCCGGGGCCACCGAGTTCACCGAGGGGGTGGCGAGTACCCCGGGGATCGTTGGTACCAGCCCGGCAGGAACCGCGAAGTCAGCGAGACCCGTTGTCGGATAACCCCTTGCCGCGGTATGCGCCGCGGATGTGCCCGAGGTCAGATCGCCACCGCCACCACGCGGAGCCACCGGTACCGCACCGGGAACGCCGTCGGGAGCGGCCGAGCTGAATGCCGCGACCGCCGGGGCCACCGTGGCGGTCGACAGCGCGTCCGCCACGGGTGCCGGTGCGTACGGACTGGCCAAGGAACCTGCCGTAGCCGCCGCCGAGGATCCGGCCGTCGCGTCCGGGACGTTGCCCCGGGGTGCGACGGGTACCGCCGGGCCCGGGGTGTCGATGCCCGGAGCGCCGGTAGGTGTTGCTTCCCAGAACAATTGGGTCGCTAACGCCGACAGCTCCGCCGCGGAGGGGAAGCCTGGTGGGCTGTCGGTTACGGGGATCGCGTCACTTGTAGACATGGAACTTGTCCACCTGCACATCGTCGAGAACGGCCAGTGCGTCATCAGTCAGCACAGCCAGCGACGAATACAGGGTGACGAGGTACGAGGCGATGGCCGACCGGTTGATCCCGGTGAACCGCACCGACAGACCCGGTGCCTGCTCGCCGACCAGGCCGGGCTGGAACAGCCCGACGACGCCCTGACGCTCCTCGCCGGTGCGCACCAGCAGGAACTTGGTCTTGGCGTCCTTCACGGGGACCTTGTCCGACGGGATGATGGGGATGCCGCGCCAGGTGATGAACTGGGCGCCGAACAGGCTGACGACCACCGGCGGCACGCCGCGGCGGGTGGCCTCACGGCCGAATGCTGCCACGCCCAGGGGGTGCGTCAGGAAGAAGCCGGGGGTCTTCCAGACCTTGGTGATCAGGGCATCCAGGTCATCCGGGGTGGGGGCGCCACCGAGGGTCTTGATGGTCTGCTCCGGGGTCGCCTGGGCCAGCAGGCCGTACTCGGCGTTGTTAATGAGCTCGCTTTCCTGACGTTCCTTGATGGACTCGATGGTCAGGCGCAGCTGCTGGGCGATTTGGTCGTGGGGGCTGGAGTACAGGTCAGAGACCCGGGTGTTGATATCGAGCAGTGTCGAGATGGTCCGCAGCGTGTACTCGCGCGGGTTAGTCTCGTAATCGACGTAGGTCTGCGGCAGCGGGGCCTCACCCTCGCCCTGCTCCTCGCTGTGGATCGCGACCTTGTCGGGGTTGATCACGCGGTTTACCCGGTAGATACCCGCCTCGACGGGGACCCAGTTGAGGAGATGAAGCAGCCAGCGCGGGGTGATCGTCGAGAGCTGCGGGACGGTCTTGGTGGCATTGGCTAGCTGCCGTGCGGCGAGATCGCCGAGGGCCTGGGATTCGTTCTTGGCAGCGGGCACAGCGGTTTCCTCCTGGGCGAATGGGGATCAGGACCTGACTGCTCGAATCCTAATCGTGATTGGGCCGACGCATCAGGTAACGAACCCCCGTGCGCCAAACTCGCCCTGGCCGGTTTTCGCCGACACGCCGCGTTGCGGCGGATCGGTATCGCACGTGTCCGCCAGGAGTCGGCGCGTCGACGGAAACCCGTCATACCGCGACGCGCACGTAGACTGGATGCATGCAGCACGTCGCACCGTCGCACCGACTCCGGGCGATCCGCGGGCTGCGCGCCGACATCTTCGGGGCGCGCAGCGCCGCCGTGTGTTGCTGTTGTTGTTGATTCCCTAACCCCGCCCCTAGCACCCCGGCTCGTCGTCTTTCGATGTCATCGAGCTGCTGGGTTGCAATCCGCCGGCATAAGGATCAACCAACCCATGACCACTCATTCTTTGCTATCACTCGTCGAATGGCCATCCGCCCGCATCACTGGCAGGCGCCGCGGTCATAACGTCGAGGTGCTCCCACAGCGCCTGACGAGGTACCGCGGTGGCACCTATTCGTCCACGGTGGACGAGGTTGTGTTCACTGACGGAACTTCCGCTCGCACAGATTTAATTCGCCTCAACCCCACCATCGCGGCGTACTCGCTCGATATCGCCGGCATCGCCCCCAATCTGCCGTCCGGCTATGCGGTCGCGGACTGGCTGTCGGTAGCGAATCTGCGGGCGCGCACCCGTGAATCGCAGGTCGCGTGGATCTTGGCCAACTCCTTCCCGGCACTGTCCACGGCACAGCTGAGCCGTCGGTTGCGCGAGGCCGGATACCTGGGCGAGGCGAACATCAAGGACCACGAGGCCATCGCCGGAACTCAGGCGGCCATCTGGTTCCTCACCAACGGGGTGGAGCTGGACACCGCGGCGCGCAATGTGCCCTCCGCTACCCGTAAGTCGCCGTCCTTCATCGAGTTCGAATTCAAGGAACGGCCGCAGCTGGGCGGCCTAGCGGTGCGTACCGGCGCGGGGCAGCAGCCTGCCAGCGTTCGGCTGCACGCATCCGTCAACGGCGCCGTCTGGCGCGAGGTGTCGTCCTCGGAGCTGAGCTTCGCAGCAGGCGAGGCGCGATATGTCAAGGCGCTGGGCGTGGGCGCGACGGTTGCCGAAACCCAGCACGGTGCACCGGATCTCGGGTACCGCTTCTATCGCCTGTATGTACAGGGCGGCACCGCTGACGTAGAGAATGTCGAATTCTGGTTGCACGATGCGCGCAACCACCGCAACGCCGACCGCGTCGTGCGGCTGTACCAGTACCTGCTGGAGCAGTCCTTGCTCTCCACCGGCCAGGCGGAGCATGCCCCCACGATCGACGACTCGCAGGCGGTCATGGCGGCCGGTCTTATGGGCCCGTTCGTGGTGGATTCGCAACGTCCGGTTCTGCTTTCGATCTCCGAGGGAGCCAAGGCGATGGACATCTCCGGCACCGAGCTCACGGGGCCGGTGCAACCGGGTGCCCGGTTCTATGTGCGTCCCGCGGAGTGCGTTGCGGCGGTGACGGTCTCGGTGATCGATCCAGCAGCGACCTCGCGCGTGCTCACCGGGGTGGCCGAGGGGCCGTTGACTCCGCTGGCCCTGGTGCACCCGGGTGCACAGGACGTCCTCGAACTGACCGTCGAGTGGGCCGCGGCCGCGGAACTATCGCGGGTGAGCTAGCGCCAGGCGCGCGCGAACTTCAAGAACGCGTCATTTTCGTCCGGCGCCCCGACGGTGACCCGAACGCCATCGGTTCCGAAGGGACGCACGATGATCCGAGCCTCTGCTGAGGCTTGCGCGAATTCGGTGGAGCGCTCGCCCAGCGGCAGCCACACGAAGTTCGCCTGCGACGGCGGTACGTCGTACCCCGCCTCCCGTAGTGCGCCGGTTACCCGGGTGCGTTCGGCGACAACGTCGTTGGTTCGTGCGAGCAGCTCCTCCGCGGCACCGAGCGAGGCCACCGCGGCGGCCTGCGCCAGGCTGGACGCGCTGAACGGAACGTACACCTTGCCCAGTGTGGTGATCACGTCGGGATCGCCGACCGCATAGCCCACGCGTAGTCCCGCCAGGCCGTACGCCTTCGAGAAGGTGCGCAACACAACCACATTGGCGTGTTCACGAACCAGCGCGAGGCTGTCGGTGAAGTCCTCGCGCACGTACTCGATGTAGGCCTCGTCGATCGCGATGAGGATATGGGGCGGCACCGACTCGACGAACCGCCGCAGATCGGCCGGCGGCACCACGGTGCCGGTCGGATTGTTCGGGTTGCACACAAAGATCAGCCGGGTGGCATCGGTCACCGCGGCGGCCATGGCAGCGAGGTCGTAGGTGTAGTCGGTCAGCGGCACCTGTACCGGAGTGGCCCCGGCCACCCGCACCACCAACGGGTAGGTCTCGAAGGACCGCCAGCCGAACAACACCTGGTCGCCCACGGTCGCGGTGATCTGGACCAGCTGCTGGCACAGGCTCACCGACCCGCAGCCCACCGCGATGTGCTCCGGTGGCATGTCCACGTGCTTGGCCAGGTGCGAGCGCAGCTCGGCGTATCCGTTGTCGGGGTACCGGTTGATCAGCGAGGCCGCATCGGCGATGGCCGCGCGCACGCTCGGCAGGGGCTCCTGCACGGTCTCGTTACTGGCGAGTTTGATGGCGCCGGGGACGCTGCGGCCCGGGGTGTAGGCCGGTACATCGGTCAGCTCGGGGCGAAGTCGCGCAGGCACGCCACCAGACTATCGGGGCACGTGAGGCCGGATGACGACCAACGGCTTTGCCTTTCGGGCGCGAGGGCCTGTACTCTGTGCCCTCGGCGGTTCGGGATCCATTTTTATGGATTCGGAGTACCGCTCGGGAAGTTCAGGAGGCGTGCCAGAGCGGCCGAATGGGACTCACTGCTAATGAGTTGTCCCCTTTACGGGGGACCGGAGGTTCAAATCCTCTCGCCTCCGCGTCGGTCTGCAGGCCAAACCTGTTGACCTGCAACAATTGAATAGCAAGCGCCCGTAGCTCAACGGATAGAGCATCTGACTACGGATCAGAAGGTTAGGGGTTCGAATCCCTTCGGGCGCACTACATCGCCACCGCCGTCGGGATCATCGTCGGCGGTGGCGCCTTTTTCCAGCCAGTCAAGGTCAACGCCCGTCGCCATCGACCAAGCCATAAAGGTTGTCCGACGCGGCTTCGTTTTGCCCGATTCGGCGCGTTGCACTGTCGCGGTACCCACGCCAAGACGGTCTGCCAACTCGCCCTGGTTCAGTCCCACGTACTCACGCGCAATCATCAGGCGTTGGGCCTCGGTAAGCACCGGTACTACTCCTCTGCGGCGCCCTGCGCTAGCGATAGTCATTCGGTACCGCCTCCCACCTTCTGTCGTACGGCCATAAAAGCGCATTTTAGGTGTGATTTGTCGTAACTGCAACATACAAGCGCGATCGACAGAACCGGATGTCGTTGACAAAATGATCTAATTACATCATTGTAGTTAAATGCTGCTAGACGACGTGATTACGTCCCCAGGGGAGGGTCCCTTGCTGTCCTCAGGTGAGGCTGGCCGGATGCTCGGGGTAACCACCGTCAGCGTGCAGCGTTGGGCGCGTGACGGGCTCATCGCTGCGGAAAAGATGCCCGGGAAGACTGGCGCTTACGTATTTCGACGTTCAGAGGTGGAACGTGTGCTCGCGGCACGCATTGCTGAACGTCTCGCCACCGGGAGTGGGGCATCCAAGGTGGTTGCCTCGTGAGCCTTGGCTCTGGACGCCCGACTGGACTATCCCTCGGGGAGTTCGACGCCCTCGACCTTGGCCTCCAGTTCGATCAGCGCGATCAAAAGCGCATTGATCATGCTCTGATTGCCCTCAAGGACCTGTCGAACGGTCGCGTTGTTCGCGTCGGGCACGTCTTCGATTGCTCGCGCCACGCGGTCGCGGAGATCATGACTGATCGTCAGTCGCTTATCGAAAGCGATAGCGCGTATCTGAGCGAACGGCATGAAATCGGCTGCGCTGCCAGCATCGGCGCCGGGGTCCGATTCGTCAACATCATCTACGGACCGCTCGCGAGGCGCCGATTCGTCAAGGGCATCAGCAAGTTCGGCCAGTCCTTCTGCGAGGTGCCGCTGATAGTCGTCATTAGACGCGTGTACTGCCTGGAGGAATTGGTAACGCGCCCGGCTCGCACTCATAGTCCTTCTCCTTTGTTCGCTAGCGAATCCAAGACCGAGCGTAGGGGAGCCCTGCGCCCGACGGCCCGCCAATAACTGAATAAAGGAAATACCCCAGCGGGCCGGGCTCAATTTCCCGCCAAGAAAATCACGTACCCGGACCGCTGGGGCCACTGCAACCAGGTTAGGAGAACCCTGGCATGTCCCACCGTAACCCCGACAACTATCAGCGCGCCGGAAGCGTCCGCATCGCGATCATGCGACACGCATTCTGGACCGTCGCCGCACTTGCCCTTATCTACGCCCTGGCGATGCTATTCGCCTACCAGTACACGCAATTCGTCATCTGCATGGCGCTCGTCCTCGTGGCGTCCTGCATCGATCTGTGGGTGCACCGTCGCGGGCGCTACCGCGATCGGTCGGCCACGCTGTTGCTGTCCGCTGCCATAGCCATCGCGGTAACGGCATTGTTCGCGCAGGTCGGGGTGATCGCATGATCATCACCGACAAGACCCCAAATGTCATGCAGATCAACAAGGTAATCGACAAGACCACTGCCGCGATGACTGCGCTCGCCAAAACTGCCGAATCAGCCGGAATAGACCTGCGGCCCGAACGCGACGGCATCGAACGTGCACTGACCCACTTCTTCACCAACCTTGACACGCGAGAGTCGGCCAGCGCCGCAAATACGGGCGGTGCGTAATGCAGAAACCCACAAAGGCATTCGCTGACATGCTCGCCGAGACCGCCGACCGCTTGGAGGCGGTCCTTATCGAGATGTACCCGGACGGCGGCAACCAAGACGCCCTGATGGTCAGCCCGGATTTCTTGCGGCGCAAGTCCATTGAGTACACGCAGATCGCAGGCCAGCGCGCTGACAAGGCACTGGCCTACCTGCAATCCAAGAACCGCGCATCGGGCTGAACGTGCCGATCCGGCTGTTGTTCACGCCCGATGAATGTCGCAAGTACGGCCGCTGCCTGTACTGCGGCTGGCACCCCGTGCGGCAAGGCCACCACAACGACTGCCCCAAGCGCCCACGCCCGAAGCCGTCACGGCGCACAACCCCACCAGCACCCAGGAGAAACCCATGACCGAACTCGTCACCGCCACAGCCCGACTGGCAGGAAAGCAACAGGGCCAGGAATTCACAGTCGAACTACCCGGAGAGCCAACCGTCTGCCCGCAGCTGGTCGTCACCCCTGCCGTTGCCGTGGATCTGGACACGGACAGGCCCTACTTCACCGGCGGTGTGCGGCTGACGCACGTCGGCACCGGCCGCTCCGTAGAGAGCGATTGGCGCAGCCACCGACTGCACAAACTGGCGCAGATGCTCACCGACCAATTGCCAGATTTCGATTGGGATTTCACCGATATCGGCCACTTCTATGCCCATCCGACCAAGCGAGACGCCGCGTACGTAGTGATCCGTGAGTGGCATATGTCCGACGCCCAGCAAGGCCCGGTCAACTTTATGGATGACGACGAGAAGACGAAGGCCGCGCGCGAAAGTGACCCTGCCGGAACGCTGCTCGCCGAGCAGCTCGACTGGTGGGTCAAACATGCGGAGAGCTACACCAACGGCCTGGACTGGGACAACCCCGACCACCAGCGGGCACGCATGGCAGAGATCGGGGTGAGCTGCCAGGGCTATTCGACCATCTATCTGCTCGCCGTGTTGCGCGCGATCGACCCCAAGGTGGCAGACATCGCCGCCCGCGATCTGGTCGCCGCGTGGGACGCGGGCGATGCCCTGGGCGAGTGGGTCTGGCAATGGCGCCAGGAATTCGCAGACGGCAAGCCGCTGGGTCTGCGCGGCATCCCGGCCCGCGACCTGCTCATCGACTTCACCGTCTGAGCCGGGGGTGCCGTGATGGCTTTGCAAGCGGAACATGCGCGGTTCTTCTGGTTGTGGTTGATCGGTTCGGCCGGATTCTCCATCTTGGGTGTCGTCACGCATGCCGTGCTAGGTAGTGCGCGTTCGCCGTTGATCGCCTCGGTGCTCGCGGTCGGCATTGTGGTGATTCAGCTGTGCGCCACCTATGGCGTGCATGCCTTGGTGCAAGCGCGGATCGTCGGGGCGGCATATCGTTTGGCGCTGGGCATCGCCGCCGCGATCGCTCTCGGCGCGTTCGTGCTCAACTTCGTGGCGCTGCGCGATCTGGTGATCGTGTGGGCGGGCACCGCTGCGATCATCGCGTGGATTGTTCCGCTGATAGTGGATCTGGGCATGACGGCGAGCACCGTTGCGATTCTGGCACTCACCGAGGCACAACGCGCTGCGCAGCTGCACACTGCCGCGCAGCTCGATACACAGTTGGCGCCCTCGGTGCACGTCGAAGTGCACAACACGATGCACACCCAAACGCCTGCCGCGCGTGACGGGGCGCTACCTGCGCGCGACGACGAGGCGCACCTACTGGCCGCGCAGCGCATCATCGCGCAAGGGGCGGTGCGCATTGAAGCCGCACGGATCGCGTCGGTGCTTGCCGTACGCGCGCAAGGGGTCAACTCCGCGAGCATCATCGGGCGCCGAACCAACGTCCATCACAAGACGGTTCAGCGCATCTTGGACGCCGCGTGACGGGCCGGGGCGGTGCTCACTGCCCAGGTTCGGGATACGACACGGGCCGCCCAGCGAGCAAGTTCCCTTGGCACACCTGCTCGTTCTGTAGTCGGTACTACCCGACCAACCTCGACGGTCGCATCCGCAAGCACCGCGGCCTACCTCGTCGCGCTGACGGTGGTTGCCCTTACGCGTGCGACCCGACATGTGACTTCGCCTGCTACGGGCCGAAAAAGGGGGCGTCCCACGATGGCTCCTAACGCACCGGGGGCCGTGGTGCGGCGCATGTTCGCGCTCTTGCACGAGGGCGGCGTGGGTGGCGCCCAGCGGCGCCCGGACCGGCTGGCCGTGGCCTCGTACGTCACCTGGCGGCGCATCGGCTCGACCGATGACCTTTCAGAGGCCGATATCCGGGCCATCGTCGCGGCGCTGGAGTACTGGCGTTTGGCCGGCCAAATCGAGTACCGGTGCCGCCGCATCGCTGAATCAATGCACAAGGAGATGAACGCATGACCGATGTGCACGGTGACGAGTCCTTCTTGGCTCGTGTGGCCGACATACAACGCCGTGAGGCACCCGAGCGGCGTAGGCAGTGGATTCGGCGGGTGCTGGGCTGCACCGAACTCACAGCGGCGCAGCGCAACGTCTTGCTTGCCCTAGAGACCTTCGCCGACTATCTCGACGGCTCCAACGCGCACCCCGGCGAAATCAACCTCGCCGAAATCTGCGGACTCACCACACGAGCCGTGCGGACCGCGCTCGGTAGGGGATGCGAACTCGGCTTGATCAAGAAGACAGCAAACGAAAATCCACGAGCAAGCCGCGCGGCGGTGTACCGATTGCTGCTCTCGGATGAATCCATCACCGGAACAGCGGTTCCGGTAAAAGAGTCCATCACCGGAACGGCGGTTCCTGTGTACAACTCCACCACCGGAACGGCCGTTCCTGTGTATAACCCCCATCACCGGAACGGCCACGACACCATCACCGGAACAGCCGTTCCTCCCACCAAGTCAAGTACCAAAACTACAGTGTTACGTAACTGGGGTACGTCACCAGCGCCGCATATCGCCGAAGACACACACCCCGATCTGCCCTCGCGATTCTGCGACGCTCACCCGCTGGGCACTCGGCGCAAATGCCCAGACTGCGCAAACGCGCGTACAGCTTTCACCGCGTGGCAAGACCACCAAGCCGAGCGTGATGTCCAGATCGCCCAAGCTGACGCCCAGCGTCGCCACGAGCTGCGCGTCAACTGCCCGTGGTGCCACGGCACGAGCATGCGCGAGATCGATGGCGAGACTGAGGCTGTCGAGAAATGCGACCACAAGCCCCCACAAGGCCGTAGAACCCTGGCGCTGGTGCCACCACTGCCAGGCGGCGCCGAAAACGTCAGGGCGGCGCAATGAGAGCCGAATACGTGCCCGACGAATCCGACTACGACCAAGCCAACTTTCAGCGCGGGCCGCGCCGCCGCCGACGTAGCGGCCCCGGACCGGTCTACGACGCCTACACGGTCACGGGCGCCCTGGGCCGGGAATGCCCCCGATGCGGAGCCGCCCCGCGCCAGTACTGCCACGCCCCAGACACCACCGATCACCAGACCAAAGGCCCTTGCCTGCAACGACTCTCAGAGAGGACCGATAGCTGATGGCCACCGAGTGCCGCAACAAAGCCTGCAAGCGCCCTTCACAGCTGTTCCTGTGCACCGACTGCGCCACCGTGTTGGGCAACATGCTCGATGCGGTACCCGAGCTGCTGGCCGAACTGGACGCCCGCATCCAGAAGCTCGACCGTGTGCCGCGCGGGACGATCGGGCGCCGCCGTGGCGCCTCGGATCTGAACGTCATGGACTTCGATGCCGCCGAGACCGCCCGCAATACGCGAAAGATGCTGCGCCGCTGGGTGCAAACCGTCGCACAGCGGCACACTGGGCGCCCGATACCGGGCCTAGACACCGTCGAGACACGCTCGCTGGCGCGCTGGCTACAGGTCAACGTCGAAGCCATCGCCCGACTCGATATCGCCGGGGACATCTACCGCGACATCAAAGCGTTAGTGGGCACCGGCGATAGGGGCGGCGAGCTTGTGGCGGCCATCGACCGGCGCGAGCGGCACTTCGCCGGGCCATGCCCAACCGTTCGAGGCTGGGACGACACCGGCCACGTCATCGAATGCGCGCACATCCTGTACGCCGGGATTGGTGATCGGGTCGTTGACTGCCCCAAGTGCGGGCAGGAGATCGATGTGGAGCGCAACCGCGACAAGGCGCTGCGGACCCGCGATCTGATGACCATCACCACGTTGCTCGATGCGCTGGCCAACATCGGAGAGCCGGTGCACGCCGATCAACTGGGCCGCTGGATCGCCGCTCAAAGACTACGGCCACGCGGCTACATGCACCAGGGCGGCTTCGTCAAAACCCAAGTGCGCAAGGATGATCCGGTTGTGTACAGCTTCGAGCGCGCACGTAAGCTGGGCCGTCGAGATCGACAGCTCACCGCAGGCAATACGCGATGACGGCCGCGAGCTTTGCGGCCAAACATGCGGGCCAATGCCGCAACTGCGGCGCCAAGATCCACATCGGAGCCCTGGTGTGTTCCCTGCACGGTCAGATCGTGCATAACCAGTGCCCCACCGGCGGTGATGACTACCGGTGGTGCCCGCACTGTCGCATCATCCACGCCGGACCGTGCCCATGACCGGGCATGAGTGCGGCTAACCCCGGAAATGTCGGGAAACACGCCGCCGGAAACCTCAATACCGATTTTGGGGACGCTGACCAGCTAGTATTGCTTTTCGAGTCGCTACCCCCATGCCCGAAACCCTTCGGACCTGGGGGTTTGTTCGTTTCCAGCTAACGTCAGCGGGGGGTGTGAGATGGCGACCGTTTCGCGCAACACCACAATCCGCGACCAGCACCGGCGCATCATCGCAGCCGACAAGCCGCCATGCGCATACCGGCACTGCCTGTTTCCTGGTGAACCAATCGACTACGACGCTGACCACCTCGACCCCCGATCCTTCGTTGTTGACCACATCACCGCACGCAACAAGGGCGGTCCCGACACCCTCGACAACAAGCAGCCCATGCACCGGGCATGCAATCGCGACAAGTCCGACAAGGACATTGATCTGCTCGACGGTGGCGTGACGTTTGTGACCGACCGCTGCTGGTGGCAAGGCCGCTGACCTTTGATGGACGAGCGCAGCGCCGCCGCGTATCGGAAGCTGGATGAAGTGGTCCGTGAACTGACGGCGATCACCGAAGACGAAAGCGACCAAGGCGAACCCCGATACACCGCCACCGATTACGTGCTCATTGTCGGCGCACAGGCGATCGATAACGACGGCGACCGCGTCGGATACATCACTGTCTACCCACAAAACGGTTCGCAGCCGTCGTACATCACCACGGGCCTGGTGGCGCAGGCTGAAGGATTTCTCGCCGCCGCGACCGACCCTGAGTGATGGCCGAACTCATGCCCCCACTTGGCTTGTAGACCCCCTGGGGGGGCGAACCCGAGGGGTCCGGCAGCCGCCCCTCATGGCTTAGGCGATCCTCTCTCCCCGGCGTTTTCTTTATTTTCCGATTCAGTGGTCAGGAGGTGATCAATGATGGCCAGACATCCGGATACTCCCTGCTCAAGCTGCGGCAAAATGCTATGGGGGGGTAGCAGATCACTACCGGGGGGAACGCGCCAGTGCCAGGACTGCCGCGAAGCCGGTAAGCCCAGAGATCACGTCCTGTTCCCTGACGCCCCTACCGCCCCGGTGCGTCATCTGGCCCTGGTGCGGCGCGACGGCACCCTTGCCGATGCCGTCGCGCCGCCGCCCCCGGCGCGCAGGGAGCCCTCGGTGTTGTCGGCTGCGCAGTCCGGCAGTGAACTTCAAGAGCTGAGCGCGATGAGCGCGCGCATCGCTCGTTCGATCGCTGACCCCGCGACCAATGCAACCGCTTTGGCGGCCCTGGTGCGGCGCCAACTCGAATTGCTGCGCGACATCGCCGAACTCTCCGGTGAGCCGATCAACCCCGACCGGCTCACCGCGATGCGTGCCCGCGTCGCCCGCGCCTTAGATGATGCTCGGACCAGCCCTACCGCGTTGTCGGCCTTGACACACCGCCAGAGCGAAATCAGTCGTGAACTGGCCGCGTTGGCTGCTGCCGCTGGCGAGGGCAACCACGGAGCGGTCATTGCCGCCACCAGCGATGAACTCTGGGACTCCTCGGCTATCTGAGGTCGCCCGCCATCTGGTCCAACCAGCCGGGATTGTCTCGACCGCGTGGCCCAAGGTGCGCGACACCTGCGCCAATCTCGGTTGGGGCTTTGACAATTGGCAAGACGGCGCGGGCCGACTGATCTTGGCGCTGGACGCCGAGGGTCTGTATGCCGCTGACACCATCGTCATTTCGATCCCCAGACAAGTAGGCAAGACCTATCTCGTCGGGGCCATCGTGTTCGCCCTGGCCCTGATCATCCCCGGCCTGACCGTGATCTGGACCGCGCACCGATTCAAGACCGCCCGCGAAACGTTCGACTCGATGAAAGCCATGGCCAAGGGCGAGAAGTGTTTTCCACACATCGAGTCGATTTCGGACTCACACGGCGACGAAGGTATCCGTCTACGCAACGGTTCACGAATCTTGTTCGGCGCCAGAGAAAACGGGTTCGGTCTCGGATTCACCGGAGTCGGTGTACTGATCCTCGACGAGGTGCAGCGAGTCACCGAAAAGGCCGTGGACGACCTGATCCCGACGATGAACACCGTCGCCAACCCGCTGCTGTTCATGATGGGCACTCCACCGCGACCCACCGACCCCGGCGAAGTGTTCACCATGGCACGCCAAGACGCTCTGGACTCCGTCACCGGCGGCGATGAAAATCCCGTCTCGGTGCACGGTGTCAGCACGGAACTTTCGCTATATATCGAGATTTCCGCCGATGATGACGCCGAGCTCGATGACCGCGCGCAGCTGCGCAAGGCCAACCCGTCCTACCCGCACCGCACCGGCGAACGCGCAGTCCGCCGCATGAGAAAACTGCTGTCCGACGACGCATTTCGCCGCGAAGCATTCGGCATCTGGCCCAAGGTCAACGTGCATCAGGGCATCGTGCGCGCCGCCCGCTGGCGAACGCTGGTCGGTATCGGACCCGACGATGGCATTGCCCCCGATGCGCTGGGGGTCGATATGTCTCACGGTATGGACATCTCAGTTGGGGCGGCCTGGATCGCGGGGGCGCAGGCCCACATCGCCGAAGTGTGGGCAGGAACCGACGTGGCTGCCGCGATCGACTGGGTCGCGATGGTCGCCGGGCGCCGTATCCCGGTTGTCATCGATGATCTGTCCCCGGCCGCGCAGATGATCCCCGGCCTCAAAGCACGCGGGGTCAACGTGATCCGCTCGACAGCCCGCTACATGGCCAAAGGCTGCCTGTTGTTCCAAACCCGCGCCAAGGCAAGCACATTGACCCACGCCGACCAGGAATCTGTGACAGAAGCACTACAGGGTGCGCGGCGCCGACCGATCGCTGAGGCCGGCGGATGGGGTTACGACCGCCGCGACTCGACCGCGAAAATCCATCCGCTCGTGGGCGTCACCCTGGCCCTGGCCGCAGCGACCGAAAAACACCGCCCCGCTGCGGATTCAACTCGATCAGGAAGGAGGGCAGTCGTTCTGTGAAGGTTTCAAAAATCACCCTGCCTGGCCTGGATAGCGACGAAAATGCCTTGCTGAATGGGCTTTTGCAGCAGCTCGCAGATTGCCAGCCGAATAACCTTCTACGCTCCTCGTACTACGACGGCAAAAGGGCCATCAAGAAAGTCGGCGAGATCATTCCGCGCCAGTACTACATGCTGGGGCTGGTGCTCGGATGGTCCGGCAAGGCCGTGGACGTGTTGGCGCGCCGTTGCAACCTTGACGGCTTTGTCTGGCCCGGCCAAGACCTTGACTCGCTGGGATACCAAGAGGTTTGGGACGACAACTTTTTCGGGGCAGAATCCAGCAGCGGCATCATCTCGTCACTGATCCATGGCCCCGCGTTCTTGATCAACACCGAGGGCGGCACCGATGAACCTAAGTCGCTGATCCACGTCAAGGACGCTCTTAACGCCACCGGCGAATGGAACCCGCGCATTCGCCGACTGAATAACCTGCTGTCGATCATTGCGTGGGATGAGGATTCGCGGCCCCGAGAGCTTGCGCTCTACCTACGAAACCGAACGGCAGTGGCCAAGAAGGACGGGCGCCGCTGGGAAGTTCAGTGGAGCGAACACACACTGGGCGTGCCCGCCGAGGCGCTGGTCTACAAGCCACGGGTGGGGCGCCCCTTCGGGTCCTCGCGCATCTCACGGCCGGTGAGGTCAATACACGACCGCGCGCTGCGCGAACTCATCCGCACGGAGGGGCACGCGGACGTTTTCAGCTATCCCGAGCTGTGGATGCTCGGCGCCGACACGGGGATCTTCAAGAACCCCGACGGCTCCCTCAAGCCATCCTGGAAAGTGATGCTCGGGCGCATCAAGGGCATCCCGGACGACGAGAAAGCGCTCGACCAAAAGAACGCGCGCGCCGACATCAAACAGTTTCAGGCCGCAAGCCCACAGCCACACATCGACCTACTGCAACAGTGCGCCAACGAATTCGCGGGCGAAACGCACCTACCCGTGTCGGCGCTGGGCGTGCAAGCCCGCACCAACACCACGACCGCCGACGGCTCCGACAACGCCGAAAAACAGCTCACCGCCGAGGCCGAGGGCGCCACCGATGACTGGTCACCGGCCCTGCGCCGGTCGATGATGCGGGCGCTGGCCATCAAGAACAACGAGAAGACGGTGCCCGACGCATGGCGGTCCATCGACTCGAAATGGCGCAATCCCGCGTACATTTCACGATCGGCACAAGCTGACGCTGGCCTCAAACAACTATCGGCGATCCCGTGGCTTGCCGAGACCGAGGTCGGCCTAGAACTGGTGGGCTTGTCCAAGCAGGACATTGACCGCGCCCTGGCCCAACGAGACCAAGCCCGTCGCGCCACCCAGGTCGCCTCGCTGGTAGACAAACTCACCGGCGCTCAGATCCCCGACCCGGCGCCGGGTGCCGCCTTGCAGGCCGCACGTGAGGCGATCGGCAATGGTCCAAGCGGTTTCTGAATTTCAGGGGTTACTGGCCGCGCTCGGCGCCGAGCAAGCCGCCCAGCTGACTCGACTACTGGCGCGAACCGACCGGCTCAACCGGACCGAACTGCTGGCGTTCATCACCGACGCCTACCCCGAGGCGATCACCCCGTTCCTTACCGCCGCCACCGTCCTGACTGCGCAGTGGTACGACGAACAACCGACCAGCTCGACGTACACCGCTGCACCCGCGGAACTGGACCCCGCAGCACAGCTGGCCGTCTCGGGGCGCTGGGCGATGCTGCAAACGGCCCCGCTGGATGCCCTGACCGGCAGTGCTGCTCGCGCGCTTTTCAATGCCTCACGAGAGACCGTGCTCACCAACGTGATCGCAGAAGCCGGTGCGCGCTGGGCACGGCACGCCTCGGCCAATGCCTGCTCGTTTTGCCGGCTCATGGCCACTCGAGGCGCCGTGTACACCTCGCAAGCCTCGGCCACCACAGTCACCGGACGCGGTGCGAACCTGGAGATCTCCGACCGGCACGCAATCGCCGCCGGGCAGATGAGCAGAGACGAAGCCCTGCAACGCCGCTCGGTATACCGCTCACAGCGGCTCGCGGCCAAGGCAGGCAAGACGGTCGGCGACAGCCGTATCGGCGCCCAGCGCGGCACCAGGAGCCCCGGACAGCGCTACCACGACCGGTGCCACTGCATCGCAGTCATGGTGCGCCCCGGCGACACATACCAGCCACCGGCCTATGTCGAGCGATGGGAACAGGACTACCTCGACGCGGTGAACGCCACCCGCGCAGCCGGGCAGACCAAAGGCAAATACGTCGCCATCGACCTCACCGCCATCATCCGGCACATGGACCAGGCCCAGCGATAACCCGGCGCCACCGGCGCCCCACGAACCCCCTTAGCCGAAACGGCCGAGGACAACCCGAAATGGGAGAACACCGCATGTCCGAAAACACCGCTCTGCCAGTCCATCCGATCACCGGACTACAGGCCATTGGATTCACCCGACGCGGCCCCGTGTGGCCCGTACAGGGCGCATCCGAACCGCCGCCAGCCGGGGGAACCGAAACGGAACCCAAAAGCGAACAGCAGCAAGCGATCACGCTGCCCGACGATCACCCCTTGGTGAAAACGTTGGCGGCGAACAAGACTGAGATCAAGGAACTCAAGGCCAAAGCTCAGCGCCTCGACGAAATCGAAGAGGCGCAAAAGACCCAGGCCGAAAAGGACGCCGAACGCGTCACCAAGGCCGAGGCCGAGGCCGCAACGGTCCCGTCCCGTGTGGCCGCTGGGCTCAAGGAGCACCTGGTCGCAATCCACAAGATCGACGCCGAGGACGCCGAGCTATTGCTCACTGCCGATGAGCCCGAGCTACTGCTCAAGCAAATCGGTCGTCTCCTTGAGCAATCGGACAAGCAGAGCAAATCCAATCATGTGCCCCGCGAGGGCACCAACGGACGCGTGAAGCCGAGCAGCATGCAGCAATTCCTTGACGAGCTGTCTGGCTAAAACACGCTGACAACAAAGGAGATACAAGCAATGACCGCACAGAGTACCGATCTACTTCTGCCCACCGAGATCGCCGAAGGCATCGTGGAGAAGGCTAAGACCAGCTCCACAGTCGCGGCGCTATCGGCGCAGGAGCCAATGCGATTCGGCAAGGTCGAAATCATCACCTTCGATGACGACCTCACCGCCGAGTTCGTAGAGGAATCGGGGGCGAAAGGCTCCGATGACGCCAAGCCCGAACACGTCACCGCCGTGCCGCACAAGGCAGTGGTGCAGATGCGCACCTCGGATGAATTCAAGAATGCGGACGACGAATACAAGCTGGGCGTCTTCGCCAAGTACGAGGAGAAGTGCTCCCGAGCCCTGGCCCGCGCCTTGGATCTGGGTCTGTACTACCGGCTCAATCCGCGCACGGGGAATGCTTTCGCCGCCTGGACCAACTACCTGAACTCCACCACCAAGCGGGTGGAGATCACGGCCACCTCACAGCCTGATCTGGATTTCGAGGCCGCCGCTGGCCTGGTCATCGAGGATGGCTACAGCGTCAACGGCATCGCGTTCGATCCCAAGTACGCGTGGAAGCTGTCCACGGCCCGATTCAACGATGGGCGCAAGAAGTACCCTGAACTGGGCCTGGGCGAGGGTATTTCGTCCTTCGAGGCCGTGCCCGCGTCGGTATCGTCCACTGTCTCAGGTAAGGCCAAGGACGGCGATGCCACCGACAACAAGGTGCGCGCCATCCTCGGCAACTTCCGCAGCGGCATCCGCTGGGGAGTCCAACGCGAATTCCCTTTCAAGATCCTGGAATACGGCGACCCGGACAACAAGGGCCGCGATCTGGCTGGCCACAACGAGATCCTGCTACGCACGGAAATCGTCTACGGCTGGTACGTGTTCGCGGACGAGTTCGCCGTCATCGAAGACGCGGTGACCCCGTAATGCCGAGGTACCGCAACACGGTGGGCGGGTCCGTCGTCAACATTGACGACGGGCTCGCCACCCGCCTCGGCATCACCGAGAACCCGGACTGGGAACCACTGGACGCGGCCACCTCGGCGCCAGCTGAAGGCAAGACGCCCACCAGGGGCAAGCCTGCGCGTAAACCTTCGATCGAATCTGAAGAGGCCAAGGATGCCAGCGGTAGAGATCAAGACGACTGATCTCGAAGCTTTCGCCACCATCCCGGAGCCGAAAGCTACCGCGATGATCGCCGACGCAATGGCCATGGCTCTGCTCGTCGCGCCGTGTCTGGATGACCCGCAGCTGACCACCAAGAAGGCCGCAGCGGCCAAGGCGATCATCCGGGGTGCGATCCTGCGCTGGCATGACGCCGGATCGGGCGCATTGTCGCAAGAGCAGAAGACGGCCGGACCGTTCGCCCAATCACAAACGTTCGACACTCGGCAAGTACGGCGGGCGATGTACTGGCCCAGCGAAATCGAACAGCTGCAATCGATTTGCCGTGCCGACGATGACGCATCGGGCGGCGCGTGGGGATACGACGTGCTCGGATCATCCGGGCCGTCGCACTCCCCGGTCTGCACGCTGAACATGGGCGGGGACTACTGCTCATGCGGGGCCAATCTGACCGGCCAGGAACCACTGTGGGAGACCACCGCCGATGACTGACTTTCCGCTGCCGTTCAAATGCGACCAGCTCGCGTACATCCCCGGCGACGAGAACAGCCACGGCAACCCCGATGAGCAGTGGGCCGCGCCGGTGGAGCGTGATTGCTTCTGGTGGGACCCGTCCTCGACTGAAATTCCGATGTCGCCGACCGCAGGAAGCCGCGCCGTGGCTGACCGTTACCTGGTCGTAGCCGCGTCGGTGACGGTCGATCACCGGGACAAGTTCACGGTCAACGGGCACGAGTTCACCGTCTCCGGGCTACCCGAAGATTTCAACCACGGCCCTTTCGGATTCGACCCGGACCGGCTCGTGATCGAACTGAAATGGGTGGGGTGATATGGCCGTCAAGTACACCGTCAGCTACGCGACGATCCGCCAGCTGATGACCGCGCCGAGCACGAAAGCCGAAGTGCACGAACGAGGATTGCGGTTAGCGGCCAAGGCCAACGAGGAACCCTCTACCACCGCCCCAGCGCATGACGGCCTGTACTACGAGGCGGTCGAAGCCTCCGATGCCAAACGTGCCCGTACGCGGGTGCAGACCACCGGTCCGCGCGCGGTCAACCATGAGGCCATCACCCAGGCGTTACTGAGGGCGGCATCTAGTGGCGGTTGATCTGGTCGAATTCCCGGACCTGACCGCGCTGGCGCGCGCGATGGCCTTGCAGGAGCTTGCCGCACACGGAGTATCCGGTGTTCCGATCGGATCGCGTGCTATCGCCAGTAAACCCGGTAAACCCTTGCCGCCACGGTATATTCGCCTCTTTGCGCTGCCCGGCACCGAGTTGTGTCGGCGCGTGCAGAGCGCTGTGATTGTCGGTCAGGTCTACGACACCGACGAACTCCGCTGTGCTGCTACAGCATCGAAACTCGGGGCGATCTTGCGCGCGGCGCCGGATATCGTCGTGGACACCGGCGATAACCCCATCACTGAACCGTGTGAGCTACACGGACCCTACCCATCGAATGACCCGGACCTGCCGTCGTATTCGCGGTATCAGGTCAACGTCAGCTGGACAGTTCAGTCCAGCGTGACCAGGTAACAACAGTCCCAAGGTAACCCCCTGTCGCACCGTGCGGCCGGGGTAAATGTCGTGCCCACTCGGGCGCATCCCCAAGGAGGAAAAGATAGTGGCGCACACCAATGTCAAGAACACCGGCGTATGGGTACCCAAGAACACCGGGGGCGTATTCCGCTTCCCGCTGGGTACACCCTTGCCCACCAACCCGTGGTCCCCCCGGCCCGTGATCCCCGGCTGGGACCCCCGCCTGGGCGGCTGCGATGACACCGGGGTCACGTGGAACACCAAGCGTGACACCGACAAAAAGAAGGACTGGAACGGCGACAAGGTTCGCAGTGTGCAGACCGGCAAAGACGACACCTGGAAACTCAAGTACATCGAGCCCAAGAACCCGCGCGTCATGGAGGAGTACTTCGGCAAGGCCAACGTCACCGTCGAGGAAGCCACCGCACTGCACGGAACCTTGATCTCTGCGGTGTCGAATTCTGATGTGCTGCCGCATTTTTCCTACATCGTGGATGTGTTCGACGGCCCGGACCGTAAGCGCCGGTGCATTCCCGACGCGCAGGTCGCCGAAAACGGGGATGAGATCTGGCAGTCCAAGGACTGGACCGCGCTGGAGTTCACCTATGACCTATTCCCCGATTTGGCCGGCAATACGTTCTACGACTACACCGAGCTGGACGACAAGCTGACAGAAGTCACCTACCTGGTCACCCTGACTGGCACTCCGACCGCTGGCAGCTTCGATTTCAAGGTAGCCGACCAGGGCGCCGAAATCGCCTACAACACAACGCAGACCGCGTTTCAGACTGCGGTGGCCGCACTGCCGAACGTCAAGGCCGCGACAGTCACCGGCAGCGCCGGTGGCCCCTTCACGGTCAAGGTCACCACGGCCGGTGTGGCGCCGGTGTCCGTCGATGGCACCGACCTGACCGGTGGCGGTGTGTCGATCAGCATCGCACCGTAGTACCTCCTCTATACCCCACCCCGCGCCGTTTAACACCTTGGGCGGCGCGGGGTGGTCACACAAAAACCAAGGTGACACAAGACATCTCAGTGAGCTAAGAAGTCAAGCGGCTAGGTTGAGAGGAGGTGGGAACGCGTGGGATTCGTTGTAGCTGGTGCCGGTTTGAAGGCAGTGGTGCAGTTGGCCGAGGAACTTGTTGAACAGGTGGCGTTGGGCTTGCCGGTTCCAGTCTCCGTGTTCTCGCCGGGCCTGGTAGTGGCGCATGGCGCCGGGCGAGGCTTTGAGGGCGGACAACGCCCAGATGGATCCGGCGGCGGCGAGGCGGTTGTTTTTGATGCGCCGGTAGGTGATGACGGTTTTCTTACCGCTGGAACGGGTGACGGGAGCGGACCCAGCGAAGGCTTTCAGGCCCCGAGCATCGGCGAATCGTTCGCGGTCGTCCCCGATTTCAGCGAGCACCCGAGCGCCAACGAGGGTGCCCATGCCGGGGAAGCTGCCGATCACGGTAGCGTCCGGGTGCTGTTCAAAATGGTCGCGGGCCGCTGCTTCCAGGTCGTCGGAGGCTCGGCAGGTGGCGTCGAATTGGACCAGCAGTGCGGCCAACTGGATGCCCATCGCATCCTCTACGACCGTGGGCTGGCGCAAGTGCTCGCTGCGGAAGATCGCGTGCAGCCGGTCGGCTTCCTCGTTGATACCGCGGCTTCGACCGGCTTTGGCCAGCAGCGCACGCAGTTTGGTGCGGGTGAGCTTGGCGGCCTTGGCGGGTGTGGGTGCTGCTGCGAGGATGGTTCGGGCTTCGGGCCGAGAAAGGCCGCCAGCAAGGGGTGTGAAGGCGTCCAGGGCGGCCGGGTGGAAATCTTTGAGCAGATTGCGGATCTGGTTGCCGAGCCTCTGGCGTCCCCAGACGGCATCTTGTTGGGCGCGAGCCAGGACTCGAATAGCTTGGGCCAGTTCGGTGTCTGCGGGCAATGGCCGGTGCGCCGCAGCATCGGTGCGCAGAATGTTGGCCAGCAGCACCGCGTCAGTGGCATCGGATTTAGCGCCCGCCACCTGATGGCGGGCCCGATACCGGGAAGCGGCCAGGGGGTTGAGCGGATATACGTCTCGGCCGGTGCTGCGCAGGGCCGCGACCAGCAGGCCGCGGTCAGTTTCGATCGCCACTGGGATCTGGTGGTCTGCGGTGTCGCCGGCCTCGGCGAGCAGATCGAGCAGTTGAGCGAAACCGGCTGCATCAGCGGTGATTTTCCCGCGGGACACAACCGCTCCCTCGGGGTTGATGATCGCGACATCGTGGCGCGATTCGCCCCAGTCGATGCCACAGAACAGGGTCGCCATGATCCTCCTTGGTTATTGCGGTGGTGGCTCGTCACAAGCCCTGACGGGATTACTTGGCGCCCTAATCGCGGGACTCTGCGGTCCTCCATCTCAGTAGCCATGTCGCAACCCCAGCGCGTCGCAGGACCTCGGTCTGTCCAAGAGCTCAAAGCTCGGGAGCATTCACACGGAGTTCGATCCTGCAGCGGGCTCGGACAACGACATCCCAACATGCACAGGCGGTATCCGCCGGGAGCGCCACGCCTCAATAGAGGCGTCCACGCGCCAGGCACCATAGGCAGCAGCTCCCGACGGATACCCAGCCATCGCCGGTCCGCGCCCTTCTTGTTTGAGGCATCCTCGCGGTACCCGGAGATTGATAGGCGTCAGTTGACGATAGCTACGTCAGCACGCAGACCGGGGATTGGAGTCCCACCATCCACGAACCAACAACACGATTAGGTGATTGATATGACAATGCCCGATTCCGGCAGCAACACACCCCTGAGCGTCTTCGTCGCCGATACGCCCCTCGGCGAGGCTAGTGCGGCAGCCGCCGATATGCCGACCATAGATGTTGAGCCCGAGGACAATCCGGTCGAGGAAGCCAAGGCCGTGCCGGAGGCCAAGCCCTTGCCGGGGGCGGCGGACTATGACTGGTCGGCGCACTACGGCGAGGATGTAGAGCTGTACCGGCATACGTTCCGTGACGGAACGGTGGTGGCGCTGCGCCCATTCGGGTCGGTGTTCTCTAAGACGCTGCTGTGGAAGCTGCGAAACGCCGAGTCCGAGTCCGAGGTGCAATTCACGGCCATCATGCGCGGCGGATGCCCGGCCGTTGATGTGGTGCTGGACCGGGTAGCTGCCGCCGTGCTCGATACCGATGACTACGAGTATGACCCGATCGATGATCTGTTCGCGTCGTGGATGAAAGCGGGCACCAGCACCACCGAAGACGCCGATGATGGTTTGTCACTGGGAAAATCCGGGAGCTAGCCGGGATTGTCTTTGAACACATCGACGCTATTGAGCGCGACCTGTTCTCAGATAATCGAGTATTCGAGGACCTCGGCTGGCGCGGACTGTGGGCGTATGTGACGGCTGCGCAGCCGGGGACCGCGATTCACCACGCCCGCTCCGGGGGCTTGTCGCTTGAGGCTCAGGTCGGCGCCGAACTGCTTAACGAGGTCTGCGAGCTGCATTGGCGTTACAACGCAGTGCATTTCGAGAACGGCGCGAATGTTCCGCTCCCTGAGCGGTTGTCGTTGCGGGAGTTGATCTATGGCCGTGAGCCCGTCGAAGAGATCGATTACGACGCGCACATAGCCCACAACCAGGACCCCAAGGTCCGCGCGATGCTGCAAGGAGGTTGATCGCCATGCCCGAGATAGAAACCCTCTGGATACCCCTTGCCGTCACCGGTAAGAACCTCAAACGCGACATGGAGCGCGAGGTTTCCGGCGCCGGTACCAACGCCGGGAACAAGATCGCCAAGGAGATGGAGGACGCGGCCGGGAAGGGCGCTAAACGCGCTGCTGCGCAGATTGATTCAAGTCTGGGTGCGCGCCTGGGCGAGAGGACCGGCGCCGCGCTCGGTCGGGCGTTGGGTGTCGGGCTGCGCCCGGTCGTGGGTACGGTGTCGACCCTCGGCGGTGAAGCGGGCCGTCAGTGGGTGCAGAAGTTCGCTCAACAGCTCGCCTCGGCAAAGGTCAAGGCGCCCAGGGTTGATGCGCCGATCGCTGTCGATCTGCCCGGTAATGGCGCCAGCTCTGGCGGGGGCCTGGCGGCGGCGGGCATGCTGGGGGCGATTGCCCGCGTGGCCGGTCCTGCCGCGATCGCCCTGGGTGTTACCGGTGTTGCGTACAAGACGCTTTCGGCGGGGTTTGATCGCGCGAAAAGCCTTGATGCTACCCGCTTTAAGTTGCAGGCATTGGGCAATGACGCGGCGACGGTCGCGCAGATCATGAACGCCGCGCAGGGCTCGGTGAAGGGTACCGCGTTCTCTTTCGACGCAGCGGCCTCCACAGCGGCCACGGCGGTCGCCGCAGGGGTTAAGCCCGGCGAGGATCTTGCCAAGTACCTGGGCACTGTGGCTGATGCTGCCGCGATCGCGGGCGCTGACCTGGGCGATATGGGCCACATCTTCAACAAGGTGCAGACCTCGGGCAAGGCAATGACCGATGACCTGAACATGTTGGGTGATCGCGGGTTGCCGATCTTCGCGTGGCTACAAAAGGAATACAAGGTCACCGGCGCCGAGCTGTCCAAGATGGTCGAGAAGGGCCAAGTTGACGCCGCCACGTTCCAGAAGGTCATTGCCGAGAACGTGGGCGGCGCGGCCAAGAAGATGGGCGGCACGTTCGAAGGCTCAGTGAAGAACATGGGCGCCGCGCTCGGGCGCCTCGGGGAGGCGTTCATTTCCCCGTTCCTGGGCAGCGGTACCGACGCGCTCGGACAGATCACGGTGGCAGTGGACAAGGTGGCCGGGTTCATCAAGGAGCACCAGCCTGAGATCATCCGATTCACTGCCGCCGTCGGCACCGCGTTCGCGTCGATGGCGGGCTCTATGGCGCGCGGGCTGGGCAACGGGCTGCGGTTCATCGCCCGATTCGTTGACGGCATCAAGACCGCCTCTAGCGGCATCGGTGGGTTCTTCTCGGCCCTGGGCCTAACTGATATCGGGGATGCGTTGCAGCGCTGGGGCTCTGACCGCAGCATCAACGCCTGGCTGCGCGACGCCGCCAAGTCCGTGGACGACTTCGGCAACAAGGCCACCGCCGCATCGGACCGCATCACCAAGTGGGGAGAGGACACCGCCGAAACCACCAAGATTGTCAACGCGCTCGGTGCGGCCGTGGAGGAGGTGCCCGATACCCACGAGATCGTGCTGACGGACAACTCGCCCGAGCAGATCGCCAAGCTGAACGCGATTGGTTACACCGTCAAGACGATGCCTGACGGCAAGAACCTGGTGATCCGGGTGGATGACAGCGACGCCGCCGAACGCATGCGTGCGCTGCGGACCGAACTCGAAGACCTCGTAAGCCATCCCAAGATGGTCAAAGTCACCACCGAGCTACAACAGCAGAACTTGATCGGTGCGCAGCCGGTCACCCCGACCGCCTCGGCGCCCTCCGGTCCGTTCCCATTCGCCACCAACTTGCTGCCGCGCATGTTCGGTGCGATCGCCATGGCCTCCGGTGGGCTGCGGTTCATCAACAAACCTGCCGCAGCCGACATCTACGCCGGTCGCGGCGCAGGCACAGTTTTCGCTGAAGAGGAAACCGGTGGCGAGGCGTATATCCCCTTGGCGCCCGGTAAGCGGTCTCGGTCGCTGGCGATCTTGCGCGAGGTGATGCGGCTGTTCGGCATCAACAGTTTCGCGGGCGGCGGCATCAGCGTCGATGAACTCAAGGCCATGGCCAGCGGTATCGAGGGGCAGAGCTACGGGTGGGGCGCCCCAGCCGGACCGAACTCGGATTGCTCGGGTGCGCAGTCATGGGTTACCAACATGATCACCGGCGGCACCGGACGTTTTGCCACCGTCTCCGAAAGCGGCGCCCTGGCGGCGCGCGGATTCCAGATGGGCGACCCGCCACCGGGTATCGCCGCGTACTGGGTCGGCTGGAGAAACGGAGGTCCGGGCGGCGGGCACACCGCGGGCACCATCGTTGATCCTGACGGCGGAAACGTGAACGTGGAGATGGGCGGCAAGCGCGGTAACGGCCAGTTCGGCGGCGGCGCGGCGGGCGCCCGTGACTTCCCGAGCCGGGCATGGATCGCGCTGGGCTCGGGCGATAACGGCAAGACCACCGGGGGCGGTGGGGGCGGTGCTTCGGCGTCGCAGGTGATGTCCGCGCAAGGCTCGGTGCGCCGCACCAAGGCAGCCACCGCAGCCGCACAGAAGGATCTCGATGACGCGAACGCCGAGCTGAACTCGGCGCCCGACGACAAGAAGCGTGCCGCCGCCGAGAAAAAGCGCGACAGCGCCCAACGGCGCCTCGATTCGGCCAAGGACCGCCAGGCCGTGGCCGAGCAGCGCCTCTCGGAAGTACTCGACAAGAAGGCCAAGGGCACCACCAAAGAGGCGGGCGCCGGTGACGCCGGTAGCGGCATGGGGCAGGGCCTCGGACAGGGCATCATCTCCGGACTGTTCCAAGGGCTCGGCATCGACGGCTCGGTGTTCTCCAACCCGATGGAATGGCCCAACGTCAAATCCGGAATGGCCGCGCTGAACTGGGGTTTGAACTACGCCCAAAAATGGGCCGGCGCAGGCGCAGACGACACCCAGGGCGCCCAAATCCCCCGCGCTGGCGCTGAATTGAACTTCGGCACCGAACTGGCAGACGGGGCACTGGGCGGCCTGGGCGTAACCCGCCCCAAGGAACCCGCCATGTCCGGCGCGGGCGGACCGGCCCCTGCTGGCGACACCTACAACCTTTCTGGTGTGGCGCCCAGGGAGATCATGCCCAAGCTGGAAGCGCGATCGTTCGCGGCCACCCAGCGCAACCTCGGGACAAGGCGACCGTCGTGAGTTCAAGTAAATGGTTGCGGTATGACCCCATCCTGGATCGGGCCGCAGAGCCCTCATTTCAGACGTGGACCGCTCGGGACATGGGTCCGTGGGCTTCGCAGCTGCAATCGGATCAAACCAAACGGGTATACGTCTCCCCGGACGGCCTACGCATCTACAACCTGGCGGGAGGGTTCAAGGGCAACCGTGGCGTGGTGCAGGCGCCGGGAATGAAGGGCGCCACCGGCGCATCGTTCGATCAGCTGTACTCCTCGGGACCGTGGATGCTCGGCGAGGAACCCGAGCGCACCGACTACCGCAAGCGGGTCCTGAACATCGCGTTGCATTTCGCCCCGCACATCAACGCGGTCTCCAAGCTGCGCTACCCGGACACGGGCATAGCGCTAGAACAGATTCAGGCCCAATGGTGGCGTGACTGGCCCGAAGATGTCGATCTGCCCATGGGATTCATGGGCGAGTTCACCCGCTACGACGGCTGGCACTGGATACGGGTACGCAACGGCGAACCCAACTTCGATACCGTCGAGATAGACCCGCGTGCGTACGGAAACTACTACGCCACAGCGTCAATGACGATTCACTGCCCGTTCCCGTTCTACTCCAAACGCGCCCTTACCCGCGAGTGGCGCAACGACGCCGCGAACGCGGTCATCAACGGCCGCAACCACGGCATCTTGCGCCTGCCCAACAAGGGCGACTACGAACAGTTCCCCAAGTTCATCGTCGAAGGCGCCGGGAAGGTATCGATACAGGACGGCATGACCGACCGCATGGTGGAGATCGAAATCCTGCCCTCGGACGGCATGGTGCTCGTGGACACCGACCCATCGGCGCGAACCCTGACCTCCGAACATGATCCGATCGACAACGAATTATGGAAACTGATCCGTAACAGCGAAATCCTTGACTTCATCCTCGGGGACATCACGAACGCCGACGCCGGAATCCCGATCGGGCGCCGGGTGCCTGGCGGCGTCGGTTTCATGTCCCCGATCCCTGCCGAGCAGATGGCCAATATCAAAGTCACACACACCAACCCGGCAGGAATGATCACCATGGTCATGTCGCAGTGGTACCGACGCGGGGTCGACTGATGACACCCCAGCCCTCGGCGCAGCGACGGGTGATTACCGCGCCCAGCGATGCGATCACCAAGTACCGGCTACTGGATGGTCGGCGCGAAGTGTGGCGCCGCGCAGCCAAACAGCCCCCGCTACTGCGGGTGCTCGACAAACAGCTCAAGTACCTCGGTACCCTGCGCGGCCAAGTCCGCCAAGGCGACTGGGAACGCCTCTGTGATGACACCGGCGTCGGCAAGATCCGGGTACGCCGCGATGACTGGCTGGCCGACCTCATGGCCCGTGGCACCCGCTACACCGAGGATCTGCACCTGGCGATCGACCCGAACCCGAACATCCGGTCGTGGAAAACCCGTATCGGATACCGCATTCAGTCTGTGGTCGCGGTCAAAGATGAGGACGGAACCCATTGGGTTGACCTAGAACTGATCTCGCTGCGCGAGCACGCCAAGCACATTGCCCTCATCCCGACACCGATCTCGGCCCCGGAATTTCAGCCCCTCAAAGCCTGGGTATGGGTGCAGAACTTCCGCTCCGGCATGGCGTTCACCGGGTTCCTGAACCTGCTACGCACGTTCTGGCCGTTCCTGGCACTACCGACCTCATGGGCCGACCCAGTGCACTGGCTGACCACCCGTGCCGGGAACCTTTCGCCGCTGCACTGGCCGATCCAAATACAGTTCGTCAACCCGGTGTTGGACACCTCGCGTATCGTGCCGATCGCCGCGAAAGCACAAATGCTGCACGACATTCACGCCCCACTCGGCGAAGACACCGGCGTCATGTTGATCGACTATCTGTGGCTCGAAGAGGACGAAACTAGCCCGCACCCCGAGCTGGCCGCACTCGTCGGCGAAAAGCTGGCCCGCCCCACACGCCCCTGCGTCGTGCTCGCCTTCGAACAGAAGGACGGGATTATCGGTCCCACGGGAACGGCGTTCGACGGCGCTCTCAACGCTATCGGCGCCATCCTGGATGACACCATCACCGAGGTCATTCTCCCGCTCGATGAGGACGGCGACGGCCTCACAGATCCGTTCTTTCGGCGCCTGCTCGGGGTGGCACCCAAAAAGCCTGACCTGGTGTGGCGGGACTGCAAACACTCGGGCATCATCACCAGCAGCCACCGCATGCAACGCGGAACCGCCAGCACCATCTGGACCGGGGGCCACAGCCCCACGATCCTTAACCAGGGAATCACGTTCGGAATCCGCTATGGCCTAGCACAATTGGAACAGGTGATCCCCTATCCGGGATCTGCCTATCAGCAGCCGGGCACCTCCGGGTTGGACAACATCTACCAGGGTCAGCTAGACGACATCTTCTTTGCCTGGCAGAAGTCCACCAATCCCAAGGTGGCGCTGTGGCTTAACGACTATGCCCTGATCGATCACGTCGAGCCGGGCAACGGTATCGCCTGGGTGGTGTCGAGCGCGTTGACGATCCGTCAGGGCATGGGTAAGACCATGCCCAAGGTCGCGTTCACCATGACTACCCGTGATGGACACCCCCATGTGTACGGGTTCGACTACCTGGTGGGCGATCGGGGCATGTGGGAAGTCGATTCCATTTACTACGTCAACAACATTCGCGGCATGAAGTGGTCAGTGACCGAAAAGACCGCCATGGCGCAAGATCTCACGATCGGCAAGGCCCGCGATCATGACCCGTTCGAGGCGGGCATGAAAGCACTGGCTGACGGCTGGAACGCCATCGGTTCACTCATCGGCGGCGCCGCAATCGCGGCCTAGCCGACCACCTCGAAATCCCAACCCCCGGCGCCCGCTGCGGGGCCATCTGTCATATCCCAAGGAGGACACATGCAAGCAGCACAGGGAAACCCCGCCTCGGTCGTCATCGACCACGAGCGCGGCCTCATCGAGATAGACGGCCACCCGGTGCCGTACTACGTGAGCGAGGGCGGGCCGACAACCGAGCCCATCGGTGGCCCTGAGGGCGAGACGTTGGTGACGTTCGGGTGCTTCGTGGTCGCACAGAACGTGCAGATCATCGGTAAGACCCGACGCGGCGGTGCCCCGGCATGAGCGAGCCCAAGGCGCAGAACCCCAAGGCCCGCGAGCTGCTGGACGCCGCTGCCCGCATCACCGACGCGCTGGCGTACGCGCGCGGCCCGCGCGGTGAAGTGCTTTTCCTGACCGATGACCAGCGCGTGTGTTTCGCGTTCCACTTGGCCCGCGCTGGGGTCGATGTGCATCCCGATAAGGCCATCATCAAACGCCGCGCCATCCCCGATCGCATCGGGCAGCTGACCGGCGTCATCGACTGGGTACCGGCCGATTGGGAAGACGATCCCAACGCGCCCGAACCCATCTCGGCAGTCGGCCCGGTACCACCGCCTCCTGAGCTTCCTGATTTCGATGCCATGACGCCATGGCACACCACCCCACGCATTGAAGGAGATTGGACGTGACCACAGCGCTGCCTGGTGCCCCCGTGCACCTGATGAGTTGGTTGAACATGATGCACGTGTTCGGCGTCGTCTCTGACGGCGAAACTCCGGGCCTGCGCACGTGCACGTTCGAAGGCGTCAATGACGACATCGTGGCCACCGTCCCCGTCCTCAAGGGCGATAAGGGTGATGACGGTCTGCCGTCGCCGGTCGTGGATCTGCATATCAACCCCACTATCACCAGCCCTACCCAGCTGCCCACCGATCTCGGTCTGAATGACAAGGGCAAGACGTGGTGGATCGGGGATCTGCTGTACGTGTGGATGGGCACCGAATACATCACCCGCCCAGCCGGATACCCCGGACGGCCCGGACCCACACCGCAACTGTCGTTCAGTATCGAAGTTATCGCGCCCGATCAGACCAGTGTCGTCATACCCTCGGGCACCGCCGAAAACCCCCACCTGCATTTCAAGATCGCCGCGCCGCGCGGTATCCCCGGCCCTGCCGCCGCCATCCGGGATGCGCTGGATTACAACAACATTCTTCCGCCCACCGACGGCCAGGTGCCGACCTGGGACGCCGAACACGGAAAGTGGAGGCCCGAAAGCTTCACCGGCAAACGCAGCGGCGCATTCTCCATTCCAGAGGCGGCGTTCACCAACGTCACCAACGTCATCAATGGGCGCATACCCATCCTGTCCTATCGGCTGCCGGTGCGCGATTTTCCGATCAAGATCGCAGCCACGGGACACTTCAAGGCGTTTGGCATTGATCTGAACATCCTGGACCCCTTCAAGATTGGTGCCGAGGTCCGTATCGGTGACCCGATGAACGGGCAGATCATCGGTCGCGGAAAGGGCACTGTGGCCCAGGAGACCACCGTCATTCCGCACTACTCCACCCCCGGTGAGCCCACCGTGGCGATGACGATGGACAACGAGATAGCCCTGATCAACGCCGGAGAGCAGGCAACCCTGACCGCCAACCTGGTCAACGATGGCCTGCTGGGCGTGTACGCGTTCAACCGCCAGGACGCCCAGCTGTTCGTGCAGTGGTGGGAAGTCTGATGGCCTACACGCGTGAGCTGAAAACCGTTGTGCCAGTGCTGGCGTCCGAGCACACCGCCGCTGACGATGAAACATTGGTGTGGTTGGTACGCGAGAGTTTCGAGCGGGTAGCCGCTAGCGAGCACCTGACGCTGACGAACTGGCGCGACTGCGGAGACATGGACCCCGCCGAGGTGTCCCCCAGCACTGAGCGCGAAGTACTCAAGCGGCCCGCCACCGACTACCGCTGGCGCATGTTTGAAGGCACGGCCGCGAGGTTGGTCAATGCCAGCATCAATTGACCTCGGGTCATATCCGGCGATCACCCATAACCCGGCGCAACGGCTCGACCCGACACGTGCGCGACTGCCGGTATTCGACCCCCAACAAGTCTTCAAGCAGTGGGCCGAGCTGCTTAAGCAGATGACCGGCATCGACCTGTCTAGCCCAGAAGCGTTGTTCACCAGCATCATCGGCAAACTGCAAGAGCTTCTCAGCCCAATATTCGGCGGCATCGACTTCAACCATCCACCCACACCCGAACAGGTGTGGCGGACCGTCGTCAACACGTTGATCAAGCCGCTCAATGCTTTTGCCGAGCTCATCGGCGGGCTGATCCCGTCATGGCACATCCCTGGCCTGGATGCCTCCAAGATCGTGAGCGGACAGATCGCGCAAGCGTTCCTGAGCATCACCAACGTTGCGGCCAGCATCATCTCCGGCGTGCTCTCCGGCGGCAACATTCCACCGCTGGATGCCTCGAAGGTCCAGACCGGCAAGCTCGGCAAGGACGTGATCCCGAATCTGACCAAGGACATGTCCACCGACCTGCAGGCGATGATCGACGCGGGGATCAACTCCATTCGCGACACCCCTGCAGCGGTCGGTCAGGCGGTCGAGAGTTTCGCCGATGCGTTGGCCTCGATCCCGACTCAGCTGTTCAACCAGTTCGGCGGCAACAACGTGCCGCGTGCCTCCCAAGAGCAGGCCAACGCCGCGATGGCCGCGCTGGTCAACACCGTCAATTCCCAAGGCGCCGCGATCAATGCGCTGCAAAACATCATCTCCGATGTCGGCGGCTTCAACGCCTCCATCACGTTCCGCCCTGCGGAAACCACGGTGTTCACCGGTCCGGGCACCGCGCCCTGGACACCGCCGTCCTGGGCGGTCACCGGCGAGTACGCCATCGCGCCCGCTGCTGGCGGCGGCGGTGCCGGTGAGGGCGGCTCGGGAGCGTTCGGCGTCGGCGGCTATCCCGCCGACTGGGCCACCGGCGCTTTCCCCATCGAGCCTGGCAACTATTCGATCTTCGCCGGCGGCGGCGGCCTAGGTGGCCAAGAGGAGGGCCTGGGATTCGGCGATACCGGCAGTCCCGGCGATACCTCGAAGATCACCAGCGCTTCGGGTGCCGTCATCGCCTCAGTCGCCGGGGGTGCCGGTGGCGAGGGCGCCCGCCGCGGTGGCAGCGGGCAGAACGGGAAAACCATCAGCCCCCAAGCGCTGTCGGCGTTCGGGGACACCTTCACCGCCGGATCCGGTGGCACCGGCAACGCAGGAGCCGGTGGTGTCGCAGGCGGAGGCGCGGGCGGCAACGGCGGCCTGTTCGGCAACTACACCAAGGGCGGCACCGGTGGCCCGGCCAAGATCTGGATGCGCGCACGCGCCGGAATACCTACGCAGTTCACCGCCATGGGCACCCTGATCCTGCCGACACTCAAGCTCAATACCGGGGTCGCGCAAACCGATTCGATGACCGCAGCGGGGCAGTGGCGCACTGCGGCGCCCGGTGGGGCAGCGGGCGGCTACATGCTGATCATCCGCGCCAACTCCGCGTTCACCGACTATGTGTACCTGCGGATCTGGGACGTTTCGGGTGTCACCCACTACGAGCTGGGCCGGGTCGCCTCTGGGGTGCGCTCGGCTTGGAAGAGTGGCACTAGCGGCACGGCGATCGCGTTCAACGCCTTCACCCTGACCTGCGATGCCGCCCGCACGTTCACTGTCGGGGTCAACGGGACAGCGTTCGACTCCTATAACGATTCCGGGGCGACCTCGCTGATGGGGCCGGGCTACCGCAGCGGCGGCTGGGCGTCCTCGGATTCCACACTGCCCGGCTCGATGTCACAGTTCGCGTTCCTGGACACCGGCACGCCCGCACGCATCGTTTCGGGCACCGTCGCCACGAGTCAGGGCACCACAAGCACCGCCGCCTACGTGGATCTGGCCACCACTGGCCCCTCGGTCACACTCAATGTGCCCGCCAGCGGCGAGGTCGCTATCGACCTGTCAGCGGCCTACACCTCCGGGGGTGCTGCCGCGCAAACCGGATACATGGGATTCACCCTGTCCGGTGCCAACACGCGCGGTGCCACCGATGCCACCGCTGCCTACGCGCGCACCGTCACCTCGGGCCTGTTCGGTGTGATCACGCGCCGCATCCACCTGACGGGCCTCACCCCCGGCACCACCACCGTCAAGGCCGTCTACAAAACCAGCACCAGCACGGCCACCTTCGCCGATCGCATCCTCATCGTCGAACCCAAACCCTAAACAAGACAGGAGAACCCATGGGATTCACCGACGCAGTACCACTGAAACAAACCACCTATCAGGCCATGTACTTCGACGGCACACCCGCCAGTGCCGCGCAAACCCTGTCCGTGATCGATGCGCTTTTGACCGCCCGCAAGCTGCACTACGGCATCATCCACGGCTCCCAAGAACTCGAAAACCCCACCGCGTGGCGCATTCAACTCATGCGCCGCGACGGATCAGCCGAACTCATTGCCATCGCCGACCGATGGGTCGTCGTGTCCTCGACCGGCCAAATCCGCGTACTCACCCCGGGCGACTACCGCGCCGAATTCAACACCACAGAGGAGAACTGACCATGAACCTGCCCGAAGTCAAACAGTGCACCGACTCAGCCTCGCACCTGTTCGGCACGGTCGCCGTCAAGGCGGGCGAGAACCGTTGGGGCTGCATGAGTCCGGCCAACGGGGGTCATTGGGCCACCGACGCCGAGGTAGCCGACTGGCCCACCGCCGAACTGCAGCCGTGATGCGTAACCAAGAAATCGGCCCCCACATCGAAAAGGAGTACACCCGATGAGTTTCCGTACCGTGAATGGCAACACTCACACCGAGGACGGTTGGCGGTGCTGCAATCGGGATGAGTGCGACATCGTGCGCATCCCCGAGCTGTACCTCGTGGACACCGCGCCACTGCGCAAGGGCCCGCCGCTGACCATCCTCGGCGCCTGGCTGTACTGGTATGACCGCAACGTCGAAGAAATCACCACTCCCGTGTGGGCATGGTCGGCGACCAACGACGTACTGGGAACACCGGGGCGCAACGACGGATCAAATCACCTGTCGGCCACCGCTGTTGACGTGATGGCACCCAAGTACCCATGGCAGCGCTACACCATGGACGCCGCCACGCAGGCCAAGGTCCGCAAGGGCCTCGCGCTGTTCGAGGGCTCGGTGTTCTGGGGGCGTGACTGGTCGCGGCCCGACGAGATGCATTACCAGATGGCTTGGCCCGAGGGCGACAAGCGCAATGAGGCGTTCGCGGACAAGCTGCGCGCCGGATACCTCGGCATCTACACACCCGCACAACCGGCCGAGAAGCGGTTCCCGCAAGATCTTTCCGACCGCGAGCTACTGGAGTACATCGCCGAACAACTCGGGCCAGGACATCCTGACTGGCCATCGAAGGGCATGACCCTGCGCGACAAGGTGTGGTCCAAGTGATCCGCATCGGCGACCAAAACGCGGCCGTCCGTCAATGGCGCGGCGTGATGAACGACAGATACGGCCCGCTCTACACGCGCCTGCTCGGCGAGCTACCCCGCGATACCGACGAGTTCGGACCGCGAGCCGCCGTGTGGGCCAGCGAGTACCAGCGCCGCACCGGCCAGATCCCGAACGGGCAGGTGTCCGATGATGACCTGCGCACGTTGGGAATCACACCCCCGGCGCCGCCCGCCAACCGCCACCTGGGCCTGATGTTCCGGGGTACTGGCGGCATCATCGGCCAGGATTACGTCAGCCGCGTCATGCAAGCGGTGGCCAACCTGGTCGAGGAGGTGCATCCCGAGTTCGCCGCGACCATGGGCGGTCTGCCGGTCGGCGCGGTCGGTGGCGTAAATGACATTTCGATGGCCAAGGCGGTGGATATCGCGGTGGCCGACGCCAAACGCATCTTCGCCGAGCGTTACCGGGTCAATCCCAAGGTCAAGGTTGTCATCGGCGGGTACTCGGCGGGCGCGGTCGCGGCCGCGAAGTTCCGGGCCTGGCTGCTCGATAATCATCCTGACAACTATCTGTGCTCATTCAGCATCGGCGATCCCACCCGCCCCTACGGTGGCAGCTACTACGGCGGTCCGGTCCTTGCCGGGCAGGGTATTTCGTCGTGGCGCTTCGGCGACACAGGCGACTACCGGCACTGCTGGCTGACCGAGCCCGGCGACATGTACGGCAACATCCCGCTGGGCGTCGTCGGGGACATCATGGACGACTGCTTCGACATGGTGACCGCATTCCAGCTCACCGACCCACTCGGGGCCGCTGGCGCGATCCTGCCAAAGATTCCCGAAATCGCCAGCAAGGCCTTGGGTATCGAGCTGCCCGCCGTCTTCAGCGCACTGACCAGCGGTCCTGCCGGAATCGCAGCCCTGGGCCTGCCGTTGGTCATGGGCGGGCTACAGGGCCTACTCGGATGGGGCGATGTCAACAAGCTCACCGGCCCGGCCGCTGCTGCGCAGGCCGCGATTATCGCCCTGCGGTTCCTGACCGCCAGCCCGCCTACAGCGCCGCACATCGAGTACGAATTCCGCGAAGTGTGGCCCGGCCAAACCTATCTCGGCCTGGCCATCCAACACGTCCGCGACTGGTGCACCCGCACCCCCGCCGTAGCCGCGTAAACACACCCCCCCCGAAAGGATCTCGTAATGCCCAACCCCGTACCCCAGAACGATGCCACCCGCCTCATCGTCTACGCGGCTCTGTTCATCACCGTTTTTGCCGGCACCGGCGCCCTGGTGGCCCTGGGCAAGATGGAGGCGGACGACGCGCTGCAATGGATCGTTTCCGGGGCCGGTCTCATCGGCACCGGTCTGGCTGGCCTCAAGCTCGGCCAGGACATTCGCGGCGGCGGGTCTGATGGGTCGGCCCAGTGAGCCCCGAGCAGATCCAAGCGGTCGGTGTCGCCGTTGCCGCAATCCTGGGCGGATGGCAAGCCCTCACCTCACGCAAAGTCCGCGACCTCGAGGCCCGGCTCGAAGCCGTGGAAACCGAACGCGACAGCTACCGTTCCAAGTTCATGATCGCCGTGCGACACATCCGCCAATGGATGCGATGGGCCGCCCAACACCTGCCCGGCATACCCACACCCACACTGCCACCCGAACTAGCCGACGAGGTGTAAGCCGACTGCCCTCCTGAAACGCCAAGTGCCCCTCTCAAAACTATTGAGAGGGGCACTTTTGGCCGTCGTGATCTACTTCTGCGTCTCGGTGCAGATGGTGAACTGGCGCACTGCATGCGGGAAACCACCGACGGGACCACACCCCGCGTTCGTGGTGGTATTCAAGATGACCTTGAGCGGTTTTTCTCGCCTCGGCTTCGAAGTGTCATCGCATGCTGCGCGCACAGCTGTCACCTTGCCGATACTCAGGCAATCCGCGCTACTCCACGCGTAGTCGAGACAGGCCGTGAATTGCCCCTCGTCAGGATTCATATAGAACTTGTGATCAACATCGGCGGGGCATTGTTCAGGCGTTGAAACACGCTGGATTACCTTGTAGCCGTTAGTCGCCGAGCCGCAGTCAGTAACCTTTAGCGTCGCATTGTTGCTAGGCCCATTCAGGCTCACGCACGCCCCGACCGGAGCAATGCCAGCACCGGGCACGTCTGAGGCTTGATGTGGAAACTGGCCGGGGATCTGGTCAAAGTTACTGTCCTGTGTGGCTTTAACGGGTGTGTTGTTTGATTTATTGTCGACGTTGCCAGCGCACGCCGACACTGACAGTGCGCAAACAGCAAGCACACCCACAACATTCAATGAGATCTTCACGTCACTGCTGCCCAGAAATTAGATGCCAAGCGATGGCCGCGAGGCCTGCCACGAGCAGAGCTGCAGGAACGATGAACCACTGCAACGCTGGTTTCGACTGGACGACCTTGATCGTGAAATACACCGCTGGAATGATGCTGAAAACCACCATAATTACCGAGGTCAGCACATCTTGGCTCGTGAACAGATCGACAAGACCGAACGCGGCGATGACATACAGGATCGCCGCCAGCGCAGCGTACTTTCGGCCCTCTTCATGCGTCTTCTTGAAAATCACCAGACTAAGCAGGAGCCCAACAATCACCGCTGCGAAAGTCGCAATAGTTACCGTCGTCATCAACACCCACTTCCCTTCATCGAGTCAATGCCGCTGTTGAAGGCCGCAACACCGGCGATCACACCACCTGCCGCGAAAACGGACCCCACTCCGGCCGTGCCGATCATGGTTGCGACACCGCCGACAGTGGCAACCATTCCACCGACCGTCTTGGCAAGACCCCACAACATTTCGCCGCGATTACATTGCTTCGGCGCATTCTCCTGATCTTTGATGATCTGCTTCACCTGCTCAACCTGCTCAGGTGACAACGGCTTCTCATTCGTTTGCGGCGGGCATTGCGGACAGCTGGGGTTAGGCGTGGGCACTGGGTCAAGCCCAGGCTCAAACCACCATATGGGGCTCCGGCCACCGCCACCAACCATCGGAGGCGGTGATGCAATGACATTGCCCATACTCGACGCGGCCGCCTGGCACTGCTGCTGACGCTGATCAAGCTGCTGCGTATTGTCGTCCTGCTTGTTCTGTGGCTGCTGAGTCTGCGTTGGTGCCTGACTGGGCTGCTGCTGTTGCGGCTGCTGACCTTGCTGTGGTTGTTGCGGCGACTGTTGTTGCGGTGCTTGGTAATCCGGATTCGCCTTGCCTGGCCCCTGCGTGTACGGCGTTGCGGTCTGGTAATCCGGGATCTGCGTGCCATGGGCGGGCTGCTGCGCCTGTTGGGGCTGTTGCCCGGCTTGCTGTCCCGGAACCTGTTGTGGTGCTTGCGGATTGCCGCTGTTGTAGATCGAGATTCCGTTGTTTTGATCCATCGGCGGCTGGTTGTTTCCGCCCTGATAATCGGGCATTGAGCTGGGCATTTGCGGGGGTTGGAATTGAGATCCCCCTCCGTCTGTCATGCCCCCGGTGGGTCCCGGCGGTCCCGAGGGGTCTGCGGCCACGGTCGCCACGGTGGAGAATCCGCTACCGGGCATGGTGTGGCTGCTAGCGACCTTCGCGCCGCCGATGGCAAGTGCCGCGATGGCCACCACTGCTGCTGTTCGACGCAAACCCGGCGACATGCGCCAACGATCACTCATAGCCACGTGTAGTTGACCTTCCCGAATCCTTGCTACACGCGGACCGCGCGTATAGCTGTTATCAGGATCATGGCAGACATTCCCAGGTTATGTCCAGGGAAGAGAAGAACAGTCATGTTTGCTGAGGCGAATCGGCCGGGCGGGTGTTGGCACTGAGTTGGTGAGTAACCGGCATCCACCTGGCAATATGGCAACAGCAGTGTCGGTACCGGCCGGGGAGCGCGGCAGGATTGCTGGTTGGCTACTGGGCTGCGACCGCACGCGGGCCGTCGCGTTGAGCGGTCTTGCCGCGTCGGTTCGGTCCGCCTCGGCCGCGCAGCTGGGTACCCGTCTGGGTGAGTGCGTCATGGACATACCCGTAGGAGCGGCTATGGGCGGCCGCCAGGGTGCGGATGCTGGCACCGCCCTCGTAGGCCGCTTTCAGGTCCGCGCGCTCCTGGGCACGCTCTGCCCCATGTGTTTTCATCAGTGTTCTCCCGGCCCCTACGCCTGCCCTACCGGCAATCGTCTCACCGTAGCTACGATCTTCCCCTATTTCACCGCTCTGGCTGTGCAGGGGGCCGGGCCTGCCCGTACCGCCATTGATAGCTGCGGTGATCGATGGGCGATGTTAGCCTGGGTGACGGTAATCACCAGTAGGGGGCAACACGATGTCCGACGACAAGCTGCAAGCCGATCTCGCCGCGCTGGGGAGGCTGTCGCCGCAGTTGCAGGGTTTGGCCACCAAACTGACCAAGGCCGCCAGCAGCCATCCAGGCGGTGAGTCTGGTCGGTCCCCGGCGACGGTGGCTATCGGCAAGTTGGTCGAGAAGTCGATTCCGAATGTGCAGCGGACGTTAGCCGCACGCTTGAACACGGTCGCGGACCTGTCGGCGCAGACGGTGACGCAGTTCGGGGACACCGAGGAACACGTGACGCAGACCATCCGTTCGGCAGCCGGACTGGCCCTGACTCGTGACGTACCGAGCGGGGATCGCTGATGTCGGCGCGCTCGTATCAACTTTTGTTGTCCACGCCGACGAAGGCCAATATTGAGTTGATGCGTCAGGCGATGGTCTCTGGCGTCGATATTCAGCAGATCGGCGCGGACTACAAGACGGCGGTGGAGCGTCCGGGTGGTGAGTATTGGGACGGTGCGGCGGCGGAGGCGGCGACGGAGACTGCTAGTAGCGATGAGAAGGTGTTTCTTGGTGTGGGGCAGGCGATCCTGAACGCTGCACCCGATGTGATTGATTCACTGTCGCGGGCGTTGGAGCAGCAGAATGCGTGCATTGCTCTGCATGATCAGGCCAGCGGCGATCACTACAAGATCGCTGATGATTTGACCGTGCAATGGGACGCCCCGAAAGGCGCGTCCAAGGAGCAGATCGCCAAAGGCGCGCAGTACGCCGCCAACATTGAGGCGCGGCTCAAAAGGTTGTACGACGCCTGGGGGGCTGCCGATCTGGAAGCGGCCAGCCAGGTCGAGGCGATGGATCTCGATACCCTGCTGGCCCCGGTGGGCGGTCTGGATGCGGCGCGCGGCAATGAGGACGGCTCGGCGCTGCAAGGCGGCTACGACGATCCTGAGCTGATCAAACGGGTGCGTGCGGCCGCGCTCCTGTCGCCCGAGCAGGTTGATGCGTTGGCTGCCGGTAAGACCGCGACCATCCCATCGAATCAGATGGCCTACCTGTATCAGCTGTCCCGGTCACTGGATGGCAAGACACCCGCCGAGGTGGACCAGTTCCTTAACGGGATCAAGAACCCGCAGGAGCGCACAGCGGTAAAAGATGCTTTGGCGATGGTGTCCAACAAGAACATTCACTCCGGGGTGGATAACAAAGCCGGGGTCACCGAGGCCACGCGAGGTAACTTCATCCCCACGGCGGGCAGCGTGGCGAATCTGCCCGATGGGGTGCGCGAGGCGCTCACCCGCGACGACCGGGTGCGCGTGGTGTTCGACAATGCGGCGCGCGGATACGGTGGACCGCAGACCGAACTACGCGGCGTCGGCGATATGCAGGATGTGGCCAAGATTTTCACCGGGGTCACCCCCGGCTACCTCAACGGCTCCGAAGCCGCCCACGCCATGCTGGGGGCGGCTAGCGACTATTCCAATGCCGAGATCGGCACCTGGAACAAAGACTGGAAAGACCTGGGTGCCGGTATCACCACCGACGCGCACGGCGATTTCAAATCCGCGGTGGCCGACATGTTCCACACGGCCGCCGGGGATCATGTGGACATCGCGGATATGGCCAAGAAGGCCGCCGACTTGCCCAGCACCACTGACTCATTGCTGTCGGCGATCAACGACAACCGTTGGGACGGCCAGGATGCGAAGATCGCCGAGGTATTCAACTGGGCCGCAGACGATCCCAACAACCCACTGGCCCAGCAGGTCGCCAACGCCGAGGGTCATTTCCTGGCCAACCCCGACAACCAGGCCGATCTTCGGGCGATCCCCGGAACCGAGCAGAATCTCGCAGCGAGTCAATCGTTCGCCGAAGCGAATCCTGAACTCGCGAAAACCGCAGCACGACTTGACGGGCCGCATATCGCCGAACTGTTCGGGGCCGACAATGCGAATGCCCCGGAGATTAAAGCGCTTCACGACGCCGACCAGGGCAAGAACCTGATGGCCAACCTGGACCGCAACGAAGACGCCGCCAAAATCATCAACGGCGGCGCCTACAACGAATACATGCACAACCTGTCCGATGCCGCCCACATGCCCGCCAGTGCTGAGCGGGACAACGCTTTTGAAGTAGGGGGCCGGATCAAGGAGGGCATGCTCGAAGGCGCCACCGACGCACTACACAAGCCAGATGAACCGTCCGCCAAGAAAATCGGAGAATGGATCAGCGGCCAGCTCGGCGCCGACAAGGTACTCAATCCCCTTGAGGCCATTGACCACGCCGCCCAAGGCGACGCCAACCCCGGCGACGCTGCCAACAAGATGGTGGGTACCGGACAATTCGGATTCAACACCCTCGACAGCCAATCCGCCATGCTCAAAGGGCTACTCCAGTCCAACCCAGACCTCGCGAACTACCCCGGCCTCGACCACTTCCTGACCGGCGGACACCCAGACCCCGTCAAGATCGCAATGGACCCATCGGATGCGGGCCGGGTGATCGGAAACGCGCTGCGAGAAAACGGCTTTGAACCGAAGGAATGGCAGCCGCAGGAGCAGCAGGGCGCCAACCAAGCAAACCGGCGATGGCTACCACACGGCTAGCGGGCGCCCTGGTGGCGCTCCTGACATGTATGGCGGTGGCAGGCTGCCACAAGCCTGAGGAACCTACACCAACCCCGCGTGAAGACAAGCAGCAGTACACATTCCGCTGGATACGCAATGCAAGCCTGGACCTCATGTCCCCCGAAGGCACCTTCGCGCGGGCCATAAGCGAGTCCTACTGGAGCCAGTACTCAGCGGAACACCGAGGTCGTGCGGCGCTTGCCGAAAAGGGTTACCCCGGAGTCGAACACGCAGAAAATAACGTATGGGACGCCTACGACATTGGTGGTGATCCAGCTCAACGGACCACCGTCGGTACGGATTACTACGAGGTAGTGGCGTTCAGTCAGGATGGTGACCGTTATACCGCCACGATCTGCCGCTACACCGGACAGACAGCTGTGAAATGGGGCGATGGAACATACGCAAGCCGGGGATCTACCCCGACTGGCACCGCTTCGGTGTATGTCTTCGGTCCCGATCCCGCGCTGGACCCTGCGAAGCAGCACGAGCCCCCTGCACAACAGCGTGGACCCGCCCGGCGACCCACCGACAACGTGTTCGGAACCTGGCTGCTGTTCGAGGAGCCGCGCATCAGCGAGGAACAACACCGGGCATGCAACAAGCTGGCCCCTGGCACCCCCACCAACTGGCCCGACCCGTACAAACGCTCTGACCCACCTCCTACGCTGTCACCCGATCCCGGCTGGCCTGAGGCAAGCTCGGCGTAATTGGTAGGGCGAGTGTGTCATTCGTCATCCGGTATTGCCCGCAATCCGCGCCGAGGATCTTGGGCTTGCGCGGAGCGGACTGCCTGGGCGATGTGATCGCCGAGGCCGCGCACGACATCTTCGGTCACGTAGTACTTGGCTGCTTGCCGACCGACCCGCATCCGCTCGGCGGTGAAGTCGACTTGGCTAGAGATGTCTTCGCGGGCGGTGGCCTCGGTGATGTTCAGGCCGTGTTCCTCGCTGAGGTACCGGACGAGGAGTTGTGCGCGGGCGTTCATCCAAGGGGACCGACGAGCGGGCATGGCCTTGACCATAGGGGGTCGATGGCTTTCGGTGGCGTAACCAGCCAACACCGATTCAAGCCGATCGCGGGGAGGGCATTCCGTTGCCAGACCTATCCCGCCGCCGCGAGCATGGCATTCCGAACGCTGTCCTCGTCGGTGGCGGTGTACATCTGTGTGGTGGCGATTGAGTCGTGGCCTAGAAGCTCCTTGACGGCGACGATGTCGCGAGTGGCCCGGTATGCGCGGGTAGCGGTGCGGTGGCGCAGTGAGTGCATGGTCCAAATGCCGGGCATGATCCGGGCGCATAGAGTCCCGACCCAGCGTGGGGACAGGTGACCGTTGTCGTTGCCCGGAAAGAGGTAGCCCGTGGAGGGCGCGCCTGGAGTGTGACCAGCCGCCCCGGCCGCGATCATTGTGGCGAGCTTGTCGGTAATAGGAATCAAGCGGCGTTTGTTGCCTTTGCCGTGTACGACGAGCTGTGAACGTCCGGGTACATAGACGAGGTCGTCGGTGCTGGCTACAGCGACTTCCGCGCGACGCATCCCATGGTCTGCCATCTCAAGCATCACTAGTTCACGGGGGTCGGCCTCGGTGCGGGCCGCGTCTCGTACGCCCTCCGGGGTTGGCCGAGGCATCGGCTTACGCGCCTTCACCGTCGGGAGTGAGTAGGTCAGATCGGTGGCGATGTGACCTTTCCGGTACGCCCAGTTAAAGAATTTTCGGATGGTTGATCGGTAGCTGCGGCGGGTCTCCGTTGCCCAGTGTTTGTTTTGATTGCCGAACCAGTTGAGCAGAAGGTCTTCGCCGACCTCGTTGGGTGCGCAGTCGAGCGCACGGGCCATGCGGGCAAGGTGTGAGCGTCGCGTGTTGAGCGTGGTGCGCGGCTGGTCAGCGGCGGCAAGATAGTTCAGGTAGCCGTCGATTAGCGGTACCCATGCGTGCGGGATCGGCTTGGGTTTGCCGGTATTCTCAGCAGGTAGACGCGGCGCGGTATACACAAGCGTGCAATCTAGTGAGTTTCCTGTGAGTTTCCTGGATGGAGACATAATCGCGGCCGCTCCGTTACGCAATCTTGTCTTCACGGATTGCATCATGCTGACGTTCGAACCGACCCCGGATAACATGGGTTTTTACATCAGCGCGGTGTATAGCACAGAAGGTTAGGGGTTCGAATCCCTTCGGGCGCACATATCCGCAGGACGGAGAAGATGACTCGGGTTGAGCGTTATTTCCCGCATCCTCCGCGACGTGTGTGGGACGCGATACTCAATCCGAGATTGCCGTCGGCGCCACGTTCGAGATGAAGACGATCCCGGTGATGGGGACTCGATTCAGCGGCATCTTCCAGATCGAGATTCTCGACGTGACTCCCAGCGAGCGATGGACGACGAGTCTGGTGGCGCTGGCCCATCAAGGGTGGGCCGGCCCGCTGGGAGCGCCAGACGACGTTCCACGAGCACGAAGGCGGCACGCCGCTGACCATCGTCAACGCGGGCGTGGACATCAGTGATTCCGGCGAACGACTACTGCTGCGCGCCGTCAAAGATCTGCAGGAGTGGGGGCTGCACGGTGTGGCCGAGCTCCTGGACCGGACGCACCGCTAACCCTTCACGAGACTGTCCACTGGCAGGGTCAGGCCAATCCGTCACGGAGCCGCTGAAATCCTTGGGCGACAAGCGCTCCGGGATCTTTCGAGAGCGTGGAACCGGAAACCGCAAGTTGGATGACCGTGGCGAGGACCGCATAGGCGGCGTTGCAGACCAGCCGCGGATACAGGTCACTGTCGGGATCCAGCCCGGCGCGCCGGCTGACCTCCGTGAGCACGACGGTTCCCACGTCGTCGGACCGCGCGGCGTCGTGTGCCGCCAAGCTCGGATTCTGTGCCGATAAGCGAGTGACCGCCACGGTCGTGCTGAAGGACTCGGACGTCGCCAGATCCAGCATGACGGCCTCCAGGGAATCGACGACATGCTCGTCGGTGGGGCGCTCACACAGCAGCGCGACGGCGTGGTCCTCGATGCCGCGCAGCGAGAACAGCACAGCGTCTTCCTTGCTGGTGAAGTAGTTGCGAAACGTGCGGGGAGTGACACGTACCGCGTCGGCGATGTCGTCCACCGTGACCGCGGCCAGGTCTCCCCGGTCCAGCGCGAGCTCGACGGCGGCGCGGCTCAACGCCGATTTGGTCTCTGACTTCTTCTGCTCACGCAGGCCGATGGACGGTGGCATGTGGCCATAGTAACAAACCTTCCGCTTAAGGAAACTTTTCCAAAAACGGAAACGTTCTATGGGTATATCCGGCGTCACCGTGAGGCCGGAGTACCAAGAAGAGGCAATTGACATGCGGAAACTTCTAGCCACTGTGGGTGTCGCTGCGGTTCTGGCAGCTGGAAGCGTCGCGCTGGCCGGACCCGCTTCGGCGGCGCCGTGCGGCAAGGTCGTGGTGTGGGGAAACGGCGGCGGTACCTGCGAGTCTGATTTCTCGTCCGACGGCAGCTTCACCCGCTGCGACACCGTCTACGTGCTGGGCATCGGTGGGACGAACTGCTACCGGGTGTACCCGTAGCCCCCGAAGGATGGGCAGACTCGGTCACAACCGCTACAAGTGGGACGTGCTGTACCAGAACCTTCCCGACGTCATGTCCAGTCCGCTACCGTCCACCCCATGGTTGAGGACCTGGCTGCTGACTTTGTCATTGTGGGTGCGGGATCGGCGGGAGCACCGCTGGCCACCCGGCTCTCCGAACGGACCAACGATCAGGTGCTGGTGCTGGAGGCGGGGCCCAAGGACAAGGACATGGGAATCCATATTCCGGCCGCGTTCTCGAAACTGTTCCGCAGCGACGTCGACTGGGACTATCTGACCGAGCCGCAGCCCCCGTTGAACAACCGTCAAATCTATTGGCCGCGAGGAAAGACGCTCGGCGGCTCGTCGTCCATGAACGCGATGATGTGGGTCCGAGGATTCGCGGCCGACTATGACGACTGGGCCGCGCTCGCGGGCGATCAATGGTCCTTCGTGAACGTCGCCCCCTATTTCAAGCGCATCGAAGCGGTGGAAGGCGCGACCGAAAGCGATGAGGGCACCGATGGCGCGCTGAAGATCTCCAAACAGCGCAGCCCGCGGTCCAGCACCGCGGCGTGGTTGGAGGCGGTGAAGGAAGCCGGGTTTGACGTCGAACGGGCTAATACACCTGAACCCAAGGGCTTCTCGGAGACCATGGTGTGTCAGAGCGGCGGCCGCCGCTGGAGCACCGCGGATGGTTATCTCAAACCCGGTCTGCGCCGGCGCAACCTGAACGTCGTCACCGAGGCCCAGGTGCGCCGGGTGCTCTTCGACGGGACTCGCGCCGTGGGAGTGGAGTACGTGCGCGACGGCATCACGCACACGGTGCATGCGCGGCGCGAGGTGATTCTGTGTGGCGGCGCGATCAATTCGCCTCAGTTGCTGATGCTTTCGGGGATTGGCGATGCCAAGCGTCTTCGTGAGCTGGGGATTCCAATCGTTCACGACGCTCCGCAGGTGGGCCAGAACCTGCTCGATCACCTGTGTTGCCCCGTGGGTTACGCGGTCGAGGCCGACTCGTTGTATGGCGCGGAGAAGCCGCTGCAGCTGGCCAACTATTTCCTGCGGCATCGCGGCATGCTCACCTCGAATATTGGTGAGGCCTATGGATTCTTACGTAGCCGTGCCGATCTCGTGCTTCCCGACCTGGAGTTGATCTTCGCCCCGGCCCCGTTCTTCGATGAGGGACTGGGTGAGGCCACCGAGCACGCGATCGTGATGGGCCCGATCCTGCTCAAGCCGGAAAGCAGCGGCGAGATCACCCTGACCTCACCCGATCCGCTGGCCAAGCCACGCATTGATCCCCGCTATCTGAGTGATCCCGCCGGGCAGGACCGGGCCGCCATGATGTTCGGGCTGCGCACCACCGCCCGCATCGCCGAGACGCCATCGATGCGGGCGATACTCGGCAAGATTCTGCGGCCGAGGAACCCCGGCGACGACCTTGAAGAGACGCTCGTTGCCGCGCTGGAGAACAACTCGCACACGCTCTACCACCCGGTGGCCACCTGCCGAATGGGCACAGATGAGGCCAGCGTGGTGACGCCGGATCTCACCGTGCGCGGTGTGCAGGGGCTGCGAGTGGTCGATGCGTCCGTCATCCCCAGTCTGATCCGCGGGCATACGCACGCTCCGTCGGTATTGCTCGGCGAGAAGGCGGCAGATCTCATACTTTCTCCACAACCATGAAACCGAATCTCGCGCGCCTGCGTCTAACTCGATAAAGTTGCTGCGAGGAGTTAGCGGAGGGGAACCATGACCGAACCGTTCGGGGTCCGTACCGAGGAGCTCGCGGGCATCTCGAAGGCGTGGCTAGGTGAGACGCTGCACATCAATGACATGCCATGGTCGGCATTCGAGGATGCGTCAGGTGCGGGCAGTGAGGTGCTGGCGGCCATCCGCGATACCGCGTCGCCCGGCATCAAGGCGATGTCCTCGATCGCGCGCAGGTTCTCGGATATGGCAGGGCTCGTCGACACTTTCGCCGCCAATGTCACTGCGCAGGACGAGAAGACGGCCACCTCCTTCGACGCGCTCAAACCACGCTGATGCGCCCCACGATCAGCCAGCTCCGGGGCTGGAATCTCGATGCGCTCGGCAAGGCAGCAGATACGGCACGGGACAACGCGCGGACCCTGGACGCGTCGCTGGACGCGTGTGACCGCGTGTTCAACGATGCCACCGGCTGGTTCGGAAAGACGCACGACGCGGCGAAGATCAAGGTGGACCAGGAACTGGATCACGGTCGCGAGATCCGAAATGTCTTGAACCGCATCTCCGATGATGCCGAGGACGCGGCGCGAACGCTGAAGCACGCCAAGGAGTTCACGCTCCAGGATGTGGATGCCGCGGTCTCCGAGGGATTCACGGTGACCGATACCGGCGAGGTAAGCCACCAGGATGCCAAGAAGGCACAGGCCGCCGCCGACCACCAGCGCAGGATTCAGTCCGGGCTCGACGAGCTCGCGCGCCTCGACGACATATATGGCAAGAAGCTTCAGGAGGCCGCCAACGATCTGGAGAGCATGCGCGACGGGCACCAGGACGTCACGCTGCAGTCGGGGGAGAAGGCCGATCCCGACGCCCTGGTGGACCGCGTCGCGAAGATGAGCCCCGACGAGCGCGCTGCGTTCATGGCAACACTGTCGCCCGAGACGGTGGACGCCATGGTGATCGCCAACCCCGAGGTCATGGGCAACAAGGACGGGATCCCGTTCGAGACCAGGATCGCGGCCAACGAGATCAACATTCGCAACGCACTGAGCGACGAGCTGCACAAGCAGCCGCCCGACCAGGCGAGGGTCAACCAGCTGCAAGACATGCTCAAACCGATGCAAGACCCGTTGGTCACGCGGCCGGCAGATGCCGGGCCCAGGGACTACTCGGTGGACCGGAAGTACGTCATGTTCTCCACCGAGGGCAATGGCCGCATGATCGAGATGATCGGCGATATCAAGCCGGGTATCAAGGGTGTCGGCGTGATCGTTCCCGGCACCAACACCAATCTCAACGGCAGCGGCTCCAACCACGAGTCGGCGCTCAAGCTGGCCAAGGAGAGCGGATCGCCGATCTTCCTGTATCTGGGCGGCGACTTTCCGCAGGGGCTGGACAAGGCGGCCGACCCCTCCTATGCGGCGGCGATGGCGCCCAAACTGGTCGACTTCGGGCATGAGGTGGACCGGGCGGTGGGCCAGAACGCACCGGGAACGCCGGTGACATACGTGGGGCATTCCTATGGCGGCGCCATCGTAGGAACCGCCGAGCAGATGGGCCTGCGTGCTGACCGCATCCTGCACGCGTCGTCGGCGGGGACGGGTGTTCTGCCCGGCGGGTACACGGATCCGAACCCCAATGTGCAGCGCTATTCCATGACGGCCCCAGGCGACCCGATCGCGCTCGTGCAGTCTCTGCCGCGCGATATGCGGCTCTCGGATATCCCTGGTGTGGATCAGATTCCGGGGATTCCGCACAGCGTGGACGGGCGGATCGGTAACCCGTTGGGCGGGCTGCCATCGGCGACGGACCCGGACAAGATCCCCGGCGTGACTCGGTTGGATACCGGGTACTACGGAGAATTCGGCAAGCATCCGAATCAAGTGATCGTGGGGCCCGACGGTCATGGAAGTTATTGGGATGACCCGAATTCGGATGCCTTCCATAATATTGCGGCGGTCATCGGTGGCGGGGAGGCGACGGCCTACGTCGAGCGGGGGATCGAAACGAATTACGTCGACATCAAGGTCGGCGACGACGGGAATTTCCGGGCTGAGGCATGGGATCAAGCGCGCGCAGGTGCGGCCCCCAAGGTGCCTGACCTCCCATGGGATGACCAGGGGACCATCGACCGCCGTCATCACCCATGGGACAACCCGCGGGTGACCGATCATCCCGAACATGGCCAGAAGATTCAGGTGAAATGAAGCGTCTGACAACGATTGTGACCCTGCTGGCGCTGGCGGCCGCAACCGCATGCGGAGGACCGGGCATCCGGGCGACGAAAACGACAAGTGAGGACACGATGCAACCCACCACGCTGACGGTCACCGAAGCCGCGCGGATCACCGCCGGTTATGTTTCGCTCGTTTCCGGGCAGGACGTGGACCCTAGCCCCGATAGTGTCGAGAAGGTCGGCTGCCTGACCAACAAGGAATCGTTGATGAGCGAGGGGCCGCCGTGGAAGGTGCGCCGACAGTGGTGGGTGGACAAGCCTCCCGTGGAGTTGGTCAGTGCCGCCATGGGCCGCTTGGATTCACTTGCTGCCCAGGGATTTAAGCGTCAACCCTGGACTCGGCCGGACCCAGAACCGTCGAACACCAAGACCTACCAGGACCCCCGGGGCTATGTGGTGGGCGCGCGGGCCTACACCACTGCCGGTGGACGGGATCTGTTCGAGGTCACTGCGATGTCGCCGTGTGCCGGCGAGGGCTAGCGGTAGGTCACCAGATCCCGATTGCCGCCGTCCCCGATCAGGTGGGTGTGGTCATTGAAGGCGAGCAGGCTCACCCCGCGTTTGCCGTTGACCAGCGAAGTGATTGACGAGTTGATGACAACGCGTTGTGCGGTAAGCCAATTCGAGACGCTGCCACCCCACAGATCCGCGACGATCATGCCGATGACACCGGCCGAGGTGGCCACCACGGTGTCACCTTCGAGCGTGGTGGCATCGGCCATGGCGGCCAACACCCGTTGCTGAAAGCGGGTGTAGCTCTCGGCGTACTCGCCGGAAGAGTCGGTGCTGGCCCATTGCGCCAGCCCATCCTCCAGAATGGCCTGGGTATCGCCCTTGGCCAGACTCTTGACGGTGCTCACGGATGCCAGCCGCCGAATCCGTGAGTTGCCGACGATCTCTTTGTAGTCGTATTCGTCCCAGCGGTCGTCCTGCTGCGGCTCGGATCCCAGGGCCACCGCGATCGCTTCGGCAGTCTGCCGTTGCCGCTTCATCCCCCCGTGCAAGATCCGGGTACCTGCCAGTCCACGGCGGGCGATCTCGGCCGACACGGCGCTAGCCTGCCGTTCTCCGGTGCTGGTCAGTGGGCTATCGGGACTGCTCGAGTAATTGGCAGCCTGACCGTGCCGGACCAGGTAGATGACGCCCATACCGAGAATCGTATCGACTAACCGCCACCGAGGACCCGGCGCTTCTCGGCTTCGAACTCCGAATCGGTAAGTGCTCCGGACTCATGCAGGGCAGCAAGGGTTTTCAGTTGTTCGATGCGCACGCCGTCATCGGTGGGGAAGTGTGACGAGTACGTCCGAGTTTCGGTCGGCGGTGGCGCGGCGAATTTCGGAGTCCTACTCGCGCGGCCCCGCCAGAATCCGGCCAGCACGGTCATGGCCAAGCCCACGCCGAACAGCACACCGAACGTCACCGGCCACAGTGCCGAGGCGGTGTTGTTGCCGAAGGCGAGCCGTGGCCGGATGTACCCGTTGACATCGCCCTTGGTGGTGACGGCGTATGTGCCCGCTGTGGCGATCTGCGCCACCCACACCCGCACATGGGCGTCGTTGTTGATCGTCGTCGAACTGCCCATGTTCTCGGTGACATGCGGATCCTCGACGCCGTCCGGCGGAACGAGGTCCATCGTCAGCGGCGGGACGGGCAGGCTGCTGCCCTTGCCGCCCGTGACGCGCGCGTGGAAGCTGATGATCACCTCCCCCTTGGGGAGCTCGACGGTGCCAGTGCCGGGGATGGGAACCTCGCCGTACGCGGTGTACCGGTCTAACACGAATGAGTTCATGAATATCGCCGCAATGAAGCCGAGAAGGCCGACGACCAGGGCCAAGATCCCAGCCACCCTCACGATGCGCGGGGCCCGCGGGCGGGTACTCATGCAGGAAGTCTGTCACCGATGGATTGCGCTCGTCGTAGCATCGGACAGATGGACTTCGCCCCGTCTGACCGTGCCGCCGAACTGATCACCGCTGTCCGCGAGTTCATCGACGGGGAGGTCATGCCGGTGGAACGTGCGGTCCTGGCTCATCATGACGAGTTGTTGGGTGCGCGCGCGGGAACGACGGCCGAGCTGTGGAAAGTGCCCCCGGAGCTGGAGGCGTTGAAGGCGAAGGCGCGTGCCGCGGGATTGTGGAACCTCTTCTTGCCCGATCCGGAGTTGGGTGGCGGACTATCAAACTCCGAGTACGCGCCGCTGGCCGAGCAGATGGGCCGCTCGTTGTTCGCACCCACGGTATTCAATTGCAACGCACCGGATTCGGGGAACATGGAGGTGCTGCACCGGTACGGCAGCCAGGAGCAGAAAGAGGTCTGGCTCGAACCGCTGCTGGAAGGTGACATTCGTTCGGCATTCTGTATGACCGAGCCCGATGTCGCGTCCTCAGATGCCACGAACATGGCGGCCACCACCTCGTCGAGGGCGACGAGGTGGTGATCAACGGGCGCAAATGGTGGAGCACCGGTGTCGGCCACCCCGATTGCAAGGTGATCATCTTCATGGGGCTGACCGACCCCGATGCGCACCGGTACGCCCGCCACTCCATGGTGCTTCTCCCGATGGACACCCCCGGCGTCACCGTCGACCGCATGCTGCCCACCATGGGGTTCTACGACGAGCCGGGCGGCCACGGGGTGGTGTCCTTCGATAATGTCCGTCTTCCGGTGGATGCTTTCATCGCGGGGCCGGGCAAGGGATTCGAGATTGCGCAGGGCCGCCTCGGGCCGGGCCGGGTGCATCATGCGATGCGCCTGATCGGTCTGGCCGAGGTGGCATTGGAGCACGCGTGTCGGCGCGGCCTGGATCGCACCGCGTTCGGAAAACCGTTGGTAAACCTGGGCGGAAACCGCGAGCGCATCGCAGACGCCCGCATCGCCATCAACCAGACCCGGCTGTTGGTGCTGCATGCCGCGTGGCTGCTGGACACCGTGGGCATCATGGGCGCGCTGTCGGCAGTGTCCGAGATCAAGGTGGCCGCGCCCAATATGGCTCAGCAGGTCATTGATATGGCGATCCAAATCCATGGTGGTGGAGGGCTTTCCAATGACTTCCCGCTGGCAGCTGCCTGGGTTAACGCGCGGGCCCTGCGACTGGCCGACGGCCCCGATGAGGTGCACCGAGGTGTGGTGGCCCGCATAGAGCTGGCAAAATACGCTAGCGAGTAACGGTGAGCGCGTAGCGCATTCCCCGGTGCAGACTCGCCCCCACCAGCAGCCCTAGGGCGATCGAGAAGATCGCCATGCAGGTGTCGAGCAGTGCGGTGAGGTTCGCGTGCCCGGTGGCGGCGACCTCGCTGACGTTCACAAAACTCAGTGCGCCCGGCACCAGGCACCAGAAGGCGGCCAGTAGCAACACAATTGCTGACGGTGCGCCCTTGAATCGGGCGGCGAACAGGGCGAAGGGAACGACGGCGACCGCGCCCACGAAACCCGTCATCGCCGGTTCCAGGAACAGGCCACCGAGGCGTTGTCCGAGCATGGCGACGCCGATTGCCAGCACCAACCAGATCAGCGAGCCGCGCGGCGCGGACTTGTAGAGGTAGAAACCGATGGCGATCACCGGCACGGCCAATGCGATCGTCCAGCTGCCCAGTGGCGGGCCCAGGGGCGAGGGCTCCGGTGGCCCAGCCACTTTCACGCCGATCACCACACCCAGTGCCAGCAGCATCAATTGGGCGATGCCATACACGATGCGGGTGGAGCCGGCCATCAACTGGGTACTCGTCAGTTCCAGCGCCCCGATGGTCAGCGTGACGCCGGGCAGCACGGCGATGAGGGCGGGCGCCAGCACGCGCGCCAGCCCCTCGCTGGGGACGTTCGCGACGATAAACGTGCTGATCACCGTTACCACGAAGGCCGCCACTGCCGGCATGGTGGCGGCCAGGGTGGGCATCGGGTTGGTGGCCAGCATGAGCACCCCGACGATCAGGCCCAGCACCAAGTACGCGGGCAGCGCCGAGGAGGTGGGCGCCAGTGCCAATCCGAAGCCGAGGGTCAAGATGGTGTGTCCGATAACGGTGACGATGGTTCCGAAACGGGGCTTCAGGCACCTGATCTCGTAGATGCGTGCGATCGCATCGGCGGGCGCGATGGCACCGGCGACGGCCATGTCGGCGATGGTGTCGATATGGCCTGCCTGGTCCAACTGCGCAGTGCTGCGGGTGGATTCCTCGACTTCGAGCTGTCCGGTGACTCCATCGATCTGGATAATCAGCACCGTTGGCAGCACGACAGCGCGTAGCTCTTTGTCGGTGTATTGCGGCGCGATGTCATGCAATTTGGCGAGCACGAGGTTGGTGGGCTGGCCCACCTCGAGCATCGCGATGCCGAGCATCCGCAGCATGGTGACAACCTCGGCATCCGAGAAATGCTTCGCATCGGCCAGCGGTACGGGCTTGTCCTTGAGAGTCTTCCGGACAAGCGCCATTGCTCGTGCACGCCAGGTCAGCGCCGTCATGCGCCGACTGTAGTCGGGTATTTAGGCCTTGAGGTTCTTCTTCGCGGCACGTCGCAGCTGGATGATTCGCACCCCACCGACCAGGGCGGTGAGCGCTGCACCGGTGATGGCCGCGAACAACACCGTGATGCCCAGGGGCATCTGGATCTCCCACGAGAGGAAGTGGGTGGTCGTGTCCGTCAGGTTCTGCAGAATGAACACCAGCAGCAGAATCAGGATCAACAGGCCGAGGATGACGCCCGTCCAGGTCGCGGCCGCGCGGGTCCGCTTGACCGCATCTTCCTTCTTGACGGGTTCGGTCTTGGCAGGCAGAGGCGGCCGCTCCCCGACGGGGACATCGGTCGACGAGTCGGCAACCGGAGAGTCCGGTGTCGTACCGGGGTCACTGGTCATAGGTTCATCATTTGCTACCTAGACGCCGAATGCAAGCGTATGAGGCCGACTTTTCGCGGATGAGATCAACTAGATACCGCGAAAAGACGGCCACTCAGCGCAGGTCAACCGCGGATAGTGCCTTGGCCTGCAATCAACGGAAGATCCAGTGGCGTCAGGAATCCCGGCTTAGCGTCGATAACCGCTGGTATGGCGTTGATCGCTCGCATCCCGGTGGCCAGACAGCCGCCGATGGCGCCGTCACCGGAGCGTTCGTCACGGAAGACGGTCTCTTGGGTAATGTTCGGGCTGCCCTTGATCTCAATGCGGTACGCGTCATTGTCGACGGACTGTGCCCGCGGCCAATGTGGAGCGGTGTCGTTGGTGATCCGATTGACATGCTCGATGATGATCTTGGGCTTCCCGCCGACCCAGCCGCGAATCTCGAAACGCACGGCAGCGCAATGCCCCGCAGCGATGGTTCCGGTGTTGGGCTCGGCCCCGTAAGCGATCTCGGTTGGAGTGGCCCACTTTTCGTAGACGGTATCGATCTTGTCGAGTTTCACGCCGACGGCGTCGGCGATCATGGGAATGGTGTGGCCCCATGCCAGGATCAGCACCTCGGGGATCTCCAGCACCGCCTGCTGGTCCATGGGTGCACCCAGGCCCATCGGTGTGCTGAAATCGCCGTTGTAGTACTGGTAGTCCAGAAGCTCTTGTACCAGTACAGAATCCACGCGCCCGCCCACGCCGAGCAGCGTCATCGGGAACAGGTCGTTGGCGAAGCCGGGGTCGATACCTGTGGTGAAACAGGATGTCTGGCCGTCCTCGCAGGCCTGGTTGATATCGGCGAGCATTTCTGGCGGGCACACCTGCGGGTACACCCATGGGGTCATTGCCGTCGATACGACGTTGTGCCCGCTGCGTAGTGCGCGAGACATGTTGTCGATGTTCTCCAGTGCGTATTGCGCGGTCGGCCCGAAGTACGCGACGGTGCCCTCGGTACCCAGCGCGGCGTCGATGTCGGTGGTGGCCGCCAGTCCGATCGGATGACTGTCGACCAAGGTTCCCACGTCCACGCCGTTCTTGGCCGGATCGTGCACCAGGACGGCGGCCAGTTCGAAGACCGGATGATCCAGCAGTTCGCGGATCACCAATTTTCCGACAACCCCTGTGCCCCAGACGATAACGGGATACTTGTCACTCATGCGAAATACTCTCCTGCGTTGACGAATAGGGTCTGCCCGGTCACCATCCGGGCCCGGTCGGATGCGAAGAACACCACGGCATCGGCGACATCCTCATCGGCGGGCATCTCACCCAAGGGGAACTTGGCCGTCAGTTCCGCCAGCACTTCCTCCTGGGTGATGCCGCGCTGCTGGGCGACCAGACCGATGTACAGCTGGATGGGCGGTCCGTACATCCAGGTCGGCACCACCATGTTGAGACGAATCTTGTGCGGCCCAAGCTCCTTGGCCAGCTGGTACATCGCGTTCTGTAGCGCGCCCTTGGATGTCGCGTACGCGGATTGGGGCAGCTGCGGGTGGAAGGCCGATTGCGAACCGATGAAGATCACCGATCCACCGTTCTTCTTCAGTTCCGGCACGGCCGCCTGAACGAGCTGCAGGGTGCCGACGACATTGGTGTTGAGCATCGCCTGCCACTGCGCCAGATCTGCGCCCTCGATACCGCCGAACACATCCTCCTTGGCCGCGACGTTGACCAGTGCGTCCACCGCGCCGAATTTCTCGACGGCGGTATCGATGAGGCCCTGGCATGCCGACGCGTCGTTGATGTCGGTGACGGCCCAGGCGGCGGTGCCGCCGGTGTCGTCGAGTTCGGTGGCCAGTTTTTCCAGGTTCTCTTGGGTGCGGGCGCCGAGCACGACGTTCGCGCCGTCCTGGTGTGCCTTCAGTGCGACCTCGCGCCCTAATCCGGTGCCGACACCGGATATCACCACCGTTTTTCCGGAAAGAAGTCCTGTCATTGGCTGCCCTTCTGTCTGTGACCCACGCCTCAACGTTACACAGTGTTACGATATTTGCAATGAGTACCGACGAGTTACCTCTGGGTAGGGGCCGGCGCCGCAGCTCCGATATCGACGTCAAGGCGCTTGCTGCCGCGCGCGAGCTTTTGGTGGAGCAGGGATGGGAGGCGACCACCATGGTTGCGATCGCCGAACGTGCCGGCGTCGGTAAGCCCGCGCTATATCGCCGGTGGCCCTCCCGTGCCCACCTGGTGTTCGAGGCGGTGTTCGGGTGGACTGCCCCCACCCGGGAGATGAGCGCTGCCGCGGGAGTCGGCGATTGGGTTCGTCAATCCTGCACGTACACAGCGGAACTGTTCGAGCGGCCCGATGTCATTGCGGCAGCTCCCGCGCTGCTCGGTCAGATGCGCACCGATCCTGAACTGGGGCAGGCCCTGTGGGGAAGCTTCGGTGCGACGGGTGCGGAACTGCTGTCGAAGGTGATGCGTGCGCAACGCCCGGAGATCGATGAGCGAGAGGCGCAGGATCGAGCCAACGCCACCATGTTCATGATCATCGGAGCGAATATGCTCGCGCGTCAGCTGCTTCCCGACGAGCAGGCGGACGCAGTTATCAAATATTTGCCAGAACTCCTAGCGGGGCCCGGCGAGAGCACCGGATCCGCCGGTTCTTCTGGTTAGCCACCGGAATCTTCCTGACGGTAAAGCCGGGCGAGGCGCCGGTTGCCCGGTTAGTGTCGAAGGATGCGCAGGGCCGCACAATTGTTCGCTGCCGTCATGGCGGTGGTCGTCGTCGGCGGCTGTGGCAGCGCCAATCCCCTGGGTGGAGGCCCGCTTTCGGGTGATCTCAACACGTTGATCGTCGGTTCGGCGGATTTCCCGGAGTCGAAGACCGTGGCCGAGCTGTACGCGCAGATATTGCAGACCAACGGCTTTCAGATCACCAGGCAGTTGGGCATCGGTAGCCGCGAAACGTACGTTCCGGCGGTCAAAGACCATTCGATAGACCTCATCGCCGATTACACCGGAAATCTGCTGCGCTACTTCGACCCGGCGGCCACCGCTACCAAACCCGATGACGTTGAGCTTGCGCTCGTGCGCAAGCTGGACGGCGACCTGGACATCCTGACTCCTTCGCCGGCATCGGATGCCGACACGTTGTGCGTCACCAGAGCGACCGCGAACAAGTGGAATCTGCACTCCATCGCCGACCTTGCCGGGCATTCGGGAGAGGTGACGGTGGGCGCACCCTCGGAGTTCTTACACCGCAGCGTCGGACTGGCCGGACTCAAGGCCAATTACGGGTTGGACATCCCGGAATCCCGCTTCGTCGCCATCAGCGATGGCGGCGGCCCGGCGACGGTCAAGGCGTTGTTGGACGGGACCATCACCGCGGCCAATATCTTCAGTACGTCGCCGGCCATTGCCGAGCACGATCTGGTGGTCTTGGACGATCCCAAGTTCACCTTCCCGGCCGGCAATGTGGTGCCATTGGTCAACGCGCAGAAGAAGTCCGACAAGTTGAAGAAGGTGCTCGACGCGTTGTCGGCGCGATTGACCACCGAGGACCTCACCACGCTCAACGCCGCAGTGTCCGGCAACAACGGCGTCGACCCCAAGCAAGCTGCGCAGAAATGGTTGACGGACAAGGGTTTCGACAAACCGATGGGCAATTGATCGCGTGATCACTTTTGAGAATGTCACCAAGAAGTATCCCGATGGGACCACGGCGGTCGACGATCTCAGCATGCACGTGGACAAGGGATCGTTCACGGTATTCGTGGGGCCTTCGGGGTGCGGGAAGACGACCTCGATGCGGATGATCAACAGGATGACCGACCCCACCTCGGGCGTACTGACGGTCGACGGCGCCGACGTCAGGACGGTGGATCCCGTCAAATTGCGGTTGGGCATCGGATACGTCATCCAGAACGCGGGTCTCATGCCGCATCAGCGTGTCATCGACAACGTGGCGACGGTTCCGGTGTTGCGTGGTGAATCCCGGCGCACCGCGCGCAAGTCCGCACTCGAAGTGCTGGAACGCGTGGGCCTCGATCCTCAATTGGCCACCAGGTATCCGGCGCAGCTGTCCGGGGGGCAACAGCAGCGCGTCGGTGTGGCACGTGCGTTGGCGGCCGACCCGCCGATCCTGTTGATGGACGAACCCTTCAGCGCCGTTGACCCGAACGTACGCGATGACCTGCAGGCCGAGATGCAGCGACTGCAGGCCGAGCTCAACAAGACCATCGTCTTCGTCACGCACGATATCGACGAGGCAATCAAACTTGGGGACAAGGTGGCGGTCTTCGGGCCCGGCGGTGTGCTGCAGCAGTACGACGAACCCGAGCGTGTGTTATCCAACCCGGCAAGTGATTTCGTGGCCGGATTCATCGGGCGCGATCGCGGCTATCGCGGTCTACAGTTCCGTGACGCGGGTGAGGTGCCGTTGTACGAGGTCAGGCAGGTTTTGGAGTCGCAGATCGGTGACCTGATCGTTGCGCCGGGCGACTGGGTGCTTGTCTGCAATCCCGACGGCACTCCGTTCGGGTGGATGGACGACGCCGGGGTGGATGTATACCGATCGGGGAAGTCTTTGTACGACAGCGTAATTGCGGGCGGGTCGCTATTCGGTCCGGACGGGACGCTGCGGCAGGCGCTCGATGCTGCGCTGTCTTCGCCGTGTGGGCTGGGTGTGGCGATCGGCGCTGATGGGCGGGTACGTGGCGGTGTCCGGGGTGACGATGTGTTGGTGGCGCTGGACCGTCAACGCCGGAACGGTCAGCGGTGATATGCGCTATCTCTTCACCCATCTCGGCGACGCGTGGCAGCTGTCGCTGATTCACTTGCGGCTGTCGCTGGTACCGATTCTGATCGGCCTGGCCATCGCGATCCCTTGTGGCGCACTGATTCACCGGCACCGGATGGTGCGGCGGGTGACGACGGTGATCGCCAGCATCGTATTCACTGTCCCCTCACTGGCGCTGTTCGTCGCGTTGCCGCTGATCATCCCGACCCGGATACTCGACGAGGCCAACGTGATGGTGGCGCTGACTCTCTACACGACTGCGCTGCTCATTCGTGCGGTACCGGAGGCGCTCGACGCGATCGCGCCGAGCGTGCGCGACGCGGCCACCGCGGTGGGATACCGCCCGTTGGCTCGCCTCATCAGGGTCGAGTTACCGCTGTCCATACCGGTGTTGATTGCGGGCTTGAGAGTGGTTGCCGTCACGAATATCTCGATGGTCTCGGTGGGTTCGGTGATTGGCATCGGCGGGCTGGGCACCTGGTTCACCGAGGGGTACCAGGCCAACAAGAGCAGCCAAATCGTCGCGGGGATCGTCGCGATCTTTCTGCTGGCCGTCATCGTGGATTCGCTGCTGGTGATCCTCGGGCGCGCAGCCACACCATGGACCAGGGCGACGAAGGCCGTTGGTGCCGCGTGAATTTTCTCTCCGACGCGCTCGGCTACATATTCACCGCGTCCCATTGGACCGGCAGCAGCGGCCTGGGAACGAGGATCGGCGAACACCTGGAGTACACCGTGATCGCGGTGCTGGCGGCGGTGGTGATCGCCGTGCCGATGGGTCTGTTCATCGGACACACCGGTCGTGGCACCTTCCTGGTGGTGAGCGCGGTGAACGCGCTTCGGGCGTTGCCGACACTGGGTGTGCTGCTGTTGGGTGTGCTGCTGTGGGGTCTGGGCCTGCTGCCGCCGACGGTGGCGTTGCTGCTGTTGGGTGTGCCGCCGCTGCTGGCGGGAACCTATTCGGGTGTCGCGAACGTCGACCGCACGGTGGTGGAGGCGGCCCGGGCCATGGGCATGACCGAACGCCAAGTGCTGTTCGGCGTCGAGGTGCCCAATGCGCTGCCGCTCATGCTGTCCGGGCTGCGGACGGCGACATTGCAGATCGTCGCGACCGCCACTGTCGCTGCCTACGCCAGCCTTGGCGGGCTCGGCCGGTACCTCATCGACGGCATCAAGGTTCGGCAATTTCACCTGGCCCTGGTCGGTGCCATCATGGTCACCGCGTTGGCCCTGCTGCTCGATGCGTTCCTTGCTTTCGCGGTGTGGCTCTCGGCGCCGGGGACCGGGCGGCTGCGGACCGTTGCCGCCCTTACCGACGGCGCCGGCCGGGTCAGTTCGGGTGGTAGGGGCTCAAGAGGAACTCAATTTGCGCGGTCGCCTACGGTAGACGGGTGAATACCCCCGAGGCGACTGGGCCTGCCGTGCTGACCTGGCGGGCTCACGACGCATCGCGCATGGAATCCACCAGGGTCCAACTATCTGGTCGGCGTATCCGTGCGCACGGCCGTTTCGTGGCCGGTGCGTCCGACGCCCACCCGGCGTTCAGTGCTTCATACGACCTGGTCACCGACGAAACCGGCTCCACCAATCGGTTGTCCTTGTCCACCACGGTCGCCGAGCGGGAGCGCCAGCTGTCGATCGCCCGGGACGAAGAGGGCATGTGGACGGTGCAGAACCATGAGGGTGCGACGCGCGCCACGTTTGACGGCGCGCTGGACGTCGATGTGGTGTTCAGCCCCTTCTTCAACGCACTGCCGATTCGCCGGACGGGCCTCTACCAGCAGGAAGGCAGTGCTGTACTGCCTGTTGTGTACGTGACCCTGCCGGATCTGGCGGTCAGTCCCGCCACCATCAGCTACCGCAACGACGGCAAGGGCATCAAGGTCGTCTCACCGGTCGCCGACACCACCGTCACCGTGGATGACGAGGGATTCCTCCTGGAGTACCCCGGACTCGCCATCCGCATCTAGGGCACGTTCCGCAGCACGCCTCCGGCACGACCTGCTTCGGCCAACTGTTCACGCCAGCCGGCGTCCTGTCGGCTGATGCCGGTGATATCGAACCGCTTGTGCGCCTCGTATCGCTGCCGCGCGGCGTGCCCGGCCTCTACCAGCAGCTCTACCGAGTCTTCGGCATTCAGGGTGTTCCAGGTCGCCGCCAGCAGCGCCATGGCCTCTTCTAGGGCCGGCAGCACGCCGTGTGGGTTCGATTCGCACATGGCGCGCACCAACGATGGATCTGTGGCGGCAACCCTGGTGCCGTCCCGGAATGATCCGGCGGCCAGCGAGTAGGCCAGGGGAATCCCGTCGGCGGTGACGGCGAGAGCCTCGGCGAGTAGATGCGGCAGGTGCGAGATAGCTGCTGCGGCTGAATCGTGCTCGTCGGAGCGCGCCGGAACCACGACGGATCCGCAGTCCAGCGCCAGCTGGGTCACCTGCGCGAACACGTGCGGATCGACACCGTCGTCGACGCTGACCACCCAGGTCGCGTCGTGGAAAAGCGTTGCGTTCCCAGCGTTCCAGCCGGATTCGGTCGTTCCCGCCATGGGGTGGCCCCCGACGAATCGCGCCGTCAATCCGTGCGCCGATACTTCTTGCAGTACAGCGGATTTCACGCTCGTGACGTCGGTGATCGGACACTCCGGAGCCAGTTCCGCGATGCGGGTAAGCAATGGTGACAGGGCCGGAACCGGCACCGCGAGCACGATGAGAGCCTGGGCATTGCGGGCTCGCCGCAGCGCCAGGTCCAGGTCGGCGGTGGCGTCGTAACCGGCGGCACGTGCGGCGTCAGTGCCCTCGGCGGAGCGGTTGTATCCCCAGACGTGCCGCCCCGCGGCGGTGGCCGCGCGCACGAGGGAGCCACCGATGAGTCCGAGGCCAAGTACGCAGATCGGGGGGCGTTGGTGGTCGTGTTCGGCGGCGTTCACTCCATCAGGTTTGCATACGTGACCAAATGGATTGTGGTCACAACACGGTGTGTGGCACTACCGTATTGCCCATGGACGCACAGCGCGCAAAGGCCGTAGGGCCCAGTGCCGAGAGCCTGGAGGGCTTCGGCGTAGCCGTCGTGCGCGAGGAAGGCCGCTGGCGGGTGACATCGCTGAAGGCCGGAGCGCTCACCGATTTGGCGGCTGCCGAGACCGAGCTGCGTGAATTACGTAGCGCCGGTGCGGTCTTCGGTTTGCTGGATGTTGACGAGGAATTCTTCATCATCATTCGGCCGGCCCCCTCGGGAACGCATCTGCTGATTTCCGACGCCACGGCGGCCATCGATTACGACATCGCTGTCGAGGTACTCGACAGACTGAATGTGCCGGTCCCGGAGCTCGATCCTGATGAACTCGACGAGGTCGATCCCTGGGAGGAAGGCGATCTGGGATTGCTTTCCGATATCGGGTTGCCCGAGCCGGTGCTCAGCGTGATCCTCAGCGAGAGCGATCTCTACCCCGACGAACAGCTCGGCATGATCGCGGCCCGCATGGGCTTCGCCGATGAGTTCGGTGCGGTGCTCGACAAGCTGGATCGTTGACATTCTCAGACGATGAGTCGCTGATTCGTGCCGCGCTGGTCGCGGCGGGTGAGGCCGGTGCGGACGATGTGCCGATCGGCGCGGTGATCTACGCCGCCGACGGAACAGAACTTGCCCGTGCTGCGAATGCCCGTGAACGCCTTGGCGATCCGACCGCACACGCGGAGGTTCTGGCGCTACGGGAGGCCGCTGCCAAGCATGGTGACGGTTGGCGGCTGGAGGGCGCGACGCTGGCGGTGACCGTCGAGCCCTGCACCATGTGCGCCGGGGCCCTGGTTCTTGCCAGGGTGGGCCGGGTGGTGTTCGGGGCCTGGGAACCCAAAACCGGCGCCGTGGGATCGCTGTGGGACGTGGTGCGGGATCGTCGTCAGTCGCATCGTCCCGAAGTGCGCGGCGGGGTGCTGGAGCAGGAATGCGCGGCGCTGCTGGAGGAGTTCTTCGCCACGAAAAGGTAAGTGACCCGCCCGGCGCGATCAGGAGTCGGGGTCTCGCGCCGGACGGGCCGTATTTAGGGGGCTTTACCGGTGCCAGTCGTTGCCGTGGTCGGGTCCGCGGTCGTCACGATGATCATCGGGGTGCCAGTCACGCCCGTGGTCGTCCCCGTCCCGGTCGCGGTGGAAGTCGTCATGGCATTCGCCCCCTTCCCAGTTGAATCCCCAGATGGGATTCCAGAACTCCCCGGGGCACCAGTGGTAGGCGGGAGCAGGTAGGGCCGGAGCAGGTGCGGCGCTGGCGGTGGCAGCCAACCCGAGCCCACTCGCGGCGATGGCAGCGGATGCGGCAATTCCAACGAGGATTTTCATGGGAACAGCAAAACATTACTAACTGGCAATACGAGCCTCCTATTCGTACAGAATGCTGTAAAAACGCTGTTAATCATGCATCTGCATGCATGCGACAAGCGCTTTTGATCACAAAAAGGCGTCAAACAGCAAACAATCCCACTCGCCGGGCGTGCCGGTGGGCGGGATTGTCTGTGGGCTAGATGCGGTTACGGCCTCCAGTCACGATCGTGGTCGTGCCAGTCGCCGCGGTCATGGTCGTGCCAGTCGCCACGGTCGTCGCCGCGCCAGTCGCGGTCGTGCCGATCGCCATCGCGATCGCGGTGCCAGTCGTCGTGGCACTCTCCGAATTCCCAGTTGAATCCCCAGATGGGGTTCCAGAACTCGCCCGGGCACCAGTGGTAATTGGGAGCGGGTATGGCGGGCGCCGCGTTGGCTGTTGCCGCCAGGCCGAGTCCGCCGGCCGCGATGGCTGCGGACGCCGCGATTCCTACGAGAATTTTCATTGGTCAGGGCCTTCCAATCTCGATTGTGTCGATCTCTGCCGTACGGACCTCGTCGTGGCGTTTGACCGCCGCGCAGCATCCGCCCGCCCCGACGGGGCGGCCACTGCGATGTCAACGAGAACCTGCACAAGCAAGATGGAAAGCCACATTCCTGAGAGCCGCGCCGCTGTATTCGTAGAGCACGCTGGGAGTTTTCTGTCAGTCATGCGATCTCACGCATATGGACGGTGTGTTGCTAACGCTGCCGGTGGCTGGTGCGATATAGCACTTTCATCCGTGGTCGCGCGCGGGTCGTCTCGGATAGCTGGGCCAACCGATTGGGGGATAGGGCCTTGCTGCCTGTAGTCTTCTCGGCGGTGGCGTGTCCGAGCGGCCTAAGGAGCACGCCTCGAAAGCGTGTGACGGGTAACCCCCGTCCGAGGGTTCAAATCCCTCCGCCACCGCCATTACCCTCTGACTGCTAGAGCAGATCAGGGGGTATTTTTTTCACACTGGGCGCTGGTGCCCAGCGTGGCGTCTCAACCGCTCATCCAACACGTGCAACGACCGCGCGGTGCTATCGGTCACCACGCGCATCAGCACCCTCTCGGAGTGATCGTTGATGTCGACCCCGTCGAGGCATGTCATGAGGGCGGTGCCGTCGTTATCGGCGGTAAGCCTGTGGCTGATGGTCCAGCGGGCTGGATTGCCCTCGCGGACCGCGCCCACGAATTCGACAGCTAGCAGCTTGCCCGGGTCAGCGGCAACGACAGTGCAGTCACCGGTGCCGAGCAGTCGGGTGCCCATGATCGCGGGATGGGTGATGCGGTACTGGCAGCCGACCTCCGGCCGGAACCCGGTGGTCTGTAGGGACCACAGGTCTGGATCGACCATCACACGCCACACGTGCTGCGGTGGGTAGGCGAAAGACCGCTCGAACAAGATCATTTCGGCGCCCCCATCTGGGCAGCCTAGATCGTGCGGAGCACTTGAGCTCAGTCGCGGCGCAGCGTGAAAAAGTACGGCTGGTCCATGTCCCGCAGGTCCATGATGCCGAGCAATGTCGCGTCATCCACCTTGCGGAAGTGATCGATGATCGCCTTGTGGTCGTAGACCATGGCGGCACTGACGGCGCCGCGGAACTCGATATTGCGCAGACGGGCGCGGTGCTTGTTGGTCCGGATCAGTGGTTTGAGCGCGGACAGTGCGGTCGGCGACGTGCGCTTGACCATCGGAGACTCAGTCAGCCCACTGATCCGGCCCGCCAGTCCCATCGGCGCCAGCATCGGGTCAACCGCGAAGATATCGCCACCACCAAGGCTGAAAAGCAGCGGATGCACATGATCAACATCGTCGAACTGCTTGCCGTACCAGCCCGACACCGTCAGGATGCCGTCCATCGAATGCCCGGTAGGCACCTCACCGCCATGCCAGCGCTGGCCGATCAACTCTTCGGATCGCACGGGCTCCAAATTGTCGAAGAAGACCAAGGCCTCTGCGGTGGTGGTGCCCTGTTCCAGCGCGAGAAGATCCGACATCGTTGTCATGAGCCGAGCCTACGACCCGAGGGCGCGACGCGCCCAGGGCAAAATAGCCTGCGATGACTGACCAGTACTTCTCCATCGACGCCACCCTGCCCGGGACTGCGGGCCGGGCCGGTGTCATTCATACCCCGCACGGCGACATCCAGACCCCGGCCTTCATCGCCGTCGGAACCAAGGCCACCGTCAAGGCGGTGCTGCCGGAAACCATGGCCGCGCTCGGGGCCCAGGCGGTGCTTGCCAACGCCTACCACCTCTATCTGCAACCCGGACCGGACATTGTCGACGAGGCCGGCGGACTGGGCGCCTTCATGAACTGGCCCGGGCCGACATTCACCGACAGCGGCGGGTTCCAGGTGCTCTCGCTGGGTTCCGGGGCGCGCAAGGTGATGGCGATGGAAGTCGACAGAGCGCGTGCTGATGACCATGTGATCGCAGGCAAGGACAAGCTCGCCCACGTGGATGACGACGGGGTGACCTTCACCTCGCATCTGGACGGGTCCACGCACCGGTTCACCCCGGAGGTGTCCATGCAGATCCAGCATCAGCTGGGCTCCGACATCATGTTCGCCTTCGACGAACTCACCACCTTGATCAATACCCGTGAATACCAGGAGGATTCGGTACAGCGCACCCACGAGTGGGCGCAGCGCTGCCTGGACGAGCATGAGAAGCTGACGCGTGAGCGCGCCGACAAGCCGTATCAGGCGTTGTTTGGTGTGGTGCAGGGCGCGCAGTACGAGGATCTTCGGCGCCAGGCCGCGCGGGGGCTGGAATCCCTCGTGAGCAGCGGGGATCGCGGCTTTGATGGCTACGGCATCGGCGGCGCGCTGGAGAAGCAGAATCTCGGCACCATCGTCGGCTGGGTGACATCCGAACTACCCGAACACAAGCCGCGCCATCTGCTCGGGATCAGTGAGCCCGACGACCTCTTCGCGGCGGTCGCGGCGGGGGCGGACACCTTCGATTGCGTGTCCCCGTCACGGGTCGCGCGCAACGCCGCCGTCTACACCCGCGACGGTCGGGTCAACATCACCGGCGCCAAGTATCGCCGGGACTTCACCCCCATCGACGCCGAATGTGACTGCTACACCTGCGCGCATTACACACGGGCTTACCTGCACCATCTGTTCAAGGCCAAGGAGATCCTGGCCTCTACCTTGGCCACTATCCACAACGAGCGGTTCACCATTGGATTGGTCGACCGCATCCGCGCCAGCATCGTGGACGGGCGCTTCGACGAGCTGCGGGACGACACGTTGGGCCGCTACTACGGTTAAATTCCGGCGGCCGGACGCCGTTGCCTCAGGCGGATCTCAGAATCTCAACGCACACTGGACGCATGCCTACTACGACCGATCCGGGCACCCTGCTTCTTCAGGTGCTCGACCCGGCCAATCGTGCGAATCCGTACCCCGTCTACGGCCAGTTGGTCGAGCAGACGCAGACCGGTCCGGTGCACCCGCCCGGTATGGCAGTGAGTGTGCTGGCGACCTTCGCGGACTGCAACGCGGTGCTGCGCCACCCGCAGGCGTCATCGGACCGCCGTAAGTCGAAGATCGTCCAGCGACAGCTTGCCCAGAATCCCAATCTGGTCGGCAGGCCCTCGTTCTTGGGGCTGGACGCCCCCGATCACACTCGGTTACGTAAGTTGGCTTCAAAGGCATTCGCCCCCAAGGTGATCAACGCGATGGCGGAAGACATCCAGGCCCTGGTGGATCAGCTGGTGGAGAACCTCGCCCGGCGCGGAACCTTCAATCTGGTCACGGATTTCGCCTATCCGCTGCCCGTCGCGGTGATCTGCCGCATGCTGGGGGTCCCCGTCGAAGACGAGCCGGAATTCGGCAGGGCCTCGGCGCTTCTCTCCCAGGGATTGGACCCGGTGTACGCGTTGACCGGACAGTCCCCGGCCAACATGGACGAACGGTTCCAGGCCGCTCACTGGATGTGGGACTACTTCATCGACCTCATCGCGGCACGGCGGCGCAATCTTGGTGACGATCTGCTGTCCGCGCTGATCCAGGTGGAAGAGGCCGGTGATCAGCTCACCGAGGAGGAGATCATCTCCACCTGCACCCTGCTGCTCATTGCCGGACACGAGACCACCGTCAACCTGATCGCCAACGCGTCGCTGGCCATGCTGCGTGATCCAAAGCAATGGAAACTGTTGGGACAGAGTGCTGATCGTGCACCCTTGGTTGTCGAAGAGACGCTGCGCTACGACCCGCCGGTGCACATGGTGGCCCGTGTCGCCGACGGGGACATGACCATTCGCGACTTCACACTGCCCAGTGGCGAGTGGGTGCTATTGATGCTCGCTGCCGCACAACGTGATCCGGAGGTCGGTCAGGACTTGGACGTCTTCAACCCCGACCGTGCCGAGATCAAGCACCTGGCCTTCGGGCACGGACCACACTTTTGTCTGGGTGCTCCGCTGGCCCGGCTGGAGGCCAAGCTGGCGTTGAGTTCGATCACCGCTCGGTTCCCGGAAGCCCGGTTGATGGGTGAGCCCACCTACCGGCCGAATGTCACGCTGCGCGGGCTCGCTGATCTTCCGGTGAGCATCGCCTAGCGCGCGACCGACTTCTCCAGACGCTGTTCCAGCCGGTCCTGTACCACCGACATCGCCATGCAGACGATCCAGTAGTAGACCCCGGCGGTGACGTAAAGCGTGAAGAACTGGAAGGTCGGTGCGGCGGCGACCTGCGCGGTACGCATCACGTCGGTCACCAGGATCGCCGATGCCAGCGAGGTGTCCTTCACTAGCGAGATCAACGTGTTCGACAGGGGCGGGACCGCGACCCGGCTGGCCTGCGGAATAACGATGCGCCACAACGTGGTGCTGTAACTCATGCCCAGGCTGGAGGCGGCCTCCCACTGCCCGCGCGGGATGCTCAGGATAGACGAGCGGATGATTTCCGCCGCGTAGCCGCCCACGTTGAGACTGAACGCGATGACGGCGGCAGGGAAGGGACTGATCTTCACTCCGAACTCGGGCAGCGCGAAGAAGATCAGAAACAGCTGAAGCAGCAGCGGTGTACCGCGAATAATGGATATGTAGATGCGGGCGAGGCCGGACAGCACGCGATGATCCGACATGCGGGCCAACGCCACCCCGAGGGCGATCACCAGTCCGATCACGAAACTGATGGCAGTCAGCGGCAAGGTGACAGTGACCATGGCGCGTGCCATCGGCCACAGATTGTCCGGTACCAGCGCAGTGTTGGATCTGACCTCACCGGAATTATTCTGGCCTGCTTCGGTTTTGGTTGTTCCGCTGGCATCGGCCTTCAGGTATTTCTGGGAGATGCGGGTCAATGTGCCGTCGGCCGCCAGCTGATCCAGCGCCCTGTTGAGGTCGGGTAGTAGGCCGCTGTTCTTCCGGGCCGCGAATCCCTGCTCACTGCGCTGTCCGGTGGTCCCGGCGATCTTCACGGCCGGATCGCCGGTGCTGGCCAGGTAGGCGTAGACGGCGATGCTGTCGTTGATGACGACGTCGACCCTGCCCTGGCTCAGCAGGGTGATGGATTGGGTGAAGCCCTCGACCGTCTCTACCCTTGCGCCGGCGTCGCGGGCGATCTGCGACCAGTTGCTCGTCGCGTTCTCGGCGGCCACCTTGCCTCGGACATCGGCCAGGCCGTGAATGGTGTCGTCATTGGCGCGGGTGACGATCACGCCCTCGCCGAGGGCGTAGGGCTTGGACAGGTCGTACTTGGCTTTGCGTGCCGGGGTGATCGTGACTTGATTGGCGACGACGTCGAACCGTTCGGCGTCCAATCCGGCGAAGATCGCGTCCCAGGGAATCTCCACGAACTCCACCGGGCGGCCCAGTTTCTCACCGACGGCGCGGGCCACATCCACGTCGTAGCCCGTCAACTCCCCGGTGCGCCCGTCGTGAAAGCTGAACGGCGCATATACGCCCTCGGTGCCGACGCGTAACGGTTCCTGTGCCGGGGCCGCGCAACCGGCTACCGCCACCAGTGCGAGAAGCGCAAGCATGATGGCACGAAGCACCGCGGGAGGCTAACACGATTCGTCCGCCTTCAGGTTGCTTCGAATCAGCCCGGGTATATCCAGGGCTCACGCGGGATGTGCCCGGAATCGAACTGGCCCAGCAGATCGGCGGCATCGGCGGCCTGGTACCCGAGCGAATCACAGATCAACGCGAACGCCCGATCCGCACCGAGATCGGCGAGGGTTACCGCGCCATCCCGTTTGGCCAACCGTGCCCCCGCGGTATTGAGAACCAAGGGGACATGGCCGTACGTCGGCACCGGATAGCCCAGCAGCGCGGCCAGATAGGCCTGCCGCGGTGCGGAGGCCAACAGGTCGTCGCCGCGCACCACCTGATCGACGCCCTGCTCCTGGTCGTCGATCACCACCGCGACGTTGTAGGCGGTGACGCCGTCACCGCGGCGCACCACGAAATCATCGACGAGGCCGGTGTATTCACCGTGTATCAGGTCGTGCACGGTGAATGACGAGTTTTCTGTGCGCAGTCGTAGCGCGGGCGGGCGCTCGGCGCGCCGTTGCTTTCGTTCGGATTCCGGCAGCTCGCGGCAGGTGCCCGGATACGCGCCCGGCGGTGAGTGTGGTGCCGTCGGGGCTTGGGCGATGTCTTTTCTGCTGCAATAGCATTCGTACAGCAGGTCGCGAGAATCTAGCGAGGTAATCACCTCTCCGTAGGTGGTGGTCCGATCGGACTGCCACACGGCGGGCAGCTCCCACCGCACACCGATCGCGGCGAGGTCGGCCAGCTGGCGCTGCGCCACCGCGGAGCTGGTCCGGGTATCGAGGTCCTCCACTCGCATCAGGAACCGGCGCCCGCTCGACTGCGCGAACAGCCATGCTAACAATGCCGTCCGTAGATTTCCTATGTGCAGGTCGCCCGAGGGGCTCGGTGCGAACCGCCCCGCACCCGTCATATGGTCTTCGCGCAAGCGCTCATCCGTCACACCAAGCCCGGCACAATATCGTTGAGGCTGAACGCGATTGGTCGTTCGAGCTGCTCGTAGGTGCAGGAATGCGGATCGCGATCCGGGCGCCAGCGGTTGAATTGGGCGGTGTGCCGGAACCGCACGCCCTCCATGTGGTCGTAGCGCACCTCCACCACCCGCTCGGGGCGCAGCGCGACGAAGGACAGGTCCTTGCCGGCATTCCACCGAGAGCCCGCGTTCTTCTGCGGTGTGCGTTCGCCCGCCTCGTGCGCGGCCCAGTTCCACGGGTGCCCGTCGAGGGAGGTGACCAGTGGTTGCAGTTCCTGGAAGAGGCGCTTGCGTTCGGCCATGGGGAAAGCGCCGATTACGCCGACCGATGCCAACACACCGTCGTCCTGATACAGGCCCAGCAGCAGCGACCCGATGGTGTCGTCGCCCGATTTGTGCACCCGGTACCCCGCGACAACGCAATCGGCGGTCCGTTCGGGCTTGATCTTGAACATCACGCGCTTGTCGGGTTGATAGGGGATCGCCAACGGTTTCGCGATGAGCCCATCGGTACCGGCCCCCTCGAACTTCTCGAACCAGTGCTGCGCCAGGGTCTGGTCGGTGGTCGCGGGGGTGAGGTGAATGGAGTTCCTGGCGCCGGACAGTGCCTCGGTCAGCGCGGCACGCCGCTCGCTGAACGGCCGGGCCGTGTAGTCCTCGTTACCCAGCGCCAGCAGGTCGAATGCGATGAAGGAGGCGGGTGTCTGCTCGGCTAGCAGCCGTACCCGCGAATCTGCCGGGTGAATCCGCTGTTGCAGTGCCTCGAAATCCAGCCCCGCCTTGGTGGCGATCACGATCTCGCCGTCGACGACGCATCGCTGGGGCAGCTCGGCAAGAATCGCCGCCACCAACTCGGGGAAGTACCGGGTCAGCGGCTTCTCGTTGCGACTGCCCAGCTCCACCTCGTCGCCGTCACGAAACACGATCGACCTGAACCCATCCCACTTGGGCTCATAGGAGGCGTCGGCCGGGATTTTTGCGACAGGTTTTGCGAGCATTGGCGCGATAGGAGGCATGACGGGCAGGTCCATTCCCATATGATGACGGTAATGCCCACGCCCGCCGAGGAACTGGATGTCGACGGCATCGCCGTCCGGCTGAGCAACCCTGACAAGGTGTACTTCCCGCAGTTGGGAGCCGAGGGTGGCACCAAACGCCACCTCGCCGAGTACTACCGCACAGTGGCTGTCGGCCCGATGATGAACGCGGTGCGCGACCGCCCCACACACCTGCAGCGTTTCCCCGACGGCATCGACGGCGAAGAGATCTACCAAAAACGGCTGCCGAAGCACTATCCGGAGTACCTGGACAGCAGTGAGGTCACCTTTCCCTCTGGTCGCACCGCAGAGGTGCTGCGGGTGACCACGCCCGCCGCGATCGTGTGGGCAGCGCAGATGGGCACGGTGACGCTGCACCCCTGGCAGGTTCGTTTCCCCGATCTGGATCATCCCGACGAGCTGCGCATTGATTTGGACCCTCAGCCGGGAACCGGTTTCGATGAAGCCAAGTCGGTTGCGCTCGAGGTGTTGCGCCCGCTGCTGGACGAGCTGGGGTTTGTCGCCTACCTGAAAACATCCGGCGGTCGCGGCATCCACGTCTACCTACGTATCGAGGCCCGTTGGGACTTCATCGAGGTGCGCCGGGCCGGAATCGCGCTGGCGCGCGAGGTGGAACGTCGCGCGCCCAAGCAGGTGACCACCTCGTGGTGGAAGGAAGAACGCGGGGAGCGCATCTTCATCGACTTCAACCAAAACGCGCGCGATCGCACCATGGCATCGGCGTACTCGGTGCGGCGCACGCCCATCGCCACCGTATCCACGCCGTTGACGTGGGAAGAACTGGTGGACGCCGAACCCGATGATTTCACCATCGCTACCGTGCCCGATCTGCTGCGGAAGCGACCGGACCCCATGGCGGAGATGGATGATGCACCGCAGTCGATCGAGCCGCTGCTTGAGATGGTAGAACGGGACGAAGCGGACGGATTGGGGGATATGCCGTATCCGCCGAACTACCCGAAGATGCCGGGAGAACCGAAACGCGTTCAGCCGTCCCGGGATACCGATAGGAAGCAGTAGTGACGGTCCGCAGTATGTCGTGGCGGACGGCTGGTGTGTGGTTGGCGGCCGGACTTGTGGCTGTGCTGCTACAGCATTGGCTGATACCGCTGAACGCCCCGAACAGCTTCGGGTTGTTCAGCAACGGTGGCGATCTGATGACCTACCGGTTCGGAGGTCTGCGGGTTCTGCACGGTGAACCGTTGTACGCCACCGAGATACCGGATGCGGGATGGTTCACCTATACGCCGTTCGCGGCAATGATCTTCGCGCCATTGGGTTTTGTGTCGTTGGGGGCTGCGAAGGTCATCTGGTTCTTGGTGAATCTGGGGGCGCTGTTCGCCATCATCTGGCGCTGCTGGCGGGTGCTCGGATTCTCCGCGAATGCGCCCCTGGCTGTCGCGTGCGCGGGAATGAACTTGGTGGCCTGGGATATTCAGCCGATCCACGGCACCCTGTGGCAGGGGCAGGTGAATCTCGTACTGGCCGCACCCATCATCTGGGATCTCACCCGACCCGAAGGGGCCCGGTGGCGCGGCTGGTCGGTGGGTGTCGCTGCGGGTGTCAAACTGACGGCCGTCATCTTCGTTCCGTACCTGCTGATCACTCGACAATGGCGCGCCGCGTCGGCGGCAATGGTGACGGCCATGGCCACCGTGTTGCTGGGATGGTTTGTGCTGCCTTCTGATTCGTCCGACTATTGGTTGGGTGCAGTGCGGACGACGGGCCATATCGGCTCGCTGGACCATCCGGCCAATTCGTCGATAGGCGGCGTCGTGGCGAATATCTACACGCCGCAGCAGATGCCGACCTGGTTGTGGGTTCTACTCGCCGGCTGCGCCGCACTGTTGGGAATGGCCGCCGCGTGGCGCGCGCATCGGGCGGGCCACGAGCTGCTCGCGGTCACCGTCGTTGGGATGGTCGGCTGCGTGGTCTCGCCGTTGGCGTGGACTCACCATTGGGTGTGGACGGTTCCGCTGATGGTGTTGTTGGTCAACCAAATTCTGACGACGAAGGGCAGGGCCCGGTGGCAGTGGGCCGCGGCGTCCGCCGTGATCGCGCTGCTCGTGTCCATGTGGTGGTATCTGGGACTGTATGTGCGCGCGATGCGGCTGAATCCTGATTTCGAGTCCTACATCACCGGCTGGGACGCGGTCATCGCGCATTTTTCGCGCGCGGAAAGAGTCTTCGACACCGCCCTCTATCCGTTGCTGTTTCTTGCGGTGGTGATTTGGGTACTGGCTACCAAATCCTTACGGGCCGGTACCGTGCAGGAATGAGACATTGGGCGGCGGCCTGCGCCGTCGCGCTGTTCGCGGTGAGCGGTTGTTCGGCGTGGGACAAGGCCGAGTCCACCCAGATGTCCTATACACCGCAACAGACCGGGGCGTCGCCGGTTCGCTACGACTCCGACCCGTTGGAGCAGCGCTTTCCCAAGTTGCCCAAGCCGGTGACCGGTGAGTGGGTGCAGGGCTTCTTCAGTGACGAGCCTCTGCCCGGCCCCGACACCACGTATTGGGTGGACGCGATCATCGAGATGCCGCCGGAGCAGTTGGCGGCGTACGTGGCGCCCTTCCGTTCGAGCATGGTGCTCGCATCCAGGCCACGCCTGTGGAAGACGCTCGATGCCGGGGTGCCGTCCACCGCGCAGTTCGAGCGCAGTGATGAGTTTGACCGGATGTTGTCCACCAAGACCGACAAGGGTGGCTGGGAGGTCAAGGCGTTCGCGCCCAAGGACGGTTCGGTTCTCGTCCTATCGGCGCGGGGTAAGGACGCGAGTTAGGACCGTCGGGTGCGACGGTTGCGCAGGCCGCGGGCCGGTTCGAGAGCCTTCTCCCCGCTGTCCTCGTCGATGACATCCGCGTCCGGGGTCTCGTCGTCCTTGACATCCGCGTCGGGGATGTCGGGGTCTTCGACGTTCTCGGCGTTTTCGGGCACGACGGCCTCGTCCACGTCGGTGTCCCCGGGCGCCTCAGAGTCCTTGGTCTCGGGCTTGGCGGCCTTCTTCTTGGCCGGACGGGGCGTGCGTTCCGGCGCGGGACGCTCGGCCACGAAGGCCAGGTGATAGGCCGCGAAGGCCAGGATCCCGATCGCCGCGGCGGCGCCGTACACCCCGAACTCCCAGATGCCGAACCGGTCCAGGCTCAGCCAAATCTCGGCGATCGCCGTTCCGGCGACCAGCGCACCGGCCAGGAAGCTGCCGGTGAAGGCGGCGGCACGCAGCGTGAGGGCCAGCTGTGGCGTCGCGAACTCAGGCCGACGGGTCTGCCGCCAGGCGGCGAGGGCCGGCACGCCCGCAGCCGCCAGCAGCGCGCCGCTGACGATGCGCATCCACGTACCGAAGGCATGGCCGGTGGAGCCGTTCAGCTCAGGCCAGCGAGGCAGGGCGAAAAAGAAAAAAAGCAGTCCCGCGATCAAGGAGAGAGCGGCATGGCTGCTGGTCAGAACGATGGTCGCCGTCCGGCGTCCGGCAGCCATTGCCCTCCTTGATGCGGTCCTGCAGTGGCGGAGGAT
>Ga0265327_10000114_pt1 | contig 174833 bp, 172 predicted proteins | sample 41621metaG_FD_202089 | JGI IMG/M metagenome (GOLD analysis project Ga0265327, IMG submission 202089) | Rhizosphere microbial communities from Carex aquatilis grown in University of Washington, Seatle, WA, United States - 4-16-21 metaG | ecosystem: Host-associated > Plants > Roots >...
GGTCTGCCGTTTTACCCCGGCCAAGGGGCTGGACTTCGTGCTCGGGGCCGAGCCGTTTTTCGCCAAGGAAAACTGCCGCCTGGTGATCCTTGGCGGTGGGGAAAAGAAGTATGAGGAATCGGTGCGCAAGTTCGCCGCGGACCATTCCGGCAAGGTCGGCGTATGCGTCCGCTTGGACGAGGCCATGAGTCATTTGGTCGAGGCAGGTTCGGATTTCTTCCTGATGCCGTCGCTCTTCGAGCCCTGCGGGCTGAACCAGATGTATAGTCAGGCTTACGGCACCGTGCCGATCGTCAGCAACGTGGGCGGCCTGGTCGACACGGTGACGGACATCGATGTCAGCCCCGAGACCGGCACCGGCATCATGACGGCGGCAAAGCAGGAGGAGTTTGATGCCGCGTTGCAGCGCGCGCTGGCGCTCTATGCGGACAAGGCCCGTTACGCGGCCGTGCAACGTCGCGCCATGCTCCGCGACTTCTCCTGGACGAAGGCGGTCGGGGCTTACGAACAGCTCTATACGGCCGCTCTCTGAAAGCGGCGGTAGCGACGTCTGCGCGCATCCCGGCGGGCCGCCTGCGCGTAACAGACGACCACGCCTATGCCCGGAATGACCCCGCCGCCATGCCACTGACCATCGTCTGGTTCCGCCAAGACCTGCGGCTGCAGGACAATCCGGCTTTGGCCGCTGCGCTGAAAGGCGGTGCGCCCGTGCTGCCGGTCTACATCCTGGACGAAGCCGGCGAAGGACGGTGGCCGATGGGCGGCGCGACGCGCTGGTGGCTCCATCACTCGTTGCGGAGGCTCGACGAGGCCTTGCGCGACCGCGGTTCGCGGTTGCTGCTGGCGAAAGGGGAGAGCGGGGCGGTGCTGCGCGCGTTGCACGGGCAAACCGGGGCGACCGCCGTCCATTGGAATCGCCGCTATGAGCCGGCGGTCATCGCCCGCGACAAGGCGATCAAGGCGGAGCTGACCGCGGCGGGCGTTGAGGCGAAGAGCTTCAATTCGGCCCTGCTCTTCGAGCCGCACACGGTCCAGAACAAGTCCGGCGGGCCTTTCCAGGTATTCACGCCGTTCTGGAAGCATTGCCTCGCGCTGCCGGTCGACGAGCCGGTGCGACTGGTCGCGGGGGCTTTGGCCTCGCCGGCAAAATGGCCGAGCTCGCTCGAACTCGCCGAACTCGGCCTGTTGCCCCGGAGCAAGTGGGACGCCGGTCTGGCGGCCGCGTGGCAGCCGGGCGAAGCCGCCGCGCTGAAGCGGCTGAAGAAATTTACGGCGGGAGCGATGACGCAATACGCCGACCAGCGCAACCGGCCGGACGCCGACGGCACATCGGCGCTGTCGCCTCATCTTCATTTCGGTGAGCTCGGCCCGCGACAGGTCTGGGCCGCGGTGCGCGCGCTCTCGAAGGACAGCGGCGTGTTTCCCGCCAACCGGGGAGGGCAGGTCTTTCTCAGCGAGGTCGGCTGGCGGGAGTTTGCCTATCATCTGCTCTACCACTTTCCGCAGACCCCGGTGCAACCGCTGCGGGCGGAGTTCGCGGCCTTTCCCTGGCGGACGGATGCGAAGCAGCTCCGCGCCTGGCAAAAGGGGCGGACGGGCTACCCGATCGTGGACGCCGGGATGCGTCAGCTCTGGCAGACCGGCTGGATGCATAACCGCGTGCGCATGATCGTGGCATCCTTTCTGGTGAAGCACCTCCGGCTGTCGTGGCAGGAAGGGGCGGCGTGGTTCTGGGACACGCTAATCGACGCCGACCTCGCCAGCAACACCCTCGGCTGGCAGTGGACCGCCGGCTGCGGGGCGGATGCGGCGCCGTATTTTCGCATCTTCAATCCCATCCTGCAGGGGGCGAAATTCGACCCGGAGGGCGCCTATGTCCGCCACTGGGTGCCGGAATTGGAGCGCATGCCGGTGGAATTCATTCACTCGCCTTGGGAGGCGCCGATGAACGTTTTAGCCGGGGCGGGACTGATGCTTGGCCGGGACTATCCGCACCCCATGGTGGATCACGGGGTCGCCCGCGTGGCGGCCCTGACGGCGCTCAAGACCATCCGCCGGGTTCAGCCGGAATGAGGGCGGCTCGGTCCGCAGGTCACTTCCGCAGGGTCCGTTCGCGCTGAAACCCGCCGATGGCTTCCTCCAGCTTGCCCTCAAGTTCCTCCAACGTGAGGTCGGTGCGGTGCATGGCCTCATCGATTTGTTCGTCCTCAGTGTGATACTCCTTGCGCCATTGCACCACTTCGCGCCGGATTTCCTCAATGCGATCAATCCGCGCATTCAGCAGTGTGACGCGGGGACCGTCGCCGGTTGCGGGCAGAACCAGCTTGGGCGCTCCGGCCTGGCCCAGCTGGGAAAAAAGCGTGGTAACCGCATTGCCCAAATCTTCCCTGCTATAAGTTTCGGATGAACGTGAATTTCGCGGCTCCAGTTTTTTCCCCGAGATGCTCGTCCAGAGAGCGAGTTTTAGGAGAAAGTTGGTCCTGATCGGCGCTTGGCAGGAAGAAGCATAGCTGTTGATCTCGGCTGTGGTCGCCTCGGGGGGCAGCACGATGAAATGAAGGTCGATACTGCGGCTCTGGGTCGAAGGTCTCGACACCGTCCATTCAAGTCCTGAATCCGCGCCGCCTTCCGTTGGACTGAGCTCAATGCCGGCCGCCGCAAACAACTTGACCACTATGGCGATGCGCAGGTCGCCACCGTTCCTGGTCGCCTGCTGTATCCTTTCGTAAAATGAAAGTCCCGGCGAGGTGAACTTCCCATCCGAGGAAGGGTCGGTCTTCGGCTGCCCATAGGATGTGGATATTCCGACAGCGAGGACCGCTGCGGCCAGCACGCACTTCCCTAACATTCTGATGGATTTGTATTTCATACGGTTTGGCTGGCCCGGCTGCTTGGATGAAAGCCACGGTGAACCGCGGTATTTAAAGAATTCAAATCTAGGCTTCTCAAGAGGGCTCACAAATGTATTTTGGGCCCCTTATATGCAGAGAACATTCGTTATTTTTAAGCCGGACTGCATGGCCCAGCGCCATGTGGGCAATGTGCTGAACCGATTCGAAAGCGCCGGCTTCACCATCGTGGGCTGCAAGATGGCCAAGCTGACGCCGGCCCTGCTGCGCACGCACTACGCGCATGTCGCCGACAAGCCGTTTTATCCCGAGATCGAGCAGTTCATGAGCTCGCGCCCGGTGATCATGCTCGCCCTCGAGGGCGACGGCATCGTCCAGAAGGTCCGCGACTTGCTCGGGCCGACGGACTCCCGCAAGGCCGCCAAGGGCACGATCCGCGGCGACTTCGGCACCGAGATGATGAAGAACGTCTGCCACGCCTCCGACACCGACGAGAACGCCCAGGCCGAGCTGGCCCGCTTCTTCAAGGCCGACGAGTTGTTCAGCGTTTAAGGTCCGGACATCTGCGCACTTGACGCCCGGCGTGCGGGTGCGCTTTTCTGCTCATCCGTCAGTTCATTTTCGCCCTCATCGTCTAACGGTTAGGACAGTAGATTCTCATTCTATAAATCGGGGTTCGATTCCCCGTGAGGGCACCAATTAAGGCCCGGCTTCACCGCCGGGCCTTTCGTTTGGGCCGCGATTTGCCTCCCCATGGAGGCGGGTTGCGTCCACCTTTTCATTCCCTTAATGGCCCTTCTCGGCAAACGCAACCTGCTCCCCATCGTCCGCTCCGCCCAGCCCGGGTTTTACCTGGATGGCGGGACGCATGGGGAGATCCTGCTGCCCGGGCGCTACATTCCGCCGGGGGCGACGCCGGGCGGGAAGATCGACGTGTTTGTCTACCGTGATTCCGAAGACCGCCTCGTCGCCACGACGCAGAAGCCCCTGGCGGTGGTGGGTGAGTTTGCCTGCCTTCAGGTGGCTGCGGTCAGTCCGCGCATTGGTGTTTTCCTGAACTGGGGCCTCGAGAAGGACCTGCTGTTGCCGATTCGCGAAATGGACGGCCCGCTCAATCCGGGCGATTGGGTCGTGGTGCAGGTCGCGGTCGACGAGCAGACCGATCGTCTCGTCGCTACCGCGCGGCTCAACCGCCGGCTGGATCTCACGCCGCCGGCTTATTACGAAGGCGAGTCGGTCAAGCTGCTCGTCGCGAGCAAGAGTCCGCTCGGCTACAACCTGATCGTGAACGACGCCCATTGGGGCCTGATCTACGATACCGACCTTTCCGCCCCGCTCAAAATCGGTTCGCTCGTCGCCGGCTACGTGAGGACGGTGCGGCCCGACGGCAAGCTCGACCTGGCCCTGGGCCAGTCGGGTTACCGCCGTATCGGCCCGTTGACCGAGCAGATCATGGAGATTCTCAAGGCCAAGGGCGGTCGGTTGCCTTATCACGACAACAGTCTGCCCGAGGAAATCCGCCAGGTGTTCGGCATGAGCAAGAAGGCCTTCAAGCAGGCGATCGGCGCGCTGTTCCGCGAGCGCCGCATCTACATTGAGCCGGACGGCATCCGTCTGGTGACGCCCGGCGATAAAAGCTGAGGATCGACTCCACCCATCCGCGCGATAGACCGACACCCATGAAGAACGCCAGCACTCCCCGCCAGGAAACGAATTCCTCCACCCCGCGCCAGGTCGCGGTGCGGGAAGTTCCCATCGAGCTCTGCCAGTTCATCAAGTTCGCCGGCCTCACGGAAAGCGGCGGCGAGGCCAAGCAGCTGATCAGCGAGGGGCTGGTGCTGTTGAACGACGTGGTCGAGACCCAGAAGCGCAAGAAGCTCGCCGTCGGCGACCGGGTGAAGGCCAACGGTCACGTCATCATCGTGAAGCTCGCCTGAAGCCGGCGCCGTCCCCATGCCGTTTTCGTCGCTAGGCCTGTCGGAACCCCTGCTGCGCGCGGTGGCCGGCCGGAACTATGCCGCGCCGACCCCGATCCAGGCCGCGGCGATTCCCGCGGTGCTGCGCGGCGGCGATGTCTGGGCGTCGGCGCAGACCGGCTCGGGCAAGACCGCGGCGTTCGCCCTCCCGATCCTGCAGATCCTGTCCACCACGCGCCGGGAACGGGGCCGCTTCGTCCGTGCCCTGATCCTCGCTCCGACCCGCGAGCTTGCGGCGCAGATCGGAGAATCCATCCGCACTTACGGGCGGTTTCTGCCGGAGCCGATCAAGACTCTGGTCGTTTACGGCGGCGTTTCCATCAACCCGCAGATGATGGCGCTCGGCGGCGGTGCGGATATCATCGTGGCGACGCCCGGCCGGCTGCTGGACCTGATCGATCACAACGCGGTCTCGCTCTCCGCCGTGGCGGTGCTGGTGCTGGACGAGGCCGACCGGTTGCTCGACCTTGGCTTCGCCGACGAACTGACGCGCATCGTCGCGCTGTTGCCGGCGCGCCGCCAGAGTCTGCTGTTCTCGGCCACTTTCCCGCCGGCCGTGCAGTCGCTCGCGGAAGGGCTCCTGCGCAATCCGGTCCGCCTCGATGTGCCGAGCGAACCGGAAACGAAGCCCGACATCCTGCAGCGGGCCATCGAGGTGGACCCGCCGCGCCGGACCCAGCTGTTGCGCCGGCTGATCGAAGAGAACAAGTGGTCGCGCGTCCTGGTGTTCGTCGCGACCAAGTATGCGACCGAGCATGTCGCCGAGAAACTCCGCAAGGCCGGCATCGCGGCCACGGCCTTTCACGGCGAGCTGAGCCAGGGCGCACGCATGCAGGCGCTCGCGGACTTCAAGGCCTCGAAGGTGCAGGTGTTGCTGACCACCGACCTGGCGGCGCGCGGCATCGACATCGCCAGCCTCCCGGTCGTCGTAAATTTCGACCTGCCTCGTTCCGCCACGGATTACACGCACCGGATCGGTCGCACGGGGCGGGCAGGGGAGAGCGGGGTGGCGGTCAATTTCATCAGCGCCGACACGCACGCCCACTTCCTCCTGATCGAGAAACGCCACGGCCTGAACCTGGAGCGTGAGCAGATCGAGGGTTTCGAGCCGGTCGAGACCGAGGTGCCCTCGCCGCCGGGCGGAGGCATCAAGGGGCGCCGGAAGAGCAAGAAGGACAAACTGCGGGAGGCCGCCGCCCGGGGGCAGGGCTCGGAGGCGTCGGCCCCGCCGGCCGCGGAGCGGAGGTTTTCCTGGCCCCGCCTGCGCTGAGACTCGCTCGGAAGGCATTCATACTGTCAGAATTTTCCGCCGGACTGGTGGTGAAACCCGGGTCCGGGGGCTGCGTCACCGACCGCAGCCAGCGAGCCCCGCTGGCCCGCGCAGTCTTCCGCAATCCAAACCCCACTCCGAGATGAACCCCCACCTGAAACTGTCCGTCCTGTGTTGCTCCCTCTTGCTGGCTGTGCCGGCGTTCGCCCAGATCGGCACGCGCTTCCCGTCCGAGAAGAAAGTTGTGCCGGATCCCGTCACGGGGCTGCCTCTGACGTTCCTGACGAGCCAGCCGGCAGGCGACTCCAAGATCTACCAAACCCATCACCAGTGGACGGCCGACGGCAAGTGGGTGATTTTCCGCTCCAATCGCGTGCGCGGGCAGGCCATGGCCGTCAACGAGGAGACGGGCGAAATGGTCCAGGTCACTGAGAACGGCTATTCCGGCATGCTCTGCCTGGCCGACCACTCGATGAGTCTCTATTTCCTGCGACTCGAGCACGCGACCCCGCCGGCCGCGGTGACGGGGGCCGAGCCGGCGACGCCCGGAAACATCCCGCGCAGCCCGGCGCAGATCATCAAGGTCGACCTGGCGAAACTCTTTGCCGACAGCGCGGCGCACAAGCTGCAGGCGGCGTCCGTCTACGAGAAAGTCTGCGGCACCATTCCGCTGGAGTGGGGCGCAGGCGGCGACATGGCCTTGGATTGCACCGAGGAGTTCGCCTACTTCCGCGTCGGCAAGGAGGAAGCCGCCAAGCACCTCGCCCCCGGCGCCAAGCCCGAGGAAGCCTACGGCCCGCGCAAGATGGGCGCCGGCCCGGCCGGCTTGGGCAAGATGAATCTCAAGACCGGGGAGGTCAGCTTCATCGTCGCGGTGCCCTTCCAGATCGGCCACGTGCAGACGAATCCCTGGATGCCCGGCGAGATTGTTTTCTGCTGGGAAACCGGCGGCAAGTCGCCCCAGCGCACCTGGACGGTGATGGCCGACGGCACCGGGCTCCGGCCGCTCTACCCGGAGGCGCCCTATGAATGGATCACCCACGAGGCGGTCGTCACCAAGGACGAGGTGGCGATCGCGATCCTCGCCCACCAGAAGGTCGGCACGAAGAACGACTGGGGCATCGCGGGCACCGGCGAGCATCCGAGCGGTCTCGGCATCGTGAACCTCCGCACGCGCGAGATGCGCATCATCGGCCAGGTGCCGATTGGTAATCCCGGCCGATCGGTCTGGCACGTCAACGGCTCGCCGGACGGTCGCTGGGCCGTGGCCGACGACTTCCTCTACCGCCTCTGGCTGATCGACCGTCACACCGGCGAAATGATCATGCTTGCCGATCTCGGCCACATGACCGCGGCGGCCGACCACATCCATCCCACGTTCAGCGCGGACGGCACCAAGATCGAGATCCAGTGCGCCATGCTCTCGGAGAACAAGCGCTCGATGAACATCTGCGTCGTGCCCGTGCCCGACGCCTGGTTGAAGCGGACCTACAGCGACAAAGAGCCGTAACGGAACTCAGTCGTCGAGGTCGATCACACCCTGCGCCGTGCTGAGGGCCTCGAGCACACGATAGTTGAGGCTGTCCTTGTCGTGAGCCTTCAGGTCGACCTTGAAGCCGGTCAGCAGGGTTTTCATGACCTCCCCGTGGGTCTTCGCGGTCGGTGTAATCTGGATGCGCTCCAAGGCCCGCGGGCCGTGGTCGATGAACGCCGCCGCGGCGGAATAGCGGTCGTGGCTCTCCACGTTGCCCTTGGGACTGCCGCTCCGGACGGTGACTTCCATCAACCCGTCGGGGGTGCTGAACTTGAAGGGCATCTGCGGCAGTCTGATTTCCATTCCGGAAGCGTATCCACAATGCCGGCGGTTGACAGCTATAACGCCGCGCGGACGACTCGCCATGCCCTAACGCCGCAGGCAGGCAACGGCTTCGGACTCACCGGGCATTTCCGAAACAGTGCGGGCACGACTTGTCGGGCACGTAACGCGGATCGCGCTGCTCCGCTTCCGTGAGCGGCATCTGGCAGGCGAAGCACATGACGGATCTCGTCTCCCGCAGGGTCGGATCCACGCCGACGCGCCGGTCGAAGACGAAGCATTCGCCCTCGAAATGCTCGCCGCCGCACTCCTCGAAATATTTCAGGATGCCGCCGTCGAGCTGATGCACGTTCAGGAAGCCGGCTTGTTCCATATAGGGGCCTGCTTTTTCGCAGCGGATTCCGCCGGTGCAATACATCACGATCGGCTGGGTCTTGAGTGTCTCAGGCAGCCGGGCTACCGCGGCCGGAAACTCGCGGAAGTGGTCGATGTCCGCCGCCAGCGCACCGCGGAAGCTCCCCATGCGCACCTCGTAGGCATTGCGGGCGTCGAGCAGCGTCACCGGCCGGCCCTCATCGAGCCAGGCCTTCAGCGTGCGCGGAGGCAGCTTGGCGGTGGGCCGCCGCGCCGGATCGATGCCCGCGACGCCAAACGCGATAATCTCCCTCTTGATCTTGACGAGCATCCGGTTGAAGGGCTGTTCCGTGCTCTCGCTTTCCTTCGGCGCGAGGTCTTCCAGTCCGGCAACTCCGCGCAGCTCCGCCAGCAGCACGGTGACCGCGTCCCGCGTCCCGGCCACGAAAAGGTTGATGCCCTCCGAGCTGAGCAGGATCGTGCCCCGCAGCGATGCGCCGGTGCAGAGAGTCAGCAGGCGCTCGCGCAGGGCCGGCAGGCCCTCGAGCGGGGTGAACTTGTAGACGGAGATGTTCAGAAATGCGGGCACAGGTTTGAGCCGTCAGACTAGCCACGGATGGCCCCGATGAGCACGGATAATTTCCCGAATTGCCGGACGATGGTTTTGTCCGTGCCTATCGGTGAAATCCGTGGCCAAATCGGCAGTCATCCATGAAGCCCAACATCAAACTCGCCGAGACCCGCATGCCCGACGGCGCGCGCATGACCCTGCATTCGCACGACGACAGCTTCTGCATCCGGCTCGACGGCCGGGACCTGATGCACTCGAAGACGGCCGCCTCGGAACTGCTGCTGGGCGATTTGGCCCTTGCTCCGTTCCCGCGGAGCGCCGCGCCTCGGGTGCTGATCGGCGGGCTGGGCCTGGGGTTCACCCTGAAGCGCGTGCTGGAGCTGTGCGGTCCGCGCGCCGTCGTGCACGTCGCCGAGCTGATGCCCGAGGTGGTCGAGTGGAACCGCACCTTCATGGCCGGGCTCAACGGCGAACTCCTGAAGGATTCCCGGACCAAGGTGCTCGTCGAGGATGTCGGTGTGGTCCTGGCCCGGGCCGGGCACGAGCCTTATGACTCCATACTACTCGACGTCGACAACGGCCCGGCCGCGATGGTCATGCCGGGCAACACAAAGCTCTATGACAATCGCGGCCTGCAAAAACTCTGGCAGGCACTCAAACCCGGTGGCCGCATCGCGCTCTGGTCGGCGGGTAGCGACCGGGCCTTTGCCAAGCGGTTTGCCGCTGCGGGCTTCAAGGTTGAGGCCGTGCCGGCGCGGCTGCACGCCACCTCGAAGAGCTCAACCTACATGATCTACGTGGCGGACAAACCGGCCACGACGCGCGCCTTGTCCTAAAGACGGCGGGTTCTTGACTCGGCGGCGGGGCTGCGGCGCAATGCCGGCATGGCAGCCCCCGAAATCAAGATCGAGTCCCTCAAAACCGGCACCGGCCGCACCCCGAACAAGGGTGAGGCGGTTACCGTCCATTACACCGGCTGGTTCACCGACGGAAAGAAATTCGACAGCTCCGTTGACCGCGACGAACCGTTTGTCTTCGTGCTCGGCGCGGGGCAGGTGATCGCGGGCTGGGATCTCGGCGTCGCGAAGATGAAGATCGGGGACAAGGTGAAGCTGACGCTCCCGCCCGAGTTGGCCTATGGCCGCAGCGGTTACCCGGGTGCCATCCCGCCGAACGCCACCCTCGTGTTCGAGGTCGAGCTCCTGAAGATTGGCTGAGTGGCGTTGCGTATTTGGAGGGCCGATCTCCTGATCGGCCGCGGCCCAGCTGGAACTGGGCCCTTGTTGCTCCATTGACTAGACGACCGCCAGTGCGACCAGCTGCTTCAATCGCGCGACATCGGAGGCAGAGGTCTTCGCGACAAATCCGCGGGCGTGGGTGAAATGCACATCGGGCAGTCCGGCGAGCCGCGTGAAGTCCAGCCGCGCATTGTCCTGAAAGCGCGACAGCCCGTAGCCGGTGCTCCGGCGGTCGGGATAGACGGTGCCGACCACTTCGTCGGCCAGTCCGCGGCTTTCGATGAACTGGTCGATGCCCATCGAGGGCTCGTCGGGCAGCGGTTCGGTGCGGGGGAGAAAGAGGATCTTCGCGGGGCGGCCGGCGAGTTCGAGGTCCCATATTTCCGCTTGGCGGCCGATGAGGTCCAGACGGTCGCGCAGGGTCTTCACGTAGTCGAGCAGGTCCTCGCCGATCATGCGCATGACTTCCCATAGCGGCTGGCCCGGCTCCACGCGCTTGGCGAGGGCGAAGCGCCGGAGCAGGGTGATGTCGATGGGTGAGATCAGTTTCGAGACGGTCTCGGGCGACGTGCCGAGCCACTGCGCGGTCGTCACGAGCCCGCGGCAGTCGAACCACTCGGCGGGTTCCAGCCAGAGGCAGAACTGGCGCGCGTCCTCATAGAGCCCGAGGTGCTGTAGCACGAGCGAGAGCGAGCAGGTGGGCGGGTGATCCTTGGACAGCTGGTGATGGTCGAAGTTGTTCAGCGCCGGCTCGTGTCGGTGGCCGACGTCCACGACGCAGGTTGCCGCATCTCCGAGGTCATCGGGTGTCGGCTCGCGCCGCACGACCGGCACGGGATGCAGGGCGAGGAGCACGCTGCAGGCGAGGAACTCGTCCTTATGCGCTCCGCCGGGATGGGTCAGGATGGTTTTGATGGAAGACATGAAAATAGGTTGATCAGGTTGGAAATGACCGTCGTCCCGTTGTAGGTCGGGGTTTAGCCCCGACGTGTCGGGCATAAAGCCCGACCCACAGAGGAAGTCGGCTCAATGCCGTCCGCCGCTGTGCCAGTGGCTGCCGGGTTTGCCCTTGGGATGATAGGCCGCCGCGCCGGAGGAACCGCCCCCACCGCCGCGTTGCGAGCGACCGCGGCCGAAGCCGCGCCGGCCGCGATTGTCGCCATCACCGGCGAATGCGGCCGGCGGCACGGCCTTGTAGTCGAAGCCCTCGAGGTAAAGCTGCGGGATGGTGGCCTTGATGAAGCGCTCGATCGCACGGACTTCGGCGGTCTCCTGCGGCGTCACCAGCGTGAAGGCGTCGCCGACGGCCGCGGCCCGGCCGGTGCGGCCGATGCGATGAACGTAGTCGTCGGGCGTCATCGGGATGTCGTAGTTGATGACGTGCGACACGCCGGCGACATCGATACCGCGGGCGGCGATGTCGGTGGCGACCATCACCTCGAACAGGCCGTCCTTGAAACCCTTCAGCGCGGCGGTGCGCTGGCCCTGGCTGCGGTTGCCGTGCAGCACGGCCACCGAGTGGCTGGCCTCGCGGAGGCGCGCGGCGATCTTGTCCGCGCCGTGCTTGGTGCGGGTGAAGACCAGCACGCTGTGGAAGTCGGTCTTCTCGAGCAGGGCGAGCAGCAGCTTGAACTTGAGGCCCTGGTTGACGGGATAGATGGCGTGGGTGACGGACTCGTTGACCGAGCGGGCGCGGCCGATCTCGATCCGCACGGGATCGTGCAGGGCGAAACGGGCGACCGCGTCGATCTCGGGCGGCACGGTGGCGGAGAAGAAGAGCGTCTGGCGCTTCTTCGGGCACAGGCTGACGATGCGTTTCACGTCGTTGATGAAGCCCATGTCGAGCATCCGGTCGACCTCGTCGAGCACGAGCACCTCGAGATGGTCGAGCCGCAGGGCGCGTTCGTGGAGGAAGTCCATCAGGCGGCCGACGGTAGCGACGACGATGTCGCTGCCCGTGTGAAGGGCCTTGCGCTGGGCCCCGTAACCGACCCCGCCGTGGATCAGGGCGGTGCGCAGGCCGGTGAACTGGCCGAACTCGCGGAAGGCCTCGTCGACCTGCGCGGCCAGTTCCCGCGTCGGCTCGAGCACGAGCACCCGCGGGGCCGGCAGCTTGTGGCCGCCGAGGCGGTTCAGGATCGGGAGGGCGAAGGCGGCGGTCTTGCCGGTGCCCGTCTGGGCCGACGCGATCAGGTCGCGGCCGGTCAGCACGACCGGGATGGCTTGCTGCTGGATGGGCGAGGGCTCGATGTAGCCCTTGGTGGCGACGGCGCGGACGATGCTGGAATACAGCCCGAGTTTGTTAAACGGCATGGGGCGAATGCCGCTATGAAACCGCGCAAACGCGAGTGAAAAATCCGGCGCGGACCCGGCCTGAGAAGAACCTCGTCATGACGGCCGGTCCGCCGTAGTTATGAGGCAACATGCCCCACAACCCCCATGAGAAGTTCGACCAGACGGTCCTCGACATGATTGAGCACAGCCCCATCGGGGCGGTGCCCGTGACGCCGGCTTATCAGGACGCGATCAACCGCCTCTACGCCTCGCACCAGGCCTACGCGGACGCCGACCACAAGGCCGGGCACGTCACGGCCCGCTCGCTCGCCAAGCTGCCGTCCTTTTACGCCGCCAATCTTGACGAGCTGATGGCCGGGAAGATCGCGCCGGAGTCGCTCGAGACCAACGCTAGCATCTTCACGCGCTACGTGCATTCGCTGCCGGCGGACCGTCAGGCCCGGGCGGAAAGCCACCGGCTGACGGTCGCCGGCAAGGCGGCCCATCACCGCGCCAAGCAGGGTGTCGTTGTTGCGCACGATCCGGTGCACACGCTGTTCCTGGTGCCGGGCACCGGTCCGCACCCGGGTTTGCCGGGCAATTACCTCTACGGGTCCGCCTTTCAACTCACCGCGGAGGCGGCGAGCCCGTGGGCCGTGCACCTGCACGACAGCGACGACGGCGCCGCCCTGTTCGATGCGCCGGAAACGGCCGCCGCCCTGGCCAAGCTGCAGGAGGTGCTGGAGTGCGCGCCGTTCAACATGAACGAACTCGAGGCCCTCGGTTTCCGGCTCAACTAAAGGGCGGGAGCGGTCGAAAGGGACGCGTGTCGCAGGTGGATATAGGCAGGGAATTCCAAGCCGCGCGCGAGGCGCAGCGACGGGGCGACTTGGCGGCGGCCGAGCTCGGCTACCGGCGAATCCTGGCCTTGGATTCGCGGCTCGCGGAAGTGCACTACAACCTCGGCCTCGTGCTTCGCGCTCTCGGGCACCTGCCGGATGCGGCGCTGGCCTATGCGCGAGCCTTGGAATTGCAGCCGGATCTGGCACCGGCCGCCAACAACCTGGGCGCGGCCCTCGAGCACCTGGGTCGCCGCGACGAAGCGGAAGCGATGTTCCGTCAGGCGCTGGTGCTCCAACCGGACTCGCCCGAGGCGTGGGGCAATCTGGGTGGGGTGTTGAAGGATCTCGGCCGCGTGCCCGAGGCGCTGGTCTGCCAGGAGAGGGCGGTGGAGCTGGCTCCGGACGATCCCCGCCTGCTCAGCAACCTGATTTTCACGCAGCAATATCAGCTGGCGGACGATCCGGCGGCGTTGCGTCGCGTCGCGCGTCGCTGGCACGAGAGGCACACGCGGCCGCCCGTCACGGCCGGGGGACCGCATCGTAACAGCGCGGAGCCCGGGCGGCGGCTGAGGATCGGGTATGTCTCCCCGTATTTCCGCACGCATTGCCAGGCGCATTTCACGGTGCCGCTGTTCGCGGCGCACGATCACCGCGCCTTCGAGGTGTTCGCCTATTCCGACGTGACGGCGCCAGACGCACTCACCGCCCGGCTGCGCGCAGGCACGGATGCCTGGCGGGACACGGCCGGTTTGGACAACGCGCAACTCGCCGATCTTATCCGGCGCGATGGCATCGATGTGCTCGTCGATCTGACCCTGCACATGGCGCAAGACCGGCTGGCGGTTTTCGCCCGCAAACCCGCGCCGGTGCAGGTCACCTGGCTCGGCTATCCGGGCACGACGGGGCTCGAGGCGATCGACATCCGCTTCACGGATCCGCAGTTGGACCCTCCCGGCGAAGCTGACGCCTTCTATGCTGAACGCTCGGTCCGGTTGGCGGACACTTTCTGGTGCTACGATCCTCTTACCGACAAACCTGCGGTGAACGCGCTGCCCGCCGCGAAGGCCGGAACGGTGACGTTCGGATGTCTGAACAATTTTTGCAAAGTCAACGACGCGACCCTCGCCCTGTGGACGCGGGTGCTGGCGGCAGTGCCGGAGTCGCGTTTGCTGCTCATGGTTCCGTCCGGGACAGCCCGGGAACGGGTGGCCAGCTCTCTGGGCGTCGCCCCGTCCCGCCTTGAATTTGCCGACTACCGGCCGCGGGCGGAGTATCTGGAACTTTACCGCCGGATCGACGTCGGGTTGGATACCTTTCCTTACAACGGCCACACGACCAGTCTCGACGCGTTGTGGATGGGCGTGCCCGTCGTGACCCTCTATGGACGGTCTGCGGTTTCCCGGGCCGGGCTCAGCCTGCTGACCAACCTGGGCTTGTCCGGCTTGGCCGCGGAGACGCCGGAGGGATTCGTGTGCTGCGCCGCCGAACTTGCCGGTGACCGAGAGAGGCTGGCCGGCCTGCGCGCGACGCTGCGCGGTCGTATGGAGCGTTCTCCGCTGATGGATGCGCCCCGTTTTACGAGACAGTTGGAGTTGGCCTGCCGGAACGAGTGGCGCGCATGGTGCACCAACGTCGCGAGTCGGCGGCCGGCCTGAGTCAGGCCATTTTGCCGCCGGCCGGCCGGCCCGGGCGGCAGATGGTTGGCAGAAAACTCAGTGTTCGCCCTTGGCGCGGGGCGGGGCGACGCCCGCGCGGATGTCGCGGGTGACGTTCTCATAGATCGGGTGGTCGGCGTCCTTCACGACCAGATCATTCTCGGCGATGATGGAGACATTGCGCAGCGTGATGTTCGTGATGAGGCTGTCAGGCAGGCCGATGATCCTGCCGGCGTTGTGGGAGTTCACGATGGTGATGTTGTCGAGGAGGATGTCGTGGATCGAGGGCACCTTGGACGGGTCGCCCTTGAAGTCGGGGCGGTTGTTGTCCGTGTAGTCGAGTTGGAGCACGATGGCGTTCTCCACGTCCTTCATCTGGATGTCGGTGTAGCGGATGTTTTGCACGGGCCCGCCGGCCCCGCGCATGGATTTCAGGCGGATGCCGTTGTCGGTGCCCTCGAAGGTGCAGTGGCGCACGAGCATGTTGTGGACGCCGGCGATGGTCTCCGAGCCGATCGAAATGCCGTGGCCGTGCCTGATCGTATTGTTCTCGATCAGGACGTTGGTGCCACCCGACTTGATGCAGATGTCGTCGTCTCCGGTGTCGATGTCGCAGTCGTGGACCCAGAAGTTCGTGCCGGGGCCCGGGTCGATGGCGTCGGTGTTGGGGCCGCTGCCGTCCCACGGTGCCCGGACCTTCACGCGCTCGATGGTCAGGTCCGTGATGTGGCTGGGCACGAGGTGGAACATGGAGGAGTTGGTCAGCGTGATGTCCGCAACCCGGAGCCGGGTGCAGCCGCTGATCACAACGAGGTGGGGGCGGCGGTAGACGAGACGTCCGGGCTGGGCGCGGGCGGCGCGCTCGGACCAGGCCCACCAGTGGGCGCCGCTGCCGTCGATGGTTCCGGTGCCGGTCAGCGCGACGTCGTGGAGGTTTTTGCCCGTGATCAGGGGCGCCGGGGTCTTGACCCTGGCCCGGACCTCCTCCTGCGATTTCAACGTCGTCGGATCGGGCAGGCCCATTTCCTCGAAGGTGACCGGGGCCTGGATGACCGCGCCTTCGGCGAGGTGAAGGTCCAAGTTGGAACAAAGCGTGAAGGGCAGCGTGCGGAAGACGCCCTTCGGGACGACGAGATGGCCGCCGCCGGCTTTCTCGACGGCATCGATCGCCTTCTGAAAGGCCGTGGTATTGAGCGTCCGCCCGTCGCCGACCGCGCCGAAGTCCGTGACGGTGAAGGTGCGGTCTGGAATCACCGGCAGGGCCGGCCGGAAGTTTTCCGGGAACGAGATATCGCCGGCCGACAGCAGCGGAGAAATCGTGATGGAAGCGGCGAGGCAGGCAGCCGCCAGGGTCAACAGACGGAGCGGGGTAATGTTCATGGAGGTGATTTACCGGGCCCCGAGGACGGTGGGGATGAGGGCCGGCTTTTGACTATGACGGCATGCTCGGCGCGTGGTATCACGTCACAACACTATTTTGAAAATCATGTTCATATATGAACATCGACCAAGATTGCGGCCGCCCCCTCCCGCTCCTTGCGGGCGCGGAAGAAATCAGGAATCCATGCCGGCCGGCGTCTCGCCCGGCGCGGGCGGCGTGCCGGCGGAATCTTCGGCCAACGGCGCGACGGGCTTTTTCGTGCGCACACCGGGTTTGGCCAGGATCTCGACGTAGACCGCGGCCGCACCTTCGGCGCGGGCGAGCGTTTCGATGTGCGGGATGATTTCCTCGCTGTGACAGACCACGCCGGACGCGGTGTCCGGGCCCACCTTGCAGTCAAAGTCCCAGAAATCCACCCCCGCTGGCAGGGCCTTGCGGCGCTCGCGTTTCAGGTATTTGCGGACGTCCTGCTTGATGGCATCAAGGACGCGCTCGGGTGCGTGACCCGCAGTTTGGAACGGAAAGGACTTTTTCATGGCTGCCTTCGTATGCATGACAGGTCCGGGCTAGGGGAGAAAAATCGGCGCCGAAGGCGGGCCGAAAAAGAAGAAGGGCCGCCTTACCCTAAAAGGCGGCCCTTCACCCTAACACCTAATTTAACCGTTGAACTACGCGAAGACAGACGCAGCCGAGGCCGGACCGTTCAACCGTGCCGCGAAATAGTTCCGGTGTTTACATGTCTGTAACAAACAGGTGCGTCCCGGCTGCGCGGATTTTGGCCGGCATCGCGGCCCCCGGCTTTTCGTCACTTGGCCTCGCCCAGGATCACGAGCGGCGCAAGGGTGACCGATTCGGTGCGGCGGGGGCCGGGTTGAATGGTGTGCACGCCATTCGTCTCGCGCCCGAAGTAGTCGGATGCAGCCACGCCCATGATGCCGAGTGCGGTCGGGAAATTGTTGCCGGGCGCGCGAATGTTCACGTAGAGCGACCACACGGCGCGGCGCCGGGTTCCCAGAGCGTTTTTTTCGCGCAGATCGTAGGCTTTCACGATCACGAAATAGCGCTCCTCGCCGAGGTTGGCCTGGAGGGTGTCTTCCTCGGTGGAAGGCACGCTCGTCTGGCTGAACCGGCGGAGATCCTTCGTGTAGCCCAGCAGCTCGGCGTTCGATGCGGCCGCCTGGGCTTTGTCGGCGAAATCCGTCAATTGGACGGATTCGTCGAATCGCGTTTCCCTCACGGGGTCGTTGTCGAAGAGCGTGGAAGACGCTCCCATGATATCAGTCTCGCCCGCCACGATCGACTGGAGAACCGTGAGGGAATCGGCCTTGGGGTCCGGACTGCCGCCGACGGTGGGAAACCCAGTCCGCACGTCGGCGGTGAACCGCGGCTTGGTGGTGCCCCAATGCACGATGAGCAGGAGGTCGGCGGTTTTCAGGTCCTTGGTGGGGAAAAAACCGGAGCGAACCAGCTCGGGGGCGAGATACTCGGCGATCTTCCGGAATTCCATCCGCTCGATGGATCGGTCGCGCGTTACACCTTCGGTATACCGGCCCTGCATGAAGATATAGGACTCAGCCAACGGCTCGGCTGCGCCAAATTTATGCTGCAGATAGGCCGGGCTCGCCGTGGCGTTGACGGTGGCGGGGTGTTCGGCCTCCGCGCGCGGTGCTAGGGCCAAGAGGCAGGCGGCGGAGACAACTGTCCAGCGGCTGGGGCGGCTGCTATTCAAGTGGGGTGCAGCCATTTTCCGCCGCCGCCGCTGGACGTCAAAATCAAAGCCGGCTGACGGTAAGAATGGCCGCGGCGCCGTTCCCGGGCCGCGGCATGGGCGCGTTCAATAGAACACGTTGCGGTCGAGGCTGCGGTATTGGATCGCCTCGAGGAGATGGGGCGAGCCTATGCGCTCTGCCTCCGCGAGGTCCGCGATGGTGCGGGCCACCTTGAGGATGCGGTCGTAGGCCCGGGCCGAGAGGGACAGCTGCTCCATGGCCTGCTGCAGCATGTCGCCCAGCTGCGGGTCGAGGGCGCAGTGTTTTTTCAGCAACGACGCCGGCATGCGCGCGTTGGCGGTGAGGGAACTGCTGCGGAAGCGCTGCAGCTGGATCTGTCGGGCGGTCTCCACGCGGGCGCGTATGGCCGCCGTGGATTCGCCGGCCTGGTCGCTGCGCAGCTCGGCGATCGACAGCGCGGGCGCCTCGATATGCAGGTCGATGCGATCCAGCAGCGGCCCGCTGATCCGCGCCCGGTAGCGCTGGATCTGGGCCGGCGCGCAGCGGCACTCGTGCTTGCTGTCGCCCAGGTAGCCGCAAGGACATTCGTTCGTTGCCAATATGTCATCTGAGGCTCAAGGCTTCAAAGCCAATGAGTTGCGCGTATCCGAAGGTGCTAAAGACTGTGGGGGACAAGATTCGCAAGCGCCGCCTTGATTTGGGGCTTCTTCAGCGGGAGGTGGCCGAAAGGGTGGGGGTGAACGAAACGACGATCCTCAATTGGGAGAAGAATAGGACGCAGCCGGCCTCTAAAAACATGAATGCCGTAAAAGCTTACCTGGAACATGAATCGCGATAAGAATGCCTGCCAATTTGCGTCTTAGCCGCTGCGCACAAGCTTTGGCACCTCGGGGGGCGGTAGAGGTTCGGACCCGAAGCCGGCTTTCCTTTAAGCGCGTCTAGAGCGTTTGCCAGTGCCTTCCCCATATAGGGGTGAGTCTGTTCTTTTTAGGATTCCATAGAACTAAATATCGGGACCGTCCATGCCAGACTCGTGCTTGGTAATTTGCTCGGCCTTAACGCGCTCCCGCTCGTCAAAGAGTTTTTGAGCTTCGGGGTTGTGCGGTGCGTTGGCCATGCTGAGTTCGGCCAAAACTTGCATAAGCTTCACCGTGCCGTCCCGCAAATTAAGCAACTCCTCGTGCTGCTTCGGGTCTCTCCGGTTCAGTCCGGCTTCCATACTCTTTCGTTCGACCACGATGAGGCGCACTTCATCGAGGAAGGCCCAGGCCAGGATGCGGCTCAGTTCGGGGCGGTCATGGATTTCAGTCCAAATCTGCCTATGGTTTTGGGTGATGGTGAAGAGGCTTTGAAGCCGCTTCGCCTTAGCATCGGCGCGCAGTGTGATTCCTGTAAACAGGAGTCCACCCACTATTCCCGTGGATTGGAGAAGATCGAGCCAATGTTCGCTAAGCCAGGGTGCTCGATTTTCAGAAATCCGCCTTTCTCTACAATGGGCATCGGATAAAGGCTCCGTGCGACGATCTAGTCGTCGTCTCAGAGTTTCGTTCGGTATGGTGGCTCTATCAGTGCGGCTATGAGTCAGTGGTGGCGCTCATGGGTTCTCCTTGAACTGCAGGATGCGTTTCTTCGCGTATTCCTCATGGCCTCCGAAGTGGATGGCCGCGGCGTGCGTTATAGTCATGATGCGGCATTCGAAGAGGCCGCGCAGAAAAGCTAGGTCGCGGTCTTTAATCCAACGGCGTTTTGTCTCACTGGTATGCCCTCTACGAGGACGTTCAGTTTTCGGCACAGGATTTCTATAAATCACTCGAAGACGAACTCGCGAAGCGAAAGCTCCCGCGCCTAGAATCGTCTCGTGTCGAGTATCACGAGGGAAGCGTGCTGTCGGGCAAGCGCATATACCTCCGTCTCGCGCGCGAGCGTTTTGCCTTTGATGTCTGTGCTGCCCCGTTTGGCACAGGATATTTTTTCTCACTCCGGCTCGTGGAGAAGCCCCGCAGCTGGTTTCAGTTCTTCGCCATCCTTTTTCTCACAGGTGTTCTCTTTGCCATGTGTCTTAGCGTCGCGAGTAATTTCATATGGGGCCTGATGATTTTTTTCGTTCTATTGTTGAGTTGCGCAGTTTCGGTCAGGGTTATTGCGGAGTCCACTCCCGCACCAGACCCGGCAACCGATCTTTCAGGTTCTGATGAGAAGTATGGTGGGCTCGACGCGTTCACAATCATGCAGAGTGGCGGTTTCGCAGAAGATGCCGGTCAGAGCGCCGAAGGTAGCAAGCCAGCCGAAGCCGAAATAACACGGATCGTTACCAAAGCACCGTCCGTCCAGAAACCTGCGAGTGCCTTGAACACCGGCAGTGGCCCAGATCTCGACTCCATTCTTCTTAACGTGGCTGTGATCGGCGGTCTGTATGAGCGAATCCGTAAGGACACGTATTTCCGATACGACACGCGGCTGCTTTTCCAAACCCTGGTCAGCGACATCGTCAAACGGAAGGTGGACGAAGTGACGGCGGCCAAAGGCGTGAAGCTTCTGCGTGCATACGAATATAGCCCGATCTTGGGCGACTTATACAAGCGGGCGGCGGTCGCGATGCCGGTAAAGGAAATGGAAACCGCTTCCCATGCTGTCGATTGACGAGAGGGCAACGGAGCAATTTATCCGCTGGTCGTTTCGAGGGCAGGGGATGGAGTTGTGGGATACTCCGGTTTCACCGGAACCCGCGTTTGCGCCGTTTCGCAGATACAACTTTACGCCGGAGTCGATTCCTGACGACGGCCGGAGGGAGACCGCAGTTAGCTCGTTCGTCCGGAAGATATTTACTCCCAGCGCTCCGCCTATAGCCTCAGAGTCCGAACCGGAGCCTAGACCGCGGCCCCTTGTCCGCGGCGAACTTGCCGAGATGCAGATATTCTCGGGCAAGGATCAGGGGTTCCGTCGGGATGAATACCTCTATTTGCTTTCGAGCCTCTCTGGATGCCGCGAGCCGCTGTCGTTTGAACTCATTTCAGGCGCCACCGGCATTGCCATCCAGTTGGCGGTTGCACTGTCCGACGTGCCAATCATCCGCGAGCAGCTTGCCGTTTTCTTCCCAGATTGCGTCGTAGCGATGAAGCCGGGCGCTTTGCGGCAGGCCTGGGACGGAGCGGATGGGGAATACTTCGCTGTGGTGGAGTTCGGGCTCGCCGCCGAGTTCATGCGCCCGCTACGTATCGCGAAGCTCGACCCATACCTCGGCCTTGTAGGCGCGCTCGGTGAATTGCGGGAGGGTGAGCTTTCCCTTTTTCAGGTGATCTTTGAGCCCGTGCGGCACGCGTGGGGAGAGCATGCGCTCCGCGCGGTCTCGAATGCGGCAGACAAGCCGTTTTTCGTGAATGCCCCAGAGCTTCATTCGGGGGCGCAGCAAAAGACGGCAACGCCCTTATATGCGGCGGTCCTGCGAATCGTGGTGAGGAGCAGCCTCGCCGGAAGGGTCGAGCAAGTATTGGGAAACGTCGCTGCCTCACTGCGCGTGTTCGATGAGTTGGAAGGCAATGGTCTGATTCCAGTCGAGAACGGCGAATATGGAGTGGAGACGCAACTCGAGGACGCGTTGTCTCGTCAGTCTCGTCGATCTGGGATGATATTGAGCGCAGATGAGCTGATTGGGCTCGTGCATATCCCCTCGACTGATGTCCGCTCTGCGAAGCTCATCCGGCAGGACGTAGCCACCCGAGCTGTCCCGGCCATTGTCTCTGGCATGGGTGGGCTTCTTTTGGGCGAGAATACCCACGCTGGCGTTACAGCTTCGGTCTTACTCAACCCAGAACAGCGGATGCGGCATATGCACGTCGTGGGTGCGTCGGGAACTGGCAAGAGCACGTTCCTCTTCAACCTCGCGCGGCAGGACATCGAAAACGGAGGCGGACTGGCGGTCCTCGATCCGCATGGAGACCTTGTGGATCGGATTCTCGGCGTCATACCGTCTCGCCGGATTAAAGACGTGGTTCTTCTTGATCCCTCAGACACGGAGTTCCCCGTGGGCTTCAATATCCTTCATGCGCACTCGGAACTCGAAAAGACCTTGCTCGCATCGGACTTGGTATCGGTATTCCAGCGATTGAGCACTTCCTGGGGCGATCAGATGGGCTCGGTATTGAGCCATGCCGTCCTCGCATTCCTCGAAAGCGACAAGGGGGGCTCGCTCCTAGACCTTCGCAGATTCCTTCTCGAACCGCCCTTCAGGGCATCATTCCTCGAAACCGTCCGCGATCCCGAGGTCGTCTATTACTGGCAGAAAGGATTCTCACAGCTTAGCGGCGGAAAGTCCATCGGCCCGATCATGACGCGCCTTGAAACTTTCCTCACTCCGAAGTCGATCCGCTACATGGTTGCGCAAAGGGAGAACCGCTTGGATTTCGCGGATATCATGGACACAGGAAAGATATTTCTGGCTAAGCTCTCCCAAGGTGCCATCGGACGGGAGAACTCATACCTCCTCGGGACACTCTTGGTCTCGAAATTTCAACAGCTCGCCATGGCGCGGCAGGGGCAGGCGGAGGGGCGTCGACGGGACTTCCTTCTCTACGTCGACGAGTTCCACAACTTCATTACTCCCTCGATGGCAGAGATACTCTCCGGAGCACGAAAATATCGCCTTGGCTTTGTCCTCGCACACCAGGAGCTCAGGCAATTGGAAAGAGACCGCGAGGTATCGAGTGCCGTAATGTCGAATGCGTATTCCCGAATTTGCTTTAGGGTGGGGGATGCCGATGCGCGGGCGCTGGAGAGCGGATTTACACACTTTGAGGCGAAGGATCTCCAGAACCTCGGAACGGGCGAGGCTATCTGTCGGGTGGAGCGGAGTGATTACGATTTCAATCTCAAGGTCGCGCTTCCGTCCGCGGAGAGTGATACGGAGGCCGCAGAACGTCGCAGGGAAGTCATCAATGCGTCGAGGAGCGCATACGCCCGGCCTCGGCTTGAAGTAGAGGCTGCGCTAGGGATGGCACGCGAAGAACGGGCCGGTTTGCCAATACCGCTGGTAAAATCCATTGCCGTGCCCCCCGAGAAGCCTACGCCGATTATGCAGCCGTTGGCTAAGCCTGAGGCCGCGCCTGCGAGACCGCTCCCGCCGTCTCCGCTCTCAACCCCTGGCCGAGGAGGGAAGGAGCACAAATACCTTCAGACATTCATCAAGCAGTGGGCCGAAGGTATGGGTTGGCGAACGACAATCGAGGCACCTGTGCCCAAGGGAGCGGGGAGCGTCGACGTTCTTCTTTCGAAGGGAGAGGTGACGGTCGCTTGCGAGATTTCGATGACTACCTCTACTGCGCACGAGATTCGTAACCTAGAAAAGTGTGCGCGCGGTGGTTTCACCTATGTCGTCTCGGTATGCACCGACGGAAAACACGCACAAGGAATCGAGACCGAGGCTAAGGGCGTGCTTGATGGAGACCGACTCGCCCGGATGCGCTTTCTCACGCCGCCGCAGCTTTTCTCGTTCGTGGGAGAGATCGACGCCAAGAGTGCAGCCACGGATACGACTGTGAAGGGATATAGAGTGAAGGTTAGCTATCGGCCGGTTGACCAAGCCGAGCGGGCGGAGCGGATGGAGAACGTTGCCGGGGTAATCGCGAAGTCGCTCAAAAGAATTGGGAGCAAAAAGAAACCGTAGCGATCTAGTGTGAGATGGATTACATCACCGAAATTATCCTTACGATCAATCAGGTGCATCAATGTGCGGCCGTGCATAGGGCAACAATGCCTGCAGCAAAGTTTTTCGACGGCTATCCAGTCTGGGATGGCAACGTTGAAGTCTTCGCTTTGGTGAACCATCCCAAAGCCAAAAAAGTATATGCTTGGGGCTCTCCCGTTGAAGAGAGCGACGAGCCACGGGAAATTACGACCCTCGTTGGGATTCCGCCCTCAGCCAAAAAGTCGGCAGGCAGGGACTCAACCTAATGTTGCCGTCCATTGTCTCATGACAGACTCCAAACTTTGCGGCGTGGCCTGCACTTCAAATACACGGTCAAGGGTCTCTGTGACTACGTGTTTTCGCCCGTCGGATGTAGCGACGACCTCCACGGTGCGAAAGGCCACGTCTTGAAGAGGCGTTGTGCCGAGTTGGAGTGAACGCAGCTTACGGTGCAAATTTTCCGCATATGCTGCGTCAACTAGGATATGGGCCCAGCCTTTGTGGGCTGATGCCGAGATTCGAACAAGCGTGCTCATTTACTGATACTTTTCCCCGTCCATGGGAATCGAGGGTTAAGACAACGCGCCTCGCAGGTCCCTAAGGCCCTGCGGGGCGTTGGCCCGCTGTTGCTCGCGGAACGTAGGAGTGAAGGAGCGCTCCGCAACGTTAAAAGCGTAGCTCCTATAGGTCAGAGGTTTTTCTCTAATCCGAAAAGGGTATGCCTTTACGCTTGCTGCGCTAGTGAGCGCATTTAGTCGTTGAACATAGTTATCGCGGGAATGGGCCGCCTGCAGTGACGCAGCATACGCCCATGCAAAAATTACCTGCCCGCCCAAGCTATTCTGGAAGTCTCGTCTGCCTCCAGCCCCTTGTATTCTCCTTAGCCATTCTCGCGTCGGCTTTCTGGAGTCCGGTCGGAGCCCAAACAGCTACACCATCTGCTGCAGCCGCCTATACGGAGATTAGCCGAAAGCAGGTGAACCACGGCGACCACACCGAGACGTATGTCTTGGTAAAGCCGCCTCAGTTAGCGAAGGCGCCTCCGCTTCCGTCACCCGCAGCGTTGACGGCGGATGAACAGGCAGTCGTCGCGCGGCGCGCAAACAAGACCTACGAAAGTCTCACGCTCATAGGCACGGTGTATCTTGGAAACAACACCATTACCGAGCTTACATGGACGACTGATGACGGCAAACAACACCGCGCCTTTTCCAATGTGGATTTCCGAGTGTTTACCCAGATGACGGACATCGAGACCAACACGGCTGTCATTCAGTGGTTCCCGATGATCACGGCGAGCGATGGCGCTCCCGATTCCACGCTTCACGGGGCTGCGCTGAAGCAGCTCAATGGCAAGGGAGTCCAGGCAAATTACATCGTCGAAGGGGAAAGCCTCAGCAGCGCGACGCTCGGGGCGGCATTCGATGCCCTCGATTATCTCCACGCTTACTATCAAGCAAACAGGGCCGCGCTTATTTCGGCCTATCAAAAGCGGATGACAGACGATGCGGCGCGAGAGCTTCAGGCGCAGAATGCGCCGAAACCGAGCCCGACAATCTACTTCTGGCCGATTCAGCCCAAGAAGCCCTGACCGCGCACTCCGATGCATAAGCGCATTTTCCTTGTTCTTCTCCTAGCTTCGGCAGGGCTCTTTGCCCAGACGGCAACCGACCTCAACTACGGACAGCAGCTATCTCACGACAGCTCTACGCAGCCGGGCACTTGGAACTACACGTGGTGGGGCAAGGCCGGCCGGCACTACTTCGTGCAAACAAGCACCGATCTCGTCAACTGGACCACGCTGCAGAATTTCAATCCACGTGGGACTGAAGCGGTGCTGGGGGTGAGTCTCACGGATACCGGTTTGCCCACGATCTTCACGCGATTGGTTGTGTTCGATCCAAGCCAGCAGGCCGACTCGGTCGAAGACACCGATGGCAACGGCCTGCCGGATGTCTGGGAGATGTATTATTTCGGACACATTGGCGTTGATCCCAATGGCGATCCCGATGGCGATGGCCTGACAAATCTCCGGGAATTCCAGCATGGTGGCAATCCGCTGGTGGCCTCGACGGACCAAAGCGGCATGGCCGATGGTTGGGAGGTCCAATACTATGGCCACCTTGGTGTGGACCCGAACGCGAGTCCTACCAATAACGGGATAACCAATCTTCAGGCATTTCAATCTGGAGCAGATCCCTCGGATTTCTATAGCGGCATCGCTCCAGTTTTCAGTTCTCTGACTAACGAAAGCACCGTTTCAGTATGGGTCTCTGGTTACGCGGGCACATCGACAGGGGCGATACCCGTTGTGCCTCCAGCGGGGGGAGCGGGTGGGCTGGTTTCTATTACTCTGACCAAACCCGATGGCACGTCACTCGCAAACGCCCCTGTGGTATTCACCCTTCAAGGTGGTGGAAGTGTTTCCGGGTCCCAAGGAGGCACAGGCTCAACCGTTTTGACGGTGTTAACCGACGGCAGCGGTGTCGCCCAAGTGTTTGTGAGCAATGGAGCGACAGGCACGTTGAGCGTCGCGCCCCAAGGCTCAACTTCAAGCACAGCCGTTGGCCAACCTCAAGGGGTGGTCGACCTCGGCAGTGGACTTGTTCCCGTAGGTGTTGCGACAGACGGAACCATTACCTTGCGCGGCCTGAATTCAGATGGGACGACCAAAATACTACGCTGGCGAAATGGCGTCGCCACTCAACTTGCGGTGCCGAGTTCTATTTATGCGTATACGGATATTCAGACCAATATGCTCAGCTACTTTTATCCAGAACACTACAGTGGTCTTGTTGGCATTACGCCAAGCGGACTGGTGTATTCTGAGGCATCCGATCAAGGCGTTGCGTTGGCTGGCTATGGCGACACTAACCTTGAAATTTTGGTGACCGTCTGGCCAGCCGGTCTGCAAACTCCATTAGCGCTCAAAGGTCCGCTACTTCATGTGCCTTCGTTTGATCCAAACACTGGCTTGCCGTTGTTCACGTCTGAATTCTCAGATGTGGGTATACAAAGGATAACGAACGATGATGAAATTTGGATCGGGAGTCCTCAATATCTGGACCAGAGTAGGAGTAGTTTGGGGCAGTTGGCTATCGCTTACGATTCGTCACTGGCCAGCGCTTTAGGATTGGGGACCCAGGGTCCCAGTGGGATATTGGATGCTAATTCCACACATCAGGCAATCGCCTCTGATGCAACTCCGCAAGCGGTTAACTACTACGTCGGCGCGCCCAAGGCGCTACTACCTTTCGTTCCGATAGCGATTAACGATTCCGGGACGATTTTAGGTGACGACCCACCCGGAGGCGTGGAAACGAATAGTGGTCAACTCCTCAAAAATCTCGATGCCTACTCGGCGAACATCGTCCAACAGGTTGATGGTTGGATTCTGACAAAGCCGTTGATCTATGCTAATGGGCAAAAGACTTACCTGCCGATAGGGAGCAGTAGCAATGTTGTCCGTATTGTGGGCTTGGATTCTGCGGGGAATGTCTACGGCTCATTCAATCCCACTTATATTGATGGGGCGATGGTTTCACCCGGACAAAACGTTATCTGGGCCGCGCACCCGGCACAACTGGGGCTTTCAGCAGCAACACCTGCGTATACCCCAGTTGCGTGGACCCAACCGCTGCTTGGGAGCAATTGGCAGTCGAACAGCATGACGGTAGTTCCGACCGGAATCTCTCCACTGGGCACCGGTATTCAATTGGGTATTGCTACAAAAACTGATGACGCTGCCGGCCATTCAAGTGCCCACGCATTTGCAGAAACACAAACGGTCTTCGCAGTTGATGCCAACCGCGATGGGTCAATCAAGTTGGCGAGTGAAGACAGCTCAGATGCCACGTCGGTTACCAGGCCTTTTCACTTTTGGATCAATGATGATAGTGACTCCGGCGACACGAAAAGCGGTGACACTGATGATTTGCCGTTATCGGTTGGCTCTAGCGGCAGGAATGCTGATGACAATCAAGTGAATGGCGTTCGTGATCTTGTAGATTTCTTCCCTCTATATCTCGATCTGAAGCAGCTTTTCACTCTGCTTCCGCCCGGCACAGATGGGGTGTCCTATTTTCTGAAACAAGAAGACGCGGCACTCGGTGTTGTTTTTACCAGCTATACTCGATCACAAGCATTTGCTTATCTGCGCGGCAATCCGAGTGGATTGGATACGGGATTCGGTCCGGCTTTAACTCAAAAAGCTGGAGAGGCTATAGTAACAAAGATAACTGCCAGTGGGGTGGACTTATTTGGAGCATCCCCAGCGTTTTTGGCGCGTATTCAGAACAACGATGGTGGTGTATTACTGGTAGAGGCGAGCAAGGCTACGAGTAAGCCTCTTGTGTTGGAAGTGCGCAAGGGAACGGACGTCATCGCAACCGTGCAACTCGACATAAAAATCGATCCGGTGGAAACGATGTTTCATTATTTCAATATTCGCTCACAAGCTCACGGCACGACTATAGCGACTAACAACCAAGGCCCAAATTATGGACTTACTACGCCTAGCGATGCGCCTAATGATCCCTTCCAAGAGGCGACCACTAGCCGCAAGAATGTCGTCTTCGTCCATGGATATAACGTGAACAGCCAGGAGGCGCAAGGATCAGCCTCAGAAATGTTCAAGAGACTGTATTGGGGCGGATCGAGAGCGAAATTTTACGCTGTGCTTTGGCGCGGTGACGATGGGCAAGGCGAGGGGCTTGCACCTGTAGGTGCGACACCAGACTATCATCGTAATGTGGGTCACGCGTGGCAACAAGGGCCCTATTTGCGAGACCTCCTATCGAGTCTTACGGGAGACACGGTAGTAATGGCACACAGCTTAGGCAATGTGGTTACGCAAGTAGCGTTGACCTACGAACGTGATCCAGCGAATTCTGCACGTCTGCGACCAGCCGCGCGGCCAGTTAGTGTAAAGAACTACTTCGCGATTGATGCGGCGTTACCGCTTGAGGCGGTGAGTGGCACGGCAGTTAACACGGCAAGTAAGGCGCTCATGCGGCATCCAGACTGGAGTGATTTTGACGAGCGTCTATGGCCCGCGAATTGGTATGCGCTATTTCCAGCGACTGATGCGAGGAGCTCGCTTACTTGGTCCAATGTATTCAGCACCCTCGACGTTGGCACAAATTTCTATTCTTCGGGGGAAGAGGTGCTCGCCAACCCTGATGACGGAGAGATTCCAGTATTGGATGCTTTGATCTATAGTGGACTCCATGCTTGGGTCACCCAAGAAAAGCTGAAGGGTGGAGCAGCGCGTGCTACCCATCCGGCGGAAGCACTGGCTATTCAGTTTATACGTTCATGGAATGCAGGTTGGGTTACCAACACGGCGTGGTATGTTCCTATCGTTCCGACGCCATCGAGCGGACCAACCACACGCCAGCGATTCCCGAGTGAAGCGCTAGAAACTAGTGTGCCAAGCGCGTCACTTCCTGCTGCACCATTCTTCAAGCCTTTCCAAGCAAGCGAAACAGGCGGATTTTATCCTGGCTACCAAGGCTCTCGACTAGTGGCCGCTGTTAGCGATACCAACGCTGATGACGAAGCGCGAAAGCTAGTAACGGTCGCTAAATCTCTTGGAGAGGCAATCCCAGCACTGTCATTTCCGTTAGGAAGCAATAGCTCTTCAAAATTTAATGACTTGGGCGGTAATTTTGATCTAAACGGGTCTTCATTTAAGAACGGCTGGCCAACTTCTCGTGGGACTACTCCCGAAACCCAGAATTGGCGCCATAGTGACTGCATCAATGTGGCTTACACATACATTTATCCTCTTTACGAAAAAATATCCAACGATGGAGGTCTAAAATGAATAAGATAATGACAATGGCGGGGTCTGTATTTTTGGCTTTTGCCGCGACTGGATGCGTCTCTGCGGAACAGCTGCCTATGCGAGCGATTCCGATCACAGTTCATGTCTACGTCCACGATTCAGATGGCAAACCAGTCGAAGGGGCGCAAGTTCACCTATTCCTGCCGCGCTATAGATTAGGGGATCAGAATCAGGTCGCTGACGCGTTTACCAATGCAGACGGTGTGGCGGTTGCCACGGGAACTGCTCAGCAAGATTATCAGGTTGGGGCCGATAAGCCTGGATATTACCACACAGCAGGACCGCATCGATCGATTGATACTGATACCAGCTTTAAGCAATTCGCTGCGGGTGATCAGCAAGTAGAGCTAGAGCTTCGGCAAATTAGAAACCCTATAGTGGGCATTACTAAGGAGGTTCGCGCGAAGCTGCCAACATTAGACAAGCCTGTTGGATTTGACCTGGAAGTTGGTGATTGGGTCACTCCCTATGGAACTGGCAGCACCGCAGATTTGGTCTTCAAGGTTGGTGGCTATTTCAAAAACTTACACGATTATGATCAGTCCCTAGTCCTCACTTTCAGCAATTCTGGCGACGGTATTATTTTACTTAAGCTCCCTGCTCGGGGAGGGCCGGTTTTCAAGTTTCCATACGAAGCCCCTTCGGAGGGTTACGAGTCGCAACGTATCTGGACGAAGACCTTCAATGGGAAGACTGAATCGACGACGATAGACGGTAGCGGGGAAACCAACTACATTTTGCGTATTCGAAGCACATTCGACGAGAAAGGTAACGTTAGCCGTGCGATGTATGCCGTTATCGATGGCGAAGTGGTTCTTGGCGGGAACAACGAGATCGGGAGAAACGTGAGTTTCACTTATAGGTTAAACCCAGACTGGGCCCGGAACATCGAGTTTTCACCTGAGAAAAGGCAAAAGACTACAAAGTAATAGGTGCGCTAGCACACCTACCTCTTTCTAGACTGTGAGACGCAACGCGAATTCCGTAAAGGCACTCTCCTGGGGCATGGTATTTTTCATGGTGCCGCGGCTATTTGCTACGCAGACAGCTTATGCAACGCCGCTAGGTAGCATGTCGATTTCCGCAGCCGCTAACAGCGACCGGCTCATGTCCGTTCCGTTCGCACGAAATGCGGTGTGGAGTGGATCGGTTAGCAGCCTCTCAGGAAATAATATTACCATTTCGGGAACACCAAATTGGACGAGCAACGCATTTGCCTCTTCTGCTTACCACTATGTGCGGATGCTGAGTGGCGCTCAAAAGGGACAATATTTCAGCATTCTGAGCAACTCGGCCGATACACTCTCTGTCGACCCAGCGGGCCTGAACCTTGGGTCGATCAGTCCTGGAGATACTGCAGAGGTTGCGCCTTACTGGACTTTAGGGACTCTTTTCCCAGGAACAGATGCCGGGATTTCGTTTGTATCGTCGACCTCTGCAATGGCCAGACAGACAGAGATTTTGTTATTTGACCCGAATTATGTTGGGATCAATCCGTCTGCGTCGTCTGTCTACTACCATTTCAACGGAGCGTGGCGCAGGGTCGGCACGAATCTCGCAATATCTTTCGATAACACGATTCTCTACCCGGACATTTATTTCATTCAACGGAATAAGGCTACAGCAACCAATCTGCGAACCATTGGCCGCGTGCAGCCTGCTGCTCTTGGCACCATCTTAGTGGCAAACTCTGCCCAGAACGATAACTCCACCGCTCTGGCTTACCCACGTGATGTTACGTTGAATGGTAGTGGGTTGATCAATTCCGGCTTCTCGGCGACGGTATCGCCACTCAACAGACAAGACCAATTGCTCTGGTATGATCCTACTCTTACCGGAATCAACAATTCAGCCAGTGCGATCTACATTTTCTACAACGGAGCATGGAGGAAAATAGGTGCGAATTTAACCTTAGATTTCGGTAATAGTGTAACGCTGAAGGCGGGATACGGCTACATCATCCGAAAGGCAGCGAATGGAACGACTGCCCCTTGGGTCTTTCAGACGGGATTCTGATGGGTTAATAAAAGGCAACGAACCTATTTAAAAGATCCGTTGACTATGGGGCAAAAGCGGGGATTTTCCGCATCAAAGATGATGAGCCGCCCTATGAAAACGAAAACCCACCTAGACAAAGAGAAGGCAAAATCAGTCGGCATCTGGCTTCGCGTTTCAACTGAAGATCAGGCGAAGGGAGAGAGCCCCGAGCACCACGAGCGCCGCGCTCGATACTACGCGGAATCAAAGGGCTGGGAGGTCAAAGAGGTATATCACCTCGAAGGTGTTTCCGGCAAGACGGTGGCGGAACATGCCGAGGCAAAGAGGATGATGGCTGACATAAAGCGTGGACACATAACCGGACTCATCTTCTCCAAACTCGCCCGCCTTGCGCGAAATACCCGCGAGCTTCTCGACTTCGCTGACTACTTCCGCGACGCCGAGGCCGACCTAGTATCGCTTCAAGAATCTATCGACACCTCAACCCCTGCCGGCCGCCTCTTCTACACCATGATCGCCGCCATGGCGCAGTGGGAGAGGGAAGAGATAGCATCCCGGGTCTCGGCGTCAGTCGTGGTTCGGGCGAAAATGGGCAAATCGCTCGGCGGTCAGGCTCCTTTCGGATACCAGTGGAAAGACAAGCGGCTCGTCCCTGATCCGGATGAAGCACCGATTCGAAAACTCATGTATGAACTGTTCTCGGAGCACAAACGGAAGAAGACAGTTGCGCGACTCCTCACAGAGAAGGGATACCGCACGAGAAACGGGTCGGCGTTCACCGATACGACCGTTTTCCGCCTCATCCAAGACCCCATCGCAAAGGGCAAGCATCGCCTAAACTATACTCAGACCATGGGTGACGGAAAGAGTTGGAAGATGAAGCCGGAAAAGGAATGGGAGTATGTGGACGTGGAACCCATCGTCCCGGTTGAGCTATGGGAGCGTTGCAATGCCATCCTTGAAGACCGGCGCGAGAATTCGAAGCGTCCAGCTAAGCGTTCTGCCTCACTCTTTACGGGCCTCGTCCTCTGCGAATGCGGCAACAAAATGTATGTGCCGTCGAACACCCCGAAATACGTCTGCTATGGGTGTAGGAACAAGATACCGGTGGAAGACCTAGAAGTCGTGTTCCTGGAACAGCTCAAGGGCTTCTTCCTTTCGTCCAAGGATGTCTCTGAACAACTCGATAAGGCCAATGCCTCATTGGTCGAGAAAGAAGAGCTTCTTGGCGTAAAGCGACGGGAGCTTGAAAAGGGGCAAAAGGAGATCGACCGGGTGTATCGCCTCTACATCGAAGAGAAACTCACGCCTGACGGCTTCGCGGGCCTCTTCAACCCCCTCCAAGCGCGCAAGAAGACCCTAGAGGATGAACTGGCCAAGGCTGAGGCCGAGTTGGACTACCAAAAGATCAACCGGCTTTCGACGGACGAGATTCTTTCCGAGGCGAGCACCCTCTACGGCCGTTGGCCTACTCTTAGCCCCGAAGAGCGCAGAAGTGTTGTAGAAAGTATTACGGAGAAGATCGTTATCGAGAAGGGTCCAAACGGAGCTATCTCAATCGAACTCGCTCATATTCAATCTTCTGAGAAACTGACAGAAAGGCAACGCGACTTCAGGGATTCATGGCCGCGACGAGCATGAAGTGGCAGGGCAGGGTGATCTTGCCCGCACTGCGGGAGATCGTGACATGGCCGTCCTCCAGCGGCTGGCGCAGCACCTCGAGGGCGGAGCGCTTGAATTCGGGCAGTTCGTCGAGGAAGAGCACGCCGTGGTGGGCGAGGGAGATTTCGCCGGGCCCCGGAATCGCACCGCCGCCGAGGAGGCCGACGTCGGAGATCGTGTGGTGCGGGGCGCGGGCCGGCCGCTGCAGGAAGGGCACGCCGCCCTGGATGGTCTGGCCGGCGGCGGAGTGGATGCGGAGGATGTCGAGGTATTCGTCGAGAGTCGGCGCCGGCATGATGCCCGGGATGCGTTTGGCGATCATGGATTTTCCTGAGCCGGGAGGTCCGATCATGATGAGGTTGTGGCCGCCGGCGACGGCGACCTCGACGGCCCGGCGCACGGCGTGCTGGCCCTTGATATCGTCGAAGTCCGGCTCGTGCTCTGCTGTGCGGGCGGCGCGGCCGGGGGCAACCGGCGCCGTGAGCGGCGCGAGTTCGATCTGTCCGCTGAGGAAACGGTTGGCTTGGTCGAGCGAGGTGATCTCGTAGACGGCGAGGCCCTTGACGAGCACGGCTTCCTGCGCGGCGACCGGCGGGAGGAGGATCGCCTTTTTGCCGGAGTGGCGGGCCAGCACGGCCATGGCGAGGCCGCCCTTGATCGGCCGCGTCGCGCCGGAAAGGCTGAGTTCGCCGGCGATCACGTAGCGGGCGAGGTTCTCACAGGCGAGCTGGCCGGTGGCGACGAGGATACCGAGGGCGATGGGCAGGTCGTAGATGGCACCCTCCTTGCGCAGGTCCCCGGGGGCGAGGTTGATCGTCGTGCGGGTCCGCGGCATCTTGAGCCCGGAATTGCTGAGCGCGGAAAAGACGCGATCCTCGGACTCCTTGACGGCCGCGTCGGGCAGGCCGACGAGGATAAGATTGGGTATGCCGCTTTCGCCCGTGTTGACTTCAACCTGGACGGGAACGGCGTCAATGCCCAGCAGAGCTGCCGAGCAGATGGTCGCTAACATTGAACAGTGGGACTGGAAGGATTACTTGCGCCCCGCACCGGCCTGCAGGCGCCGTCGCACTTCAACCAGGTTGGCTTCGACCGCTAGCAGATAAGGATTGGGTTGGCCCGCTGTAGAAAGATAGCGATGCACCCCGCCGGCCTCGAAGTCCAGCAAAGGTCTTACGTAATTTTCCCAGAACGCCGGGGTCTTCTGCAGCATCTCCTCGAACTGACGGTAGGCGCGCTTCTCGGGGGGAATGCCCTCGAAGTCGTAGGCTTCCTGGAACTCCCGGAACAGGATCGGCAGCTCGTCGACGTAGTCGGCGGCGCTCATCTGGGCGAGGTAGTCGGCGGTGACCAGCAGGAAGGCGAAGAGCCGGGCTTCCTCCCGGTGAAAGGTGATCTGGCTCAACTTGCTCTGGGGGCCGGTGCAGATGATGGCGGCGCAGATGTCCTCGATCTCCTCGGCGGTCACCCCCATGCGGGGCAGATACTGGCGGGCGAACTCGCAGCTCCGCCGCTCGTGCACGATCGTGTATTTGGCCCCGGTCCCCTGCCGGTCGTCGGAAGTCTTGAGGTAACCGCAGTCGTGCAGCAGCACCGACATGAGGGCCAGTTCCCAGTCGCGGGCGGCCAGGACGGGTTTGTCCATCGAGTTGTTCCGGCCCAGCAGCAGGTGCATGAGGCACACGGTTGCCTGGAGCGTGTGCTCGTAGTCGTGATAGAACATGTCGATCGCCTGGTAGCCCGGGTAGCGACCCTCGAACATGTCCGTCACATCGGTCATCAGCCGGTCGATCAACGGTGCGCTCGCCTGGGCGCCAATGTCGGCAAAGGCCTCCTTCACCATTTTGGCGACAACGGCGGGGTTTTTCGTGTCAATGGCGTGCGGAGGGACCATTCTTCCCGTAGCAGATAGGGGTTGCTCCCTATCCCGCAAGCCCATTGTCTGATCCAGATACGAATGGGAAGCACCACCAACTTGATCGTCGGCCTGACAGGCGGCATGGGGTGCGGCAAATCGACGGTGGCGGCCTATTTTGCCGACCGCGGATACCGCCGGCTCGACGCTGACCAAGTGGTGAGGGACGATTTGCTGCCCGATCCCGCGGTTCGCGAGGCCATCCGGGACCGATTGGGTGCCGCCATGCTGGCCGCAGACGGTTCGGTGCGACGCGACAAGGTCGCCGAGGTGGTCTTTCGGGACCCGGTGGCGCTGGCCTGGCTGGAGGAGATGCTCCATCCGCGGCTGCTCGCCCGCTGGCGGGAGGTATTCCTGTGCAGCCGGGAGACGGCCTTCATCGTGGAGGTCCCGTTGCTCTTTGAGAAGGGTTTGGAGAATTGGTTTGATTTCACGATCTGCGTGACCACAGACTCTGTCTCGCAATTGAGGCGGCTGGAGCAGAGGGGCATACCCCCGGAACTCGCCCGCCAGCGCATCGCCCAACAACTGCCACTGGCCCGAAAATGCGAGTTGGCTGATTTTGTTCTCCTGAACGACGGCACCCCCGGCTTTCTCCGTGAACAGGCCGATGCACTGGCTGATCGCCTCTTGAAATCCAAACCCGACCGGCCTGCCGGCCCCATTCATGTCAGTCCCCCCTAAATCCGACGAGGAATCCTCCGCCAAATCCGACGCTGCCAGCAGCGAGTCGGCCAAAACCAAGCGCCCCGCCCGTTCCCGGCTCTTCCGGGCGACGAAGAAGGTGGTCAAGCTGGACCCCGGCGAGACCCCGGTCCGCGCCTCCAAGTCGTCCGCAGCCGCCAAGGCCGCCGCGGCATCCGAGCCCAAGGCGGCTCCCGCTCCGGCCCCCGAGCCCGTGCGCCAGGTTGCGCCGGAACCGAAGCCTGAGCCTTCTCCCGCTCCCACGGCGGCGCCGGCGCCGCCGCAGGCGGAATTTTCGACGCATTCCGCCGAGCAAAGCGGCGGCAGCGGTGGAGGCCCCGACCTTCCTCAGCAAGGTGCTGGCCAGGACAACTATGACGACGCCGGCCAGGGTGGTGGCAATGGCGGAGGCCAGGGCGGTGGCGGCCAAGGCGGCGGTCACTTTCAACCTCATGGCGGCGGCAAGTTTGGCCGTCGCGGCCGGGGCGGGAAACATTTCCGCGGTAGTGGCGGAGGCCAGGGCGGTGGCGGTCAGGGCGGCGGAAAGTGGGGGAACCAGAATTTTCAGCCCAAGCATCCGCCGCAGCCGGCGCCGCCTAAGGAAGTCGTGCACTACGGGGACCTGCCGGACCCGGCGCGCTTCCAGAATCTGGAAACCGTCGAGAAACTGGCCGCGGAGATTGCCAGTGGCGGTGGCGAGCCGATCTGGTTGAACGAACTCTACGCGCTCAACCTCGCCGAGCTCACGGCCTTCTCGAGGAAGATGGAGGTGAAGTTCGAGGGCGCCCCCAACCGGCGCCAGCTCATCACCCAGGTGTTCGCCGCCACCACCGAGCAGAAGCGGCCGCTCTACGACCGCGGCTACATCGACATGAACGACCGCGGCTGCTTCGTCGTCCATGAGGACGTCAACTACCGCCTTTATCCCGAGGATGCCTACCTGCCCGAGATCTTCGTGCGCCAGCTCGGCCTCAAGCGCGGCCATGCCGTCGAGGTGCAGCTGCAGGCCCCGCAGGGCAACGACCGGTGCCCGGCCGTCGTCGCCATCCGCTCCGTCATGGGCGGGGTGCCGTCCGAGGTTTCCAAGGTGCAGCCCTTCGAGGAACTGACGCCGTATTATCCCCTCAAGCGCATCATGCTCGAGCAGGAGGGCGCGAAGGACGTCTCCATGCGCATGGTCGACATCGTCACGCCCGTCGGTTTCGGCCAGCGCGGCCTGATCGTCGCCCCGCCGCGCACCGGCAAGACCGTGCTCATGCAGAACATGGCGAACTCCATCGTCGCCAACTCGCCCGAGGCCAAGCTCATCATCCTGCTCGTCGACGAGCGCCCCGAGGAGGTCACCGACTTCAAGCGCCACTGCAAGGGCGAGGTCGTCAGCTCGACCTTCGACGAGACGCCCGAGAGCCACGTGCATTGCGCCGAGATGGTGATCGAGAAGGCCCGCCGCATGGTGGAGCAGGGCCAGCACGTCGTCATCCTGCTGGACTCGATCACCCGCCTGGCCCGCGCCTACAACGCGCTGGCCGGCAACAGCGGCAAGATCATGTCGGGCGGCCTCGAGGCCAACGCCCTGCAGAAGCCCAAGCGCTTCTTCGGTTCCGCGCGCAACATCGAGGGCGCGGGCAGCCTCACCATCCTCGGCACCGCGCTCGTCGACACCGGCAGCCGCATGGACGAGATCATCTTCGAGGAGTTCAAGGGCACCGGCAACATGGAGCTCCACCTCGACCGGGACCTGGTCAACAAGCGCATTTTCCCCGCGATCAACATCGACAAGAGCGGCACGCGCAAGGAGGAGCTCATCTACCACCCGGACGAGCTGCTCCGCGTCTACGCGCTGCGCCGCGCCATGCAGGGCGTGCCCGCCGCCGATTCGCTCGACATGCTCATCCAGCGCCTGAAGAAGACGAAGACGAACGCCGAGTTCCTCATGAGCCTCAACCGCTGAGCCCGTCCGGGACCGGCCGCCATCCTTGACCACCGCCGACGACTACGTGATCCAGATCGCCCTCGAACGGGGGCTGTTGCAGCCGGATCGTCTCGAGGCGGCGAAAGCAAAGGCGGCCGGGCATACCGATCTCACGACCGCGGCGCCGAGCCTGATGGAAATCCTCACCGCGGACGGCGCACTGGACCAGGAGGCCCTGGCCCGTGCGGTCGCGCAGGAGTTCGGCATGCCCTATGTCGTGCTGGCTGCCCTGCAGATCGACGGCGAAGTCCTCGCCATGCTGCCGCGTTCGTTCGTGCAGGAGCACAGCGTAGTCCCGTTTGCCCGGGAGAATGGCGTGCTGCGGGTGGCGGTGGCCGACCCCATCGCGGTCGATGTCATCGACAGCCTCGGCCTCGTCGCGGGCACCGTCATCCAGCCCGAACTGGCCTCGGCCGAGGACATCCGCCGGACCATCACGCGCTACTACGGGCGCGACCTGGATGACATGGACGACCTGATCGGCAGGGAGCCATCGGCCGAGCGGCTGAAGGTGGACAAGCCTGCCGCGCGGATGGCGGGCGAGCAGGAAGGGCAGGAGAGCGACAACGATGCCCCCATCATCCGGATGGTGCAGTCCATCATCGCCGAGGCGATCCGCCGGCGGGCTTCCGACATCCACCTTGAACCGCTGGAGCGCCGTTTCCGCGTGCGCTACCGGATCGACGGCGTGCTGCTCGAGGTCGACGCCCCGCCGAAGCGCCTGCAGCTGGCCGTCATTTCCCGCCTGAAGATCATGGCGAACATCAGCATCGCCGAGAAGCGGGTGCCGCAGGACGGTCGCATCCAGATCGAGACCGCCGGCCGCACGCTCGACCTGCGCGTGTCGTCGCTGCCCACCGCCCACGGGGAGAGCATCGTGATGCGCATCCTCGACAAGGAGGGCCTCAAGCTCGGCATGCCGGAACTTGGTTTCCTGCCGGACGACCAGAAGGAGTTCGAGCGGCTCATCGCGTCGCCGGACGGCATCTTCCTTGTCACCGGCCCGACTGGCTCGGGCAAGACGACCACGCTCTACGCCTCGCTGCACTTCCTGAACCAGCCCGACCGCAAGATCATCACGGTCGAGGAGCCGGTGGAATACCAGATGTCCGGCATCAACCAGGTGCCCGTCAACGCGAGCATTGGCATGACCTTCGCCGCCGCGCTCCGGGCGATGCTGCGGCAGGCGCCGAACATCGTCATGGTCGGTGAAATCCGCGACATGGAGACGGCGGAGATTGCCATCAACGCCTCTCTGACCGGCCACATGGTCTTCAGCACGCTGCACACGAACGACGCCCCGTCCGCCGTCACGCGCCTGATCGACATCGGCGCCAAGCCCTTCCTCGTCGCCGCCTCGCTGCGCGCCGCCATGGCGCAGCGGCTCGTGCGGCGCAACTGCCCCGCATGCAAGAAGGCCTACACGCCCTCGGTGCGCGAGATCCATGCGCTCGGGCTCAAGCCCGGCCAGATCGAGGGGGCGAGCTTCGCCCACGGCGCCGGCTGCGCCGCCTGCAACGGCACCGGCTACACGGGCCGCATGGGCATCTTCGAGATGTTCCTCGTCGAGGATGAGATCCGCTCCATGATTTACGACAATGTTACCTCCGCCCGCTTGCGCCATCACGCGCGCGCGCATGGCATGCGCACGATGCGCGAGGACGGCATCCGCAAAGTGCTCGCCGGCATGACTACAATCGAGGAAGTTGTGTCCGTGACCGTCGGCGACGAACTTTGAGGCACTCCTTTAACCCACCCATCGCATGAGCTACGAAATGAACGATCTCCTCGACCTGGTCGTGGACCAGAAGAGCTCCGATCTCCACCTGCAGGTCGGCGTGCCGCCCTGCCTGCGCCTGCGGGGCAGCATGACGCCCATCGACGGCCCCGAACTGCGCCCCGAGGACACCGAGAAGCTGATGATGTCCATTACGCCGGACAACCACATCCAGAACGTGAAGCTCAACGGCGGCACCGACTTCGGCTTCGCCTTCGGCGAGAAGGCCCGCTTCCGCGTCAGCGTGCTCAAGGCCAAGGGCAACTACGGCCTCGTCCTCCGCCAGATCCCCAACCAGCTCTTCGACCTCCGCACCATCGGCATGCCCGACAAGATCAAGGAGCTCCTCTACCGCCCGCGCGGGCTCTTCCTCGTCACCGGGCCGACCGGTTCCGGCAAGTCCACGACGCTCGCCTCGATGATCAATTACATCAACGAGAACCGCGACGGCCACATCATCACGATCGAGGACCCGATCGAGTATTACCACGCCCACAAGAAGTGCGTCGTCACCCAGCGCGAGGTCGGCGCCGACGTGCCGAGCTTCGCCGAGGCGATCAAGCGCGCGCTGCGCCAGGACCCGGACGTCATCCTCGTCGGCGAGTTGCGCGACCTCGAGACCATCGAGGCCGCGATCAGCGCTGCCGAGACGGGCCACCTGGTCTTCGGCACGCTCCACACGAACAGCGCTGCCAAGACCGTCGACCGCATCGTGGACGCCTTCCCGGCCAGCATGAAGGAGATGATCCGCATGCAGCTCTCCACCTCCATCATCTGCGTGATCTCCCAGTCGCTCTGCAAGAAGAAGACGGGCGGGCGCATCGCCGCCTACGAGATCATGGTCAACACCTCGTCCATCGCTTCGCTCATCCGCGACAACAAGACCTTCCGCATCCCGTCCGACATCCAGACGGGCGCGGCGCTCGGCATGATCACGCTCGACACCCACCTCATGAGCCTCGTCAACCGCGAGCTCATCGAGCCCGACGAGGCGCTCGAGAAATCCCAGGAACCGGTCGCCATGCGCGAGAAGCTCACGAGCATGGGCTTCAAGCTGCGCGATATCTGACCCGTTCGGTTTCCACGCATGTTCGAAGGCCACGATCAGACCGTCTTTGACCTCGTGGCCGAGCGTCGGCTGGTGGAGACCGTCTCCCTACAGGGGGCGTTCGAGGAGCACACCAGCTCGGGCAAACCTTTTGCCAAGGTGCTGGTTGACCTCGGCCTGCTCGACAAGGCCGCGCTGCTTCGCGCCGTGGCCGACCACCTCGGCTGCGACTACGCCGGCGAACTCCCCGCCACGCTTCCGGGCGACGCGATCGCGGTGGTCGAGGGTGGCATGGCGCGCACTTACGGCGTCGCCCCCCTGGCGGCCGACGGATTCTCGGTCTCGGTGCTGGCCGTCGATCCCTTCAACCCCAGCCTGGTCAACGACCTGACCTTCGCCCTCGAGCGCGACGTGCGCGTGTCGGTGGCGGACCCGGAGAAGGTCCAGCTCCTGATCAGCCAGCATTACGGCGAGGAGGATATTTCGCTCGACGACGCGCTCGATGAGCTGCAATCGACCGTCGGCGACGCGAACGAGGCCGCGCTCAGCGAGCAGGACATCGAGCAGATGGCCGGGCAGACGCCCATCATCCGTTTCGTCAACCTCGTGCTCGCGCAGGCCATCCGCGACAAGGCCTCCGACATCCACTTCGAGCCCTTCGAGCTGGAGTTCAAGATCCGCTACCGCATCGACGGCGCGCTCTATGAGATGTCCCCGCCGCCCAAGAACCTCGCGCTGCCCATCATCTCGCGCCTGAAGGTCCTCGCCAACCTGAACATCGCCGAGCGCCGCCTGCCGCAGGACGGGCGCATCAAGCTCACCCTCGGCGGCCGCGCGGTCGACCTCCGCGTCTCCACGCTGCCGACCCAGTTCGGGGAAAGCGTCGTGCTCCGCGTGCTCGACCAGTCCTCCGTGCAGCTGGAACTCACCCAGATCGGGTTGCCCGAGAAGATCCAGGCGGGGGTGGAGGACATCATCAAGCGGCCCAACGGCATCTTCATTGTCACCGGCCCGACCGGTTCCGGCAAGACCACGACGCTCTACAGCTGCCTGAAGACGCTCAATACGATCGACTCGAAGCTGCTCACGGTCGAGGACCCGGTCGAATACGAGATCGACGGGGTGATGCAGGTGCCGGTCAACATGACGGCCGGGCTCACCTTCGCCCGGGCATTGCGCACCTTTCTCCGCCAGGACCCCGACATCGTCATGGTCGGCGAGATCCGCGACCTGGAGACGGCCCAGATCGCCATCCAGGCCTCGCTGACCGGCCACCTCGTGCTGAGCACGCTCCACACCAACGACGCCCCGGGCGCGGTCACCCGCCTCGTCGACATGGGGATCGAGCCGTTCCTGCTGGCCTCGACCCTCGAAGCGGTGCTCGCGCAGCGACTGGTGCGCCACATCTGTCCCTCCTGCCGGACGCCTTATGAGCCGAGCGAGGCGCTGTTGCGCCAGCTCAACCTCGACCCCGCGGCCATGAAGGGCCGGCCGTTCTATTCCGGCGCCGGCTGCCCGACCTGCCACAACACCGGCTACAAGGGCCGGCTCGGCATCTTCGAGTTCCTGCGCATGAGCGACGCGCTGCGCGAGCTGGTCGTGCAGGGCGCCTCGCTGGTCCAGCTCCGGCAAAAGGGCATCAGCGAGGGCATGACCGGGCTGCGCGACGCCGGCCTGCAGGCGATCTTCGCCGGCCAGACCACCGTCGAGGAAGTCATCAAATACACCTGACATGCCGCGTTTCAACTACACCGCCATCGACGCGCGCGGCGCGGAAAAAACCGGGTTGCTCGACGCTCCGGACGCCAAACAGGCGGTGAGCGTGCTGCGCGGGCAGGGGCTGTTCCCGACCGAGGTCGCCCAGGCGGCTGCGGCCGGGGCCAAGCCGGGCAAGGCGGCCGCGAAGCCGGTCGTGAAGCCCGCGCCGAAACCCGCCTCGCCCGAGGCCGCCGTCGCGGCGAAGCCGGCAGGCAAGCGCGGCCTGGCGCTGCGCCTGCCCTTTGGCCGCATTGTCAAGGCCAAGGAACTCGCCATGTTCACGCGTCAGTTGTCCACGCTGCTCCGCGCGGGCATGCCGCTGCTGCGCGGCCTGCATGTGCTGGCCAGGCAGGAGCGCAACCAGGCGTTCCAGCGCGTCCTCGAGGCGCTGGCCGAGGCGATCAAGTCCGGCGGCACGCTCTCCGAGGCGATGGCGCAGCACCCCAGGGTTTTCGACCGGCTCTACATCAACATGATCAAGGCGGGCGAGGCGGGTGGCGTGCTCGACGTCGTGCTCGACCGGCTCGCGCAATTCCAGGAGAAGAGCCTCAAGCTCAAGGGCAAGATCACCTCCGCGATGATGTATCCCGTGATCGTGATGGCCGTCGCGATCCTGATCCTCATCGGCCTGCTCGTCTTCGTCGTGCCGAAGTTCAAGCAGATCTTCGCCGACCTGCTGAAGGGCGCGCCGCTGCCGACCCTCACGCAGACGGTCCTCACGGTCAGCGACGCGGTGAAGAACCACTTCCTGGTCACCCTCGGCATCGCCGCCGTGCTGTGGTTCGCCTTCGGGGCCTTCCGCCGCACCGCGGCGGGGACCAAGCTGGTCGACACCTGGCTCGTCAAGGTCCCGCTTTTCGGCGAGCTCTTCCTCAAGGGCATCATCGCCCGCTTCGGCCGCACGCTCGGCACCTTGCTCTCGAGCGGCGTGCCCATCCTGCCGGCCCTGCTCATCACGCGGGACACCTGTGGCAACGCCCGGGTCGGCGCGGCCATCACCGAGGTGCACGACCGGGTGAAGGAAGGCGCCACCATCGCCATGCCGCTGGAGGCCACCGCGGTCTTCCCGCCCATGGTCACGAGCATGATCGATGTCGGCGAGCACACCGGGCAGCTGCCCGAGATGCTCGGCAAGGTCGCCGACATCTACGAGGACGAGGTGGACAACGCCGTGGCGGGCCTCAGCTCCCTGATCGAGCCCATCCTGATTCTTTTCCTCGCTCTGGTGGTCGGCACGATCGTCATCGCGCTCTTCCTGCCGATTGTGCGGATTGTGCAGCTGCTCACGTAATCGCGGGCGACAGTCAGGTGCCGTGCCGGTCACGCACGGCGTTCCGCCCGCCGTAGCCTTGGCGCAAGGAGGGCCGGTCGTCCGGAGCGACCAATTGCTGACCTGGGGCCGGGCCGTTGCGCGCCGGGCGAAAAAAACCGGCGCGGTGACTCCGCGCCGGCCAATCACAACCGAACGAAGGGGTTATTCGCCGTCGGCGCCGATGGAGCCCGTCGCGCAGGAGTTCACAGCTTCCTCCACGGAGGCGATTTCCTCGGCGGTGGCCGGCTGCTTGACGAGGAAGGACATGCCGTCCTCGGTGCGGCCGAAGAGCTCGGGCGCGATGGCGCGGCACTGGTCGCAGTCGATGCAGGTGGTATCGACGTAGTATTTGCCGGCGACGTTTTGGGGAACACGATCCAATAGGGTAGCCATAAGAATGTGGGTTGGTGCCCATACTCTAGTGCAAATGCTGCGTGCTGGCTCGCCGCTTTTTGCAGACCACGGCGCATATCTTGGCCCGGCCGGCGCGAACGGGCCGCCGCCGCTTACTTTTGCGGCTTCGTCAGGAGCAGCTGGGAGTTCAGCCCCATGTGCTTGTCGGAAAACTCGTCATTGTCCCCGGCCTGGCGGAGCAGGCGCTGGACCATGCCCATCTTCGCGTCGAGGTCGTCGATCTTGGCGACGAAGACGGCCTCGGGCGTCGCGGCGATCACCGCCGCGCCCCACTCGAGCTCGCCCTGGTGGCTGAGCACGATGTGCTCGAGGCGCTCGAGCAGGTCGGGGTTGAGCTTGGCCTTTAGGCCGGCCTTGCGGACCAGCTGGTAGCCGAGGACCACGTGGCCCTGGAGGATGCCCTTGCGGCTGCGCGAGGTGGCCAGCGTGCCCTGATATTCGATGACCTTGCCGGTGTCGTGCACGAGCACCCCGGCCATCGCGAGGTCGGCGTCGATCTCGGGATAGAGCGGGGCCAGCGCCTTGCAGGCGCGGGCCATGTGGCAGGTGTGCTCCAGCAGGCCGTGGCGGTAGGCATGGTGCATGGCGAGGGCCGCCGGGGCGTGGCGGAAGGTCTCGCCGATCTCGTCGAACACGGCCTGCACCGTGGCTCGCAGGTCCGCGTGGGTGATGGAGGCGATGTGGGCCTGGAACTCCGCCCAGAGCGCGTCGGCGTCCTCGGGGGCGGTCTCGACGAGGTTGGCCATGAGCGGCGAGCCGGCGAGCTGCTCGGCGCCGATTTCCTCGGCGCGAAGGAGTTTTGGCGAGAAACGGTTCTGGTAATAGTCGACCTTGGCCTCGATGCGGACCACCGCGCCCTCCTTGAGCGCCTTGAAGAATTCGAAGGCCGGATTGTCGCTGAAGCAGTTGCAGTTGAAGGTGCCGGTCTTGTCCCCGAGCTCGACCATCAGGAAGGGATTGCCCGTCTTGGTCGGTCGCTCCGCGATGCGCTTGATGAGCAGGACGCTGCTGAAGGTGTCGCCACCGTTGCGGTCAAGCGCCTTGATCTCGCGGACGGAGAGGGAAGTTGAGATGTCGGACATGGTGTGATCAGGGAGCTTTGAACGTGGGGCAGGGAGCAAAAAAGGAGAATATGAGGCCAAAGGCCACAATAACCGCCGGAGACGGCCGGGTGCGGCGCAGGTCTTGTGGGCTAGCTTGGCTCCCAGCTCCTTGCTCTAGGCTCCGGGCCTACGGTCAACCGTATTTCTTCACGAGTTTGGTGTAGTCCCGGAAAAAGGGATGCTTGGCGCTCTGCAGGAGAGCATAGAACACGGTCTCCGCGGGGAGCACCGCGCAACCCGCGTGGCGGAGATGGGACAGGACGGCGGCCGCGTCATCCGCACGGCGCGCACCGACACAGTCCGTGAGCAGCGTGACCTGGTAGCCTGCCTGCAGGGCGTCGCGGGCGGTCTGATAGACGCAGACCGGGGTCTCGATGCCGCAGAGCAGGAGATGCTTGGTTTTGCCAGACGCGAGGCGGGCGGTGATCTTCGGGTCGCCGAAGGCGGAGAAAGCGTCCTTGCCCATAGTCTCGGGCTCGTCGCACAAGGCGAGCAGGTCCGCGGCGGTGCCGCCCAGCTTGGCGGGCACCTGCTCGGTGAAAAGCACCGGGAGGCCCAGGCCCTTCGCGGCCTCGAGGGCGAAGGAACAACGCCAGTGCACGCGCTGGCTGTCACAGATGGCCGCCAGGAACACCGGCTGCAGGTCGATGCAGAGGAGCCGGGCGTTCGACAAGCTGGAGGCAGGCGGGGTGGCGGAGGCCGTCATGACCCCAAGCTCTAAGCGCTGGGCGACCGGCTACAAGCCCGGACGCTGATCCACCCCGCCGGCCGGGTCCCTACGAGGCGTAATACCGTTCTCGCGCCTTCACCTGCACGATGCGTTTCTCCGGCAGGACGTAGGCGGTCAGGCTGCCGCCGAGCACGCAGGCGGTGTCTATGCCCAGCGTCCATTTTGTCCGCGAGACATCCGGGCGCGGCGTGTGGCCGTAGACGACGAAGGGGGGGCCGGACCACAGTTCGGACCAGTGCGGCGCGGCGGGAGCCTCCGAGCGCTTCCGCGGCTCGCCGTCCTTGTCGACGACCTGGATGCGCGTGACGATGCGGGCAGGTTGCTTCTGCCAGGGCTTGTCCGGCAGGAAGCCGGCGTGCACGAAGACCACGCCCAGCCCCTCGTCCTCGTAGGTCAGCTTCATCGACTCGAGGTATTCCCAGTCCTTCCCGCGCAGCTGCTTCATGGTGTCGTAGTCGTATTTCTTGAGGTGCGTCGGGTCGTCCGTGCGGCGGTAGTTGAGCTGGCGCAGCTCGTGGTTGCCCAGCAGCGAGGCGGTGGCGTGCTCGCGGGCCAGCTCGACCACCTTGCCGCTGTCCGGGCCGCGGTTGATCAGGTCGCCGAGCAGCACCAGGCGGTCGTCCTTCTGCAGGTCCAGCTTGTCGAGCAGGTCGGCAAATTCCTTGTGGCAGCCGTGGATGTCGCCCACGGCGATAAGACGACCGCTCATGGAAGGGGCGGCTTACCCACGGATTTCAGGGATCGGCGCCGGCCGCTGCTCCCGATCGCAGTGGATCCGTGTTCATCCGTGTGATCCGTGGTCAATTTGGTCTGCATCAGCAGGGAAATTTGCTAGCGTTCAGGCCCTTGGAGGGTAAACAAGAAAACGCCCATGGAGTTAAATCTTCACCCCATCGCCACAAAGTGCTTCGTCAGCGGCCGCGACTTCGCGGAACACGATCGCGTCGTCTGCTACCTCGCCCGCGAGGCGACCGGCGAGGTCATCCGCCGCGACCTGCTGGAGAGCGAGGACGGGCGTTTCATGCCCCCGGCGTTCGTCTACTGCCGCTGGGTGGTGGGCTTCAAGCAGCGCAAGGCCGAGGAAAACTCGGCGCTGACGCTCAAGCTGACGGCCGAGAACCTCTTCCTGACGCTGGCCGATCCCGCCAACGAGCCCAGCGCCACGAACACGCCGCTGCTGCAGTTCCTGGCGCTTATGCTGGAGCGCAAGAAGCAGATCAAGCCTCGCGGCCTGACCGAGGACGGTCAGCGCCAGATCTACGAGCACATGGCCACGCACCAGCTCTACGAGGTGCCGGTCGGCGACCTGAACGTCGAGTTCTTCCAGAAGATCCAGGAACATCTCGGCGTGCTCGTAGGCACACCGAAGCCGAAGCCGGAGGCCCCCGCCGCCCCCGCAGTGGTGCCGGTGGTGGTTGCCTGACGCGACCGTTACCCTGGCTGGCTGGCCAGTGAGGCACTTGAGAACCGCGGGACTGCTGCGCCCGGGTGTGCTCCGCGAGAAGCCTTACGGTCTTGCCGGCGTCTGTTGGCTTAAGTCCGCCTCAACGTGGATGTCAACGGCCACGCTGTTTCCGATCATGCCCTGATCCGCGGCGATCCCAAAGTCGCGCCGATCCAACGTCACCGATACCTCCCAGCCGGAGATGGACGCCCCTTTCATGCCCGGGCCAAAGCCGGTTGCAACGACCTGAAGCACGACGTCTTTTGACACGCCCTTCATCATCAGGGTGCCGGTCACGGCATAGGTGTCGCGGCCGGTGGCCTTCCATGACTTGCTCTTGAAGGTGATCGCCGGGAATTTGACGGCTGAGAAAAAATTGTCCGAGCGCAGGTCGTCGTCGCGCATGCGCGTGTTGGTGGTGATGCTGGCGGCGCCGATGGAGGCCTCGACCGTGCTGTTTTCCAGGTGTTCGCGGTCGACCAGGATGGTGCCCTTCACGTCGCCAAAGAAGCCCGGCACCTTGGTGAAGAAGTGGGAGACGCTGAAGCCGACCCACGTGTGGACGGGATCGATGGCATAGGTTTCGACGGCCGCATGGGCACTGGACAGCGAAGCGAGCACAAGGCCGGCCAAGAGCAGGGCGAGGGAGGGAGTTTTCATGGGAGCATTCATACGATGGGCTGAGCGGTTTTGGGTCACACGGAAGCGGGGTGTTCCCGGCGCATGACGGTGTCCGGCAAGCGGGGCAGATTACATGGGCGGTGCCGGTGCCGCCATGGGGCGTTGCCCTACTCGGCCGCAAACAAATCCATCGTGCCCCCCGCCGGCCCTTCTGGGAAAGCGACGGCATGTAGGCCTATACCCCATAGCTGGCGCGCCCCCCGGAAGGCATGCTTAGCGGCAAGATGCCTCAAGGGGACAAATCCAGCTATACGGACAAGCAGAAGCGGCAGGCGGCAGACATTGAAGCCGGCTACGAGAAAAAGGGGGTCAGTCCAAAAACAGCCGCAGCGCGGGCATGGGCTACCGTGAACAAACTTTCGGGCGGCGGAAAAAAGAGCGGGGCCGGGAGAAAGAATCACAAGGCCAACTAGGACCAGCCGATGAAAACGGATTTGAACTCACCGCCCCCGCCGAAATCAGAGCCGCGGGATATGGCAGGGACCGCCGCGGCGGAATCTGAAGCTCTCCTCAAGGATCTTGCGGCACAGAAGGACTTGCACCTTCGCCTGTCGGCTGACTTCGCCAACCTCAAGCGGCGCAACCGGCAGGAATTGGAGAGCCGGGTAGGCGAGCAGAGGGACTCCTTCATTGTGGAGCTTCTGCCCGTCATTGATAATCTTGAACGTGCCTTGGCCTCCAACGCCTCTCCCGACGCCGGGCAATTCCGCCAAGGGGTTGAACTGACGTTGAAGCAACTCAAGCAGTTGCTCCGGCTGCATGGGGTGGAGAGCGACGAGGGCGTCGGGTTGCCGTTCAATCCGCATCGTCAGGAGGCACTGGCGCAAGGTCATGATCCGGCTCAGCCCGACCATATCGTGCTGTCAGTGCTCCAGCGCGGCTACGTTCGGGGTGATAAGGTTGTTCGGCCGGCCAAAGTGACGGTCAACGATTTGACGCGGAAAGTTCCCGTTACGATTTGAGCCGCCGGCGCCATTCATTTATGTCAAAAAACTCTACACCCGCCCAGGCTCCCTCCCAGCCTCCAGTCCCGCCTTCCCGTGAGCCAACGGAGGAGGCCGTCCGCGAATACGCCTACTATCTCTATGAACAGGGCAACGGCGCACCCGGTTGTGACCTTGAAAATTGGCTGGAAGCAACCGCCTGCCTGAAGGCGAATATCCCGGTGCACGCCTCGCGCAGCCGGCTCCATCAGCACATCAACGGGGTCGGCGGGCTGGTCAGTTCAGTGGCGATGGCGAAACGCGAGGCGGCCGTTCTCCACCGCGGGCGTGAGGAACTGCAATCGGAGCCGGCGGCGGCCGATTCCGATGTGCAGACCTCGCTCTAGGACGATCACTCGGGATAGGACGCACCGCTTTGTCGCAAGAAATGCCCGTCGGTAGCGGTGGGCGCGCCGAAGCTTGAAGTTGACCAGTCCCCGGCGGACTGGTTGCCAACGCGAGCATCGCACAGGCACGTTCCAGGCTTTCCCCGCGGGGAATCGGGGTTATGGTGGCCGGCGCCATGACACCGCGCACCCTGACGATCGACGAGTTGGCCACTTATCTTCATGTCGCTCGTCGGCACGTGGAGCGGCTGATCAAGGAAGGGGAAATTCCCTGCACGATGCGCGGCGGGCAGATGCTGTTCCAGCGCGACGAGATCGACGCCTGGGCCTCGCAACGCCTGCTGCGGCTGCCGGGGCAGAGCCTCGAGTGGTATCACCAGAAGACCATGCAGGGCACCCGGAGGATCTTCGCGCAGGCAGCGCTCATCCCGGTCCTGTTGCAGCCGGAGTGCATCGACCTCGGGATGGCCTCGAAGACCCGGGCCGGGGTCATTCGTGACATGGTTGGCCTGGCGGAGCGGACCGGCCGGGTGTTTGATCCGCGCGAACTGCGCGACAGCGTGGAGGCGCGCGAGGCGCTGTGCTCCACCGCGCTGCCGGGCGGCCTGGCCCTGCTGCACGCCCGGCAGCAGGAGAAATTCCGGTTCGAGGGCTCTTTCATCGCCTTGGGGCGCACGATCCAGGCGATTCCGTTCGGTGCGCCCGACGGCCGGGCGTCGCGCCTGTTTTTCCTGATCTGTTGCGATGACGAGCGCATCCACCTGCACACGCTGGCGCGGCTTTGCCTCCTGGGCCTCAAGACGAAGGTCATGGCCGAGTTGCTCGCAATCCCGCAGGGGGACGCGGAGGCGGCGTATGCCGCCCTCGTGGCCGCCGAGTCGGCCGTGCTGCCGCCCCAGGAAGCCGCGCCGGCCGGACGGGGCAAGGGCAGGCGGCGCGGGTGACCGGGGGGCTTGCGAGGTGACGGCACCCCGCCTCCAGCTCTTAACTGACGACCTCGATCTGCTCGGCCGCGCGCTTCTGGGCCGCGGCCATGAAGTATTTCTGCGCCGAGAAAGAGGTCTCTCCTTCCTTGCGGACATGAGGGATGTAGGTGCCGTTGGGCTGGAGTTCGCGGGCGTCCTCGTTGTCCCGGAGTTCGGCGGGCAGGAGGTCGGTGAGGATGCGGTCGCGCAGGTCGGGCTGGTAGACCGGGAACAGCGCCTCGACGCGGCGGAAGAAATTGCGGGTCATCCAGTCGGAACTGCCGGCGTAGAGCAGCGGGGCCGTGTCGTTCTGGAAATAGTAGATGCGCGAGTGCTCGAGGTAGCGGCCGACGATGTTGCGGACCCGGATGTTGTCGCTCAGGCCCTTCACGCCGGGCAGGAGGCAGCAGGTGGCGCGGACGACCAGGTCGATCTGCACGCCGGCCTGCGAGGCGGCGTAGAGGTTGTCGATCGTCACCTTGTCGACGAGCTTGTTCATCTTGGCGATGATGCGCGCCGGCTTGCCGGCGGCGGCGTTGGCCGCCTCGGTGGCGATGAGTTCCTGGATGCGCGAGTGCAGGTTGAACGGCGCGACGATCAGGTGCCTGAACTCCGGCGAGCGGGCGAAGCCGGTGAGCGAGTTGAAGAGCAGCGCGACCTCGCCGGTGATCTCGGGGTTGCAGGTGAGCAGGCTGAGGTCGGTGTAGAGGCGCGCGGTCTTCGGGTTGTAGTTGCCGGTGCCGAGGTGGGCGTAGCGGCGCAGGCCGTCGGCTTCCTGGCGGACGACCATGCTGCACTTGCAATGGGTCTTGTGGCCGACGAGGCCGAAGACGACATGCACGCCGGCCTCCTCGAGTTCGCGGGCCCACTTGATGTTGTTGGCCTCGTCGAAGCGGGCCTTCAGCTCGATGAGCGCGGTGACCTGCTTGCCGTTGCGCGAGGCCTCGATGAGGGCGCCGATGATCGGCGAGTCGCCGCTGGTCCGGTAGAGCGTCTGCTTGATGGCCAGCACCCCGGGATCGCGGGCGGCCTGCTGCACGAAATCCACGACCGGCGTGAACGACTCGTAGGGGTGGTGCAGGAGGATGTCGCGCTCCTGCATGGCGGCAAAGATGCTCGTCGCCACGCGCAGGCTCGGGAGTTCGACCGGCGTGAAGACCGGATATTTCAGGTCCGGCCGGTCCACGAGGTCGGACAGGCTCATCATGCGCACGAGGTTCAACGGGCCGTCGAGCTTGAAGACGTATTCCGGGGAAAGCTTGAGGTGTTCGCAGAGCAGGGCAAAGGCGGGCTCGGCCACGCCGGCCTCGATCTCGAGGCGAACGGCGGCGCCGCGGCGGAGGTTGCGCAGCTCCTCCTCGATCTTCTTGAGCAGGTTGTCCGCCTCCTCGTCGTCGATGTAGAGGTCGCTGTTGCGCGTGACGCGGAAGGCGTGGGCGCTGTTGATGCGGTAGCCGGGGAAGAGGGCGCCGGCGTTGAGCTTGATGATCTCGCTGAGGAAGATGAAGGTCTGCGCGCCCGAGGCGCGGTCCGGCATGATCTCGACGAGGCGCGGCAGAATGCGCGGCACGGGCAGGATCGCGGTCAGGTTTTCGAGCTCCGGGGTGTCGGGGTTGTCGAGCGAGACGATGACGTTGAGGGTCTTGTTGCCGATCTCGGGGAAGGGGTGCGACTGGTCGATGGCCAGCGGCGTGAGCACGGGATGGACCTGCTTCGTGAAGTAATCGAGCACCCAGGCGCGCTCGGCGGCGGTCAACTCGGTGGCGGTCTTGAAGGTGATCTTCTCCTTGGCCAGCGCCGGCACCAGCAGTTCGTTCCAGCAGCGATACTGGCTCTTCACCAGATTCTTGATCTCGGCGTAGGCGCGCTTCAGCTGCTCGCGGGGCGACAGGCCGTCGATGCTCGGCTCGCCGCCGGCGGAATCCTTCTGTTGCAGCAGGCCGGCGATGCGGATCTCGAAGAACTCATCGAGGTTGGAGCTGACGATCGCCATGAACTTGGTCCGCTCCAGCAGCGGATTGGCCTCGCTTTCGGCCTGCTCCAGCACGCGCCGGTTGAAGGCCAGCCAGCTCAGCTCGCGGTTCGCATACACGATCTTCCCGCCGCCAGCCGCCGTCTGGGCGATGGATTTGCCGGTCTTGGCGGTGATCTTGGTGGAGCGCTGCTTGGCGCGGGGCGTGGGGGACATGGCGGTATGACAGCACCGTAGTTACCCGGGTGCCCGGCGGCAAACCAGAGCGAAGTCGAAAATCGGCCAAAATGTTACAAACGGGTGGACTGGAGGCGGAAGCAGCTGGGGGGGCACGCTCCGTATTCCGCCTGACGGAGCACCCGCGGAAAATGTAACATTCACAGCGTTGTTGTCCCGGCTCCCTTCGATAGGGTTTTCCAGTTCCCCCACGTTTATGCCACTTCAAGCCCCTATCAGCCCCGCCGTTCGGAAGAAATTTATCGCCCGCATTGCCGCGGCTCAAAAGGAAGCGGATGCGGCCCGCAAGGCGGCCAAGGCCGTCAAGGCGGGGTTGAAGCTGGCGAAGAAGAAATTCAAGGACGCCAAGCATGCCGCGAAGAAGCTGCGCAAGGCCGTGAAGGCGCTTAAGGCTGAGTTCGCCGCCCTCGCGGTTAAGAAGAAGCCGGCCGCCGCGCGCAAGCGGCCGGTGAAGGCGGTCAAATCGTCCCCTTCGGCGCCAGAGTCCGCCGCGACCGAACCGACGGCACCAGCCCCTGCGGTCGAGCCGACCGCGGGCTCGGAGCCGGCGGCTCAGTAGATTTCCGGAATGATCATCCCGGGCGGGATCGGCTCCCGGCGGTAGTCGGGATGATGGACGCGCGGAGGCAGCTTGATCGGCTTGTGCCCGACTTCCTCGTATTTCACCTGGGACAGCAGGTGATGGATGCAGTTGAGCCGCCCCTTTTTCTTGTCGGCTCCCTGCACGACCCACCAGCGGGCCTCGGGTATGTGGGTGCGCTCGAACATCACTTCCTTGGCTTTCGTGTAGAGTTCCCAGCGCTTCCGTGACTCCAGGTCCATCGGGCTCAGTTTCCACTGCTTCAGCGGATCGTTGATCCGGCAGCGGAAGCGGAACTCCTGCTCCTCGTCCGGGATCGAGAACCAGTATTTGATGACTTGGATGCCCGACCGCGCCAGCATCTTTTCAAACTCCGGGACGGACCGGAAGAATTCTTCGTATTCCTCATCGGAGCAGAAGCCCATCACGCGTTCGACCCCCGCGCGGTTATACCAGCTGCGGTCGAAGAGCACCATCTCGCCGGCGGCCGGCAGGTGGGCGATGTAGCGCTGGAAATACCACTGGGTCTTCTCGCGGCTGGAGGGGGCGGGCAGCGCGGCAACCCGGGCCACGCGCGGGTTCAGGCGCTGCGTGATCCGCTTGATGGCGCCGCCCTTGCCGGCGGCGTCGCGGCCCTCGAAGACGATCACGAGGCGGTGCCCGGTGTGCACGATCCAGTCGTGCATCTTCACCAGTTCGCCCTGCAGGCGGAAGAGTTCCTTGAAATACCGGTTGCGGGTCTCCCGGGTGCTGTCCGTCTCAACGGGGCGCGCGGCCTGGCCGGGCTCGAGGTGCTCCCAGTCCTCGCGCTCCATTTCCAGTTCCTCGTCGTAGTCGTCAATGAGTTCGCGGTGGACACGCTTGATGAGCTGGTTGTCGTGGTCGGAGGGATTTTTGGTCATGGTCGGAGGTCGCGACCGGATGCAAATCCGGCCTTCGCGCGCCCGCAAGCTGGGCCCGGCCGCGGAGCCCGGGCGGACGCATGATTTAACCTCGCCGTCACATTGCCGGGCCCGGGTCGGCCGCGGGAAAAGAAAAAGCCCCGCGGTTGGGCGGGGCTTGAGGGGATGAAAGAGGGCGGCACCGTTGTTTGCTGCTGCAAACCCGGTGTTCGTCCCCGGTTCTCGCTACGCGAAACCGGGGCGAATCAGCCTTCCACCAGCGTCAGGTCCGGCTCGAAACTGACTGCGAGGCGGTAGATCTGGCCGGGGCGCATGATGAGCGGGTGGTCGCGGATGAACATCTGCACATAGTGCAGCTTGCCGTAGTTCGTCTTGTAGACCGGGTCGGCCGAGACGATCTCGGTCTCCGCCCAGTTGGCCTGGAAGTCGTCCTTCAGCACCGAGCAGCGGTGGCCCAGCGGCCCGAGGGCCGGCGAGTTGGCGACGCGGTATTTCGAGTGCGGCGCGCCGATGACCAGCGCCATGCGGAACTTGTCGAGCTGCACCTGGTTCTTCACCGTGTAGGCGAACTCCGCGGTGATCTTGCTGCCGGTGAAGGTCCACTGGACCTTCACGCTGCCGAGGCCCTTCACGATCTCCTCCTTCTTGTTGATCAGCTCGGGCTGCTCATAGCGGAAGTAGAACGAGTTCTTGAGGCCCAAACCGGTGACGCACTTCTGGCCGTAGAAGGCGGGCAGGGTGACGTTGTCGCCGAACGTGAGCTCGGGGACCATGACCGGGAGGTAGACGTTGTTCGGCCAGTCGAAGACCCCGGGGCAGTGCGGAAAGGGTAGGTTGTCGGCCGTGCAGTCGGTGCCGGAGCTGACGAGCGGCAGTTGCACGTGCAGGCCGGACTCGGCGTCGCGATAGAGGAAGAGGCCCTGCTCCTTGCGGTTGCTCTTGTCGAAGATGACGAACCGGCCGCTCGTGCGGACGGGGTCGATCTTGACGTTGTCGGGCAGGTTGACGGTCTTCGCGAGGCGCGCCCACTGGCAGAGGTAGCGGGCGGCGTCGAAGTTCGCCATGCGCGTCGTGTGCGAGGCGACGGCCGTGCGCTCGTCGTCGCGGATGTCGAGGAAGCCCTGCTCCTGATCGAGGTAGGTCTGGAAGAAATAGTAGAACAGGCGGCGCAGGATATCGAAATACTTGTTCTTCTGGTCCTCGGGAATCCAGCCGTCGCGGAGGCCCTGCAGGACGAGCGTGATGCAGTGCATCTGGCCGTAGGCGCCCGCCGAGCGGCCGTAGGCCCAGCCGAGGCCGTCCGTGCGGACGAGATCGGGCATCATCTTGATGTATTTCTCGGCGTAGGTGCGGAGGGTCGGCAGCTTGCGCTCGCGGAGCGCGGAGTTGGCGTGCAGCTGCAGCGCCGAACGGGTGAAGGCGAGCATCATCACGCCGTAGAGGTTGAAGTGGCCGCCGATGCCCTTCTCGGCGTCGTCGAAGAAGCCGCTCGAGCTGGTCTGCTCGATGCGCTCGGCCATGCGCTCGACGAGGCGCGAGGTCTCGTCCTTCTTGGAGAGGCCGAGACTGTAGCGGCAGACCGCCTTCGCGATGTTGAACGCCTGCCAGTAGTTGTCGTAGTCGCTGCGCGTGAGCAGGAGCTTGTCGAGCTTCTGGCGGGTCTCCTCGACGAGGCGCTCCCAGACGGGATTGCGTTCCTTGGAGGGGCCGAAGGAAAGGAGGCCGAGGGAGGCGTAGGCCAGGCCGTTTTCGCCGGCGGGCTCGGTGAAGGCCTGCGCGGTGATGGTGCGGGCCGCGAGGTCGATGAGGTCGTAACCCTTGAGGGTCGTCTCGCCGGTGGCGCGGTAGTATTCGCCGAGGGCGAAGGCGACGTGGCCGGGTTCGTCGGCGCGGGGGTTTTCGCCCGTGATGGGAGTGACGGTGCCGTCGGCGTTGATGGCGTCGAGATTATGGCTCAGCATTGAGCGGGCCATGTCGAGACATTGCTCGGAGAAGCTATTCATTCAGCGATATCGTGTCAGAGGGTGGAAAGGGAGGTTGATTTGGCTCGGCCGGGAAAGCCGGCGCAAGAGCGAAATTTCAGCGGGCGATCAGTTTGATGAATTCGGCGTTGGTCTTGGTCTTGCCCAGGCGGGCGACCAGGGTGTCCGTGGCCTCCTCGATCTTCTGCTGCACCAGGGCGCGGCGGAAGAAGTGGATGCCCTCGAGGGTCTTCTCGTCGAGGAGGAGCTCCTCCTTGCGGGTGCCGGAGGAGGCGACGTTGACGGCGGGCCAGATGCGCATCTCGGCGGCCTTGCGGTCGAGGACGAGCTCCATGTTGCCGGTGCCCTTGAATTCCTGGAAGATCACGTCGTCCATGCGCGAGCCGGTCTCGACCAGGATGGAGGCGACGATCGTGAGCGAGCCACCGTCCTCGGTGTTGCGGGCCGAGGCGAAGAGCTGGCGGGGGCGCTCGAGGGCACGCACGTCCAGGCCGCCCGTGCCGGTGCGGCCCGAGTTCTTGGCGGTGTTGTGGGCGCGGGAGAGGCGGGTCAGCGAGTCGATGAGGAGGACGACGTCCTTGCCGGCCTCGACGAGGCGCTTGGCGCGCTCGATGCAGAGGTCGGAGACGCGGATATGGTTCTCGACCGGGTCGTCATTGGACGAGGCCCAGACCTCGGCCGGCACGCTGCGTTTGAAGTCGGTGACTTCCTCGGGGCGCTCGTCCACGAGGAGGATCATGACATGGCACTCGGGGTGGTTCTGGATAACGCCGAGGGCGATGTCGCGGAGGAAGGTGGTCTTGCCGGTGCGCGGCGGGGCGACGATGAGGCCGCGGGTGCCCTTGCCGATGGGGCAGAGGAGGTCTATGACACGGTTGGTCATGCGACCGTCCTTCAGCTCGAGCTTGATCTGCTCGTTCGGCGTGATCGTCGTCAGGTTGGCGAAGTCGATGGCGCGGCGGCGCGCCTCGAGGTCCATGCCGTCCACCTTCTCGATGAAGCGGACCTTGGGGTTCGCGAAGCGCTCGTCGGGCGTGGCGGTCGCGGTGATGATGCTGCCCTGCTGCAGGTGGAATCGGCGCACGAGTTCGCGCGGCACGAAGGGATCCGTCGGGCGGCGCTTGCCGTGCTTCGCGAGATCGAGCAACTGGCCGTTGCGGCTGTTGTCGATGTCGAGGATGCCTTCGACGCGGATCGTGTTTTCCGGCTGGGGAGCCGGGGTGGGAGTGGGAGCCTGTGACGCCGGAGCGACAGGCGGATTTTCTTTATCCATACAAAACGGGTGGGTTGCGCTGCCTAAGCTTGACCGTGCAATCCGTCGGGGGCATTTCTGAAACGCTTAAGCTTCAACCCAAAACAGGAGAAACTTGTGACGGACCAAACGATTACCTCAGTGTCCCGGGAGAGTCGAATTTTCAAGCCCTCGGCCGAGTTCAAGAGCCAAGCAAACCTTGGCAGCTACGCCACTTACCGTAGGCTCTACGCCGAGTCTGTCAACGCTCCAGACAAATTTTGGGCCAAACAGGCCAAGGAGCACCTGTTCTGGCGCAAGCCTTTCAAGCAGGTTTTGGACTGGAAGCCGCCGCACGCCAAGTGGTTCGTGGGCGGTAAGTTAAACGTGTCGGAGAACTGCCTCGACAAGCACCTCGGCACGGCGCGCGAGAACAAGGCCGCAATTATTTTCGAGGGCGAGCCGGGCGACGTCCGCACCATCACCTACAAGCAGCTGCATTTCCACGTCTGCCGTCTCGCGCACATCCTCGAGAACACCGGCGTCAAGCCCGGCGACCGCATCGCGATCTACCTTCCGATGATTCCCGAGGCGGTCATCGCCATGCTCGCGTGCGCGCGGGTCGGCGCGGTGCACACCGTCATCTTCGGCGGCTTCAGCGCCGAGGCGATCAAGGACCGCATCAACGACTGCAAGGCGAAGCTCGTCATCACCGCCGACGGCGGCTGGCGTCGCGGCAAGGTCGTCGAGCTCAAGGCCAACGTCGACCGCGCCGTCGAGGGCACGCCGACCGTGCAGACCGTCCTCGTCGTCAAGCGCTGCGGCAATCCCGTGAACATGGTCGAGGGCCGCGACGTCTGGTGGAAGGAAGCCTGGGAGGGCGCGCCGAACAAGCACGTCGCAAAGGCCTTCGATTCCGAACACCCGCTCTTCATCCTCTACACCTCCGGCTCCACGGGCAAACCCAAGGGCGTGCTCCACACGAGCGCGGGCTACCTGCTCGGCGCCAAGCTGAGCTCGCACTACGTCTTCGATCTCAAGGAAAACGACCGCTACTTCTGCTCCGCCGACATCGGCTGGATCACCGGCCACAGCTACGTTGTCTACGGCCTGCTCTCGAACGGCTCGACGGTGTTCCTCTATGAGGGCGCGCCCAACCAGCCCCAGCCCGACCGCTTCTGGCAGATGATCGACCGCCACGGCCTCACCATCCTCTACACGGCGCCGACCGCCATCCGCGCCTTCATGCGCTGGGGCGACAACTACGTGCTGAGCCACCGCCTCGACTCGCTGCGCCTGCTCGGCTCCGTCGGCGAGCCCATCAATCCCGAGGCCTGGATGTGGTATCACAAGATGATCGGCAAAAAGAAGTGCCCGATCGTCGACACCTGGTGGCAGACCGAGACCGGTTCCATCATGATCACCCCGCTGCCCGGCGTCGTCCCGACCAAGCCCGGCTCCGCCACGCTGCCGTTCTTCGGCGTCCTGCCGAAGGTCGTCGACGAGAAGGGCAACGAGGTCCCGCGCAACAGCGGCGGCAAGCTCGCCATCATGCAGCCCTGGCCCTCCATGCTCCGCACGCTCTGGGGCGACGACGAGCGCTTCAAGAAGGCCTACTTCAGCGAATTCCCCGGCAAGCCCGGCGTCTACTTCACCGGCGACGGCGCCCGGCAGGACAAGGACGGCTACTTCTGGATCGTCGGCCGCATCGACGACGTGCTCAACGTCTCCGGCCACCGCATCGGCACCGCCGAGATCGAGAGCGCGCTCGTGTCGCACCCCGCCGTGGCCGAGGCCGCCGCGGTCGGCCGCCCCGACGAGCTCAAGGGCCAGTCCCTCGTGGTGTTCGTGACGCTCAAGTCCACGCACACCGCCAGCGACCAGCTCAAGGAGGACCTCCGCGCCCACGTCGGCAAGGAGATCGGCTCGCTCGCCAAGCCCGACCAGGTCCGCTTCGCCGCGGGCCTGCCGAAGACCCGCTCCGGGAAAATCATGCGCCGCCTGCTCAAGGAACTTGCCACCAGCGGCGAGATCAAGGGCGACACGACCACGCTCGAGGATTTCTCGGTCATCTCCGCCCTGAAAGCCGACGAGGAGTGAGGTCAGACTCCGCCCCGGCTTCCTCCTGTTAAATTTGTCAGGCGGAGGAAACCGGGATTGCCGAGGCCCGGGTGGTGTGTTCGCCTTGGGCCATGCTTCACTGGCGACGACACCGGAAGTCCTCTGATTCCGGCTTCACCCTGTTGGAACTCCTCACGGTCATCGCGATCATCGCGATCCTTGCCACCATCATCTTCGGCATCGGCCGCCGCGCCACCGAGAGCGGCAAGGTCGCCCGGGCCAAGGCCGAGCTCGCCGCGCTGTCCAATGCGCTCGACGCCTACAAGCGCACCTACGGCGACTATCCGCAGACCGACGACGAGGCGCGCCTGCTGCAGTCGCTGATGGGCAAATACGGGCCGCTCCCGACCAGCGCCGCCACGGCCGGCCGCATGCTGCTTGAGTCCGCCAAGTTCACCGTCGCCAAGCCCGCCACGCCGTCCGTGCCGGCGGATCCGCTGGCCGATCCGTCCGCGGTCCTCATCGATCCCTGGGGCCAGCCCTACGTCTACGTCTACAAGGTGCCCGCAGCCGGCTGGACGAATCCCTCCTTCGTGCTCTATTCCATCGGACCCGACGGCCTCGACAATCCTGCGCTGCTCGGCGGCGGACTCATCGATGTTGCCCCGCCCGCCAACGCCGACAACATCTACGCCAACCGCTACTGATCATGCGAAAGTCCACGCGCGCCTTCACCCTGATAGAACTTCTGGTCGTCATCGCCATCATCGGCATCCTGGCGGCCATCCTCATCCCGACCGTCGGCTCCGCGCGGACCTCCGCGAAGAAGGCCAAGGTCAAGGTCCTCTTCAGCCAGTGGGCGACCGCCATGGAGCAGTTCAAGCAGGAATACGGCTACTATCCCAAGGTCGACAACGGCACGGGCAAGATCGTCCCGGCCTACTTCGCCGGCGCGCTCACCGGCAAGCACCTTGACGGCACGCCCGCGACCACCGCCGAGCTCGGCGGCAACACGAAGCTCATCTCCTTCTACACGATTTCCGACGGCGAGCTGGATGACACGCGCACCGCGATCGTCGACACCTTCGGCAACAAGGACATCGCCGTGCTCTACGACAAGAACGCCGACGGTCGCATCACCAGCGCCGACGGCATCGCGGTCCCGGTCGCCGGCACGTCGGGCTCGTTCACGCCGGATACCACCGACCTCGACCTCGCGACCGGCCTCCATGCGGGCGTCATCTTCTACTCCGCCGGCAAGGGCGACACCGTGGCCGACCTGATCTTCAGCTGGAAGTGAGCGGCATGTTTGCACTCGAAGGGCACAGTCGGGCGAATGCATGCGCCTGCGGGCCTTGCCGCGCCGGAGTTCCGCGGCGGCGGAACGAAGGCGGGTTCACTCTGATCGAGTTGCTCGTGGTCATCGGCATCATCGTGATCATGATCGGCGCGCTCGGCCTCGCGCTGCGGGGCGGGGGCGGCAACGTCGCCCTCCAGTCGGCGCAGGGCACGCTCAACAGCCTGCTTTCGGCCGCGCGGGGCCAGGCCGCCCTCAAGCAGGGTTCCGCCGCGCTGCTGGTGAATTCCGACAAGACCAGCGACGGCTTCCTGCGCGAGCTCCGCGTCGCGGTGCAGGATCCCACCACCAACAACTGGAGCTACACCGGCGGCTCCGTCTTCCTGCCGTCGGGCGTCTACCTCGTCCCCGCCGACGGCAGCCTCGACGGGATCACCCTGGCCTCGAACTGGCCGGCCAGGCGCTTTTCCACCTTGTCGACGGCTGGTGCCACCGTCAGCGATGCGGTCACTCTGCAGAGCGGCCAGTTTTTGCTGACCAACTTTCGTTTCGCCGCCGGCGGCAGCTTCGTCTCGGCCGGCAATGACCGCCTGATCGTCTCCGCCGGCCGCCGCACCTCCGCGACGGCCCTTGTCTTCGACAACCCGGAACTCCTCCGCGGCGTCGCCCTCAGCGCCTACGGCGCGCCCATCCTCATCAACGATGCCGCCGGCTTCGACAACTGAACGCCCCCTTTCGGACTGTAGGGCTGCCGCTTGCCGGCACGCCCTCCGGCCTTCGCAAACTCGGCACGGCCACAACCGTCCGCCCTGCCGGGATCCACTGGCTGCGACTGACACCGACGTCCGGATTTCCCGCCCACGTCCCTTTAACCTCTCGGCGGACTCGTCGCGCCGTAGCCTTGGCGAAGGCGGATTCACTCTGCTCGAGGTCATCATCGCCGTCGGCATCTTCGCCGGCGCCATCGTCATCATCCTCGCGCTCTTCGGCCCGCTCAACCGCTCCATCGGCGAGGTCGCCGACAACAGCCGCGCCGCCCGCCTGGCCGAGGCCATCAACGCCGAGCTGCTGCGCATCCGCGACGTCCAGGCCCCCGCGAGCGGCACCAAGCTCGACGCCATCGCTGCGCTCGTCAACGGCGGCACCATCCTCCGCCTCGTGGCCTCGGCCGACGGCAGCCACGTCGTCTGGGAAACGAACGCCGCCAACGACCCCGTGACCGGGTCGCCGCCGGGCATCGCGCTGCACGACCGCTATTATCTCATCGAGGTCCGGGCCCAGCCCGCGCCGCTCAACTACACCGCCGGCACCTCGGCCTTCCTCGCCCTGACCGCCACCGTCAAGTGGCCGTATCAGGTCCCGACCGGCCCGGGACCCACCGAGGCCGCGCCCGCCGATCTGACGCAGGCGCAGACGCTCCTGCTCAACTACGCCCTCACGCCATGAGCCTGCGCCCTTGCCCGATGTGGGAGCGAGCTTGCTCGCGATGCTCCGCCCGCGCCGAATCGCCGGCAAGCAGGTTCCTGCCCGGGCACAGCGTGCGGGCGCCCTTGTCGCGCCGTAGCCTCGGCGTAGGCGGATTCACCGTCATTGAGCTCCTCGTCGCCGCCACCATCACCGTCGTGATCGCCGGCCTGATGCTGACGGTCGTCGTCAATGTGCTCAATTCCTGGACGCGCTCGCACGGCTCCCTCGAGGCCGAGGCCCAGGCCCGCTTCGCCCTCGACCAGCTCACCTCCGACCTGCAGGGCGCGCTCTTCCGCAACGACGGCAACGTGTGGCTCGCGGCCACCGTCGTCGACGGCACGACCACCAGCGGCCTGTGGGTGGGCGCGGCCAGCGCCAAGCCGTCCTCGCTCGACCTCATGGACACCCGCTCCGGCCTCCCGGCTCCGGGCCAGTTCGCCGACGCGCGCTTCGGCATCGCGGGCGTCTGGCTCCGGTTCATCGCCGCCCGTTCCGCGTCCCCGGCCACTGCCGCGCAGCCGTCCTCGCCGGTCGCCGTGGGTTACCAGATCATCCGCCGGATCCCGCTCGGGACGACGGGCGAGGCGCACTACCTGCTTTACCGGTCGGAAGTGACGCCCGCCAATACCTTCGCCGCCGGCTACAATCTTGATCCCGCCACCGGCGGCTACGTCACGGCCAGCAACATCGACGGCACCGTCGGCAATCTCATCAAGCCCCCGGATCTTCGGGTCATCGCCGACAACGTCGTCGACTTCGGCCTGCGCCTCTACACGCGCAACACCGCCACCGGGTCGCTCTCCCTTATCTACCCGGTGAGCGCCACCGATCTCCAGCATCTCGCGAAGGCGCCGCCGTCCGCCGCCACGGTGGCCGATCGTTTCCCGGAGGTGGCCGACGTGATGATCCGCGTGCTCACGGCCGAGGGTGTCCGCCAGCTCGCGGCGCTCGAGGCCGGAAAGACCACCGCCGACTGGTGGACGGTCGTCACGGCGAATTCCAAGGTGTTCACGCGCCGCATCGTCCTCAATCCTTCGCCGCTCTGAGCCGTGATCATTCGCCCATCACAGTCCAAGGGTAGGGACCGTTGCCCCCAACGGCTCTCGTCATTCGCTCTTCGTCCCTCGACGTTTCGTTCCTCCCGCGGCTTCGCGCTGATCGTCACGATCACGCTGCTGGCGTTCCTGCTGCTGGTGATGGTCGGCCTCGCGACGTTCACGAAGGTGGAGACGAGCGTGTCCGACAACGCCCTGAAGCAGACGCAGGCGAGACAGAACGCCCTGATGGCGCTAGACATCGCGCTCGGCCAGCTGCAGAAACAAGCCGGCCCGGACACGCGGGTGACGGCGACGGCGGACTCAGTGGCAGGGGCGACCAACCTGCACTACACCGGAGTCTGGGACAGCACGACCGCCACGGTGGCGCCGCAGACCTGGCTGGTGAGCGGCAACGAGAACGGCAACCTCCTCGCGACCACGCCGCTCAACGCGGCCAACACGGTCACCCTGGTCGATACCGGCTCGGTCGGCAGCACCCTGGCGACGGACAAGGTCACCGCGCCGCTCGTTCCCATCAAGGCGGACAACGTGCCCGGGCAGCCCGCGGGCACCAAGGTGGGTAACTATGCGTGGTGGGTGGGGGACCAAGGGGTGAAGGCAGCCCTCAACACGTTCGAGGATCCAGCGGCGCTGACGTTCCTGACCGCAGAACAGCAGGAGGTGGCGAGACAGATGACCCCGCAGCGCGAGGTGGGGGAGGCGGTTTTCACGGCACTGCCCGGCACCACGACCGCGACCCAGCAGGCCCTGCAAAAGGTTTTTGCACAGCCACAGTATGGCTTGGTAACCGGCATCGCCAACGTGACGGACTATTTCCATACGATCACCCCGGCGTCATTCGGCGTCCTGGCGAGCACCGCCTCCTCTCCAACCGGCGGGCTCAAGAGCGATCTGTCAATCAAACCGGACCTGCTGCCCGGCACCGGTTTCACGAACATCGCGGCGATGGGTTCAATGGTCGCGCCCAGCGCGAGTGCGCCTTACCGCCGCCTCTACAAAATCACGGCCCCGGCCACGCTGGGCAACGGCAAGGTAACGGATGGCATTGCGCCAGTGCTCACGCAGTTTGAAATCGGTTTTTCGCTGGCGTTCCTCGCTGCTTCTCAGACCCCCAGTGCCACCACCAACTTGCAGCTTAAGGCGCAACTTTTGGCCGAGCTGTGGAATCCTTACACGAGTGAATTGCAGGGACAGGACCTTGAGCTGGTGATTTCGGGGCTGCCTAACGTTACTATCACTTACACGAAGGCTGACAACAGTCCGGGTTCAATTTCGGTTCCTTTGCAGGGGGCGGTCGCGGGACTCAGTCCGCTCGTGGTGACATTGCCGATGCCAAGCCCGAGTAATCAGCTTTTCCGATTCCTGCCCGGGCGAGTGTTGACATGGGCTGGCCTTGCACTGGTCGGCGGCAAGCCCACCGCGATCATCAACAGTCGATCTGCGACGACCAACGCCTATAACAATCTCACTTTCATGCCTGCTCAGCCGGCTCCGAGAGCCACCACGGCTGCTGGCACGACCGGCACCGCCACCATGGGACTGTCTGCCAGTTCTGCAGCACTGACCGCCACGTTGCGGATTCCCGGCGGCGCGGTGCTGGCGACCTACACCAGTCCAACCTTCAACTCTCTGGCCAGTAGTGGACTCGTTTCCACCACCCTAAACGTCCAGTTTGCCTACAGCTTCCGTTTGCTTGACCGCATTGATTATACTGTCCCGCCTGCCAATGCGGGAGATTGGCTGGCCGGGCAGGACCCACGTGAAGTAGCAATTGCGTCGTCGTCGATGACGCAGGCTTCCCAATTGCAGCCCGCCAGCAATTCCTCGATGGCGATCAGCCAAGCGACCAGCCTATTTGATCGTGCGGCGTCGACCGGCACGGGCGCTGCGAGCATTTCTTACCTACAGGATGTCCCGGTTTTCGAGCTGCCACGCCAGCCCTATACCTCGGTCGGGCAACTCCAGCATCTGCCGATCCAAGGAGCCCGAGCGTTCTCCATCGGCAATTCGTGGGGTGCCGCAGCTGGCTATAATTCTTACTTTGACCGGTTCTTCTTTTCGGGTGCCACGACGACGGCTCTCGCCACGGCCGGGGCGAATTTCCCCGCCAAGCTGCCCAATCTCCGCCTGCGACCCTACCTCCCAGCCGGTGCCGCTTTGCCTACCGTTACCCAGGTCCAGGCCCTACCGAAGGCACGTTCCCCTCGTTACCTGCTTGTCGACGGGGCATTCAACCTCAACTCGACGAGCGTGAGCGCCTGGAAGATGGTCCTCGGCGGGGTGACGGTGTCGGACTGGCCTTACGTCAATGCCTCCGCGACGGACGGCGCGCAAAATACGTCGACCCCGACCCTGTCGCTTTCAGGGAACGGTGCGATGGCGAATGCATTCTTCCGCTTTGCTCAGTCGGGCAAGGAGACCTATTCTGTTATTGGTGCGACTCCGGTTCTTCCGGGGCCCGTGGAAAAGCTGTTTTACCGTCCCGGGGTTCGCCTACTCACCAACGCCCAGCGCGACAGCCTCGCAGCTGCGATTGTGGCGAATATCATCGTCAAGCAGAAGGACTCAGGTCCTTTCCGCACGATGGAACAGTTCCTCGCGCCGAGCAATGCGCCGCAGTTCGGAGGCACCAACCTCTATGCGGGCAAAAGCTTGCTGGAGGACGCCATAGCCAAGGCAACCCCGGCGATCAATGTCTCCACCTCGTTGCCCGCGGTGTCTGGAGCAATCACCACAGCGGAAGCCATAGATACGAATTCTAGCAGCTATCTCACGCAGGCCGACATCATGACAACCCTCGCGCCCTTTGTCGCGCCGCGGAGCGACACCTTCCTCGTGCGGGCCTATGGCGAGACGGTCAACCCGGTCTCCAACTCGACGGAGGGGCGCGCGTGGTGTGAGGCGCTCGTGCAGCGCCTGCCGGAGTTTTTTGATTCCACGCAGGACCCCGAACTTGATTTCTCCTCCCTCAACACCAACAACGGCCTCTTCGGCCGGAAATTCAAAATCATCTCCTTCCGATGGCTAAATTCCTCCGACCTCTGATCTTCGCCTGCACCGTGCTCGCGGTCCACAGCCTGGCCCAGGAGGATCTGCCGCCCGGCGTGGTCGCGGTAGATTTCACCGTCTACGCATTCAACGACTCGCCCGTGCAGCTCCGCTACGCAGTGGGCAAGGGGAGTTCGCCCGACTTGCAGTTTTTCCCAACCAGCCGTTCGCCGCACTACCGCTACGTGGGTCCGGCTCACCTGATCTTCTATCGCGAGACCAGCACCCCCGGGGCCAATGGCCAGCCGGTCGTTCACCGGCAGTCGGTCGCTGAGGTGCAGCTCAATCCCGCCATCAGGAAGCCGCTGCTCGTCTTCTTCCCGCTCAAGCAGCCGACGGCGGCCGGCGTGGAATTCTCCGTCTTCGAATACGACGACAGCCTGGAGAACCTCCCGGCCGGCCATATGGCGATCTTCAACGCGACGGAATACCAGCTGGCGCTCACCGTGGCCAAGAAGCCGCTCATACTGGATCCGGGGCCGTCGGCCTCGTTCCCCGCGAAGGGCCAGACGAAGGTCACCGGCGCGCTGGTCATCGCCGGTGTCAAATATCCCGGAGCCATCGAGGATCTCTTCCCGGGCAACCCAGACGAGCGCGGCCTGCTGTTCCTCTATCCGCCTCTCCGCCGCGGTTCACCTATTTTGCAGTATGCCTATTTGGTCGAACCTGTAGTCAGGCCCGAAAAGAAGACCAAGGCGGGGGCGCCCTGAACAAAAAACGCCGCAGCTGGTGGGCTGCGGCGTAAGTTGGTGCCAGGGGCGAGGATTGAACTCGCGACCAAAGGCTTATGAGTCCTCTGCTCTACCACTGAGCTACCCTGGCGAAAGGGATGCGCAAGAAGTCACATTTTCCGGCCGAAATCCACAAGATTTTTCTCCGGACCGCCCCGGGGCGGCGACCTGGCTGGTTTTCGTCTGTCATTGCGAGGTCCATCACCAATCACCACCTTCGCTCCTTCATCCATGTTCGACTTTCTTCATTCTCCGGAAAAGAAGCTGCGGAAGAGTGCCACTCAATGGCTTGAGGTGGCGGACCGGGTCGACAAGTTCCGCCGGGACCAGTTGACCGAGGCGCAGAACCTGCAGTTGCGGGCCGCGACGGACAGCGTGAAGGCGCGCCTCAAGGGAAAGGCGGAGCCAAGCCAATTGAAGCTCGCGATAGACTCCCTGGAGGGCGTGCTTCGCCAGACCGGGGGACGCATTTACCCGGCCTCCTCGATGGTGGAGAACGTGGAATTTTTCCTCGTGGCGGCCATCGTGATCCTCGGTCTGCGCGCTTATTTCATCCAGCCGTTCAAGATCCCGACAAATTCGATGTGGCCCAGCTACTACGGCATGACGGCACAGGTATTTAAGCCCGGCGAAGAACCCGGGGTGATTCGGAAAGCGCTCCGTCTGGTGGCCTTGGGCGCGATAAACCACACCTTGTTGTCTCCGGCCGACGGGGAGGTCATGATCCCCGTCTTCAACAATCTGCAGGTGGCGTATACCGACAAGCCGGGTCGCAGCCTGGGGATCTTCCCGACCACCCTGCGCGAGTATTCCTTCCGGGTCGGCGGACAAACCGCAACCCTCACGGTGCCGGCGGACTTCCAGGGCGATTTTGCGCAGGTATTGGATGATGCCTTCCGGGGATCGGAGCCCGACCTCCTGAGCGTGCTGCGGAAGGCCGCCACCCGGACGCCGGCACCGGAGCATTCCACGCTGATGGTTCGGAGCGGCGCCCAGACGGTGGCGCGGGAGGTTTATTGGCTGCCCATTGGCCGAAAGGCTCACCAGGGCGACAAACTGCTATCCTTCGACCTCCTGACCGGCGACATGCTGTTGGTGGACCGGTTGTCCTATAATTTCTTCGCGCCCAAGGTCGGCTCGGGATTCGTTTTCAGGACGAGCAACATCGAGGATTACAAAGCCAAAAAAAGTGACATCTATCTCGTCAAGCGGCTCGTGGGTATTCCGGGCGATGTGCTGGAGATCAAGGCACCGGTGTTGTTCCGCAACGGAAGCCCGATTGATGGCTCCCCGGCCTTTGCGTTGAACGCCCGCCGGGAGGATAATTATCCCGGCTACACCAACACAACCGATGGGCTGTTGCCGCGCGGCATATCGCTGACCGTGCCGGCCCACGCATTCTTTGCCCTCGGTGACAACTCGCCGCGGAGTTACGACAGTCGGTATTGGGGCTTCGTGCCCGAAAAAGACGTCGTGGGTCATCCATTGTTCATCTACTATCCATTGAGCAGCCGGTGGGGGAACTTGTTGAGCCGCTAGGGAGCGTCTTCAAACCTCACAATCAAGCGAACGAACCCCGAGACCGAGAACCACCGATCCGGTTTTAACCACCAAGGCATCGCCTGACGGCTCTGCCTTAAAGTCCGCTCCGCCTGATCGGCTCCGCGGGTGGCTTCGGGGGTCGGCTAATCGCCGACCACCAACCGATTCCCTCCTTCTCCCTGCGGCGATTTCAGCCGCAGCGCAGGCTGCGCGACTGATCCCGGGCTGCCAGCAGGCAGCAACAGGAAGCCGCTCCCCGGAACCCCAACCGGAGCCGATTAGGCGAAGGGCATTCCCAAGCGCAGCCGTTAGGCGAAGCATTCGTGGTCAAGCTTCTGTAGTTCGAGAGGCTTGAAGACACTCCCTCGTGTCGGCAGGTCATATTCTCCACGATCATTTGGTGTTCCCGATATTCACCTGGATTTCAAGATCACCGGGGAATCAGCTGCGGGGAGGAAAAGGAGCCTGCGGAAATCAGCAATTTATGCCCAGCAATGCGGGTTGTGTCCGCGTTGGATTGCGATTGAAAACATCCATGCCGTGGGCCCACACGCTGGACAAGGAGCGGAGCGCGATACTCGTGAAGGCGAGTGGTAAGCTGAATGACAGGGAACTGATCCTGGGCCTGGACCGGGTGGGGCTTGATCCGGATTACCGGAAGGATTTTCGATTTTTCCTCGACTACACGGAAGTGACGGAACTGCAGCTTTCGGCGGCAACGATGATGGCGGTTGCCCGATACCCGATATTTTCCTCCGAGTCCCGCCGGGCATTTCTCGTGAGCCATGGTTTCTTCGCCTCGGCGCTCCAGTTTGTCAGGGCCCATGCCGTCGGGAAATTTCAAGTCTTCGCGAACCGGCAGGAAGCGTTGGCGTGGCTGAATGAGGATATCCCGGCGGAGAAAGGAATTTCGTGACGACCAGGCTGGGAAAAGAATCGGTCGCTTGATTGCTTAAGCCAAATCCGCGTTTGCGGTGATCCCGCCACCGGGTGACGAATCCCGCCTTGAACTGAATCCCGGTCACCAAGGGATTGGCCTTCCGAATTCCCGGCTGCTGGAAAAGGGGCGCCCACGAAGCCGCAGCGCCCGGCCGAAAACCGCAAGGTTTGTGTCCGGCCCCCGGCTCGGTTCTCAGGGACCCTTGGTCACCACTCGCTTTTCCGCTCGGGCGCGTTTGGCCGCCGAGCTTTGCTCCTCGGCGATCACCGCCAGGGCGGCCAGCTGCGCGGGTGACAGGTAGGCCTGCGCTTCCTGCAGGACGTCGGCCGTGATGTGCCCCGTCCCGCCCCGGGTCATCGCGGCGTTCAATTGCGCCGTCTGATCCGCGGACAGCGGTTCGGCTTGGTTGGTCAGCAGGCTCTGCACCTTCTGGACCGTGCTCTGCTGGCCCAGGGTCAGGCTGTAAGTGCGGTATTCGATGTAGTTCTCGTCGCCGAGCAGGGTCTTGATCTGCGCCTCCAGGTCGTCGCGATTCGCCAGCAGCGTCTGCCGGAAGGCTTCGGGATCCGCGGCGGGGTCGTTGCCGCTTTCCACCATGGCGCCGACGGCGTCGTTGGTCGTCTGGCGGCGGTCGGTGAGCAGCTTGATGAAGGCCGCCTCCTTGTCCGGGGGCAGTTTCAGCTCGGCGAGGAGGCCCGCGTAGATCTCGGCGGTCCGGGCCAGTTGCTTGCGGGCCTGTCGCTCGGCCTTGGTGGGCTTGGCGGGTTTCGAGGCGGCGGGCGCTTCGGCGGCCTGCGCCACGACCGCCGGGGCCGGGGCGGTTTTCGCGGGCTCCGGCGCGGGTTTCGCTACGGGCGGACTTACCGCGGTTGTGGGGGATGGTAGTGGCACCTCGGCGGGGCCGGTCCGATGCGATGAAGCCCACCAGAGTCCGGTTCCGGCGGCGGCAAGCAGCAATAGAAAGGGAAAGGCAAACCTGGGATTCACGGGGCAGTCCGGGTGGCGGACGGCCCGAGACTGATGCAAACCGGCCGGAAGGCGACCGGAATTTGGGCTGCGCCCAGGGGGCACCTCGCGAGATGGCTCAGACCGGCACCAGCCGCCGGACGCGCCGCCGCAGGTCGATGCCGTAGCGGGTCCAGCTCCGGGAAATGCGCTTGGTGTCGAGCAGCGTCAGCGGGCCGCAGGCGGACAGGGTGTGCAGGCCGGCCTGGTGGGTCGCCGAGACGAGATCGCCGGTGAGCGTCGTGCCGAGGTGCCCGCAGGAAATGGCTTGGGGCGTCAGCGTGGCGAACTTCAGGAAGCGGAGCGCGCCGCCGTAGGTCCCGCTGCAGTCCTGCACGGGCAGGATCACGCAGCCGTCCGCGCTGATGAAGGGTGTGCCGCCGGGGCGGGCGCCGGACCGGTTGTCGAGCACCGGGTTGAGCGCGTGCAGCCGCCACGGGCCGGTCAGCTTGGTCGCATGGGCGAGGTGCAGCTCGCGCTGGTCGCGCGCCTGCGGCCCGACCATCGTGAAGAACATCCACCACAGCCCGCCGTGGCGCAGCACGGAGGCCTCGGCGCCGGGCACCCCGGGCAGCAGCGCGGCCTCGCGCACCCACTCGCCGGGGAATTTCCGGGCGCGATAGAGGGCGATCTCCCCGTGCTTGTGGCTCTCGGGGATCATGAACGTCTCGCCCTCGTGCTCGATGAGATACGGGTAGGAAAGGTGGAAGGGGCGGGCGAGGACGGTGCGCTTGCCGCGCCACTCGAGGCGCGGGCCGAACTCGTGGTGCTCGATCACGGCGTGCTTCGTGCGGTAGTCGAAGGCCTCGACGAAGACGTGCGTGGCGTCGCCCCGCCGGAGGCCGAAGGGATCCGCGAGGTAGCGCCACGGGCCGGGGTCGGGCAGCCAGGTGATGCGGTCGCGCGCCGCGGCGAGGGCGCCGGCTTCGGTGAGCGTGCCGATTTGGGCGGGCACGATTCCGGCCTGCCAGAAATCACTCCGGGGCGGCAGGCTCATGAGGTGGCCAGGATCATCCGGTCGCCCAGCCGCAGATCCCGGTGCTGCTTGGACCCGATGATGTTCGCATAGAAATCCGTGATGTTCTCCAGGCGCGCGGCGGGCTCGAACAGGCTCAGGTCGTAACCCACGTAGGGCAGCCCGTCCGCCTGCGCCTTCGCGGCGGCGGCACTGATGGCCGCGGACAGGGCGGCGACGGAACCGACCGGCACGAGGGTGACGGGCTGGTCGCGGAGATACTCGGCCGGGCCCTCGGCGGCCGTGGCGATGACCGGCAGGCCGGCGCTCATGGCCTCGAGGATGGCGAGGCCGAACGACTCCTCGCGCGACGGGGAGACGAAGAGGTCGAGGCCCTGCAGGCACTGGCTGACATCCTCGCGAAAGCCGAGCAGGTGGATGCGGTGGTCGCCGGCGCGGAGTTTTTCCAGCTCCGCGCGCTGCGGGCCCTCCCCGAGGATCGCGAGCGCGGCGTTGGCCGGGGCGCTCGCGCGGAAGGCGGCGATCAGCACGTCCATGCCCTTGCTGGCATGCAGGCGGCCCACCGCACCCATCAGGAACACGTCGTCCGTCAGGCCGAGTTCCTCGCGCAGGCCGACGCGCGCGGAGTCGCCCGGCGCGTGCGGCAGCCAGTTGGGAATCGTGCGGGTCATGCCCTGGTAGCGCGAGAGCTGGGCGGTCTGCGCGCGGTTCACGCAGATCAGCCCGTCGAGCCGGTCATGCTGGTGGGGCTTGTAGCCGACGTGCAGCGTGGCGACCGTCTGGTGCCGGGCGGAGGCGCGGCCGAGGATCTTGCAGGCGGCGCTCAGGTGGCCGTGGCAGATGTCCGGCGTCAGCCGGTCAAGGAGGCGGCGGACGCGCAGGCCGCGCAGGAAACGGTTGAAACCGTGGAAGCGGATTCCGGGGGCCAGCGCCGCTGCCAAGGGCGAGCCGCTGGCGCCCGCCACGTGGACCTCGTGCCCCTCGGCGGCCTGCAGGTTGGCCAGGTCGGCGCAATAGCGCTCGGAGCCGGCGAGCCGGGAAGAGAAGAGGAGATGGATGATGCGCATGTCGTGAAGAATTGAAAACGGGTGGGGGCCGCCGCCCGTGGGGTATGGTCGGCGGCCCCGCTGGCAGTGTGTGTGTGCTGGACTGCGTTCCCGAAGCTACTCTTCCGCTCCGGACATTGCTGCTAGGTCGCGCCACTTTCGCCTGTAGGACATCATCCTACACACCTCCATACCGCGCTTGAGCCCCCCGGGTTTTGTGTATTTGTCTTGTCGATTCCTGTGCCCCGAACGTCCGTCATCCCCACTCGCCGGATCCCATGAATCGTCCCAACCCCGACCGACCGCCTCCGTCAACCATACCGCACCCGGCGCCATGGCGGAGGAGACTTGCGGCCGGACTCGTGCTCGCGGGCCTGGCGGCGGCCGGCCCGGCGCGGGCCCAGCTCAGTCCCGCCGCACCTTCGCCTAACGCCCTGAAGGCGCTGAGCGTGGAGGAACTCATGGACATCGAGGTGACCTCGGTCTCCAAGCGGCCGGAAAAACTCTCCACGGCCGCCTCGGCCATCCAGGTGATCACCGGCGACGACATCCACCGCTCGGGCGCGACCAGCCTGCCGGAGGCGCTGCGGCTGACCTCCAACCTGGAGGTGGCGCAGATCGACTCGCGCCAGTGGGCGATCACGTCGCGCGGTTTCAACAATGTGTTCGCCGACAAGATGCTCGTGCTGATCGACGGGCGCACGGTCTACACCCCGCTCTATGCCGGCGTCTACTGGGACGTGCAGGACCTGATGCTCGATGACGTCGACCGGGTCGAGGTCATCAGCGGTCCCGGCGCCACGCAGTGGGGCGCCAACGCGGTCAACGGCGTCATCAACGTCACGAGCAAGAGCGCCAAGGACACGCAGGGCGGGCTGGTCACCGCGGGCGGCGGCACGGAGCTGCGCGACGCGGAGGCGGTGCGTTACGGCGGGCAGCTCGCCCCCGGGGTCTATTATCGCGTCTACGGGAAATATTTCGGCCGCGGTGACTCGATCCGGCCCAACGGCAACGCCGGCGACGACGCGTGGCGCATGGACCAGGGCGGGTTCCGCATGGATTGGGACGAGGGGACGGGCACCGTGTTCACCGTCCAAGGAGACATCTACAACGGCACCGCCACGGGCGCGGGTCCCAACAACACGTCCATGAGCGGCAGCAACCTGATCGGCCGCTGGTCGCGCGACCTCGGCGACAACTCCGACATGAAGCTGCAGGTCTACTATGACCGCACGCACCGCAGCATCCCAGGCTCGTTCACCCAGGGCCTCGACACCTACGATCTCGATTTCCAGCACCGCTTCCCGGTCGGGCAGCGGCATGACGTCGTGTGGGGCTTCGGTTACCGCGTGGTGGACGACAACGTCATCAACACCCCCGCGAATGCGTTCCTGCCGGCGCAGGTCACGCGGCAGTGGTTCAATGCGTTCCTGCAGGACGAGATCGCGTTCAGCGAACGCCTGCACCTGACCCTCGGCTCGAAGGTCGAGCACAACGACTACACCGGCTATGAGCTGGAGCCGAGCCTGCGCGCCTCGTGGTCGGTCACCAAGGCCCAGACGCTCTGGGCCGCCGTCTCTCGCGCGGTGCGCACCCCTTCGCGCATCGACCGCGATCTCTATTCCCCGGCCGTCCCGCCGTATCGCGTCGCGGGCGGCCCCAACGTCGTGTCCGAGAAACTGCTGGCCTACGAACTGGGCTACCGGGCGCAGGTCGCCCCGCAGCTCGCCCTCTCGCTGGCGACGTTCTACAACGACTATCAGGACCTGCGGAGCCTCGAGCCGCTCACGCCGCCGGCGGCGTTCCCGGTCAGCGTCAACAGCGGCCTCGTCGGCTACTCCACCGGCGCGGAGCTGACGGCGGACTGGGCGGTCACGCCCGCGTGGCGGCTCCATGCCGGCTACACCGAGCTCCACGTGCACAGCGAGCCGGCGCCGGGCCTGCCGGACCGGGTGAGCGGGCGCAACGTCGCCAACGACCCGTCGCACCAGTTCCTCCTGCGCTCGCTCTGGGACCTCGCCGCGAAGTGGCAGCTCGACGCCACGGCGCGCGCCGTCAGCCGCATCAAGAACCAGTCGGTGCCCGGCTACGCGGAACTGGATCTCCGCCTCGGCTGGCATCCCGTCGAGGCGCTCGAGCTTTCGATCACCGGGCAGAATCTGCTGCACAACCATCACGCGGAGTTCAATCCCCCGGGATCGCGCCGCGAGATTCCCCGCGAGGTTTACGGCAAGGCCACATGGCGTTTCTAGGCGCCATCACGTTCCGCCGCCGCGCCGTCTGGGCGGGCCTGGTCCTCTGGGCCGGCCTGGCGCTGGCCGTCGCGCCCGTGTCCTCCGGGGCGGTGCCCGCCGCGCCCACGCCGGAGTATCAGATCAAGGCCGTTTTCCTCTTCAACTTCGCGCAGTTCGTGGACTGGCCGGCGGCCGCTTTTGCCGACGCGCAGGCCCCGCTCGTCATCGGCGTGCTCGGCGAGGATCCCTTCGGCGCGTTGCTGGACGACGCCGTGCGCGACGAGAAGGTCGGCGGGCGCCCGCTGCAGGTGCAGCGCTTCCGCCGGGTGGACGACGTCGGCCCCTGCCATATCCTCTTCATCAGCGACTCGGAGGCGGGCCAGCTCGAGAAAATCCTGGCCCGGCTCAAGGGCCGCAGCCTGCTCACCGTCGGCGACACCGAGGCCTTCAACCGCGAGGGCGGCATGGTGCGGTTCGTGACGGAGAACAAGAAGATCCGGCTCCGGATCAACGTCGAGGCCGCCAAGACGGTCGACCTGGTCATCAGCTCCAAGCTGCTGCGACCGACCATGATCTTCAATCCGGGCAAGGACTGACCGCCATGCGGGTGCAAAGGGCCAGACCGATCCAGCAACGGCTGATGCAGATCATCCTCGGCACGAGCATGGTCGTGCTCGTGCTGACCTGTGTTGCCTTTGTCTCTTACGACCTGCTCACCTTCCGCCGCAACTCGGTCCGTGAGCTGACGGTCCTCGGCGAGATCATCGCCACCAACAGCACGGCCGCCCTGGCCTTCGACAACCAGAGCGACGCGACGGAGATCCTCGCGGCGCTGCGCGCGGAGCGGCACATCGTGAGCGCCTGCCTCTACGACAAGGAGGGCCGCCTCTTCAGCCGCTATCCGGCCGCGGCCCCCGACGAGGCCTTTCCGCCGGCGCCGCAGGCCGACGGTTACCGCTTCGTGGAGGGCCAGCTCATCGGCTTCACGCCTGTCGCGCAGGACAAGGGCAGCCAGCGCCTGGGCACGCTCTACCTCCGCTCGGACATGGAGGCCATCTACGAGCGGCTGCGCCTCTACGGCGGCATCGCCCTGCTCGTGATCACGGCCGCCTCGTTCGTCGCCTACGTGTTGTCCCGGAAGCTGCAGCACCAGATCTCCCGGCCGATCCTCGCGCTGGCCGAGACCGCGCGCGCCGTCTCCGACCGCCAGGATTACTCCGTGCGCGCGCAGAAGGTGAGCGAGGACGAACTCGGCCTGCTGACCGACGCCTTCAACCACATGCTCGGTCAGATCCAGGAGCAGAACATGGCCCTGAAGCTCGCCTATGACGACCTACGCCAGACCCAGCAGCTGATCATGCAGCAGGAGCGCCTGCGCGCGGTCGGCCAGATGGCCAGCGGCATCGCCCACGACATCAACAACGCGATCTCCCCGGCCTCGCTCTACGCGGAGTCGCTGCTCGAGCGGGAGCCGAACCTCAGCCCGCGCAGCCGCGAATACCTCACGATGATCCAGCGCTCGCTCGACGACGTTGCGCAGACCGTCAGCCGGCTCCGGGAGTTCTACCGCCAGCGCGAGCCGCTCCTCACCATGGCCCCCGTGATGATGAACCGTCTGCTGCAGGAGGTGGCGGAGCTGACCCGGGCCCGCTGGGGCGACCTCTCCCACCAGCGCGGCGTCACCATCGAGATGAACCTGGACCTGGCGCCCGAGCAGCCGGTCATCCTCTGCGCGGAAAGCGAGGTGCGCGAGGCGCTGATCAACCTGATCTTCAATGCCGTCGATGCCGTCGCCATGGGCGGCACCATCACGGGACGCACCCGGGTGGTGTCCGGCGGTCCGGCCGGGGCGCGGCTGGCCGTCGAGATCGTCGACACGGGACCCGGCATGGACGAGCAAACCAAGCGCCGCTGCCTCGAGCCCTTCTTCACCACGAAGGGCGAGCGCGGCACGGGCCTCGGCCTCGCGATGGTCTACGGCATGGTGCAGCGGCACAACGCCGCGATCGAGATCGACAGCGCCCCGGGGCAGGGCACGACGATGCGCCTGCTGTTTCCCCTGCCGGCGGGCGAGGTCGCCCTGCCGGCGGCGGCCGAGGTGGGACCGCAGCCGAAATCGTCCCTGCGCCTGCTCGTCGTGGACGACGACCCGGCCCTGCTGCGCTCCCTGAGCCAGGCACTGATGGACGACGGCCACGAGGTCACGACCGCCGACGGCGGGCAGGCCGGTATCGAGGCGTTCTTGTCCGCCCGGATCACCGGCCGGCCCTTCGATGCGGTCATCACCGACCAGGGCATGCCGAAGGTGGACGGCCGACAGGTGGCCGCCGCCGTGAAGGGTGCGTCGCCCGCGACTCCCGTCATCCTGCTCACCGGCTGGGGGCAGAATTTCTCGCTCGAAGGGGAGGTGTCGCCCCACTTTGATCAGGTCCTCGACAAGCCGCCGAAACTGCGCGACCTCCGCGAAGCGCTCGCCGCCGTGCCGCCGGCCGAGCCGGGCCCCACGCCATGACCGCACCCACTACCAGCCGCCTGCTCGTGGTCGACGACGAGGTCGCCCTGACGACCGCGCTGCGCAACACGCTGAGCGCGGAGGGCTATGACGTGACGGCGGTGACCTCCGGCGAACAGGCCCTGGCCGCGCTGGGACAGGGCTCGTTCGACCTGATCCTGAGCGACCTGATGATGCCGGGAATGGACGGCATAGCGCTGCTGCGCCAGGCGCTGGCGGCCGATCCGAACCTCGTGGGCATCATCATGACCGGCCAGGGGTCGATCCCCACCGCGGTTGAGGCGATGAAGGTTGGCGCGACCGACTACGTCCTGAAGCCCTTCAAGCTCAGCATCGCGCTGCCGGCGATCGAGCGCGCCCTGATGCTGCGCCGCCTGCGCGTGAAGAACGCGGAACTCGAGGCCCGCGTGCGCCAGCGCACGGCCGAGCTGGAGGAGGCGAACCAGGAGCTCGACGCCTTCTGCCACTCCGTCTCGCACGACCTGCGCACGCCCCTGCGCGCCATCAGCGGATTCACCGAGATCCTGCGCAACGAATACGCCGACGCCTTCGCGCCCGAGCCGCGCCGCCTGCTGGAACTGGTCCGGACCGGGGCGGCGGAGATGGACCGCCTGACCGACGCGTTGCTCGATTTTTCCCGGCTGGGCCGCCAGACCGTCGTGCGCCGCACCTTCAGCCTGGAGAAACTCTGCCGCGAGGTGATCGCCAGTCTGTCGGGCGATCATGCCGGACGGCGGGTGGAATTCAGGGTGGCAGCCCTCCCGGCGGTGTCGGGAGACGCGACCCTCGTGCGCGCCGTGCTGGTCAACCTTCTCTCCAACGCACTCAAATACACCCGCCCGCGGGATCCGGCCGTGATCGAGATCGGGGTCGCGCCGGCGGCGGAGGCCGACGGGCCGGTGTTTTATGTGCGGGACAACGGCGTCGGTTTCGACCCGACCTACGCGGACAAGCTGTTCGGGGTCTTCCAGCGGCTGCACCGGGCCGACGAGTTCGAGGGCACAGGCGTGGGTCTGGCCACGGTGCGCCGCATCATCGAGCGGCACGGCGGCCAGGTCTGGGCGGAATCCGCGGTCGGCACCGGCGCGACGTTCTTCTTCACGCTGCCGCCGGCGAAGAAGTGAGGGGCGCTGATGAACCACCATACCCCGTCGCTTCGCGCCACCCCTCTATCGTAGAGGGGACTAAAGGCCACGCACCCAGGATTGAATCCCCTCTAAGAGAGGGGTGCCCGCAGGGCGGGGTGTGGTGGGGACGCGCGCGCGAATAACGGCATGGCGACAAGCGCCAGCCCTACATTCGGGAGGAGGCCCCGGCCGGTGCCCTAGTTGTTCCGCCGGGTCTCGACCCAGCGCACGGCGGCGCGGACGAGTTCGCTGATGTTGGCCAGGTTGAGCTTCTCCTTGATCCGGGCGCTGTAGGCCTGGACGGTCTTCATGCTCAGGCCCATCTCGGTGGCGATCTTGCGGGTGCCCTGACCCTCGCCGAGTCGGCGAAACACCTCGAGTTCGCGGTCGCTCAGCATCTCCACGCTGCCGGTCTGTTTGGCCGGGGACTGGCCGACCATGCGCTCGGTCAGCTGCACCATCATGTCGGCGCTGGCGTAGACCTGCCCGGCGAGCACGGCGCGGATGGCCTCGACGATCCGGTTGGTCGAGTCGCGCTTGGTCACGTAGCCGCGGGCCCCGGCGCGCAGGGCCCGTTCCACGAAATAGATCTCCTCATGCATCGACAGCACCACGATCTGCGTCGCCGGGCAGTGGATGCGCAGGTCCTTGATGAGGTCCAGGCCCGAGCCGTTCTTGAGGGAGAGGTCCACGAGCGCCACGTCGGGCGCCGACGCCTTCATGCCCTCGAGGCCCGCGGGGGCGGAGTCGGCCTGGCCGCAGACCGTGAAGTCGGCCTCGTGGCGGAGCAGGGTGGAGAGCCACTCGCGCACGAGGGTGTGGTCGTCGACGATGAAGATGCGGGTTGGTTTCGGGCTCATGTGGCGGCGGAGGGGGCGAGGGGGACGCGGCACGAGACGCAGGTGCCCTGGCCCGGCTTGGATTCCAGGGAAAACTCGGCGCCGATCAGGCGGGCGCGGTGCGCGATCTCGCGCAGCGCGGCCGGCGGTCCCGCGCCTTCCTCCGCGGCCGCGAGCGGGATGCCGTTGTCGCTGATGGCGAGTTCGAGGCTCCGTCGGTCACCTCGCAGGCTGACGTGAACGTCGGTCGGCCGGGCGTGGCGGATCGAGTGGCGCACGGCTTCCTGGGCGATATGGAAAAGATGGGAGGCCGTGCTGCTGTCCTCGACGAGCGGCGGCTGCACGGCGTTGAAATGGCAGCGCACGCCGGTCTGGCTCTGGATGCTGGCGGCGAGTTCCTCGAGTTCGCGGTTGAGCCCGGCGGGCTCGATCGCGGTGAGCAGCAGGCCGCGGGCGAGCTGCCGCGACTGCCGCACGCCTTCCTCGGCGAGCCGGCCGACCTCGCGGGCGGTTTCGGCGGCCCGCGGGTCCTTGTCGGCCAGCTGCTGGGCGAGCACCCCGGTGGCGAACGTCAGGGCGGTCAGGTGCTGGCCGAGCCCCTCGTGCAATTCGTTGCCGATCGTCCGGCGCTCGCGCTCGCTCAGCTCGACCAGTTCCTGCTGGAGCTGTTCGCGGGCGAGGACCTCCTTGGCCAGTGCGTCGGAGCGGGAAGCGACGCGCGCCTCCAGTTCCCGGCGCAGGGTGATGAATGCCTGCAGGATCGCTGCGACGACCAGGTAGGTCGCGAGGAAGCCGATCAGGTTCCAGACAATGGAAGGACGTTGCGTATACTCGGCCCCCAGCAGCCAGTCGCCGCCGACGCGGGCGACAATCGAGCACACCGAGGTGACGAAGGCCGCGAAGAATCCCAGCCAGGCCAGCGCCAGGAGAATGGGGACCAGGTAGAACACCTGCAGCGATATCGCCGTGCCGGAGTAGTAGTCGATCAGCCCGATCACCGCCACGTAGGCGGACACCACCAGCACCTGGGTCGCGCGGCTGCCCGGCGGGTGGATGAGGACCCGGATCACCCAAGGATCGGGCCGGGTGTCCGGCGTCCCGCGGGCGGCTGGTTGGGTCGGGCGTGGCATCAACGCGGAACATGCGGGCCGGCCCCGGGCCTGCAACTGCATTTCCCGGCCGCGCGGGGCGGTGGTCCGCATTAGCGGCTTGCCCTGCGCGGCGGAGGCGAGGGAGGTTCGGGCGTGGTATCCGGCAAATACGATCTCGTCATCCTCGCCGCGGGCATGGGCAGCCGCTTCGGCGGCCTCAAGCAGGTGCAGCCCGTCGGTCCGGCCGGCGAGCTGATCATCGAGTATTCCATCTACGACGCGCTGCGCGCGGGCTTCGACCGACTGGTGCTCGTGATCCGGCGGGACATCGAGGCCGATTTCCGCACGACGATCGGCCGGCGCCTCGAGTCGCGGGTGGACGTGAGCTACGTCTTCCAGGAGACGGGTAATGCCGTGCCGGGCCGCACCAAACCCTGGGGCACGGGCCATGCGGTCCTCGCGGCGCGCGACGCCGTGCGGCGGCCGTTCGCGGTCATCAACGCCGACGACTTCTACGGCGCCTCCGGCTACGCCGCGCTGGCCGGCCATTTCGCGCGAACGGCGGTCGACCGGTCCGACTATGCCATGGTGGGCTACCCGCTGAGACAGACGCTCTCGGAGTTCGGCACGGTCAGCCGCGGCCTCTGCACCACCGACGCCCAAGGCCGGCTGCAGCGCATCACCGAGATCACCAAAATCGAGAAGACCGCCGCGGGCGCCGCTTATCCGGACGGGAAAGGCGCGACGCACGTATTGTCCGGCGCGGAGATCGTCTCGATGAATTTCTGGGGCTTCACGCCCGCGGTGTTTCCCCAGCTGGGGAAACTCTTCGCGGAATTCCTCGCCCAAAGTGCCGGCGACCCCAAGGCGGAGTTCTACCTGCCGACGGCGATCAGCGGCCTGAACGAGCGTCGCGAGGCCGGCGTCACGCTGCTCACGAGCGGCGACGCGTGGTTCGGCATCACCTACCGCGAGGACCTGGCCGCCTCGCAGGCGGCGGTGAAAAACCTCGTCGCCGCGAGAAAGTATCCGGCGCCGCTGTGGGGGTAGGGGTTTTGTAGGTCGGGCTTTACGCCCGACATTGAGAGCTGTCGGGCGTAAAGCCCGACCTACAAATCCGTCAGGATCGCCCTCAGCTCCCGCTCGGGGTCCTGGTGGTCCTGTTCGACCGCGAGTTGCAACGCCTGCTCCAGCCAGGGACGGGCCTCGGCGCGGAGGCCGAGCCCGATCAGTGACTTCCCGAGCAGGATGCGCGGCATCATCCAGTCGGTCTTCTTGTTGGCGCAGACGATCAGGTGCTCGACCGCGGAATCGGCGCGACCCTCGCTGACGAGGGCCTGCGCGAGGCTGAAGCGGAAGAGCTCGTTCTCCGGGTGCTTCGCCACGAGCGCGGCGAAATGGTCTGAGCGGGGCATGTTTCTATTTACAGGAGCTAACGGAGAAAACAGAGGATGGAACACCAGGGCAATGTCGAGACTCTGCTCCGTGCCCTCCGTTTCCTCCTGGGAAATCAGGGTTCTTCAATCGAAGAACAGCACCACGGCCGTGGCGTTGTCGAGGCCGCCGCGTTCGTTGGCGCGGTCCACGAGCTGCTTCGCCGCGTCCGCGGGCTCGGCCGCATCCTGCATGATGGCGGCGATCTCCGATGCGGCGACAAAGCGGGTGATGCCGTCCGTGGCGATCAGGTAGCGGTCGTGCGGCAGCACGGTGTGCACGAACAGGTCGCTTTCGACGGGCGGGGGCTGGCCGATGCAGCGGGTGAGCGCGTTGCGGTTCTCGAGCAGCAGGGCCATCGGCTCGCCGCGCTCGGCGCGCTCCTTCATCTCGTTTTCCACCGTGTGGTCGCGCGTGAGCTGCTCGAGCGCCTTGCTGCGCAGGCGCAGCGCGGCGGAGTCGCCGACGTGCAGGATGTTGAGTTTCACCCCGACCAGGTGGGCGAAGGTCAGGGTCGACCCGATGCCGAACTGTGGACTGAGCATGCGGCCGAGATTGAAGACCCGGTCGTTCACCTCGGTCAGGATGGGCGCGTAGTCTATTTTCGCGCCGGGCGGGTAGTGCTGGAAGAGCCGTTCGAGGGTGATCATAGCCATCTGGCTGGCCTGCGCCCCCGAGGGCAGCCCACCGATGCCGTCCGCCACCCCGAAGAGCCCGAGGGGCTCGTTGCAGAGGAAGCTGTCCTCATTTTCCGGGCGCACGCGACCGACATCCGAAAGGGCAGAGGAACGCAACTTCATGGGTGGCCGGCACACTACAGCGGGCCCCGGCTCAAGGGAAAGGCCGAAAAACGCTTTCGCGGTTATCTTTTGTCAGGCGCTCGAAATCGGGGATGGGCAGCGAGGCGATGAACTCGCGGCCATAGGCCTTGGCGAGCACCCGGGAATCGAGGATCGTGACGACGCCCCGGTCGGTCTTGCTGCGGATGAGCCGGCCGATGCCCTGCCGGAACTTGATCAGCGCGTCGGGCAGGGTCAGCTCGTTGAACGGGTTGCCCCCGCCGTCGCGGATGTGCTCGCACTTGGCCTCGGTGATCGGGTGGGTGGGCGGGTCAAAGGGCAGGCGGGTGATGATCACCTGCGACAGCGCCTCACCCGGCACGTCCACGCCGGTCCAGAAACTGTCCGTGCCGAAGAGCACGGCGTTGCCCAGCGAGCGCATCTGGTGGGCGAGTTCCGTGCGCGACAGGTCGGCGCCCTGCATCAGGAAGGGCCGGCCTTCCTTCCGCCACTCCGGCTCGAGCGCCATCGCCACTGTCCGCATGTCGCTGTAGCTGGTGAACAGCACGAGCGAGCCGCCTTTCACCGGCGCGGTGCAGAACCGGATGTAGTCGGCGAGCGTGTCGAGCGCGAGCTTCGCCTCCTTCGGCGAGGGCAGCGGGACGTCGGCGGCGACGTAGATCCGCATGTTGCGCTCGAAATCGAAGGGCGACTTCACCGCGACGGCCTCGGCGCCGTCCGCCCCGATGCGGGCCGCCAGCGGGTCGATGCTGCCGCCCATCGCCAGCGTGGCGCTGGTGCAGATGACACTCGTGCCGCAGCCGAAGAGGTGCTTGCGCAGCTCGGGCGCGACGTCGATCGGCGCGCTCCGCAGCGAGACGATCGTCTGCTTCCGGCCGCTGCGCTCGGCCCAGTAGACGTGGCCTTTGTCGCCGAGCGTGAGCCACTCGGTGATCCCGGCCTGGATGCCCTTGATCCGCTGCTGCTGCTCCAGCATCTCGTCGTGCTCGCGGCCGTCCTCCATCTTGTCGGCCAGCTTCCCCATCATCCGGTGCAGGGCGCCCAGCGGGCCGTCGAGCATCGGCTCGGCTGCGCCGGTCTCGCGGATGCGCACCACGGGGCGCGGGGTCAGGATCTTCTCCGCGATGAAGTCGAAGAACTGTTTGGAGGCGTCGAGCGCGTCGAGCACCAGCTGCTGCCCGGCGGGCCCGCCGAGCTTGCGGAAGATGCCCCGCTTGGTGCGGGGGTTGAAGAGATACTTGAGCGCGCGGTCGACGCTGTAGCTGCTGAGCGACAGGCCGAAGTTGTCCGTGGCCACTTCCGGCACGGTGTGGGCCTCGTCGAGCACGAGGAAGTCGTCGGGGAAGAGCACGCCGCGCGCGTTGCTGCCGGCGGGATGGGCCTGCGCGCCGCCGGAATTGATGAGGGCGAAGAGCAGCGCGTGGTTGACGATAATGACCTGGGCCGTGCGCAGCCGGACGCGCGCGCGCTGGTAGTGGCATTTTTCGGCGTCACAGTGCTTGCGCGAGCAGGAAGAGGAGTCGGCGTTGACGGCGTCCCAGACCTCGGGGCGGGGCGGCGGCTTCAGCTCGTGGCGCAGACCGGTCGGGGTCGTCTCGGCCCACTTGGCGATGCGCTGCAGCTCGTCGTAGTCGGCGTCGGCGAAGAGCGTGGAGCGGTCGGCGAGCGCGTGGCCGAGACGCGTCGGGCACAGGTAGTTGGACTTGCCGACGAGCACGGTGGAACGGAAGTCGGCGTAGCGCGCGAGCTCGGGCGAGGACTTGAAGACGCGCCGGCAAATGGGCAGGTCCTTCTGCTCGATCTGTTCCTGTAAGGAAATGGTGTGCGTCGAGACGATGAGCTGCCGGCCCTGGTCGGTCGCGTGAATGAGTCCCGGGATCAAGTAGGCGAGGGACTTGCCGACGCCGGTGCCGGCCTCGAAGAGCAGCGGGCGGTCCTCGAGCAGCGCGGAGGCGACAGCCAGGCCCATCTGGGCCTGTTCGGGGCGGTGCTCGAGTTTCAGGGCGGAGCACAGCTGGCCGGCCTCGGAGAAAATCTCCCTGGCCAGCGCGCGCACCCGGGTCGGCTTGGGGCCGGTCTCCACGGGCGGGTTGCCGTCATCGTTCAGCCCAATCATGGCGCCAGAGAGCGGGTTAATGGGTGCGCAGCAATTCAATTTGCGGACCCGGTGATTCCTCGCACTCTTGCGGGCCATGCCATCATCCGCCGCCGTCGACGAGAACTGGATGGAGGACCTCGTGAAGTTCCTCCGGGAACAGCCACAGGTGCGGGCGGTGCGGATAGATCCGGTCGCCCACAAGGTCTCGATCGCCACACTCGACCGGGTCGATCTCGCCGATCTGGAGGCCAAACTGGCCGCGACCATCGCGGGCGTCGAGGCGAAGCTCGCGGCGCAGGCCACCGGCAAGGCGCCGGGCGGCTACTCCGTGAAACAGGACGGCAGCTCGATCGTGCTGGGACGCGAGACCTGCGTGACGGCCGAGAAGATGTGGCTGTGGCGCGAAATGGAGTGGCCCGACATCAAGGCCGAGCCGACGCCCGAGGACCAGGAATGGCGCACGCTCGCCGTGTTGGCGGCGGTCTGCGGCGTCGCGGGGGCCGGCGGATTCATCGCCCAGCATTTTGCCCCGAGCCTGCCCTGGCTGGCCAAGTTTTTTTTTACTGTCGGCCTGCTCACCGGCGGCTGGGACGCCGTCGTCGACACCTGGGAGAATCTCAAGAAGCGCGAGATCGACATCCATTTCCTGATGATCGCGGTCGCGGTCGGCGCGACGCTGATCGGCGCCTGGGGCGAGGCCGTGCTGCTGCTGTTCCTCTTCTCGGCGTCCGGCGCGATGGAGGAATACGCCCTGGATCGCACGCAGCGCGAGGTCAGCGCCCTGCTGAAGACCTCGCCGAAGCAGGCGACCGTCGTCCTGCCGGATGGAGCGACGCAGGTCGTGGCCGTCGAGGCCCTGCAGTTGCACCAGCGTGTGCTCGTGCGGCCGGGCGAGGCCTTCGCCGCGGACGGGTTGATTTTGAAGGGACGCAGCGCGAGCGACGAGTCCGCGCTCACCGGCGAGGCCGCGCCCGTCGAGAAGAACGTCGGCGACCAGGTGTTCAGCGGCACGCTCAACCTCTGGGGCGCGGTCGAGTTCGACGTCGTGCGCCTGCCGGCCGAGAGCACGCTGCAGCGGATCATCCGGCTCATCCAGACGGCGCAGAAGCTGAAGGCGCCGAGCGAGCGGTTCACCGACAAGTTCGGCACCGGCTACACCTACATCGTCATCGGCGGCTCGACGCTGATGTTCCTCGTGTGGTGGCTCGGATTCCACCTGCCGGCCTTCACGAACACCCCGGAGCTGCGCTCGGCGTTCTACCGGGCGATGACGCTGATGGTCGTGGCCAGCCCCTGCGCTCTGGTGCTCTCGATTCCCTCGGCCATCCTTGCCGCCATCGCCTGGGGCGCGCGGCACGGCGTGCTGTTCCGGGGCGGCGCGGCCATCGAGAAGCTCGCCGACATCGACGTCGTCGCGCTCGACAAGACCGGCACGCTCACGACCGGCGAGCTGGCGGTGGTGGGCTACGAGAGTTTTCCGCCGGGCCGCGAGACCGAAGTGATGGAGCTGGCCTACGCGCTCGAGGCCAACTCCGAGCATCCGCTCGCCCGCGCCATCGTGCGCGACGCCAAGGCCCGCGGGGTGAAGCGGCTGGAACTGCATGATTTTTCCAACATCATCGGCCAGGGCGTGCGCGGGAAGTTCGGCGATACGCAGGCGTTGCTCGGCCGGCGCGAGCTGCTGGAAGCCGGCCCGCTGGCCGGATGGGCCGCCAAGCTTCCGCCGGCCTCCGCCGAGCTTTCCGAGGTGTGGGTCGTCGGCAAGGACATGCTCGGCCGCGTGCTGTTGCGCGACCAGATCCGCGTCGAGTCCAAGGCCGTGCTGGCCGAGCTGGCCCGGATGGGCATCCACACGGTCATGCTCACGGGCGACCGCCGCCAGGCGGCCGAGTCCGTGGCGCACGAGCTCGGCGTGGCCGAGGTGCGCGCGGGATTGTCGCCCGAGGACAAGGTTGCGGCGGTCGAGGGCTTCCGCCAGCAGGGCAAGAAAGTGGCGATGGTCGGCGACGGCGTGAACGACGCCCCGAGCCTCGCGGCCGCCTACGTGTCCGTCGCCATGGGCGCCCGCGGCAGCGACGCGGCGCTGGAGCAGGCCGAGGTCATTTTGATGCACGACCGCATCGAGAATTTCCTGGCGGCGCACCGGCTCAGCCGCCGCGCCCGGGCGATCATTCGGCAGAACCTCACGATCTCGCTCGGCGTGGTGATCATCATGGTGGCCATGACCGCCTGGGGCGCCGTGCCCCTCGCGATCGGCGTCGCCGCCCACGAGGGCAGCACGCTGGTGGTGTGCATCAACTCGCTGCGGCTGCTGTTCGGGAAGAACCGATAGGTCTGGAACGGGCGTCGTCAAGCGACGCCCACGGGTTGAGTCGTGCGCCATTTGCGGGTAAGCGGATAGATGTAGGGGCGCCGCTTGACGGCGCCCGCTCGGGACGTCCGTGTTTCCGCATGACGCAGCTTCCAGTCCGACAAACTGGGCGCATGCATGTCGGCCGGGTCTCCCAACCGGGAGAGCTCTATTTCGTCACCCTGGTGACTGAACGCCGCGAATCCTGGCTGGGTGCGGCCAACGCGCGTGGGGCGTTCCTGGATGTCTTGCGACGCTGGAATGAGGCTGAACCTGGCGGAGTCGTGGCTACGGTCGTGATGCCCGATCATGCGCACGTGCTTTTTCAACTGGGTAAAAGAACAGGCGTCGGTCGGACGATTGCCCGATGGAAGAGCGAGTCCCGCCGGGCGAGCGGTTATGCCGGTTCATTTCAACGGGACTTTTGGGAGCACCGGCTGCGCGTCGGTGAATCCGTGGAGGATTGCGCGCTGTATATATTCCTCAATCCATACCGGGCAGGCTTGCTGGCGGCGGATCAGGCGTGGGCTGGTTGGTGGTCTCCAAATCACGCTCTTTTCAGGTTCACGGTGTTGCTGGGAAAGGGAGGCGCGCCGCCTCAAGAGTGGATTGGCTGGCCGCCGGAGAAATTTGCGGATTTGGCCCATGGGGAGTGACGCGGGCGTCGTCGAGCGACGCCCCTACACAAGCGCTGACCCCGCAGGAGCGCCGCTTGACGGCGCCCGTGTCCTCAATCCTCGATCCAAACCATGTCTCCGTTGCGCACCTGCTCGTAGAGCTCGGTGATCTCGAGGTTGTTCATCTCCACACAGCCGGCGCTATGGGGGGTCCCGAGCCGGTCCTCGTGGTTGGTGCCGTGGATGTAGACGTAGCGGGCGTGGGTGTCGACGACCTGGCCGGCGGCGTTCTGGCCGGCGTTCACGCCGGGCTCCAGGCCGCGGAGCCAGAGGATGCGCGAGGTGATCAGGGCCGGCCGATTCTCCTCGTCCCCGAGTTCGTTGAAATGCTTGCCGATATTCACCCGGCCCTTGAAGACGGTGCCGGGCGGCGCGCCGGCGCCGATGCGCTCGGCGATCTCGTGCAGGCCGCGCGGCGTGCCGAGGGAGTCCTTCACGTTCGAGGGCGGGCGGAGCGAAGTGGAGATGATGTGGCTCTTGCGCAAAGCACAGTCGTCGAAAAACATCAGGAGCCGCTGCGCGATGGAAACGGCTATGACACGCGAAGTGGGCTTGATTCCCAGCGCGGCGCACCTTTCCTTCATCCTTTCCAACGTTTCATTCATCGTGAGCAACAAATCCTATCGGGTCGGTATCGTCGGTGCCACCGGAGCAGTCGGTCAAGAGCTGATTGCCCTGTTGCAGGCGCGCGCATTCCCGCTCGCCGAGCTGAGGCCGCTGGCCTCCGCTCGCTCGGCGGGCCGCAGCCTCGATTTCGGCGGGAAAAAGCTGACGGTGCGGGAGGCGACGCCCGAGGCCTTCGCCGGTCTTGACCTGGCCTTCTTCGCGGCGGGCACGTCCGTGACCAAGGCCCTGGCGCCCGAAGCGGTGAAGCGCGGCTGCCTGGCGATCGACAAGAGCTCCGGTTTCCGGATGGACCCGAACGTCCCGCTGGTCGTGCCGGAGATCAACGCCGACGCGATCCGGACGCACCGGGGCATCATCGCGAGCCCGAACTGCTCGACCGCGATCGCGCTCATGGCGCTTTATCCGCTGCATCTTGCCTTTGGGGTGAAGCGTGTGGTGTTTTCGACCTACCAGTCGGTCTCCGGCACCGGGGCGGAGGCGGTTACCGAGCTTGAAGCGCAGGTCCAGGCCCACGTGGCCAAGCAGCCGCTGCCGCGCGAGGTGTATCCGTATCAGATCTTCCAGAATCTCATCCCGCACATCGATTCCTTCGGGACCGACGGCTACACGGGCGAGGAGACCAAGATGCGCCTGGAGAGCCGCAAGATCCTCGGCCTGCCCGACCTCAAGGTCACGGCGACCTGCATTCGCGTGCCCGTGGTGCGCGCCCACTCCGTGTCCATCAACGCCGAGTTCGAGCGCCCGGTGTCGGTCGAGGCGGCTCGCACCGCGATCGCGGCCTTTCCGGGCGCCGAGCTGGTCGACGATCCGGCGAACAAGGTCTATCCGACGCCGCTGGCCTACACTCGCCAAGTGAAGTGCGGTGTGGGCCGCATCCGCCTAGACACCGCCCTCGACAACGGCCTGGCCCTGTGGGTCAGTGGCGACAACCTGTGGAAGGGCGCCGCCCTCAACGCCATCCAGACCGCCGAGAAGATGATCGAGCTGGGGATACCGCTGAAGGCGTGAGCTCCGTCCCTGTAGGGCTGCCGCTTGTCGGCACGCCGGAAATGTGGGGCGCGGCGTGGCGACGAGCGCCAGCCGCCCTGCAGTGCAAACCTGCTCAATTCTCCCTTGCGGGAGCCCGGAGGTTGCCGTTTCTTGACCGTCTTCCGGGCAGTTAGCTCAGTTGGTTAGAGCACCTCGCTTACACCGAGGGTGTCGGGGGTTCGAGTCCCTCACTGCCTACCATTTTTATGAAAATCCTCCTCGCCACCCGCAAAAGCCCCCTGGCCCTCACCCAGACGGAGATGGTCGCCGCACACTTGCGGGCCAAGATCCCGGGGGCCGAGTGCGAGCTGCTCAAGATCGTCACGACCGGCGACCGCCAGGCCGAGTGGTCGCTGACCAAGCAGGGTGGGAAAGGACTGTTTACCGCCGAGCTCGAGCAGGCCCTCCTGCGGGGCGAGGCGAATGTGGCGGTGCATAGCTGCAAGGACCTGCCCGGCGAGATGGTCGCTGGCCTGGCTGTCGCCGGCTACATGCCGCGCGAGGACGTCCGTGACGTGTTGGTGCTGCGCGAGGGCGTCACGACTCCCGCGACCATCGCGACCAGCAGCCCGCGCCGTCAGCTCCAGATCAAGAGACTCTTTCCCGCGGCCACCTTCACCGAGATCCGCGGCAATGTGGATACCCGGCTCAAGAAGATCGCCGCCGGCGCCGCCGACGCGACGATCCTGGCCGCCGCCGGCATGAACCGTCTCGGCATCCACAGCTGGCCGGGGATTGTCTTCCGCCCGCTGCAGCTCAACGAAAGCGTGCCGGCCGTGGGGCAGGGCGCCATCGCGATCCAGTGCCGGAGTGAGGATGCGGCGCAATTTTCCCTGGTGCTGGACGCGGCGACCGCTCGCGGCGTGACAGTCGAGCGCGCCTTGCAGGCCGCGATCGGCGGCGGCTGCCAGATGGCTTTCGCCGCGCACGTGGCCGGTGACACGCTCTACTTTTTCCATGAGCAGACCGGCACGCACCGGGTGCCGCTGATCGCGGCCGATTTCGCCGACCCGGCGGCCGGGGCGAAGCGCCTGCTCAAGGAAGTGAATTTCCATGCCTGATCCCAAGAAACTCCCGCTGAGCGGCAAACGCATCGTCATCACCCGCGCCCGCGAGCAGGCCGCCGAGTGGCGCTACAAGCTGGAGGCGCAGGGCGCCTCCGTCCTCGAGCTGCCGCTCATCCAGGTGAAGAAGGACGTCAATCTCGAGACGCTCGCCGAGGTGCTCACCGGCTTCGGCAGCTACGAGTGGGTCCTCTTCACCAGCGTCAACGGCGTGAAGTATTTCTTCGAGGAGTTCCGCCGCGTCCACGACGACATCCGCGCCTTCGGCCTGGCGCGCATCGCCGTGGTGGGCGAGGCAACGGCCGCGGCGATCCGCGACCTGCACCTGCGCGTCGAACTGCAGCCCAAGAAGGCCAGCGGCGAGGAACTCGCCAAGGAGCTGATGACGCGCGAGTCGATGGACAGCGCGAAGGTCCTCGTGATCACCGGCAACCAGAACCGCGAGGCGCTCGTGACCATGCTGGAGGACGACCGCGCCATCGTCGACACGCTGCCGGTCTACAAGACCGAGGAGACCGATTTGGCCAAGGATCCGGTGGCGGGCGACTTCCGGCAGAACGGCGCCGACGCGATCCTTTTTGCGAGCCCGTCCGCCGTGCAGTCGTTCTTCGACCAGGCCACCGCGCTCAAGCTCGCCCCGAAGGCGAAGCGTCCGCTCGCGGGCAGCATCGGACCGACGACGACCGTCACGATGAAGCAGCTGGGCCTCCCGGTGGACTTCGAGGCGGCGGACGCCAGCCTGGAGTCGTTGGTGACGGCCTTGCAGAAGAAGCTCGGCTGAAAAAATGTTGGGCCCAGCTCCAGCTGGGCCTCGGCCGTCGGCCCTGTCCGCCATAGGCTGGGCGACGGCGGGAGACGGGCCCTCCACCTGAAGTTACCTTGAGTTATCCGTGCCCATCCGTGTAATCCGTGGCCAAAAGTATCCCATGAAAGTTCCCTTCCTCGACCTCAAGCCGCAGCATCAGGCCATCCGCGCCGAAGTCCTGGCCGCCCTCGCGGCCACCTACGACGCCACGCGTTTCTGCCTGGGCAAGGACGTCGAGGATTTTGAGAAGGCTTTCAGCGCGACGCTCGGTTACACCCGCACGCTCGGCATGAACAGCGGCACCTCGCCGCTGCATATCGCCTCGATCTGCGGCGGCTTCGGGCCCGGCGACGAGGTCATCACCACGCCGTTCACCTTCGCCTCCAGCTGCTGGGGCATCAGTTACGTCGGCGCCAAGCCGGTGTTCGTCGACATCGACGCCGACACGTGGTGCATCAGCCCCGAGGCCATTGCGCAGGCGATTACGCCGAGGACCAAGGGCATCGTGGTCGTGCACATCTTCGGCCAGCCGGCGCGGATGGACGAGATCACGGCCATCGCGAAGCAGCACAAGCTGTGGGTCGTCGAGGACTGCGCGCAGGCCGTCGGCGCCACCTACAAGAGTGCGCCCGTCGGCCTCATCGGTGACTGCGGCACGTTCAGCTTTTATCCGACGAAAAATCTCGGCGGCTGCGGCGAGGGCGGGGCTTTCGTCTCGAAACACCCGGCGGCGATGGACAAGGCGCAGCTGTTGCGCGTGCACGGCTCGCCCAAGCGCTATGCGCACAGCGAGGTCGGATTCAACTTCCGCATGGACGGTTTCCAAGGCGCGGTGCTCAACATCAAGCTGAAGAAGCTCGCCGATTGGACCGCCCGCCGCCGGACCATCGCCGCGAAATACCGCGCCGGCATCAGGCGCGCGGACGTCCAGCTGCCGGTGGTGCCCGCCTACGGCGAGTCCGTCTGGCACCAGTTCACGCTGCTGCATCCGACCCGCGACGCGCTGCGCGTCCACCTCGACAAGTGCGGCGTCGGCACGGAGATCATCTACCCGGGCCCGATGCACCTGCAGGAGTGCTACGCCTCGCTCGGCTACCGGCCCGGCAGCATCCCGGTCGCCGAGAATGCCAGCGCCCGCTGCGTCAGCCTGCCGATTTTCCCTGAACTCACGGACGAACAGGTCGATTACGTCATCCAGTCGGTCAATTCATTCTGAGGTGACCACGAAGTGCACGAAGATCACGAAGTTCAGCAAAGGCCGGTTTTGGTCTTACTTCGTGCTCTTCGCGCCCTTCGTGGTTAATATCAAGACATGATCAACGGCATCAGGCTCAAGGTTTGCGGCATCACCTCGCTGGTGGATGCCGACGCGGCCGATGGTGTGGGCGCGGACTACCTGGGATTTATCTTCTACCCGAAGTCGCCGCGCTGGGTTTCCAATCCGCAGTATCGCGCGATGAAGGAGCGGTTGCCGCCGCGCAAGAAGGTGGCGGTATCCGTCGAGCCGACGCCCGCCGATCTCGCGAAGCAGGCGGAGCACGGGTTCGATTTCTACCAGATCCATTTCAACCCGCAGACCCCCATCAGCGTGATCGGCTCGTGGGCGGAGACCGTCGGGGTCTCGCGGCTGTGGCTGGCGCCGCGTTTGCCTCCCGGCGTCGACGTGTATCCGGAGTTGTTGCCGTTCGCGGACACGTTCCTGATCGATACCTTCCATCCCGACAAGATGGGCGGCACAGGGCTCACGGGCGACTGGACAAAGTTCAAGCGCTACCGCGAGACACAGCCGCTCAAGCACTGGATCCTCTCCGGCGGGCTCGACCCGCACAACGTCGCGGAGGCCGTGACGGCCACCGGCGCGAAGTTCATCGACGTGAACAGCGGCGTGGAGCAGGCCCCCGGCATCAAGAGCCCTGCGAAACTGCAGGCCTTCGTCCTCGCGCTCCACAACGCGACGAAGCAGGGGAATCCGTCGTATCAATGATCGCTGGCTGCGAGGGTTGTTCTACTCGACGGCGGCGTTCCTCGGCGGGTTCTTCTGACGCAGTGGATTCGCATGTAGGAGCCTGCTTGCAGGCGATTCGGGGCTTGATGAGTTGGCGTGAGCTAAAATCGCCTGCAGGCAGGCTCCTACACTAGGAACGTGCGAACCTGCCGGTAACTAGAACCCCGGCATGCCGCCCATGCCGCCCTTGCCGCGCATCTGCTCCATTTGGCGCATGAGTTTCTTCTGGTTGCCACCCTTCATCATCTTCATGAGCTTCTGCATCTGCTCGAACTGCTTGATGAGCTGGTTGACCTCGAGGACCTTCACGCCGGCGCCGTTGGCGATGCGCATGCGGCGGTTGCCGTTCAGGATCGCGGGCTTGCGGCGCTCCTGGATCGTCATCGACTGGATGATCGCCTCGGTGCGCTTCATCTGCCGCTCGGAATCGTCGGGCAACTGCATGCCGCTCATGCCGGGCATCATGCCCACGAGCGACTGCATCGAGCCCATCTTCTTCACCTGCTGCATCTGCGCGAGGAAGTCCTCCAGGTTGAAGTCCGCCTTGCGCATCTTCTCGGCCATGCGCTCGGCCTCCTTCTGGTCGATGTGCTCCTGCGCCTTCTCGACGAGCGACACGACGTCGCCCATGCCGAGGATGCGCGAGGCGAGCCGCTCCGGATAAAAGGTCTCGAAGTCCGCGGTCTTCTCGCCGGTGCCGATGAACTTGATGGGCACGCCGGTGACCGACTTGATGGAGAGCGCCGCGCCGCCGCGGGCGTCGCCGTCGAGCTTGGTGAGGATGAGGCCGGTGAGGGCGAGCGCGTCGTGGAAGGCCTTGGCGACGTTGACCGCCTCCTGGCCGAGCGCGCCGTCGGCGACGAGGAGCACCTCGTCGGGCTCGACCTTCGCGTGCAGGCGTTTCACCTCGGCGATCAGGTCGATGTCGATCTGCAGGCGGCCCGCGGTGTCGAAGAGAATGACGTCGGCGTTCTGCGCGAGTGCGGCTTCAAGGCCCTTCGCGGCGATGGCGGTGACATCCTTGGACTCACGGTCGCCGTAGAAACCCAACTCTTCCTGCTTCGCAAGGATCTCGAGCTGGTCGATGGCGGCGGGACGGTAGACGTCGCACGCGACGACGAAGGGCCGGGCGCCTTTTTTCTTGAGCAGCTTGCCGAGCTTGGCGGTGGAGGTCGTCTTGCCGGAGCCATGGAGGCCGACCATGAGGACCTTGAGCGGCCGCTTAGGGGAGAGCTCGGTGGTGCCCTCGCCGAGGAGCTTCACGAGTTCGTCGTTGATGATCTTGACTACCTGCTGGCCGGGGGTGACCGACTTGAGGACCTCCTGGCCCTGGCACTGGAGCTGGACGCGGTCGATGAACTCGCGGGCGACCTTGAAATGGACGTCGGCGGCGAGCAGGGCGGCGCGCACTTCCTTGAGGGCGTCCGCCATGTTGGCTTCGGACAGTTGGCCGACGCCGCGCAGGTTGCGCAGGGCGCCGGTCAGTTTTTCGGTGAGGCTTTCGAACATGTAGGGTCCGGACTTGAACGATTTTCCGGCGCGAAGCAACTCCGCTCAGCCGGGAGCAAAGGGGCGGTTTGAATCGGCCATACTCCAGGCTACTGTAGGTCGGGGTTTACCCCCGACAGGCCGCGCGGATGTCGGGGGTAAACCCCGACCTACGGCAAACTGCTCCTCCTCAGCCAGCGCTGGCCGATGCGGCGACCGTAGCCTCACCCGTATTCTGCTCAGACCAGTGTCCGCGAACTGTCGACCGCCGCTGCGAGTTGGGCGAGTTTCCGGGCGATGACTTCCTCGGTGCACGGCTTTACCACGTAGTGCTTCGTGCCCGACTGGATCGCCGCCGCGATGGTGGCGCGATCATTGGAGGCGGTGCAGATGACGACCTGCACGGCGCGGAAGAAGGGGGATTCGCGGAGCCGTTTCAGCAGGGCGATGCCGTCGATGCCGGGCATGTTGACGTCGAGGAAGGCCACATCGAAAGAGCGGCCGGTGTCATTCAGCATCGCCCATGCGGCCTCGCCGTCCTGGACGATGGTAAACTGATGCTCCGGCCACTTGCCGAGAATGGCGGCCATGGTTTCGCGAAAGATCGGTTCATCATCAGCTACAAGGATTTTCATGCTAAATTGGCTTTGGATAAGGGTATCGGCACGAAAACAGGCTTTCTGAAGCGGCAAGTATCGCTTGCCAGCCAGCCTCTCCGCCCCGAAGGTCTGCCTCAAATGACTCCCGCTCCGCGCACCGTCGCCATCGTAGGCCGCCCCAATGTGGGCAAGAGCCGCCTGTTTAACCGGCTGGCGCGCAAGCGTATTTCCATCGTCCACGACATGCCGGGGGTGACGCGCGACGTCGTCAACGCCGAGGTCAAGGACGGCAGCTACAACCTGCTCGATACCGGCGGCCTGGGCCTGACCGGCAGCGATACGCCGGCCCGCATCACCAAGGCGTCCGAATTGCAGGTGGGTTTCGCCATCGAGGCGGCCGCTGTGATCGTCTTCGTCATCGACGCCCGCGAGGGCGTGACCGCGCTCGACGAGCGCATCGCCCAGCTCCTGCGCCGCAGCAAGAAAACCGTGCTGCTGGTCGCGAACAAGGCCGACAGCGGCGAGGAGAAGATCGCCGAGGTCTCCGAGTTCTTCCGCCTGGGCTTTGGCAAGCCGTTCTACCTTTCCGCCGAGCACGGCAACGGCGAGGCCGAGCTGCGCGACGCCATCCTGGCCAAGCTCGGGCCGGTCCCCGAGGAAACCGACCTCGATAAGGAACGCCTGAGCATCTGTTTCGTCGGCCGGCCCAACGTCGGCAAATCCTCCCTGAGCAACCGCCTCCTCAAGAGCGACCGGCTCATCGTCAGCGACCTGCCGGGCACGACGCGCGACGCGGTCGAACTCGACTTCGTCTACACCAGCCGCGAAGGCAAGGAGTGGCCGTTCCGCCTGATCGACACGGCCGGCATCCGCGCCGCGACCAAGCTCTCGTCGTCGGTCGAGTATTTCTCCCGCCTCCGCTCGCTCGAGGCGATCCACAGCGCCGACGTGGTCTTCATGGTGATCGACGCCATGGACGGCGTCACGCAGCAGGACCAGGCTATCGCCGGCGAGATCATCAAGGCCGCCAAGCCGATCGTGATCGTCGTCAACAAGTGGGACCTCGTGCACAAGGCCTTCAGCGGCGGCGACAATTCCGCCGTGCACAAATTCGAGACCGAGCGCGCCTACCGCGAGCATTTCGAGAAGGCGATGTTCGAGAAGCTGTTCTTCACGCCCGGTGCGCCCGTGATGTTCGTCTCCGCCCTGACCGGCCACGAGATCACGCGCATGCTCAAGTCCGCGCGCGCCCTCAACAAGCGCCTCGATACGAAGATCCCGACCGCCAAGCTCAACGCCGCGATCATCGAGCTGGCCGAGCGCACGCCGCCGTCGAGCACCTACAACATCCGCTTCCGCATCTACTACGCGACGCAGACCGGCACGCGGCCGTTCCGCATGAAGATTTTCTGCAACCAGGAGCGCAGCCTGACGGAATCCTACCGCCGCTACCTCGAGGCCGGCCTCGTAAAGCAGTTCGACCTCGACGGCTGCCCGATCCATTTCGACCTCGTCGGCAAGAAGAAGGTCAGCGTCGCCGACCGCCTCGCCGCCAAGGGCCACCGGCAGAACCTCGCCCGCGCCGAGTCCGCCGGCGAGACGCCGGACGAGGACGTATTCGACGACTGAGCCATGCTGCGCGTGGTCTTCATGGGCTCGGATGCCATCGCCTTGCCCGCCCTGGGCTGGCTGGCGGGAGAGGGGAGCAGTGTCGCCCAGGTGGCCGCGGTCTTCACCCAGCCGGACCGCGCGGCCGGCCGCGGACAGAAGGTCCAGGCCAACGCCATCAAGGAGTGGGCGCTGGCCCGCGGACTGCCGGTGCGGCAGCCGGAGAAAGTCGGGCCCGCGGAGCGCGAGGAACTTGCCGCCCTGCAGCCCGACCTGGTGTTGGTCATGGCCTACGGGCACATCCTGCGGTCGGACTTCATCAACACGCCGCGACTCGGCACCCTGAACCTCCACACGTCGATCTTGCCGGCCTACCGCGGCGCCTCGCCGATCCAGACCGCCCTCGTCGCCGGCGAGAATGAGACCGGCGTGACGCTGATGCGCATCGTGCCGCAGCTCGACGCGGGCCCCGTCGCCGATGTCGAGCGCGTGTCCGTCGGGCCGCTCGACACCGCGGCGGACACGGAAGCCAGGCTGGCGGCGGCCTGCGTGCCGCTGCTCGCGCGCTGCCTGCCGAGGATCGCGGCCGGCCTGCAGACATTCACGGAACAGGATGCGACTGCGGCGACTTTCTGCCGACGGCACGAGAAGGCCGACGGCGTGCTGGACTTCACTGCTTCCGCGGCGACCCTCGCCGGCCGGATCAACGGCCTGATGCCGTGGCCGGGCTGTTTGGTCGCGATCAACGGTCAGCCCATCAAGCTCGGCCTCGCGGACGTCCTGCCCGAGGCGGCTTGTAACCTATTAGGTTACAAGCCGGCGCAGGCGGGCCAGGTGCTCGGGGTCGACGCCGAGGGTCTGCACGTCGCCACCGGACGGGGCGTGCTGCGGCTGCGGAGGCTGCAGCGCCCGGGAGGCAGGATGCTTGCGGCGGGCGAATTTCTCCGCGGGTTCCCGGTTTCGCCCGGCACGGTGCTGCCATCGGTGCCGATGCCGCCGCTCGTGGCGCGCGAGCCGTTTCCGCGGGTGAGAGGCTAAGGCTTGTTTTTCCGGCGGATTTCCCAAACATGGGTCCATGCGTAGCAGCCTAACCCTAGCCGGCGTCATGCTGGCCTTCCTCACCCCGACGGCTTGGGCCCAATACCCCGCCGTTGACAATTCCCGCATCGAACTCGCCAACCTCCGGCAGGATCTCCTGCAGCTGACCCAGCGGGTCGGCGAACTGTCGATGACCGTCGAGCAGCTCAATCGCGACAACAACGCCCTGCAGGCGAAAGCCAGCCAGAACTATGTGACCGTCGAGCATCTCAACCGCGCCGTCGCCGAGCTCAACCGCACGATCCAAGCCGGCCTCTCCGACCAGAAGCACGAGGTGCTGCAACAGGTCGCGACCCAGATCGAGCGACTCGGCAAACAAACCAACGCCGCGCTCGACTCGCTGGCGAAAAACCAGGCCACGCGTCCCGTCGTGCAGACGACGTTCAACGAGGATTTCCCCAAGGAGGGGGTCAACTACACGGTGCAGGCCGGGGACACTTTGGCGGTGATCGCGAAGAAGAACAACGCGAAGCAGCAGGACATCATCAACGCTAACAAGATCTCCGACCCGAGCAAACTGCGGGCGGGACAGACCCTGTTCATCCCGCAGGGCAAATAATCATGGCTACCTCGAAATCGCGCCTGGGCCGCGGCTTGGGCGCCCTCATCACCAGCGGCACGACGCAGCCGAAGCCCGCGTCTGCCGTCGCAGCGGTCGCCCCGGCCGCTCCCGCGCCGGTCGCCGACGGCCTGCCGGGCTACCGTGAGGTGGCGGTGCACTTGGTCGAGCCGAACCCTTACCAGCCGCGCAAGGAATTCTCGCCCGAAGCGCTGACCGAGCTGGTCGAGAGCATCCGGGCCGAGGGCCTGCTGCAGCCGATCGTGGTGCGGCCGGCGGGCGACAAATTCCAGCTCATCGCCGGCGAGCGCCGCTGGCGCGCCTTCCAGCAACTCAAGATCAAGTCGATCCCGGCCCGCGTGATGACGTCGAGCGACGCCTCGTCGGCCTCGCTCGCCCTGATCGAGAACCTGCAGCGCGCCGACCTGAATGCGCTCGAGGAGGCTCACGGCTACGCCAGCCTCATCCGGGATTTCGACCTGACGCAGGAGGCGGCCGCGCAGCGCGTCGGCAAGGGCCGGGCCACCGTGGCCAACTCACTCCGCCTGCTTTCCCTCGAGGCCGAACTCCAGGGCTACGTCGGCAAGGGCATGCTCAGCGTCGGTCACGCAAAGGTTCTGCTCGGGGTCGAGAATTCCGCCGAGCGCATCGTGCTGGCCCGCCGCACGCTCGAGCAGGGGCTCAGCGTCCGCGCGCTGGAGGAATTGCTGAAGCACCATCCGGCCGCCGGCGGCGCCGGCAAGAAGCGCAAGATGCCGGGCGCGACCGCGACGGCGCTCTCGGATATCGAGAAAAAGCTGACCTCGCATCTCGGGGCCCGCACCACGCTCAAGCATTCGCCCAAGCGCGGGCGGATCATCATCGAGTATCAGGGCAACGAGGACCTCTCGCGCGTGCTGGAGAAGATTGGTGTGACGCTGTGATTGAGGGAGGGACGATTTCCTGACCGTCCGCGGCCCGTCGGGAGACGGGCCCTCCACGGGAAAGTCACTTTTTCGCCGTCAGTCCCGGCACGACGCCGGCCTTGGCGAGACGGGCGTAGAGATCGCGCATCGCGCTCTCAGCCGCGTCCTCCAGCGCGTTGGCCGTGTCGTAGGATCGGTTGAGACCCCAGTGGCCGCTCGAATGGGGCCAGAAGATGGCGCTGCTGGTGATTATGCCCAGGTCCTTGCTTCCCGCCGCAGTCCGGACGTCGGCGCTCAGGGTGCAGTCGGCGTTGCCGCTCCGGCCGATGCGCCATTCGATCAGGCGGATGGTCAGCTGGGGCACATCCGGGGCCGCGGTGTCGCCCGACCGGAGCTGTTCGACGCGTCCGGTATAACCGCGGTTTTGAAAGGTGCTGATCAGGCGGTTGGACAGGGCATCGGCGATATCGTCGTCGAGGAACGGCCGCCAGGTCGGCGGCACGTCGATGGTGACCTGCAGGTCAGCGGTCTTGAGGGCGGGTTTCTCACCAGCCGCCTGCAGGCTGGAAAAAGCGACGAGAGCAAAGGCGGCCAGAGCCACCGTAAACCTGATGCTTGCGGGATTCACATTCATGATGGGAGGCGGGTCAACGGTCCGACCCGCAACACCTTGGAGATGTTTCCCGTTTTGGCAAATTTTTGGCGGACCGGGCCCGGATTCGCGGTCGGAAAGCGTCGCTCCGGAGTGCCAGAACTTTGGTTGACAAAGCCGGTCCGACTACGTTGCTTCGCACCTTTATGAGCCTGATCATCGGTATTTTAACTTTCGTCCTGGTCGTCACGTCACTGTTCCTGGTGATGGTGGTCCTCATGCAACGCGCCAAATCGGACGGCGGCATGGGTTCGGCCATGGGCGGCAGCAGCATGGAGTCCACCTTCGGCGCCGAGACCGGCAACGTCCTGAGCGGCGCGACCATCAAGGCCTCGATCGTTTTCTTTGTCGTCAGCTTCAGCCTTTATCTGGCCCACATCTACCAGTCGAAGCACCACGATGCGGCGGACAGCAAGCTGCCGCAGGTCATCACGGCCCCCGCCACGACGCCGGCGCCGGCGGCAACCCCAACTCCGGCTCCGGTTGAGCCCAAGAAGCCTTAACTCTCCGCGAAGCCCGGTTTTCCGCCGGGCTTTGTTTTTGGCGCTGTGGGCCGTCGCCTGCGGCCCGCTCGCCGCGCAGTCGGGCAGCTACCGTCCGCCCGCAAATTTCGTCGGCGGCGGAAGCGCCGACCAGGCGGAAGGCGCGCGGATCCTCGGCCAGTTCCAGCAGGCGGGCATCGCGGGCAACTATTGGCTGGCCTTTGAACTTCGGGTCATGCCGCGCAAGGGGCCGGAGCGGACCGCCACCGGCCAGTTGCTCGGCGGCCGCAACGCCTCCGGTCCGGTGACCCGGCTGACGCTGCCCGGCGCGACTGGCGTCGAGGGTGAGCAACGCTGGCTGATCCAGAGCGGTCGCCAGCCCGCGACCTGGCTCTGGTCCGGCGCCACGGGGCGCACCGGGGCACTGACCGCCGCGGAAACCTTCGAGCCGATCGCCGGCACCGACCTGACGCCCTTCGACCTGCAGATGCCGTTCCTCTACTGGACGGACTTCGTCTACGAGGGTGTGGCCAAGGTCCGCGGCCGCCCCGCCCATAGTTTTGTGCTTTATCCGCCGGCCGGGCTGGCCGGCGTCCGTCCCGGTCTGACGGGTGTGCGCGTGCTGCTGGACTCCGAGTTCCAGGCCTTCATGCAGGCGGAACTGCTCGGCGCGAAGGGTGTCACGGAGAAAACCATCACCATCCTCGACCTGAAGAAGGTCGGCGAGCAGTGGCTGCCGAAATCGATCGACCTGCGCAACAACCTCACGCGCGACAAGACCCGCCTGACCTTCACGTCGGCCGCGCTGGACCTCGCGCTGCCGGACGGAGCGCTGACCGAGCGCGCGCTCGGCACCGAGCCGCCGGCCGTGCCCGCCTCGGCGATCCAGCAGCTCTGAGCCACCGTCCCATGCCAGACCGCGGGGCCAAGCCCTTTCCGATCCAGATGGAAGTCGAGTTCCTCGACCGGCTCAGCGAGCCCGTGCGCGAGGGCAAGGCCAAGTCCGTCAGCGACCTCGTGCGCACCGCCTTGGAGCGCTACGACCTGGCGAATGTCGTCGTGCTCCATCCCGCGCAGGTGCTGATGTCCGTCCGGCTGAGCGGGGAGATCCGGCGCAACCTGCGCAAGGTCTCGCGCGCGAAGCACACCAGTGTCGGACACCTGGTCCGTGCCGCCGTGGAGGCCTACCTGCCGGAGATCGAGGCCCTGCCGTTGCCGGAGACCGTGGTCGCCAAGCCGCGCCGGAAGCGCCGGCGCAAGCACGCCGCGGCCCGGGCGAGGCCGAGGGCCTCGAAGCGGAAGAAGTGAGTGGCGCGGGGCTCGGCCGCCGGGCCGCGGGCGCGGAGCCGGACAGCGAATGGCTGCCGCCTATGACATCGGCCCGGCAAGGGCTGGCTTGCGTTCGGAAAGCGCGGCCCCTTATTTCTGCGACGAATGAGCACTCCGCATCCGCTGTCCGTCTGGGCCCGAAATGTCTCGCCGTCGCCGACCCTCGCCATTGACGCGAAGGCCAAGGCCATGCTCGCCGCCGGCGAGGACGTCTGCAGCTTCGCCGCGGGCGAACCCGATTTCGACACCCCGCAGTTCATCAAGGACGCCGCCATCGCGGCGCTGCAGGGAGGCAAGACCAAGTATGCGCCGACGCCGGGCATCGAGCCGCTGCGCCAGGCCGTGGCCGACCGCTACGCCGCCGAATACGGCTACAAGATCGCCGCCTCCCAGGTCGTGGTGTCGCCCGGCGGCAAGTATTCCTGCTACCTCGCCATCCTCGCGACCTGCAACCCGGGCGACGAGGCGATCATCCCCGCGCCCTACTGGGTCAGCTACCCCGAGATGGTGAAGCTGGCCGGCGCCACCCCGAAGTTCGTCCTCTGCGACGACAAGGCCGGCTTCAAGCTCACGCCCGCGCTCCTCGAGGCCGCCATCACGCCGAAGACAAAGCTCCTCATCCTCAACTCGCCGTCGAACCCGACCGGCGCCATCTACACCCGCGCCGAGCTCGCCGCGCTCGCCGAGATCGCCGTGAAGCACAACCTCTACGTCCTCGCCGACGAGATGTATGAGCACCTGATCTACGACGGCAACGAGCCGGTGAACTTCGCCATGCTCGGCGCCGAGGTCGAGAAGCGCACCATCACGGTGGCCGGCTTCTCCAAGACCTACTCGATGACCGGCTGGCGCCTTGGCACCTTGGTCGCGCCGGCCCCCATCGCCAAGGCCTGCGCCGAGTTGCAGAGCCAGATGTCTTCCAATGCCACGACCTTCGCCCAATACGGCGCGCTCGCCGCGCTCAAGGAGAAGGCGAAGGCCGTTGCCGCGCTCGCGGAGATGAAGACTGCCTTCGACCGTCGCCGCAAATACCTCCACGCCGAGCTCAACAAGATCCCCGGCGTGACCTGCCTGCTGGCGGGCGGCGCGTTCTACCTTTTCCCGAACATCTCCAGCTTCGGGCTCAAGGACGTGGATTTCTGCGCCCGGCTGCTCGAGCAGGAGAAGGTCGCGGCCGTCCCCGGCTCGGCCTTCGGGGCGGAGGGCTACCTGCGCCTCAGCTACGCGACATCCGACGAGATCCTGCGCAAGGGCATCGAGCGCCTGACGCGGTTCTGCGCCGGGCTGAAGAAGTAGACTAGTGCGCGGCCGCCCGGGCCGGTTCTTGAAACCAAATGGAAGTGCCCGCGTCTAGCGGGCCATGAAGCATCCCGTGCGTTTTCTGATCCAATCCCTGCTGCTGCTGGCCGCCGCCGTCCAAGGGTTGGCCGCGGCCGACCTCGAGCGGCGCAGCTGGGTGGTGGACGGGGTGACGCGCGAGGCGCTGGTCCATTTCCCCGCCGGGGCGGAGAAGGGCGGTCTGCCGGTCGTCTTCGCCTTTCATGGTCACGGCGGCTCGATGACCCAGGCCTCCCGTAGTTTCCATCTTCACCAGGTCTGGCCTGAGGCGATTGTGGTCTACCCGCAGGGCCTCGATACCCCGGGCGCGATCACCGATCCCAAGGGCGACAAGGCCGGCTGGCAGAGCGGAGCCGGGGCGCAGGGCGACCGCGACCTGAAGTTCTTCGACGTCATGCTCGCCGACCTGAGCGGGAAATATCACGTCGACGACAAGCGCATCTACGCAACCGGTCACTCCAACGGCGGGGGGTTCACCTATCTGCTCTGGGCGGAACGCGGTGACGTGTTTGCCGCGCTCGCCCCGTCCGCCGCCGTGCTCGCGCACGGCTACGAGAAGTTCAAGCCGAAGCCCGTCCTCCACTTCGCCAGCCCGGAGGATCCGCTCGTCAAGTTCTCGTGGCAGGCGCGGATGATCGACTACGTGCTCAAGCTCGACGGCGGCGGGGCGCGCAAGCCCGACAACCTGGGTTACGTTTCGTATCCGTCATCCAAGGGCATGGAGGTTGCGACCTATCTCCATTCCGGCGGCCATAAATACCCCGAGGCCGCACCGGACCTCATCGTGAAGTTCTTCAAGGCGCACCCCTCGAAGTAGGGAAGGGGGAGGGCTTGAGCGCGGCGGCGCGATTCCTAGTGTGCTGGCATGCGGCATTTACCCCGGAAGCTCGTCGGTTGCCTGTTCCTGCTGGCCGGGCTGGGGCAAACCCTGGCAGCTGAGACCGCGGCTCCGCCCAAATTCCGCGTCGTTGCGTTCTACACCGGCAAGGACGATCTGGCGCACGTGAGTTTCGTCCGCGAGGCCAACCGCTGGTTTTCGGAAGCGGCGCGGCGGAACAACTTCAGCTACGAGGCAACCACGGACTGGAGCAGGCTGAACGCGGACTTTCTCGCCGACTACCAAGTCGTGCTCTTCCTCGACACCCGGCCGGAAAACCCGGCGCAGCGCGCGGCTTTCCGGGCCTACATGGAACACGGCGGGGCGTGGCTGGGTTTCCATTTCGCGGCCTTCGCTCTGACGCCGTCGGCTGTGCCGCAGGATTGGGACTGGTATCACAATGTATTCCTCGGCTCCGGCCAATACGTGAGCAACACGTGGCGCCCCACCTCCGCGATCCTCCGGGTGGAGGCGCCGGACCATCCCGCGGTCCGCGGGCTGCCCGACACTTTTTCCTCGGCGCCCAACGAGTGGTATCGCTGGGAAAGGGATCTGCGCGAGAACCCGGCCATTCGCATCCTCCTCTCCAACGATCCGGCGAGTTTCCCGCTCGGCACCGGGCCCAAGCCCCATGAGATCTGGCACGAGGGATATTATCCCGTGGTTTGGACCAACCAGAACTACCGCATGGTCTATGTGAACATGGGCCACAACGACCTCGACTACGAGCATCACACGAACCGCGAGCTGTCCTTCAGTTTCGCGAACGAGACCCAGGACCGGCTGATCCTGCAGGCATTGCTCTGGCTCGGCCGCCGGTCCGACTGACGGGGCGCCTTCAGGTCGTCGTGCTCGCCTTGACCTTGCCGTAGGCGTCCTGCGTGCGGAGCCAGGCTTGGCCGACCTTTTCGCGTTTCTGTTCCCAATTCTCGCGGGTTGCCTTGGCGGCCTCCTCGCCCATCGCCCTCAGGTAGGCGTGCGAGTCGGCCATCTCTTTCATCGCGAAATCCCAGGCCTTGAGGTCGGTGTTGTTGCTGTTCATCAGGGTGCGCTTGGCGTTCAGCTCCGCGATCTGCGCGGCAACCCGGGCCTCCAGTTGGCTCACTCCGGCGGAGAAATGTTCGCGCTGGTCGTAGGTGTCAGCCTTGATCGCGCTCCACGGGGCGGAGACGGCATCGGGGTCCGCGGTCGCGACCGGAGCGGCCGGAGGAGTGCTGACGGCCGCGTTGGTTTCCACGCGAGCCGGACTGTTGAGTGCGGCAATGCACAGGGCCGCCGTGATGAGCAGAGCTTGGGGATACGTTTTCATAAAGAAGGTCTTCGGGAGGGCGGTCAGCTGGCGCAGGTCTGGACCCAGGGCATCGCGGCGGGCTGGCCGGGCAGCGCTTCCGATCGCTGTGCGCGGATGAATGCCGCCAGGCTACGAATGCTGGCCAGCGCCGGCCGGGATTCCGCGGCGGTCGGGATGATTACGTTGAATCGCTCCTCGACGCACATGGCCACCTCCAGGGCATCAAGCGGGTCGAGTCCAAGGTCGGCCCCGATGAGCGCGGCATTGTCCGGCATCAGGTCGGGGTCGGCCGGGCTGAGATGGAAATGGCCGGCGATCAGGTGCTTCAGCTCCGAAGCCAGCGGGTCACGGATGAAGGCGGGTTGGTGCACGCCTGATCCTAGCCCGCCAGGCGGCGACCCGCTATGGGGTGTTATCCGGAAAAGGCCGGAATGAGGTCGGGCTTTACCCTCTGCGCCGCCGGCGTAGGTTGCCGGGATGCTCATCGCCCCAGTCCGGCTTCGCGCGCACCTGCAGGATCCCTCATGGGTAATCTTTGATTGCCGGCATGACCTGCTGGATTCGCAGCGTGGTGCGCGGGTTTACGCCGCAGGCCACATTCAGGGTGCCTATTTCGTCCCGGTTGACGCGGTTCTCGCGGGCGTCAAGACCGGCGCCAATGGCCGGCACCCGCTGCCCGAACCCGCGGACTTCGCGGCATTCCTCAACGGTCACGGCGTGACGCCGACGACGCAGATCGTCGCCTACGACGATGCCGGCGGCCAGTATGCGGCGCGGCTCTGGTGGCTGGCGCGGTGGATCGGGCTCACCCACGTCGCGGTGCTCGATGGCGGGTTGACCAAATGGGTGGGCGAGGGATTGCCCCTGGAAACGGCCGTTCCCGATCCGCGGGTGGCGGGCACGGTCGTCGCCCAGCCAGATCCGGCACGGATCTGGACGGTGGCCGATGTGCTCGGCAATGTCGCGGCCCCCCGCAGCCTCGTGCTCGACGCCCGCACTGCGGAGCGCTTTCGCGGCGAAACCGAGCCCGTCGACCCCGTGGCCGGCCACATTCCCGGGGCGCGCAACCGCTTCTTCAAGGCGAACCTCAACCCCGACCTCACGATGCGGCCCGCCGGGGAACTGAGGGGGGAGTTCGAGGCCCTGCTCGGCGACTGGCGACCGGACCAGGTGGTGCACCAATGCGGCTCGGGCATCACGGCCTGCGCCAACCTCCTTGCGATGGAACACGCCGGCCTGACCGGTTCGAAGCTCTACGCCGGTTCCTGGAGCGAGTGGATCGCCGATCCGGCGCGGCCCGTGGCCCGCGGGTGAGGTTCGCGGTTTTCTCCTCACGTCCCAAGATTTCTGCGGCACTCGCGGTTGGCCGGACGCCGGCCTTCCTTTTCCAATGGAACGCCTCAGAATCATCCCGAGCCCCACCTGTCATGAACACCCCGCGTCTCCGCCTCCTTTGCGTCGTTCTCTTTGCCGGCCTGATTTCCGCCGCGTGCGGCCAGCCGACCGCCACCGCCCGGCCGACCCCGGCCTGGATCCGCGACGCGGTCATCTATGAGGTCTTTCCGCGGCATTTCTCCGAGGCGGGCAATTTTGCCGGCGTGACCGCGAAGCTCGACGAGCTGAAGGCCCTCGGGGTCGACGTGCTCTGGCTCATGCCCATCCACCCGATCGGCCGCCTGAAGGCGAAGGGCACGATCGGCAGTCCGTATGCGGTGAAGGATTATTACGCGATCAACCCCGACTACGGCACGGCGGCCGACCTCCACCGGCTGGTCGACGGCGCCCACGCGCGCGGCCTCAAGGTGGTCATCGACATCGTCGCGAACCACACCGCCTGGGACAGCGTGATGATGGCGCATCCGGAATACTACAAGCGCGACGCCGCGGGCCAGATCATCCCGCCGAATCCCGACTGGACCGACGTCGCCGGTCTCAGCTACGCGAACCCGGCGACGCGCCGCTACATGCTCGACATGCTCGCCTACTGGCTGCGCGAGTTCGACCTCGACGGCTTCCGCTGCGACGTGGCTTCCGAGGTGCCCACGGATTTCTGGGAGCAGGCGCGCACCGAACTGGAAAAGATCAAGCCGGGATTCTTCTTCCTCGCCGAGGCGAGCAAGCCCGAGCTGCTTGTCCGGGCCTTCGACGCCGATTACGCGTGGCCGATGCTCGCGAGCCTCAACAAGGTCCTGCAGGACGGGGCGCCGGCCACCGAGATCCAGCGCACGTGGCGGGAGGAGGAGCAGGCCAAGTTTCCGGCCGGCGCCCTGCATATGCGCATGAGCGACGACCATGACGAACCCCGCGCGATCAGCCGCTATGGCTGGAAGGCGGCGCTCGCGGCCAGCGCGATGATGTTTACCCTGGACGGCGTGCCGCTCCTCTACAACGGCATGGAAGTCGGCGACACCACGGATTCGGGTTCCCCCGCGCTCTTCGAGAAACTCAGCATCTTCTGGGCACCGCCGCAGCGCACCCAGTTCCGAGAGACCTACCGGCAGCTCATCGCGCTGCGCCACGCCCATGCCGCCCTGCGCGGCGGCGAGGTGGTCTGGCTGGAGAACTCGGCGCCGCAGAACCTCGTCAGTTTCCTCCGGCGCGGCGACGGAGAGGAATTCGTGACCGTCGTGAATTTCTCGAACCGCCCGCAAGCCGGTGCGGTCACGGTGCCGCCGGGCGGCGCCTTCGAGCAGGTTGCATTTGGCAGCGGTGCCACGCTTGCGATCCCGGCCGGCAACCTGTCCGGGCTTACGCTCGGAGCGTTCGAGTGGCGGATCTTTCACCGGGCCTTGGCAAAATAGCCTCGCGGGGCCCGGTCACTTTGGATCGTCAGGCCGGTTGTCCTTGCGGTCAGCCGACTGGCCCTTGTCATCCTGATGCTCGGGCCTGGCCTGCGGTGTTTTCGCCGGGGCCTTCCAGTCCTTCGGGTAACTTTTCACCACGGTCTGGTGGTGTTTCGCCGGATCGTCGTGGAAATCCATGCGCACGGACGGGGCGGCGTTGAGTTTCTCGGCGGAAACCCCGCGCGGCTGCGGCCGGCTCACCCAAGTGCTGCCTTCGCGGTAATAGTATTCGTGCCGGCTGCGGCTGTAGTAGGTTTCGTAGCCGGGAAAATAGTCGTAGTCGTCCACGTAGACGCCGGCGCTCGGCATCGGCCCCGACCGGTAGGCTGCGCCGCCGCCGGCGCATCCGCTGAGGGCCATCACGGCCAGGATGCTGCCGGACAGGGCGGCGATCGTCGTGCGAAGCGGAGGAGTCTGGATTTTCATGGCTTATCTTAGTTTCGTGGCGCGTCGGGGTCCATAGGGTGATGACCGCCCGGCTACGGGGAGGTTCGCGAGGGGCCGGCGATTTCTGCGCGCAACCTGACAGCGCCGCGGCAGGTCTTCACCTGATGGCAACCCCCCGCCGTGTCGCGTAGGATGCCCGCCGCTCCGAGTCGCGCCGCAAGGCTCCGTCCGGTGAAACCCACAACCCGCAACCCCGTTTGGTCTCCAACCATGGCACACCTGTTCCTCGCCCTGTTTCTCATTGTTTTCGGTCTGAACATGCTGATCGGGCTCTCCATCCCGGTCTACATCCTCGGCGTGCTCGCCCTGATCGCGGGCGTCATGATCGGGGCGGAGCACTTCCGCATCCGGATGGACCGGAAGTGAAGCTTTCCCGAGGCAACCACCCATGAAGCTCCCGTTTCGCGGCTGGGCGCTGGCCGCACTGTTTGGCCTGCTCCTCGTTCCGCGTCTCGGGGCGCAGGAGCTCACGTTCCTTGGCGGCCTGCTGCCCAACAGCGATACCGAGCGGTCCAGCTACACCTGGCAGGTCGACTATCGCCAGGATTTCACCCGCTACTTCGCCGCCTCGCTGGCCTACATCAACGAAGGCCACCTGCGCGCCCACCACCGCGACGGCACCGCGTGGGAGGCCTGGGGCCGCCTGCCGATGTTCCACGAGCGCTTCTCCGTCGAACTGGGCGTCGGCGCGTATTATTATTTCGACACCCAGCCGCTGCCGGGCGGCGATTCGGCGGACGTGCACGGCACGGCGCCGATCTACAGCCTTTCGGGGACCGCCTACCTCTCAAACCGCTGGTTCCTGCGCGCCCTGCTCAATCGGGTCAGTCCCGCTCACGACATCCAGATCAGCACCGCGACGATCGGCGCCGGCTTCTGGTTCGGCCGGGACAAGAAACCAACGGCCGGCAAGCTGGGCGACGCGCCGGACGAATACTCCTATGTGACGGAGAACGAGCTCACGATCTTCGGCGGTCAAAGCGTGGTGAACACCTTCTTCAGCCAGGAGGCCCGCGCGTATGCGCTCGAGTATCGCCGGGGCGTGCTGCCGCATATCGACTGGACCGCCTCCGCGATCTACGAGGGCGACCCGCAGATCATCCGGCGCAGCGGCCTCGCCACGCAGGTATGGGCGGTCAACACGTTCTTCCACGACCGCGTCGCGGTCGGCGCCGGCCTGGGTCCGTATGTCTACCTGGACCACAAGCATCCCGTCGATCCGAACCAGAAAATCCCGGCGTCGGTGGCGCCGCTGGCCTCGCTGACGTTCGCCGCGCTGTTGTCCGATCGCTGGACGGTGCGACTCGTCTTTGATCGCGTGGTCAGCAATTACAACCGCGACGCCGACATTTTCCTCGTCGGTTTCGGCTGTCGCTGGCCGAAGTGACCGCGCGGCGCGGAAAAATCCCGCGCGTGGGAACGGTTGGTTTCGGAAGCAGAACAGAAGCGCCGCGGGTTTCCGGACGCGAATTTCCCTTCTCGCTCGCAGCGAGGCGCTAGCGCCTCGCCGCTCAGGTTGGCACGCGCTTTGCAAAGTGCGCTGTAACTTTGCGACGGCTGCGGGGTTTTCCCGGAGTAGTCCAAAACAAACCTCAACCACGACAATTATCCGCCATGCGGATTTCCCCCACCATGAAAACATCCCAACTGATCCTCGGCGCCGCCCTCGCGGCCGGCCTTTTCTCCACCTCCGCCTTCGCCTACGTCGAACAGCCCACGCCCTGGCCGCAGGCGCCGCGGGCGGACGTCCCCGTGGTCGCGAAGGTCGTGAATCCCACCAACCTCCCGCTCAGCAGCGAAGGCATGACCGTCGACGTGGCCTTCACGGTCGACCGGAACGGCCACCCGCGCGACATCCATCTGGTGTCGATCAACGACTACGCCTTGGCGAAGAAGCTCATCCCGGCCCTCTCGCAGTGGCGCTTCACGCCGGTGCAGAAGAACGGCGCGCCGGTGTCGACCCGCGTGATCATGCCGTTGAAGCTGATCTCCGGCGCCTGAGCCTTTTCCCGGCCGCCCAAGCAGACCGCCCCGGCCGGCGGACCTTCGTGTCCGCCGTCCTTGGTCTGTCCCGGGCGGGCGGGCTTACTTTTTAACCGCGGGCTTCGGCTGAAGTGCCAGGTCTCGCTCGGCTTTCGCCAGCTTGTCCTGGAGCACGGCGTTGGCGGCCTTCGCCTCCGTCAGTTGGGCCTGCAGCTGCGCGACGTCGGCCTTGGCATCGTTCAAATTGGTCTGCATGACCGCCGTCTGGGCCTGCGCAATCTCCACCTCGCCCTGCCGCTTGATGGAGGCGACCTTGGCCTCTTCCATCTGGGTTTGGAATCCCGTGGAAATGATCCGGGCCTTGTCGAGGAGCACTTGTGTTGCGGCGGTATCGGCCTGCGACTTGACGAGGTCGGCCTTGAGTTGCGTGAGCGCGTCGTTGGCATCGTTCAGTTGCTTCTGCACGACGGCGGTGCGCGCCTTCGCGTCGGCGGCCTGCGTCTGCAGGTCGGTGGCGCCCGCTTGCAGTTGGGCCGATCGGTTTTTATCCTGCTCGATCGCGTTGTCCCGGGCGACCACCTTGCTCCACATCACGACCGTGCTGATGAGCAGCAGGGCGGCGACCACGCCGAAGATGATGGTCAAGGCCGAGGTCTTCGCGGGCTTTGCCCCGGAGTCATCATCGTCACCGCCATCGCCGTCAGGGTTGGACTTGGATGACTTCGCCGGGACGGGAGCCGGAGCGGCCGCGGCAACGGGAACGGCAGCCGCGGCAGGGGCGGCGGCGACCGGCGTGACGGCGGGAACGGCGGCGACCGGAGTGGCGGCAGGAGCGGGGCTGGGAGCGGGGGCGGGGCTGGGAGCGGGGGCGGGGGACGGAGCTTCAGGCATGATGCCATGAAGCTACCGGGGCGAGGCGTCGGCTGATATGGGGTGTTACCCGATTTGGCCCGGCAAAGCTCGCTATGTGCATCTCGACTGTCCGGTATCAGCTCACGCCGTCGGGGAAACCAACATTCCGAAGGTGAGGCAACTCAACCAAGGAACCCCCATGGGCGACAGATCACCGAAGTCCGCACAGAAGCAGGCCGCGCAGAAGCAGTCGAAGAACGACGGTATCAGCCGGCAGAAAAACGCACTCATCACCGCCCAGCAGGCCACGAAGGCCAAGGCTGCCGCGAACAAGAAGCGGTAAGCGCCGCTGTCACGCCTTCCCCTCCAACCCAACGACCACCATGGCCAAATCACAAAACTCCCAGAAACAGACGAAGAAACAGCCCCTCAAGACCGCCGCCGAGAAGAAGGCCGACAAGCGCGCCAAGAAAAACAGCCGGTGAGTCCGGTTCCGGGGGCGCGAGCTGGAAAAATGCCGCGTCCTGGCTATACCACGTAGGCCGGCGCGAATCCGCGCCGGCTTTACCTAATGCAAATCGGCGTGGACAGTTTCGTAGCGACAGCCCGGAGCGGCCCGACGGGCGATGTGACCCGCGTGCAGGAACTGCTCGAGCAAATCGAACTGGCCGACCAGGTCGGCCTCGATGTCTTCGGCATAGGCGAGCATCACCGGCCCGACTACGTGGCCTCCGCTCCGACAGTGCTGCTGGCCGCGGCCGCGGCGCGCACGAAGAAGATCCGGTTGGCCAGCGCCGTCACTGTGCTGAGCTCCGACGATCCGGTCCGCGTGTTCCAGCAGTTCGCCACTCTCGACCTCATCTCGCAGGGACGGGCGGAGATCATCGTCGGCCGTGGCTCGTTCATCGAATCCTACCCGCTCTTCGGTTTCGACCTCGACGATTACGAGGAGCTGGCGACGGAGAAACTCGAGCTCCTGCTCAAGATCCGCGAGCAAACGATCGTGACCTGGTCGGGCAAGCACCGCGCCCCGCTCACGGGGCAGGGGGTCTACCCGCGTCCGCTCCAGAATCCACTGCCGATCTGGATCGGCGTCGGCGGCACGCCCCAGTCGGCGCAACGCGCCGGCCGGCTCGGGCTGCCGCTCATGATCGCGATCATCGGCGGTCAGGCGAAGGCCTTCCGCCCGTTCGCCGACCTCTACCGCGAGGCGGGCCGCGCGGCCGGCCATGCGCCGGAGAAACTCACCGTCGGCATCCACGCCATCGGCTTCCTCGCCGACACGACGGGGGAGGCGCAGGAGATCTTCTGGCCGGCCTACCGCGACGCCTTCGGGAAGATCGGCCGCGAGCGCGGCTGGCCGCCGCCCACGCGCCCGCAGTTCGACGCGGTGAGCAGCCCGGCCGGGGCGCTGGCCGTCGGCGACGCCGGGGCGGTCGCCGCGAAGATCATCGCGGAGCACGAGGCGCTCGGCGGGATCTCGCGCAAGACCATCCTGCTCGACAACCGCGTGCTCACCCACCACCAGCTCATGCGGGCCATCGAGCTGCTTGGCACAAAGGTGGCGCCGCTCGTCCGGCAGGCAACTGCCGCACCGGTCCATCCGGCCTAGCGCTCGTCCATCCGCGCCAGCTTGCGCGTGATGACCGCCTCGCCGCGGCCGTTGACGACGTGGTTGATGCCACTGGTCGTCTGCGAGCCGAGCCGGAGCGTCGTCATGTGGTGGATCTTCACGCCCACCGAGTCCGGTGTTTCGATCGCGTTTTCGAGCACGATGCCAGGGTGGCGGAAGACCGAATACACGCCCACGCCCCAGGCCTCATGGGTCGTCACCGCGTCGGCGACCTTGTAGGAGGCGAAGCCCCGGACCGGTCCGTTCATCCAGCCGGCCTGGCTGGGCGGGTCGTAGGGGATCTCGGATTGGTAGAAGTAGACGCGGCCGCCTTCGCCGTTCCAGATGGTCTGATATTCCTGCGTGTGCTCGACGAACAGGCCGTAGAGGGTGACGTCCCGGCCGTTCACCACCAGGCCGTGGGCGTTGCGGTTGCCGTCCCAGGTGGCGCCCGCGCCGTGATCCGCGCGCCAGAGCCAAAAATTGTCCCCGACGACGTTGTTGCTGTTCAGGGTGACGAAACAAGTGGCGGTCCCGACGGTGGCGCCGCCGGCGCGGCAGAAGATATCGTAGAGGAATACCGGGTCGGCCGCGTGCGCCGGCCCGCCTGTCCGGTCGCCCACCACGAGGAGGTTCTCCGAGTTGACGGGGCCCGCCTCCAGAATGAGTCCGCCGGCCTGCACGCCGTCGACATCGGCGATGGTGAGGGCGGTCGTGCCACGGTCGGGGATCAGCGTGGCAAGGCCCAGCCCGAGCAGCACCGTGCCGGGCCGCGTCACCTCGATGCTGGCCTCAAGGTGATAGATGCCGGGAGTCAGCAGCAGGTCCTGTCCGCGGCTCAGCGCGGCGTTGATGCTGGCGGCGGTGTCGCGGTCCGCGTGCGCGAGGTAGAATCGGTTCAGCGGTCGCGCTTCGCCGGCCGTGGGCCGGTCGCCCCACGTGATGCCCTGGGTGCCGCCGGAGGCGAGGGCGGGCACGAAGACGAAGTATTCCCCGGCGTCATTGATGAACAGATAGGGCTTCTCGCGGCAGACCGGGGTCTGCTCGACGACCGTGTAGGCCGGGTCGGGCCAACGGCCGTCCGGCGGCCGGGTGACGCCGACGAAGACCATGTTCCAGCTGCTGCCGGTCCAGCGGCCCCAGTCGGAGTTGCGCGATAGCCACTGCTGCTGCGTCCCGGAGTTGACCACGCCGTCGATCCGGCTGTCCGCGAGAAAACCGCCGCTCGCCCAGCCGCCGTCCCACAGGGAGAGGTCGCCCCGGATATGCACGCGCCGCAGGGCAGTGCCCTGCGAAACGGCCCAGATGTCCACGCGATTTTCGAGCGTGGGCGTCACCGCGAGGTTCTCGGCGCTGCGCCAGAAATTGACCGTCGCGTTGTGGTTGCGGGTCCAGGTCGCCTTCGATCGCAATGCCCCCGTGATGCTGACTTCGTCGGGCGAGCGTCCCAGGCCGAGCGCCTGCATGTAGAACCCCATCTGGACATCGAGCTGGTAGCGGCCGGGCTTGAACAGATAGGCGACCCGCCCCGGGCCGAACTCGCTGCGTTCCTGCCGGGCGAACACGGCGTCGATGCGCGCCTGGAGGTCCGGCATGGTCGGATCAAGCACCAGCACGTTCGGGCCGAAATCCGGCGCGGCGGTCGCGGCGTGGGCGGAGGCGGCGACCGACAGGGCGAGGAGCAGCGGCAGGAAGCGGGACAGGGCGGCGGAGCGTCGCATTCCGACAGCAGTAGACCGCGCGAGCGCCGAATCTAGCCCAAACTGTTCGCGACGGATTTCCGTGCACGGAAATTTGCGCACAGGTTTCCGCCGTCCCGGGGCGGGAGGCGGGGAACGCCGCCGCTCAGACCTTCTTCACGAAGCAGGCCTTGAGCGCCATCGGGCTGCCCTCGATCTTGCAGGCGATCTCATGGTCGCCGTCCTGCAGCCGGATGTTCTTCGCCTTCGTCCCGGCCTTCAGCACCTGCGCGCCGCTGCCGAGCTTGAGGTCCTTGATGAGAGCGACGGTATCGCCCTCGGTCAGCGGCGTGCCGTTGGCGTCCTTGACGACGCGGGCCGCCTCGGGCGCCTCCTCCTTCGGCCATTCGTGGCCGCAGGTGGCGCACTCCCATTTGTCGGGATGGCTGATGACGTCTTCGAGGGTGCAGGCAGGGCAGGCGGGATGGGACATGGAGAGCAGAGAAGCGACAGCCTTTCGGCGGCGGGCACAAAGCTAAAACGCAGGCCAGCGGCGGGCGACTTGCGCGCCCGGAAACGACGGCTATGGTTTCCGCATGAATGCCACTTCGTCCGCCGGGAAACCCGATGCCGCCGCGAGCGGCGTATTCAAGCTCGGCGGCGACCTGCCGGTGCGCCGCCTCGGCTTCGGGGCCATGCGCATCACCGGGGCCGGCATCTGGGGCGAGCCGAAAGATCCGGCCGGCGTCCGCAAACTGCTGCGCGAGGTGGTCGACCTCGGCATTGATTTCATCGACACGGCCGACTCTTACGGGCCGGAGGTTAGCGAGCGCCTGATAGCCGAGGCTTTGCATCCCTACCCGAAGGGTCTCGTGATCGCCACCAAGGGCGGCCTGACGCGCTCCGGCCCGGAGAAGTGGGCACCCGTGGGCCGGCCGGAATACCTGCGCCAGTGCGTCGAAATGAGCCTCCGGCGCCTGAAGCTCGACTGCATCGATCTCTATCAGCTGCACCGCATCGACCCGAAGGTGCCGGTCGCGGAATCGCTTGGCGCCCTCAAGGAACTCCAGCAGGCGGGCAAGATCCGTCACATCGGTCTCTCCGAGGTTTCGGTCAAGGAGATCGAGCAGGCGCAGAAGACCGTCACGGTCGTCAGCGTCCAGAACCTCTACAACCTCGGCAACCGGCAGAGCGAGGCCGTGCTCGATTGCTGCGCGAAGCATCAGCTGGGCTTCATCCCGTGGTTCCCGCTTGCGGCCGGTGACATGGCGCGCGCGGGCGGCCCGCTGGAACGCGTCGCGAAGCAGCACGGGGCGACGGTTTCCCAACTCGCCTTGGCCTGGCTGTTGCAGCGTTCGCCCGTGATGCTGCCCATTCCCGGCACCGCCAGTTCCGCGCACCTCCTCGAAAACACGGGTGCCGCCGGGCTGAAGCTTACCGCGGCCGAGTGGGCGGAGATCACGAAGGCGGCGGGCGCGAGCTGACACCCTCGCGGAAACCGCTCGAGCCTATCCGCGGCGGCTCTGGGCCGTCGCCAGCTGCGCCCGCAGCGAACTCTCGTCGCTGCGCGCATTGCGTTTGAGCTTCTTGTTGCGCGACTCCGCATCCGAGAGCTGCTTGGCCAACTCGGCATTCTCGAGGGTGAATTTGGCCACGGCCTCATTGGCGGTGACCAGTTGCTGTTCCAACTCGGCGATGCGTTGTTCGGGCATGTCCCCAGATTATCCGGGAAATACGGAATAGCCACCACCATCCCGGATGGGACCCCGCGCCACGTGGCATACTCCTGACATAGGGCTGTCAGTGACCGGTGGTAGAATAGGGCGTCTTGGAAAATGTCCTGATCCCGCCTTCCGCCATCATGAATCAGCCCGAGGTCACAGCCCGCTCGGAGTCGGCTGCGCACCGCGAACTGAAGCGGCTCGCCGTCGGATGGGCCGCGGCTCGCCGGCTGCGGCTGGCCGGGACCGAGGTCCGGCTGCCCCGGGCGAATTACCGCGCGGACGTCGCGGCGGCTACGCCCCGCGTCCTGGCGGCAAACGGACTGACTGCAGTATTCGAGTGCAAGGCCTCGCGGGCGGACTTCCTGCGCGACAGCGCACCGGAGGGCGGAGCGGCCGGAAACATCGCGTGGCTCCGAGAGCGCCTGGCCGCGTTGCGCGCGATGATCGGCGCCCACCGTCCCGATCTGCGGCGGGGCGAAGAACTGTTCGCCGAGTTCGACGCCGTCGACCTGCGCGGGCTGAGACACGAGACGCACGCCCGGCTGGAGGCCGAGCTCCGCACCGCGGAGCGGAAGCTGCATGACGGCACCAAATTCGCCCGGCTCGCCCGCTGGCGCGCGGCCAGCCTGCTTTACCTGGTCGCCGAGGAGGGGCTGTTTGATCCGGCCGAGGTGCCGGACGGCTGGGGACTGCTTGTGCGCCGGGGCGACACGTTGGAACTCGCGACCAAGCCCGCCTTGCGCAGCACCACGCCGGCGGAGCGGGTCGCCCTGCTTGAGCGCATCGCGGCCGCAAACCGCAAGGAGCCTGGCTGAGGACCCTCGATTCCGCCCACCCAAGCCCATTTCCGTCAGTCCAAAACAACCACCATCAATCAGGAGATCCCGCCATGCCCAATCCATTCGTCCATGTTGAACTCGCCACCACGAGCGTGCCCAAGGCCAAGGCTTTTTATAAGAAACTGTTCGCCTGGAAACTGACCGATCTTCCGTCGCCCTCACCGGCCGGAAAATACACGATGATCGACGTCGGGACCGGCACGGGTGGCGGCATGATGAAGCAGATGATCCCCGGCGCCGGCTCGGCTTGGATGCCCTACGCACTGGTGAAGGACATCGATGCCTCGACGAAAAAGGCGAAGAAGCTCCGGGCCAAGATCCTGAAGGACGTCACCGAGGTGCCTGGGATGGGCTGGCTCAGCATCATCGAGGACCCGACGGGGGCGATCATCGGCCTGTGGGAACCCAAGGATCGGTGACCTGCGGTCGCTCGCCGGGCAGTCGTGCTCAGGCCTTGCCGAACAGCGAGACCAGCCCGGCGCCGAACGCGTCGGGCAGCACGTTGAAATGGTTCTTGCGGGGGAAGCGGCGCGAGATGATCTCGAGCCCCGTGAAGGGCTGGGCCGCCAGCTGTTTTTCCAACAAGGTCAGGTCGCCGGTCATGGAGTCGGAATCGTTTTCGCCCACACCGAGGAAAAGCTTGCCGGGCAGGTCGCGTTGATTGGCCCGGAGCGACGCCACCTGACCGAGCATCGCTCGGTCCGCCCACCAGATCGACGGGGCGCTCGCGAGGAAGTGCGTGAAGGCGGGCTTGGGCTGGAAAAGCGCATGCAGCACCAGCAGCGAACCAAGCGAGTGACCCCCGAGGCCGCGGACAGCCGGGTCGATCGGGTGACGCCGGGCCAGCTCGGGCCAGAGCGTGGCGGTGAGGAACTTCAGGAAGACATCCGCTCCGCCGCTGCCGGGCTCGTCGGGATGGCCGGCCGGCGTGTAGTCGCGGCCGCGGCGGTTCACCGGCTGGCCGAAGCTGCCGCCGTAGCCGACCCCGATCAGCAACAGTGGAGGCACGGTTCTCGCTGGCTGGGCGCGATAGGCGGCGACGGCGGCCGCAAACATGTCGTCGCCGTCCATGAACGCGATGACCGGCCACGGGCCGGGGGCGGCCGGCGCCTCGGCGTAGATCACATAGTCGGTGCCCGTTTCCGGTGAGAGTAGGGTAAAGGCCGGACGCAGCTTGGGTTTCACGCGCGGGCAGTCTAGCCAGGTCGTCCATTCGCGCAACTGCTGCCCGATCTCCCGCTGACAGGCCTTGTATTGCGCCGCCGGCTTGCGTCTAGTGCCCGGACGCATGAGCACCGCCTGGTCACCCGCCGAGGAAATCCTGTTTGAAAAGACCGGCGGCTCGGTGCTGCGCCGCTTGCAGAAGACGGGCAACCCCGCCGACCTTCTCGCGGTGCTGCGTTCGGCGCACAAGGGATTTGACCGCGCCTACGACTCCGCCCCCGCCGAGGCCCGGGCGCTCGTCGCCTGCCGGGCGGGTTGTGGCACTTGCTGCCACGTGCCGGTCGGGGTGCAGGCGCACGAGGTGCTGCTCGTCGCGGAATACATCCAGACCCGCTATTCGCCGCTTGAATTCGATGCCGTGATCGCGGCGCTGGCCGCCCATCGCGCGGCCTTCGCGGGCCGGACGATGGACGAGCGCGCGGCGCAGAAGCGCCCCTGCGCCCTGCTGCGCGAGGGCAGCTGCACGATCTATGAGTCGCGGCCCGAGGCCTGCCGTGCCCATCACAGCCGCAACCTCGACGGCTGCCGCTCGAATCTCGAGGCCGGGGTCGATACCGTCGACGTGCTGATTCCCGCGATTCGCGGCCGCATGTTCGCCGTCATGCTCGGCATCGACCAGGGAGTCGCCGAGGCCGGCTTCGATGGCCAGGCCTATGATTTCGGCTCGGCCCTGCACGAGGCGCTCACCGACGGAATGTGCGCGGTGCGCTGGGTGCGGCGGCAGCCGGCATTTCCCGAATCCTGTCGGGAAGCCGGCCAGCCCGGGGACGAGGCGGATGCGGGCGTGATCCACGCCGAGGGTTATTTTCAGTAAGTGCAAACGGGGCCGCGACCCCTGCCGGATGAAACCGGCCTGTGCGGCGTCCGTCTTTCTCTGGGCACCACCCCGATCCATTTCCGATGAAACCCGGTCTTTTCTTCCGCTCCTTCCGTTTCGCCGCGTCGCTCGCCAGCCTGCCCATGCTGGCGAACCTTGTGTCCGGAGCCGACCCCGCCACCGCCGAGCCGCCCACCTCGTGGGTTGATCCCGATACCGGCCACCGGGTCGTCCGCCTGACCCGCGAGCCGGGCTCGGACAGTTTCTATTTCAACTTCAACGGCTACACCCCGGACGGAAAGCGCATGGCCTACACGACGCCCGCCGGGATTTTCGTCCTGAACCTGACTACGCTGGAATCAAAGCAGGTCGTCGCCGGCTCCAAGGCCATCGTCGTCGGACACCGGACGCCCACCATCTATTACACCCGCACCGCCAAGGACACCGGCGTGGTCACGTTGTGGGCCACGGACCTCGACACTGGCGCGGCCCGCAAGCTGGCCGACCTGCCGCCGCGCTCAAGCGTGGCGACCATCAACGCGGACGAGACCCTGGCGGCCGGCACGCTCATCGAGGGCGATGCCAATGCCGGCGGCGCCTACGACGGCACCGGCGGAGGGACCGGCCGCATGTCCGGCACGAATCTCGGCGAGCCGGTCAACAAGACCGAGATGATGCTCAAGCGGCTGGCCTCGAAGCTGCCGATGACCCTTTTCACCGCCGACCTGCGCACGGGACAGGTCCGGAAGCTCATCGAGCACAGCACCGACTGGCTGAACCACGAGCAGTTCTCGACGACGGATCCGACGCTGCTGATGTATTGCCACGAGGGCATGTGGTGGCTGGTCGACCGGCTCTGGTGCATCCGCACCGACGGCACGCAGAACCAGCTCGTGCACCGCCGCACCATGGAGATGGAGATCGCCGGCCACGAATGGTGGGGCGGCGACGGAAAGACCATCTTCTACCAGCTCCATTATCCGCACGGCATGCTGAGCTCGTTCATTGCCAGCTACAACGTCGAGACCGGCGAGCGCGTGTGGCTTCACTACACGCCCGACCAGTCCTCGATCCATGACAACTCCTCGCCCGACGGGAAACTCTTCTGCGGCGACGGCGACAACCACTCGCCCTGGATCTTCCTGTTCCGTCCCGGGCTCGTGAAAGACCGAGGAACCCTCGGCGAGCACCTGATCAAGGGCGGCTCCCTTGAGTCCGAAAAGCTGGTCAATATGGCGAAGCACAACTACCGCCTTGAGCCCAACCCGAGCTTTACGCCGGACCAGAAATGGATCGTTTTCCGCTCGAACATGTTCGGCCCCGACTACGCCTTTGCCGTCGAGGTCGCCAAGGCGCCGAAACCCTGACCGGGCGGACGGGTGATTCCGCCGGTCGGGCCGCGCGCGTCCGGCGACGCTGTGGTGGCTCAGGCCTGCAGGGCCTGCCGGATTGATTCGGACAGCGTTGTCGTCGGGCGCCCGATGAGCTTGCTCAGTTGGTGACCGTCGTCGAACAGCGCCCCACGCGAGGCGTCCACGTCCCAGCTGGCGAGTCCGGCGGCCAGTCCTTCGGGCAGGCCGGCTTTCAGGAGGATCGCGCGGTAGTCGGCCTCGGGCAGATTGTGATACGGGATGTTCTTCCCCGTCTGCCGGGAGAGCTCGGCCGCGAGTTGCGTCAACGTGTAGGCGCTGTCGCCGGCCAGCTCATAGGTCCGGCCGACGGTGGCGCCGCCGGTCAGGGCGACGGCGGCGGCCGCGGCGTAGTCGGCCCGGGACGCGGAAGCGATGCGTCCGCCGGCCGCGCTGCCGATGAACGCCCCGTTGGCCACCGCCGCCGGGACCGAGGCGGTGTAGTTTTCCGTATACCAGCCGTTGCGGAGGATGATGAAGGGCAGGCCCGAGGCCTTCAGGGCCTTCTCGGTGTCGAGGTGCTCGGCCGCGAGGTTGAGCGGCGAGGTGTCGGCGCGGAGCAGGCTGGTGTAGACGAGGAGCTTCACGCCCGCCCGTTTGGCGGCTGCAATGACGTTGCGGTGTTGCGTCGCGCGCTGTCCGATCTCGCTCGAGGAGACAAGCAGGACCTGGTCGACGCCGGCGAAGGCGGCGGTCAGGGCGGCGACGTCGGTGTAGCCGGCTTGGCGCAGGGCGACCCCGCGTGCGGCGAGCGGCGCGGCCTTGGCGGGGTTGCGCACGACCGCCACGAGGGCGGGGGCGGGGGCCTTCGCGAGAAGGGCGTTGATGACTAGCTGGCCGAGTTGGCCGGTGGCTCCGGTAATGGCGATCATGGCGGTGGTGGATGAAAGGCTGTTTTGCTCCGTTGCGGGCTTGCCTCGGTTCAATCAGGGCCTTTAGTTCCTAAAAGATACCATCAACTCGAGAGCTCCACAAGAGGGGTTCTTTTCGGAACCTGGTTACGGCCAGGTAACCGTCCCATCTCCTTTCATGACCACCAAGCTCTCCCTTCCTCCCGTCGATCCCGGCACCGACCACGCGCGGCACTGCCCGGTCCGCGACGTGCTCGACTGCATCGGCGACCGCTGGAGTCTGCTCGCCCTGATCGCGCTCGCGCGCGGGACGCTGCGGTTCACCGAGGTCAAGCGCGCGATCGGCGACATCTCCCAACGCATGCTCGCCCAGACGCTGCGCACGCTGGAGCAGGACGGCTACGTCACGCGCAAGGTCTACCCGACGGTGCCGCCGAAGGTGGAATACAGCCTGACGTCCCTGGGGGAATCCTTGTTGGCGCGGGTCGAGCCTCTCGTGCAATGGGCCGAGGAAAACCACGCCCGCGTGCGCAAGGCCCGCAAGGCCTACGTGCCACGGGAAGCGGTCGCCGCGCTCTGACTCCGGGCAGGCGATGAGCGTCCCAACCTGCGCCCTCTGCGGCTCGCCACGGAAACTCGAGCAGAGCCATATCATCCCGCAGTTCGTCTACCGCTGGGCGAAGACGACCGGTCATGAAATCCCGCGCGGGTCGACGCGGGCGATGCTCTGCGGCGAATGCGAGGACTTGTTCAGCGCGCAGGAGTCGGAGTTCGCGCGTCTCGTGTTCCATCCCGTCGCGGCCGGCTCGCCCCTGTCGGCCAAGTATGGCGGCTGGCTGCGCAAGTTTGCGGCCAGCGTATGCTGGCGGATCCTGGAGGAGCGGGGGGCGCTGGACGGACTGGCGGGCTTTACCGGTCGGTGGGCCGGGGAAGCGGCTTCCTGCCGCGCCGCTTGGCGGGATTATCTCCTGGGACGCCGGCCCGACGTCGGACCGCACCACTTGCATCTGCTCCCCGTGGGGACGCTGCCTGACGGCGTCCGCCGGGCGTCGGGCGTTGCCCCTGCCTATGGCACGAACCTCGCGGGGTTGGTCGCCAGCGATGTCTGCTGCACGGACAGCGAGGCCTTCGTCGGCGCCCGCCTCGGCCCGGTCGTCCTTGTCGGCCTGATCGCGGATCCCAACCCGCAGTTGTGGCGGGGCACCCGGATCAACGCGGAGGGGAAACTTAAACCCCGCGACGTGGGCGTCCCGCCGCCCTAGCGCGATTGTCTACCGGCGCGCGAGTAGCCACCGGCCTGAGCCACGCGCGGTCACCGGGGCGTGTCGGGTCAGGTTTCCCGCTGCCGCAGCTCGACGCGGCGGGTCTTGCCGCTGGTGGTCTTCGGGAGGCTGGCGACGAATTCCACCTCGCGGGGATATTTGAAGGGTGCGATCACCTTCTTGCAGTGGTGCTGCAGGTCCCGGCGGCAGCTGTCATCCGGGGTGTAACCCGGCTGCAGCACGATGAAGGCCTTCACGATTTGCCCGCGGGTCTCGTCGGGCTTGCCGACGACAGCCACGTCCAGGACGGCCGGGTGCTCGATCAGCGCACTCTCCACCTCGAACGGGCCGATGCGGTAGCCGGAACTCTTGATCACGTCGTCGTGGCGTCCGAGAAACCAGTAGTAGCCGTCGGCGTCGCGGGTCGCGCGGTCGCCCGTGAGATACCAGTCGCCCCGGAACTTGCCGGCCATTTCCTCCGGATTGCGCCAGTATTCCCGGAACAGCCCGAGCGGCCGGTGCGGCTTCACCCGCACGGCGATCTCGCCTTCCACTCCCGCCGGGAGTTCATGCCCGGACTCGTCGATGAGCGAGACATTCATGCCCGGGGTCGCCCGCCCCATGGAACCAGGGCGCACCGGGAAACCGAGCGAGGGATAGTTGCCGATCAGGACGACGGTTTCCGTCTGGCCGTAAGCTTCATGCAGGGTGAGACCGGTGGCATCCCGCCAGATTTTGATCAGTTCCGGATTCAGGGGTTCGCCGGCGGTCACACAATGGCGGAGGTGGGGGAAACGGCGCTGCGAGCAGTCCTCGCGGACCAGGCGGCGCAGCGCGGTGGGCGGGGCGCACCAGGTCGTGATCGGGTAGTGCTCCAGGGTGGCGAGCGTGAGGCGGGGATTGAAGTTGCCGAACACATTGAGCGCGAAGATGCAGGCGCCCATCTGCCACGGGCCGTAGAAACTCGACCACGCCGCCTTGCCCCAGCCGAGGTCCGAGATGTTCCAGTGCAGGTCGTCCGGCCGCAGGTCGAGCCAAAGCCGCCCGGTGAGCCGGTGGCCGAGCGCGTAACTGGCCTGCGTGTGCAGCACCATCTTGGGTTCCCCGGTCGTGGCGCTGGTGAAGTAGAGGATGCCCGGGTCGCCGCTCCGGGTCCGTTCGCCGCGGAAGGCCGTCGGTGCGTTGCTCACGCCGGCGTCGAAGTCCGTCCAGTCGAGGGCCGCGCCTTCCACGATCAGCCGGTGGCCGGCGTAGTCGCCGATCTTCGCGATGCCCTCACCCGTGGTGATGACGGCGGTCACCGCCGCCGTGGTGATCCGGTATTGCACCTCGCGGGGCGAGAGCAGCAGAGTGGCCGGCACGGGCACGGCCCCGAGGCGGATCAACCCGAGCATTGCGATCCACCATTGCGGCACGCGCGGCAGCATCACCAGCACGCGGTCGCCGGGCTTCACGCCCTCGGCCCGGAGGAAATTGGCGGCCTGGGAACTCAGCGTGGCGATCTCGGCGAACGAAAACCTCCGCTCGGCGCCGGTGCCGTGGTCGACCCACCAGAGAGCGGGGGCGCCCGGCCGGGTCTGAGCCCAGTGATCGATCGTGTCGGTGGCGAAGTTGTAGAACTCCGGCGTCGGCGACAGGCCTTCGGGATCGCTTTGCATCACGCGCCAGCGTTGGCCCACCCGGTGGGAAGGGAAAGGGTGAAGCGCGGGCAGAGCGGTCGGTCGGGCACGCAATTAAGGGAGCCGACGGCGCCGCAGGGTTCGCCTAATAGCTGCCCCCGGGTCGGCGGCGGCATGGCGCGGCGGCTGTTTGGAACACAGCGTTCCGATCATCGCGGAACGGGCACAGGTGTCGTTTGACCTCGGTGAGATATACCGCACCATGGCGACATGCCCCTCCTCAATCGTCTTTTGCTGATATTAGCTGTCGTGACTCTTTCATCCGCCGCCGCCGCAACCAAGGGTCCCGAGCCGCTCGTGGTCGCCCATGGGGAGGGCGTCACGCTCGCCGACTACCTGGTGCCGGGCAAGACCGTGATCTTTGACTTCACGAGCAAGTATTGCCCGCCCTGCCAGCGCTACGAGGAACCGCTCAAGGCGCTGCACCGGAAACGGGCGGACATCGTCGTGGTAAAGGTCGATATCAACCGTCCCGGCGTGCAGAAGATCGACTGGGACTCGCCGGTCGCGAAGCAATACGGAATGAATTCCATCCCGCGGTTCAAGATTTACGGCCCCGACGGGAAACTCGTCGCCGAGGATACCCGCGAGAACCGGCCGGCGCGCAAGATGGTCGACGCGTGGATCGCTGCACCCGGGCCCTGATGCCGTCGCTTCATGGCCCTCAAAATCAAATGGAATGACGACCGCGTGAAGGGTGCGACGACCGCCATTCTCCTGATCGCGCGCGCCCGGCTGGCCCGCGGCAAGAAGGACGACCTGGTCCGGCGCTCGCTGGCCGACTACCGCGAGGATCCCGACGGCTATAAGGAACTGAAGGCGTCCAATCCGGACGTCCGCGATCTCAGCCCTCTGACCAATCCCCACCACGTCGCGATCTACCGGAACCTGCTCGGCGCCGTTGACGCGCTCCTCAAGAAAATGGAGCAAAACAAGCGCCAGTCGAACAGCCTGCTTGAGCTGGACAACTACCTCGTCGCGAGCCTGCCGGACGTCGGTTGAGCCGGGGCGAAGCCGGCCGTTGCCAAAACGCGCAAAGTGAATCTGCTTCTGGGATCGCATGAGCCTGGCCCTCGATCCCAAGAAAACCGCCCTCATCATCATTGACCTGCAGCAGGGCGTGGTGGGGATGTCGCTCGCGCCGTATCCGGCGGCCGACGTGGTCCGTCGCGCGGCGGAACTCGGCCGGGCCTTCGCCGCGGTGGGCGCGACGATCGTGACAGTGAGGGTCGCTTTCGCCCCCGACCTGAAGGACGCGCTGCAGCTGCCGGTGGACGCGCCGGTGCAGCGGCCACCGGGCGGATTGCCGCCGGGCTGGTCGGACCTTGTGCCGGAAATAGCCGCACTGCCCGGAGCCATTGGGATCACCAAGCGGCAATGGAGCGCCTTCTATGGCACCGAGCTGGACCTCCAGCTGCGTCGCCGGGGTATCACGACGGCCGTGCTCGCGGGCATCGCGACCAACTTCGGGGTCGAGTCCACGGCGCGCGATGCGTGGCAGCACAACTATGCCGTCGTGATCGCCGAGGACGCGACTTCCAGTTCCGATGCCGAATTGCACCGTCTGGCGATCGGCAAGATCCTCCCGCGGGTCGCTCGCGTGCGCTCGACGGCGGATATCCTGCAGGCGTTCGGGCCGCCTCGCGCCGACTAGGCGCAGCGCTGCCGGTTGATTTCGGCGGCGATGCCCGCCGCCAGCCGCGCGTTGTTCAGGACCAGGGCGATGTTTGCGGCGAGCGAACGTCCCCCGGTCAGTTCAAAGATGCGTTGCAGGAGGAAAGGGGTGACCGCCTTGGCCGTGACACCCGCGGCGGCGGCTTCGGCGAGGGCGGCCTCGATCACCGGCATGATCACGGCGCGGGGTATTTCCGCCGCAGCCGGAATCGGGTTGGCGACCAGCTGGCCGCCCGGCAGGCCGAGTCGGCCCCGCATCAGGTGGGCCGCCGCTATTTCCTTCGCGGTGTCGAGCCGGAGCGGGGCGGGCAGGCCGGAGGAGCGGGACCAGAAAGCGGGAAATTCTTCCTGACCGACGGCAATCACCGGAACGCCATAGGTCTCGAGCACCTCGAGCGTCTTGGGCAAATCGAGAATGGCCTTCGCGCCCGCCGAGACCACCGAGACCGGCGTCTGCGCCAGCTCCTGCAGGTCGGCCGAGACATCGAAGCTGAGTTCCGCGCCGCGGTGCACCCCGCCGATGCCGCCCGTGGCGAAGACGTCGATTCCGGCCAGACGCGCAGCGATCATCGTGGCGGCGACCGTGGTGGCGCCGGTGCGGCCGGTGGCCAGGCCGACGGCTAGATCCGCACGGGAAAGTTTCATCACGCCCCTGGCCTGCGCAAGGACTTCCAGTTCGTTCGCGGACAGGCCGACGTGGATGCGTCCACCCATCACGGCGATCGTGGCGGGCACGGCGCCCGCGGCGCGGACCTCCGCCTCGACGCGCCGGGCGGTCTCGACGTTCTGGGGGTAGGGCATGCCGTGGGTGATGATGGTGGACTCGAGGGCGACCAACGGTGCGCCTTGGGCGCGGGCGGCGGTCACCTCGGTCGAGAAAGTCAGGGGAGCGGTCATGCGAAGGGAGGGTTTTGGACTGGAGCGGGAGCCCGTCGGCGAGCGGCGGGAAAAATGCGTTCTCATGATCCGATCTCCCCTGCAACGTAGTCCGCCGCGGCGCGGTGGGCGGCGGCGAGGGCCTCGGCGCGGGTCGCGCCGCGGCGTTCCGCCGCGATATGCGTGGCCATGAAGGTGTCGCCCGCGCCGGTCACCCGTTTCACGATCACCGCGCGGGGCCGGTCGGTGAGCACGCCTTCGCCGGCCTTGCCATCCGCGCAGAGCCCTTCGCCGTCCGTCACCAGCACGCGGCGCGCCCCGAGCTGCAGCAGGCCGTGCGCCGCGGTATGGGCGTCGTTAAACGGGGCCCGGCAGAGCAGGCCGGCCTCGTCACGATTGAGATAGAGGGTGACCCGCGGGTTCGCGAGCAGCGGGCGCAGCCGCTCGACCTTGCCGGCGCTGGCCGGCGCCACGCGCAGGTCGGCGGCCGCGAAAAAAGGCGAGACGGCGATCTCGGCCAGCAAGGGCGCGGTCAGGTTGCCGTCGAGCGCGATGAGGCCGGGCCAGGGTCGGGCGATCCCGCCGAGGCGTCCGTCGGTGAGCGGGAGCAGGACGCTGTCGCCGGCGGCCTCGAGCGAGTGGGCGTCGGCAATGGCGGCGATGAGGCCGTCGGGGTCCTCGATGGCGAGGTAGCGGTCGGTCGGGAGGGTGGCCGAGCGGTGGACGTGCTCGGTTCGGATGCCGAGCCGCTGGCAAACGGCGAGCAGTTCCTCGCCTGCGGGATCGGTGCCGAGGGCCGTGAGCAGGGCGGGCGTCAGGCCCAGCTTGCGCAGGGTCGTGGCGACGTTCATCGCGACGCCGCCGGGCAGGCGGGTGATGCGGCCCGGCACGTCCGCCCCGCGGATCATCTCGGTGCGCGAGCGGCCGATGATGTCCCACAGCACGGAGCCGATGCAGATGATATCGGGGGAGGCGGGGTTGCTCATGACGCAGGAAGGCGGCCGGCCGTGGCCGGCGTGCGCGAGAGATTCGCGGTAAGTTTTCGCCGTGTCCAGCTTGGGACTGCGGCGCGCGGCTGAGGTAGGGCGGTGACTCCCCTCACCGCCGCGGCGCGGAACGGAGTCCGCACCCTGCCGGCGGATTCGCGGAACGGGGCATCTCCCCTTTCGCATCGCGGCGTGGCCCGGTGCTTCCGTGGTCCGGGGCATGAATCGTCGCCTATTGGTGGCCGCCGGGCTCGTCAGCGGCCATATTCCGATTTGCTCCCGCTGCGTGATGGGGTAGGGTGGGTTGCACGGCGGCCCCCTCAAAAATGAACGCCTCGCTTGAAAAAACCCTGCATCAGGTGCCGATTTTCGCCGGCCTGAACGACGAGGCCGTCGCCTGTCTGGCCAACCTCGCGCGGGAGGAGCAATTTCCCCGGGACACGGTGATCATCGGCGAGGGCGAACTGGGCAACCGCATCTACCTGATCGGTGCCGGCCATGCCACGGTGGTCAAGGGCTACGGCGGGCCGGGGCCCGTCGAGCTGGCGCGTTTCGGGCCCGGTGAATGTTTCGGCGAGATGAGCCTGATTGAAAGCGCGGCCCGTTCCGCGAGCGTGGTGTCGGAGGACGAGGTCACGGCCTACACCCTGAAGGGCGCCGATTTTCACCGGCTCTACAAGGAGATGCCCGCCCAGTATGGCATCGTGATGCTGAATATCGCGCGCGTCCTCACCCGGCGGCTCCGCGCCCTCGACGAAAAACTCTGGCAAGCCTCGCGCTGAGCCTGGTCACCGGGAACTTTGACTGCACAGGTGAGAACCGGGATCACCGACCCCGGCCACAATTTTCCCTGGTCAGGCCCTAGTCCCGCCAGATCCACTCGAGGGCCTCGGGCAGCGTTTGCATCCGGGCGGCGCGGTCGCTGTGGCCGGCGTTGAGGCAGAAGACGTATTGGTAATGGTAGCCCTTGGCTCGGAGCACGGCGGCCATGCGGTTGTTGGCCTCGACCCAGTCGTGCATGCCGTCGCGGAGGGAGTTCGGGTTGAGCAGGTCGCGGTCGCCGACCTGGAGCCAGATCCGGATCGGCTTGCGCTCGCTTCCGGCGACGAGGCGCTCGTGGTATTCCCAGCCGCCATGGGGCGTCGCGGGGTCGGCCGGCGAGGCCTGGTTCACGTAGGTGCCGGAGTAGGTGATGATCCGGTGGTAGAGTTCCGGGTGATACCACGCCATCGTGAACGCGGCCACGCCGCCGGAGCTGTTGCCCATCGCGACGCGCGCCTCGGGATCCTTTGTGATCACCACGCCGCAGTTTTTCTCCACGAGCGGGAACACCTCGGTCTCGACAAACTCCGCATAGCGGCCGGACAGCGTGTCGTATTCGAGTCCGCGCTCGCTGCCCTGCGCGTCGCCGCCGCCGTTCTGGATCATCACCGCGACCAGCGCCGGGATGCGGTGCTCCGCGATCAGGTGGTCGAGCACGACCGGGAGACTCTTGTCCGGCCCGTCCTGCAGCACGAGGACTGGCGAGGGAGTCCCGGCCACGTAGCCGGCCGGAACATACACGGTCACGGTCCGCCGATAGGGTTTCGGGTAGACCGTCACGTGGGTCAAGTCGGGCGGCATGTAGTCCGCGGGCGCGCCGGGCGGGACTTTCGTGATGCCGGGGTAGAGCCGGCTGTCGGCGGAATCCATCGTGAACGTCACGATCCGGCCCTGTGGCAGCGCGGCATCGGGGGTGAACTCCGGGGCGGGAACATAATCCGGGCCGATGAGGTAGTCGCCTTCGGCATCCGTCGGGGGATTGGCGCCCGCGCCGACGGGCGTCAGCTGCGGGGTGCCTGGCGCCAGGGGCGAGCGTGTCGGGGGCGCCGGCTGCACCGACGCGGCCGGGCTCGACCCCGGCGCCGGATCGGCGGCGCGGCCGTCAAGGGGCAGGGCGGCGGCCAGCAAGCAGCAGAGCAGGGAGGACAGACCGGAGGCAGACGGCTTTTTCATGCGGGGTGGGGCGTGGGAGGTGCGCGGTCGGACCATGAGTCCGGTCCCGGCGCCTGTCCGCCTAAAAACAAGGCGGACCGGCATACCGTCCGCCTCCGAAGGATTGACTCCGGGCGGGGATTTGCTTCCCGTGAACACATGGCTGATAACCCTGTCCCGTCAGCAAAGGCACCCTGGCATCTGTGGGTCGTCGGAGGGCTCTCCCTCCTTTGGAATCTGGTCGGTGCGTTTGATTTCTTCATGACGCAGACGAAAAATGATGCCTACCTGAAGGCCTTCACGCCCGAGCAACTGGCCTACTTCACCAGCTTCCCGATCTGGGCGGTCGTGGCTTGGGCGGTCGGCACCTGGGGCAGCGCGCTCGGTTCGCTGCTCATATTGGTCCGCCGAAGCGTGGCCGTCTCGGTCTTTGGCGCATCCCTGGTCGGTTTCGTCCTTACCTGCCTCTACACTTACGTCCTCAGCGACGGCCAGAAGGTGATGAAGGGCGGCACGGGCGCGATCATCTTCAGCACCGTGATCGGCGTGATCATCGTCCTGCTGTTCGTCTACGCCCGGGCCATGCGAAAACGCGGCGTGCTGCGGTAGCTTCCCCCATGAATCTCAAGGAAGTCATGGCGGCGTTGGAGGCGAAGGGCAGCGCGTCCGTGAAGCAGCTCTGGCTGAAGCACGGGGCAAAGGAGCCATTCTTCGGCGTGAAGGTGGGCGATCTCAAGGTCATCGCCAAGAAACTGAGGGGCGAACAGGCCCTTGCGTTGGAGCTCTACGCCACGGGCAACGGCGACGCGCAATACCTCGCCGGCATCATCGCCGACGGCGCGAAGATGACGCGCGCGCAGGTGCAGGCGTGGGCCGACAAGGCGGGCTGGCGCATGATCTCCACCTCGATCGTGCCAGTGATGGCCTCCGAGCATCCCGACGGCTATGCGCTGGCGCGGGCCTGGATCGAATCAAAGAAGGAGCATTTGGCCATCGCCGGCTGGCACTCGCTCGGCGCGCTGGTGACGATCATCCCCGACGGGCAACTGCCGCTCAAGGAGTTCGGCGCGCTGCTTGACCGCATTCCCGGGACGATGGCGGCCCAACCGGACCGCGTTCGCCAGGCCATGAACTATTTCATCATCGCTTGCGGCACCTACTCGGCACCGCTCGGCGCCAGGGCCATCGCGACCGCCCGGAAGCTCGGCAAGGTCGAGGTGGATGTCGGTGATACCGACTGCAAGATCCCCGAAGCCGAGGCCTATATCATGAAGTCGCGCCGTGGCGCGCCCATCGCCCCGAAGCGCAAGACGGTGCGGTGCTGAGCGGAGCGGCTTCCGCTTAAACTGATTTTGGAAGGCCCGGCTGGAGCCGGCCCTTCAAAAACCTCATGGAAGGACCGGTGGATTGCACCGCTGTCTGCAATTTGCCTCTGGTCACGCACCGGCGGCCGCTCAACCGTGCACGGTGAATGCGGACCATGTGCTACAAATGTTTCTGGCCGGAGGACCTCTGCTGGTGCGGGTCGATCACGCCCATGCCCACCCGCACGAAGTTCGTGATCCTCATGCACCCGTATGAGTTCAAGCGGGTGAAGGCGAACACCGGCCGGCTCACGCACCTGTGCCTCGCCGGCAGCGAGATCCACATGGGCCTCAGCTTCGACGACCACCCGGCCGTGCAGGCGCTGATCAGCGACCCGCGGAACTATCCGGTGCTGCTCTATCCGGGCCGGGACTCGCTGGATCTCTCGACGGTCCAGAAGAGCGACCCTCAACTCTCGACCCTCAACGCCCAACTCGCGCAGCGCCGCCTCGTGGTCTTCCTGCTCGATGCCACCTGGCGGCTTGTCCGGCCCATGCTGCGCCTGAGCCTCACGCTGCAGCGGCTGCCGCGGATCATGTTCTCGAACGCCGCGCCGAGCCGCTACGTCATCAAGCAGCAACCGGAGCCGGGCTGCCTCTCCACGCTCGAGGCCGCCCACGAGCTGCTGGTGGCCCTTGATCGCTCGGGTCTCGACCGCTACGCGCTGCCGGATCAGCTGCTCGGGCTCTTCCAGCGCATGCAGGAAGTCCAGATCCGCCGCACGGCCGAGAACAAGGACCAGGGCGTCCGGCGGCGCGGCTATCGTGATCCGTCCGTGCCGCGCCCCCCGCGCCCGCTGCCAAAGCGGCGGAGGATTTTCCCGGCTGCACCCGCGCCTGATCCGGCCGCTTGACTCGCGGCAAGACTGGTTTCCTCATCGGGGAAATGCCTGCCGACGCGCTGCAAGACAAGGCTGTCCAATATGCCACCGGGGCCATGCCGCCGGGGCAGCGCGAGTGTTTCGACGTCCTGCTCGAAGCCCGACCGGAGCTGCGGGACCTCGTGGACGGACTCCAGCAGGTGACCGCCGCGGTTGCGCTGGCGGACATTCCCGCGCTGCTGGAGCCCCCCGCGGATTTGAAGGCCAGGGTGCTCACGGCTGTCGAACTGCCGCCGGTGCAGGCCGAGCCGGACGGTCTGGTGGTGACCGATCCGGCGGGGTGCGTCGAGTGGATCAGCCCGGGCTTTTCCGAGATGTGCGGCTACGCCCTGGCTGAGTTGAAAGGCCTCAAGCCCGGGCGCGTGCTGCAAGGGCCCGAGACCGATGCGGCGTCCGTGCAACGTATCCGCGCCGCCCTGCAATCGGGTCAGGACTGCCGGGAAACGCTGGTGAACTACCACAAGGACGGCCGTCGCTACCGCGTGGACGTCCGCATCGCCCCCATCATGGATGACGAGGGCCGGCTCCTGTGCTTTGTCGCGCGGGAGTGGGAGCTGCCGGTCTAGCTGGCGGACGGCGGGGTGAGCCGCGCGGGTTCACGGTGGCGGGCCGGCGGGGTTCTCGGTCTTGGGGCCGGGTTCGACGGTGAAGACGAGGCCGACGATCTTCCAGCCGGTGTCGGTCTTGAGCAGCGTGTAACAGTCGGTGCCGTTGTGCGTGAACTTGTCGCCCACGTGGAAGTCGTAGCGGCCCCAGACAACGGCGATCCGGTCCTCGAGGTGCACGGTCGGGTTCCACATCCGCTCGAGCCAGCCGGCGGGTGACTTCATCAGGTCCGAGGTGAGCTGCTCGATGGTTTCCTGGCTGGCGGCGTAGCCGTCCTTGCCCGGCGCGCCCACGGCGAACTGCGCGTGCGGTTCCCAGACGGCGGCGATGACCGTGGCATCCCGGGTCTTCATCGCATCAAAGAACCTCTGGACCACGGCCAGCACGGCTGCCTTGTCCTGCGCCGGATCAGGGGTGCCGGCCCGCATCAGGCCGACTGAAAACGACAGCATGACGGCAAGCACCGGCAGGATTTTGTTCATGGTGGGAAGCCAGTCAGAATGGGCTCCCCGGCGCAAGAGCCCGGGCCGGTTTGACTGGTGCGCAAGACTGGCCACGTTGGGGCGATGCAATCCGGCTCCAGCCCGCCCCAGGCTCAGATCCCGGCGCGTGGCCGAGCGGTGGCGAATACCTTCCGCCGCTTGGTGCCGTTCGTCGCCCTGGCCGCGGCACTGCGCCTGCAGGCGGGGCCGCCGTTCCTGACGGACGATCCCGAACCTGTGGAGCTTAATCACTGGGAAGCCTACGTCTTCGCCCAGGGCGCCCGGACACCCGACGCCAATTTCATCGCCGCGCCGGCGATCGAGCTCAACTACGGGGTGGCGCCCAATACGCAGCTCCATGTCGTCGCTCCCGTCGCCAATCTTTCCGCGGGTGGGACCGGCTGGACCTCCGGCTATGGCGACACGGAACTGGGGATCAAGTATCGCTTCCTGGAGGAAACGGATTCCCGCCCGCAGGTCGGTGTCTTTCCCATGGCCGAGGTGGCGACGGGTAGCGGTGCCCGGGGACTGGGCAACGGCCGGACCTGGTATCGTCTGCCGCTTTGGGCGCAGAAGAGCTGGGGCCCGTGGACCAGCTACGGTGGCGGCGGCTGGGCGCTGAATTCCGCGCCCGGCCAGCGCAACTATGGCTTCGCCGGCTGGCTTCTCCAGCGCGACCTCGGCGACAAGCTCAGCCTCGGGACGGAACTCTTTCGGCAGGGATCGTCCACCGTCGGAGGAAGCGGTTCGACGCTGGCCAATCTCGGGGGCACGCTGAAGTTCACGCCGGACTTCAATTTGCTTTTCTCCGCCGGCCGCACCGTTTCCGGTCCCCATAGCACGGTCTGGTATCTCGGTCTCTACTGGACGGGCGGCCCGAAGGAGCCGGCCGCCAAGTAGGAAACAACGATTGGCTCCCCGCGAGCGGAGGTGTGGTGACGGCCTAGTGATTGACCGTTGTGGCCGCCGCCTTCTGTTTCGCCAGCTCGTCGCGAAACGCCTGTTCCTTGGCCGCGACGAACTTCCGGTAGCCCGCTGGATCGACGAACGGGTTCGGGGCGCCGGGTTTCATCTGCGCGCGCTTGGCGAGCATATCGAAATAGCCGCCGTGGGCGCCGAGGAAGAGGTCGCAGGGCAGGGACTTCAGGACCGCGAGTCCCCGGGCGTAGTCGTCGGCGATCTGCGGGTAGCGTTTGTTGGCCACCAGGTCGAAACCCTCGTTCACATTGGGACTGCCGATGATGACCGCGTTGTAGTCCCGGCCGCCGTCGGTCACCCTCAGCGTCCACGTGGTGCAGCCTTTCGTGTGACCGGCGGTCAGGTGCGCGATGAGGACGGTGCCGCCCAGCTTCACCTCGTCGCCATCGTGCAGGACGCGGTCCACTTTCGTGGGCGGATAGAGCGACGCCGGGAAACCGCCGTAATAAAAGTCCGCCCGGCCGCCGGATTCCACGACCGGCACGTCGGGCTCCATCACCATGTAGGTGGCGCCGGTCAGTTGCTTGACCAATGCGCTGCCGGCGTCGTGATCCCAATGGGCGTGGCTGATGAGGAGGATCTTGATGTCGGTGAACTTGAAACCCAGTTGCTCCACGCTCGCCCGGATCAGCGGCACGCTGGGCTCGAGGGAGCTGTTGATCAGGATGCAGCCCTGCGGCGTGGCGATGAGGTAGCTCGCGAGATCCTTGCTGCCGACCCAATAGAGATTGCCGGCGATCCTGAAGGGCGGGTAGGGCTCGAGCCACTCCGGCGGGTTCTGGGCGAGGGTGGCGCAGGGCAAAAGCGCGGCGAGAAGCAGCGGGATGAGGACGATCCTCCAACGGGCGATGCGTGAAACGGGCGCCGGAATGAGCATGGGATAGCGAATAGCGTTCCGCGAATCGCCCGGTCAAACCGCAAGTATTCACATTCGCATGCGGGTCTCTCCCGCTGCTGTTTTGGAGTCGTGTCGTTCCGGGGCACCGGGCAGGGTTCAGGGATTCCCAAGGTGAAGCTCCAGGGCAACATCACGATCAACAACCAGGCCTATGCCAAGGGGGACGAGATACCCTGGTATAAGGTCTATCCGTTCTTCCTGCTCCACATGCTGGTGTTCGGAGGATCGGGATTCCTGATGGCTTACGGGCAGCACCGCCCGCCGGTGCTGTTCCTCTACCTGCACGGTGGCCTGGCGGTCACGGTCTACACGGCTTTCTACCTGGTCATCTTCGGGCGCGATGAGGTCCGGTGGATGTTCATCAACGCCGCCCTGGGCCTGCTCGGTCTCTACAGCCAGATCGGCTGGCTCCTTTCCTTCTTCGGGAAGAAAATCGGGGACTATCCGGTTTCTGTGCATGTGATCCCGTTCCTCTATTTCGTGCTCTACACCTTCCTGCTCCGGCATGCCGTCACCGATCTCGCCCAATCCCGGGAGGACCCGGCACGCAGGAAGCTCGTCGACAACGCCTACATCGTCCTGTCGGTGGCCTTCTATCTGTTCTCCTACTGGTGGGAAAATTTCCGCTGATTTCGCAACGACCGGAAAAGGAATCATGGCTGAGAACCGAAGCCGGTCCTGGCCTCAGCGGTCCGCGAGGACGCTGGTCTTCAGGAAGAGGGCGAATTCGCCGCGCTTGGCCACGACCTCGTTGTGCGTGAGGTCGGTGTGCATGACGACATAGTGTCGGCCGGGGAGCGACGCGGGATCGAGCTTCGCCTCCTCGGCCTGGATGACCGTGGTGTCGCGGGCCTTGAGGCGCGTGACGAGCTTTTCCGACTCCTCCTTGGTCCCCCCGTGGTCGGTGTAGAGGTCGATCAGCCGGCCTTGGGTGCGGTCCGCCCAGGCGACGAAGGAATCGGTCTGGCCGTAGAGGGCGTCGAAGAGCCAGACCTCGTCGGCGTTCCGGGAGAGGCCGCCGCGGTCGAGGATGCCGGCGATCACGTGGTAACCACCGCTGTGGCCAGAGAGGATGATGCGCCCGACGGAGAAATCCTTCCGGAAGCCGGCGCGGTCGCGGAGCGTGGCGACCACCTCGTCCATGAAGCGCTGGAAGCCGCCGGCGTCCTCCAGCTTGCCGCCGAAGGAGTCCGGGGCGTCATGCGGACCCTCGGGGACTACGAGGATGGCGTTCTTGCCGCTCGCGACCAGCTGCTCGACCAGGTGAAAGGTCCCGAGCGTGCCGGCGACGGTGTTGCTCCAGCCGTGGAAGTGGACGACGAAGTCGACGCGGTCGGTCTCGCGAAAACCCTTGGGGATGAAGATCGCCACCGTGCTGTCGGCGTAGTGCTCCGCCGCCGCGTAGAGCTTGCCCTGGTAGGTGTGCCCCTCAGCCCGGGCCGGATGCGGAAAGGGCGCGGACGCGAACGATGCGACGATGAGGCGGCCCTGGGCTGCGTAAGTTTCCTGCAGGCTGGGCGCGGTGCTCGCGGAAACTCGCAAAGCCAGAACCAGAAAAGCCAGTGACTTGGTCCACTGCATAAGGAATGGCGTGAAACACAGCCGAACACCGGCCCGAGCGCAAGGCTGCGAGAACTATCTGGCGGGCCCGGGACCTTTGATCGGTCCCTTGGAGGGACCAGCTCCTGCTGGGCCACGGCTCAGCCGAAGCTCCATGTAGACGTTGCCGGTGACGGGCGAGGGGAAGTAGGGCTCGCGGTGGACGAAGCCGAGGGATTCGTAGAGCCCGATCGCCGTCCGCATGCTTGGGAGGCTGTCGAGCAACAGGCGGGTGTAGCCGATGCTACGTGCCTCCGTGATCACCTGCTCGACCAACCGGCGGCCCAGGCCGGAGCCTCGCTGACCGGGACGGACGTAGAGCCGTTTCATCTCACCGGACTGGGTGTCGTGCGGCCGCAGGGCGACGCAGCCCGCCGGCGCGCCGTCGACTCGCGCCAGCAGCAGCCGGCCCTGCGGCGGCGCGTAGTATCCGGGCAACCCCGCCAGCTCCGCTGAGAAATTCTGGAAACACAGGTCGACGTCGAGCGAGGCCGCATACTCCTCGAACAACTGCCGGATCGCGGCGACCTCCTCCTGCGAGGACGCCGGTGCAATGATGACTGAGTCGGGGTGCATCGAGGTTTCGAACCAGAAAAACAATCCGGCCCCCGCTAACAAGCGGCCAATCCTGCCGGACCGGCTCAGCGGCCGGAGTTTCCCTCCACCACAGTGCACTTGATCGATCCTACATCACCCCGCTGTGGGCGGGGTCGGGCAGGCTCATTTTTGCCTGCTATTTCATCGGGAGACGCACGGGAACGGGCACGGGCTTGAGGCCGTAGGCCAGCTCGGTTTGTGATCGGACATCCGCAAAGCCGGAGTAGTCCTTGGCATACGGGGTCATGGTCTCGATGTAGTCCATCAGTCCGAACGCCCCGCCCAGGGATTCCAGGTCCCGGCCCTGCGTCGCATCCAGATAGTCCGCCAACTGCCGGACCTTGTCGGTCTCCACATACTTCCGTGCGACGAGGCAATTCACGACCGAGTCGTGCAGGCCCGCCATGCAGACCAAATTCCACAACTCCGGGTTCACGCCCTTCGGAGGATGGTTCCTGGCTGCGGTGAATCTGGTATCGAGCCGCTCCACTTCGCGGCGGTGCTGGTCATCCTTGTATGACATTGTGGCGATACCGCCAACCAGGAAGACCAAGCCGACGCCGACTGCCGTGGCCAATTGCCGCTTCCAACTCATGGGGATTTAGTGGCGGTTATTTCACGGCGTTGATGCCGCCGAATTTCGCACCCTGTTTCACGAGCGCCATGGCGGCGGCGAGGTTCAGGTCCTCGAGTTTCTTGAAATTGATGCAGCTGCGGCCGGTCTTCACCCGGCCGAGCTTCGCGGCATTCTTCTCGACGAGGTAACCGCCTTCGCCCCCGACGCAGATGTGGAGGGCATAACCGCTTTTCCCCGCGACAAGCCCGATCGTGAACCAGTCGCCTTCGCGCCCGCTGGCCGACTTGTAGTGATACTTGCCGTAGCCGATGAGGGGTGACGGGCCCATGCCGAACGTCATGAATGGCGCCAGCTGCGGCACAGTCTTGCGGATGGCCTGGTGCACGGTCGTTATCGTGTCACGGCGATCATCGGGCAAGGCGGCGAGGAATTCGGCGAGGGTGGGGAGTGTCTTGGGCATACGTGAAGCTGTGCGCCCGATGCCCGGCGGGCAAACGTGAACTAGCGGTCCGTGCGGCGGGAAGAGTCAGTTAATAAGTGACATGTTGTTTAGGGCAAAAGACGGTGAGCCACCGTGGTTCAAGCGCCGTGATGAAATCCGCCACGTTAGATCGAACTGGAGGGCCCAGCTCCAGCTGGGCCGCGGCGAATGCGAGCACCGGTTGACCGGCGGAACAAGCCTCACTCCCGGAGGTAAATTCGCCGTGTCTTCTGATTTCATGAGGACGGGAGATGCACTCATTTGCTCGCGACACTATCACTGGAATTTGGTCGTGGCGGAGAGGTGGCCAATCCATTGAGGGCGATAACCCCTGTGGTGGTCGATTTCCCGTGGCTGTAGCTGCAAACCATTCCTAGGTCGTCGCTGCAGAAAACGCCCCAGCCAACTGCTGTGAAAATGTAAAGCCTGCCCCGTGCAGTCGTCTCCCCGCCGTAATGCGGGGCGTTTTCATTCCACCTCGACCTCGATGCCACCGACCCATTTGGCGACCACGTTGTAGATCAGCGCGCCCAGGGCCCCGAAGACAAAGCCCATGGCGGCATAGATCACCGGGACGAAAAGGGCGAAACCGGCGCCAAGCGCCAGAAACCCGACGCGTTGCGGCGAAGGCATCTGCGAGGCAAAGGCAGACATGACCAGGAAGAACGGAATGAAGATGAGCCCCATGATTCCATAGAGAATCGCGAGCATCTTTCCGAGTTGGAGCGGCGCAATGCGCTTGATTCGGCGGGTCGTTGGCAGGGCCGGCGGGGTGTTGTTTTCAGTCATAAGATGTTTTTTTCGGCGCCGAATTCGGCCACGCGGACCGATGGCCGGCGACGGCTTGGGGAGGCGACGATTTCCAACGCCTTCGCGCATTGTTCGCACAGGTCGGCTTTCCGGGGTTCGGCTTCGCCCTGCGGGTAGGAAGTCAGGTGGACTGTGGCCTCCCTGTCTTGGCAAAACTGGCAGATGGACAATGTCGGACTCATCTTTTTGACGAAGTTACATACCGATTCGGCACATTCAGTTCCTTCGGCAGGGCTCGGCCGGATGCCCGGGCGAGCAGCTCGATGTTCTCATACACGTCACGCTCGTCACGCTGGAACTGCGGCAGCAGACCTGCCTGCGCATATGACATCGGGGTTGCATCAAAAATCGTCGTCTCCCAATCAAATCCTCGGCCCCATGTGATACCTGACAGACGGACGTCCGCCTTCGCACCATGCTCGAGGAATAGCCGCAGCACGGGCTGGCTGTGATTCCGGTGCTGGCAAACGGTATGGAATACCGGTGTATGCCCGTTGAATCCGGTCTCGTCCAACGCCGCCCTGGCCTCCAAGTCCGCTCCGGCCTCGAGCAGCACGGTCGCGGCCTGCACCAGGCCGAACTCTGCGGCCACATGCAGCAGCGAGGCACCCAGCAACGGCGTGAATGCGCAGCGGATGTCGACCTGCCGGCGAATCAGCGACGAATCCGCCCGCAGTTCCGTTCTCAGCTGATCCGCGTCGTTCAGCAGGACCGCGAGCAGGCCGGTATCTGCAAACCGGGCTCCGGCCTCCAGCATGCAGCGCACGCAATCCGGGAACTTCGGCGAACGAAAATACATCTCAACCAGGCAGGTCAGCGGCGCCTTGCCGTCCAAGGGTCCATTGACATCAGCGCCCGCCGCCAAGGCGGCTTGAATCCTTGCCGTTGAATGAGTCTCGAAGCCGAGGAGGAGAAGTTTTTGAGCCGGGTTCATCGTTGAGTTCAGCCACCCGGCGGCCGGGGCGGCTGCGCGGATTGGGCGGGCCCCTTTTTCTTCCTCTTCACGGTGTGGCAGCAAACGACCACCACGACGCTGATCGCCAGAACCACAAGCTCGCGATCCCAGAGCAACTTCTTGCCGAAGAAAGTGGCGCTAACTGCGCTGATGCAAAACTGTGCAATCTCGACAACGCATAGAAGGTATAAAGCCCACCATAACATCGCCGCCAGCGTCGACCATGAAGTCGGCCGCATCAGTTCCCTGGCAGTCCGCGTTCCGCGCCTGGTCATGGTGGATTGTTTCGGCGAACGTTGGCCCACGTGAACACCGGTTCCGGGCAGTCTGGTTGCGGAATGCCTCAGGGCAAGCGGCGAAGCGTGCGGGTGGATTTGCATGGTCCGCTTCGCGGGACCGGGCGCGGTTCACGGAAACGTTTCGGCCGAAACACTCAGGGAGCGGCTTTGAAGTCCAGGCCGGGGCCGGCGCCTTCGAGGGCGACGAAGACCTCGGAGCGGATCAGCCAGCGGCCGTCGCGCTTGACCCACTGGGCGGAGTAGCGGCCGGTGATGACGGCGGGGCCGGTCACACTGCCGAGGTGGCCGACCCAGGTGCCGGTCTCGAAGGCGAGGGGCCAGCGGGGACTGACTTCGACTGCCACGGGGTCGCGCTGATAGACGATCCGGCCGGGGGAGGAGGCGTCATCCGCGAACAGCTTCCGGTAGGCGGCCTTGCCGGCCACCTGAATGCCGAGGCCGCGGCAGATCGTGACGTCATCGGTCCAGACCGCGGCGATCTCATCAACCCGGCCCGCCACGATCGCTGCGTTCTGCCGCAACCGCTCCGCCTTGATCGCCTCCGCGTCGGTCGCGGCATGACCGGCAACGGAGAAAGTGCTGAGCACAAGGAGCAGGGCGGCGGGGAGTTTCATGGGCGTGGAAACTATCTTCCGCAAACCCCCACGAATTTCAACATCAGCCACCCGACTCATGGGGCGGCGCAAGCCCCTGAGGCCGGCCTCAGTTTTGGCGCGCGCTCAATTGCCGCAGATCGTCCTCTTGAGCTGCGGGACGCTGCCATCCGACCACCGGCCGACGGGCATCATGAAGATGGTTTCCGGTTCCGGCATGTCGGTGGACTCATCATTGAACACGACCGGCGATCCCGGGAGGTTTGCCCCCCAGGTAGCCGCGTCGGTCTTGGGGATGTGAAACATAACGTGAGGATGCCAGTGCACACCGGAATCGCTGAGATAGGCGTCCTTCGCCATCATGTAGGACATCGCCCCGGGCTCCGGCAGGGGTAGCTCATGATTCGCAAACGCCGCCACAATACGCTGGTGCATCTCCGTCTTGGGCACGCCGGCCAGCACGAGCTTCGTCCGATTGAGCGTGTAGGGGAGGATGGATCGCACCGCCGGCGGATTGTAGCAAATGGCGCCGCGTATTTTTGGGTTCCAGAATTCAGCACTGTCGAACGGCGACATCCATGATCGCTCGACCAGACAAGTGAAGCCGTTCTTGCCCTCGATGGCCGTCTCGTAACCGTTCCGGCCCAGCACGAGGACCGTGGCGTCGCGGGAGATCGCTTCCGGCGCGGCGCTGCGGGCCAGGGCGATCTCGGCGCTTCGATCAGCCACGAGGTATAGCTCGATGGGCGCCATCTTCGGGTAGGGATTCGTCGCCTCCTGGGCGCGCAGGACGGGAAGGAGGCCCAGGGCAAGAGGCAGCACCAGCAGGGCCATCGTCCGGCCGCGAGGCGACGGCACGCACTGTCCCTTCGCTCGCCGATCTCGCGGTTCCGGACCAACGGAAGATTCTTCGGTCACGAATGAGGGGAGAGAGGTCAGGTTCATGGTTGGGAAGATAGCGGGTATTGGTCGCCAATTCAACGACCGACCGGCGTCCAAGTTGGACGTCCGCACCAGAGGCGATGAGTTCCTTAACAATCTGCTCCTCGGTAGCGATGGGGGCGAAGAGGCGGGTATGGTGGACTTCGTCCTAGGACCTATGGGGCTGATGGGGTAGATAGGATCTATCCAATGGGGGCGTGGCTGAGGTCACGGCGAGTGGGGTGCGGAGACGCTTGGCGGCAGCGATGGGCTGGCTAGAGCCTTTGAGGAGCAGTTTTGCGGCTTGTGGCGGCGGGGTGGCTGGGTTGGGGTTTTTCTGCGGGCCGCAACCATTGGAGGACAGTTTCATGACCCGTGATGAATCACCCCGAGGCTTCCTGCCCCCGGCGCGGGAACTACCGGGAGCTGCGCTCCTACCGGAAGGCGGAGATCGTTTATGACCTGACCCAGGTGTTCTGCGCCCGCTTTCTCAAGCGGGGCGACCGGACCGTCGACCAGATGGTGCAGGCGGCGCGGTCGGGAAAGCAGAACATCGTCGAGGGATCCAAGGCCGCCAAGACCTCGGCGGAGATGGAGCTGAAGCTCACAAACGTCGCGCGGGCGAGCCTGGAGGAGCTGTTGATCGACTATGAAGACTACCTGCGCACAAACCAGGCGGCGGCCTGGAGCAAGGACTCGAAGGAGGCGCAGTATGTCCGCCGGCTCGGGAGCAATCCCGAGTTCAAATTCGAAGACATTCGCGAGTTCACCGAGACACGGCCGGGGCCGGTGGTGGCGAACATCGCCCTGTGCCTGGTCCACCAGGCCAACTATCTGCTCGACCGGCAGCTCCGCCAGCTGGAGCAGGCTTTCCTCAGGGAAGGGGGCTTGCGCGAGCGGATGACAAAAGCCCGGCTGGTAAGCCGGGCGAGAAGGAAGAGATAGGCCTTATGAGACCTATAGGCCCTATGTAAGATCAGAGCTGGGCCAAGATGCCGTTGAGCGTGGGCGAGGGCCGCAGGGCGGCCGATGCCTTGGCATCATCCGGTTGGTAGTAGCCGCCGATGTCGGTGGGCTTGCCTTGGACGGCGATGAGTTCCTTCACGATCTGTTCCTCGGCGGCCTCGAGCTCGGCGGCGATGGGGACGAAGAGACGGTGCAGCTCCTCGTCCTTGTGCTGCGTGGCGAGGGCCTGCGCCCAGTAGAGCGCGAGGTAGAAGTGCGAGCCGCGGTTGTCGATGCCGGCGCCGACCTTGCGGGCCGGGGACTTGTCGTTCTCCAGGAACTTGCCGTTGGCGACGTCGAGCGTCTCGGCGAGGATCTTGGCCTTGGCGTGGTTCTGCGTGATGCCGAGGTGCTCGAAGCTGGCGGCGAGGGCGAAGAACTCGCCGAGCGAGTCCCAGCGGAGGAAGTTCTCCTCGGTGAACTGCTGCACGTGCTTCGGCGCGGAGCCGCCGGCACCGGTCTCGAAGAGGCCGCCGCCGTTCATGAGCGGGACGATCGAGAGCATCTTGGCGCTCGTGCCGACCTCGAGGATCGGGAACAGGTCGGTGAGGTAGTCGCGGAGCACGTTGCCCGTGACCGAGATCGTGTCCTGGCCGGCCTTGAGGCGAACGAGTGTGGCGAGGCAGGCGTCGGCCGGGGCGAGGATCTTGATGTCGAGGCCCTTCGTGTCGTGGTCGGCGAGATACTTCTTCACCTTCACGATGATCTGGGCGTCGTGGGCGCGCTTCTCGTCTAGCCAGAAGATGGCGGGCGTGTTGCTGAGGCGGGCGCGGGTGACGGCGAGCTTCACCCAGTCCTGGATCGGAGCGTCCTTGGCCTGGCAGGCGCGCCAGATGTCGCCGTCTTGCACCTCATGCTCGAAGAGGACCTTGCCGGTGTCGTCGGTGACGCGGACCGTGCCCTTGCCGGCGATCTTGAAGGTCTTGTTGTGCGAGCCGTATTCCTCGGCGGCCTGGGCCATGAGGCCGACGTTAGGGACGGTGCCCATGGTCTTCGGGTCGAAGGCGCCGTTCTTTTTGCAGAAATCAATGACGGTCTGGTAGACGCCGGCGTAGCAGCTGTCGGGGATGACGCAGAGGGTGTCCTGGCCCTTGCCCTGGGCGTTCCACATCTGGCCTGAGGTGCGGATCATCGCGGGCATGGAGGCGTCGACGATGACGTCGCTCGGGACGTTGAGGTTGGTGATGCCCTTGTCGGAGTTGACCATCGCGACGGCGGGGCGGGCGGCGTAGACGGCGGCGATGTCGGCCTCGATGGCGGTCTTCTGGTCGGCGGGGAGTTTCTGGATCTTCTCGAGGAGGTCGCCGAAGCCGTTGTTCAGGTCGACGCCGAGGGCGGCGAGGGTGGCGGCGTGCTTGGTGAAGAGGTCCTTGAAGAACACGCGGACGCAGAGGCCGAACATGATCGGGTCGGAGACCTTCATCATCGTGGCCTTCAGGTGGAGGGAGAAGAGGACGCCGTCCTTCTTGGCCTTCGCGATCTGCTGGGCGTAGAAGGCGCCGAGGGCGTTCTTGCTCATGAACGTGGCGTCGAGGATCTCGCCGGCCTTGAGCGGGGTCTTTTCCTTGAGGACGACGGGCGGGGCGACCGTGCCGTCGGCGGCCGCGGCGGGGACGAACTCGATCTTCACGACCGTCGCGGCCGGGACGGTGACGGACTTCTCGTTGGAGAAGAAGTCATCGTGGCCCATGGTGGCGACGGAGGTCTTGGAGTCCGGGGACCACTTGCCCATGGAGTGCGGGTGGGCGCGGGCGTATTCCTTGACGGCCTTCGGGGCGCGGCGGTCGGAGTTGCCCTCGCGGAGGACAGGGTTGACGGCGGACCCCATGACCTTCGCGTAGCGGGCCTTGGCGTCCTTCTCGGCGTCGGTGTTGGCGACCTCGGGGAAGTCGGGGAGCTTGTAGCCCTTGGCCTGGAGTTCGGCGATGGCGGCCTTCAGCTGCGGGACGGAGGCGGAGATGTTCGGCAGCTTGATGATGTTGGCCTCGGGCTTGAGGGTGAGGGCGCCGAGCTCGGCGAGGGCGTCGGGCACGCGCTGGTCGGCCGGGAGGAGGTCCGAGAAGTTCGCCAGGATGCGGGCGGCGACGGAGATGTCGCGCGTCTCGACGGCGATATCCGCGTGCTTGGTGAAAGCCTGGATGATCGGCAGCAGGGAGTAGGTGGCGAGGGCCGGGGCCTCGTCGGTTTTGGTATAGATGATCGTAGGTTTGGCGGACATGTTGGGAAAGTGGTCGGGGGTGTGGTTTGGGCTTAAAGCCGGGAGCAAAGTAGCCCTCGAAGTAAGCGCCTGGAAGCGGCCCGGTCAAAAGCAATCTAGGCGCACATCTTGCGGGAAACGGGCTGAATATTTTTTCAGGTTTCGGTGCGAGCCGGCGACGGAGGATGGTTTGCACCAAGGAAGCAAAGCGAGCCAAGGGACCAGGCCGAGCGGGAATACGGAAGCAAACGGGGAGCAAGGGGGAGAAAGATCGGGAAAGGTGACGGATCCTCCGGATCTTATTCATCGCCGCACCGCTTCCTTTCGGGTTCAACTTTCCCGTGACGCCGAACTACCTAGCCTGCCCGACCGAGCTCGTCGAGGCGCCGGTCGGCGTCGTGTGGGAGTTGCTCACCAATATTTCCGGCTGGGGCAATTTCTTTGATCTTCGGGTCATCAGCGTCGAGCCGCCGGGCCCGGCGACCAAGGGCCAGCGGATGCGCGGGGAGACTGGGCCGCGCTGGCTGCATCTGGGTGGCTGCTTCGAATATACGCTCATCGACGAGAAGCATTACAAGCTTGAGATGGACGTGAGGCTGTCACTGGGCCTGACGGTTCACGAGGCGCTGGACTGCGTGCCCATCGCGGACGCGCGCTGCCGCGTGAACTACCATTGCCATTTTGGTTTCCCGGGCGGGTGGCGGGGTTCGCTGATGCGCGCCGTGCTCCGCCGCGGATTGAAGGAAGGCCCGGCTGATTCACTGCAGCGGTTGAAACGTGCCGCCGAGCAGGAATATCGAGGCCGGATGAGAAACTAGCTTCGGTGCGGCCGGCCGCCCGCTACTTCCAGACCGTCAGGTTATAGGTCAGGACGACGTAGCCGAGGAGGTGGTGCTTCGACGTGTTCGTGTAATACAGCGCCGGGTTGATGGAGAGGGCGGGGGTGAAGTTGTAGGTGACGCCCACGGTGCCCGAGTTGCCCGGGCCGGACTGGAAGTCGGTGGAGAACTGGAGCTTCTCTGAAATCTGGCGGCGGTAGCCGAGGAGCAGCTCGGTGTGGCCCGCGACGTAGATCGCCCCGGCGACGTAGTGGTCGGTGTCGGTGTAGTAGCCGTATTCGAGGACCGGCTGCAGATTCCCGCCGCGCGTCGACCAGTTGATGGCGCCGGCGGTCAGGAGATGCGGGCCCTGCTGGAGGACGTTGAACTCGGTGGAGAAGAAGCCCTCGGCTGGCTGGAGGCCCTGGAACCAGGCGACCTCGAGGCGCGGCGTGAGACCGAGCTCAAACTGGACCTGCTGGCTGTTGCCGATGTAGGAATGCTGAGCCTGGTAGCTGAGCGAGAGGACGCCGGCGGGCTGGATCTCGGGCGTGACGATCTGGTTTAGCCCAACGATGGTCGCGTGCGCGGTCGGCGCGAGGAGGGCGGCCGCGGAAAAAAGCACGCACAGCCAAGGCAGATTCTTGCGCAGTGAAAACGTCGGGCGGAACGGGGCTCGCATCACGGAATCCTCCCGGCGAGCGCCCGTCGGGCAAGAGTGAAACGTGGCTTAACCGTATCTTAACGCGAGCTGTTCGCGACTGAGACTTGCTTGCACAACGTCCAAGCTATTTTCACAGGAGATAACGGAGGACGCAGAGAATCTATAGAACCACATAAAACACGGAATGCACAAAAATCGGGGGCGATCCCGGACACCTATGTTCTCTATGGGGTGCAACTGAGGAGAATGGATCTTCCTCGGTTAGCTCCGTTACCTCCTGTTAAACCCTTCTGTGTATTCCGTGTGTTCTGTGGTTTAAATTCCTCAGCCCATGAATCCCAGGTCGGGCTTGGCGAAGCGGCCGATGTTGGGGAGGACGGTCGGCAGGTCGGTGGCGCTGACGCCGAACCATTTTGCGAGGGTCGCGCTGTATTCGTCGACGCTCGTGGTCGGGATCCAGCGACCGCGGCCAGTGTCGTCGGGACCGTTGACGGTAAGGTCGGGCATTGCGCCGTAGACGTCGCCGCCCTTCACCGCGCCGCCGATGATCATATGGTGACTGCCCCAGCCGTGGTCGGAGCCGTCGCCGTTGCCGGTGTAGGTGCGGCCGAAGTCGGAGGCGGTGAAGGTTGTCACCTGGTCGGCGAGGTTGAGCTCGGTCGTGGCCTTGTGGAAGGCGGCGACGCTCGCGCTGACGTCCGCGAGGAGCTTGGCGTGGGCGGTGATCTCGCCGTCGTGCAGGTCCCAGCCACCGATGCGGGCGAAGAAGATCTGGCGCTTGAGCCCGAGGGCCGGCGCGGCGGCGATCATGCGGGCGATCATGCGCATTTGCTGGCCGAGGTTGGATTTCGGGAAGGCGGTGGTGAACGGCGCGTCCTTGCCCAGGACGGTGGCGAGCAGGGCGCTGTCGGTGACGGCGTCCGTCGTGAGGCCGGCGAAGGCGGCGGAGAGCAGGTTCTCGTCGCCCGGGTGCATGAGGCCCGACGAGGTGCGCGCCCGGATGGCGCCGATGTTGCCGCCCGTGCCGCTGGGCTGCACGGCCCCGTTCGGGCTCACGGCGAACTGGACGACCTCGCGCCCGACCTGAAAGGAATTTTGGCCGGCGAGGCTGATCGACATCGATATGCGGTTGCTCTCGTTGAGCGTGCGGGTGAGGTCGGCGAGACGCCCGCCCCAGCCGGACGTGAACATCCGGTCCGGCACGCTGCTCTGCCACTGCACCTGCTGGTCGTTGTGCGAGAAGAGCTGGCCCGGGAGCGGCACGGTCTTGGCCTTGAACTGCTCCTTGGTGGTCGGGACGACGAGGGTGCCGACGTTGGCCAGCATGGCGAGGTGGCCGCCCTCGAAGAGTTCGCGCAGTTCGGGCACGGCGGCGTGGAGCGCCAGCGTGCGGCCGTCGGGATTGCGCGCTTTCAGCGGCAGCAAGGTGTCGCGGCCCAGCGCGAGGGTGCCGCGCGCGGCGGCGTAGGCGGCGTAGCTCGTGGGGTCGTAGGGCACGAGGAGGTTATTGGCGTCGTTGCCGCCGGCGAGGAAGAGGCAGACGAGGGCCTTGTAGTCGGACGAGGGCGGGAGGATGCCCGGGGCGGGCGGCGGGGCGTTCTCCGGGTCGGCCAGCGCGCCGATGACACGGAGCTGGGCGAGGGCGGAGAGCATGCCGGTCAGGCCGACGCCGGCGCAGCACGCACCGATGAACTTGCGGCGGGAGAGATCGTGCAGGGGGGAGTTGTTCATGGGAGGAAGGGGTTAGCGCTGGATCGCTGCGTCGGGCGAGATGACCGTGAGGTGGAGCGCGAGTTTCACGCGGTCGAGGTCGCTGGTGTTGAGGGGCGGCAGCGCCTCGAGGGCCGCCGTGATGTCGGCGCGGGCCTTGGCCGACATGTTGCCGGCGCAGAGGACGAGGTCGAGGTAGTCGAGCAGCGGGCCGGGCGTCTTCGCCAGCGGCAGGAGCGGCTCGAGGTTGAGGACGAGTTGTTCGTCCTTCGGCTGCGCGGGTGTGTAGATGTAATTGTAGAGGAAGTTCGGCACCGTGATCGCGGTCGTGGCTGTGAGGATCTGGTAATCCGGCGCATGGAGGCCCGCGGCGGCGAGGGTGCCCGGCAGCACGTAATCGGGCTCGAAGAAGTTGAAGACGGTCGGCGAGCGCAGCGCGGCCTGGGCGAGCGCGCCCTCGGGGTTGGTCAGGTTGTAGCGGCCGGTCTTCGCCTTCAGATCAAAGGCGCGGAAGAGGGCGGTGGCGCGCAGGAGCGGCTCCTTGAGCTTGCCGTAGCCGATGTGGTCGAGTAGGGCCGGCGACCGCGCCTCGTAGTCGAGGAGGATGGCGCGGACTACCGCGCCGAGGTCGCCGCGCTGGCCGACGCCGTTCTTTGCGAAAACCTGGGACACGCGGTAGACATAGCCCGGGCTCGGGTTGCTCGTCACCAGCCGCTGGATGAGCTGGCGGCAGATGAACGGGCCGGTGTTCGGGTGGTTGAACAGGGTGTCGAGGGCGTCCTTCAGGTCCTTCGCGCCGCCCTGGCCGGCGGGGAGTTTTACGCCACCCACGATGGTCTTCGCGCCGTCGTCGTGGGCGTCCGGATAAAGCATCATCCGCTCAAAGTAGTTCGCCGGCCCGCCGCGGAGGGTGGGCTTGGGGATCGTGGAATAGAAACCCCAGCCGGTGAAGACACGGGCGGTCTCGACGATCACGCCCTGGTCGTAGGTGGGGATGGGCAGGCCGTCGGCGCCGAGTCTCAGGGTGCCGTCGGGCTGGAGCTGGTTGAGGCCGATGGTGAACAGCTGCATGACCTCGCGCGCGTAGTTCTCGTCGGCGCTGGTTGCGAGCTTGGGGTCGGCCTTGGCGTTGCGCAGGTGGCTCAGGTAGGCGCCCATGACCGGGCTCAGGGTGACGTCCTCGAGGAGCTGGCGGAAATTGCCGAAGGCGTCGCGCTCGAGCAGGTCGTAATAGTTGGCGAGCGCCTCGGGGTTGCCCGCGAGGACGTCGTTCACGTCGGAGACCACGAGGATCTCGCTGAGGGCGAAGGCCACGCGCTGGCGGAGCTGGTCGCGACCGGTGAGGGTGAGCTTCCACCAGGCGTTCTGGCGGTTGCCATTCGAAACCCTGGCCTTGGGATTTGGAGTGGCAGGCGGAAACGCCTCGAAGTCCGCGCGCGTCGCGTCGCGGTGCGTGCTCGGCGGCATCGCCATCTGCTCGTCGATCCAGGTGCCGAGATACTTTTTCTCCACGAGCGCAGTGATCTCCGCTCGGGTCGGGCCGAAGGTGGCCTGGGTGAGGAAGCGCGCGGCGTCCTTGTCGGTCATCGGCGGCTTGGGCAGGGGCGGCGGCGGGGGTGGCGGAGTAAATTTCTGCGAGCCGGCGCTGCGGATGAATTGCGCGCGAATCTCGCCGTTGGGGTGCGTCTTCGAGTCGATGACCGCGTAGACGCGGCCCTCCTTGAGCGCGGCCAGTTCGTCGGCTGCGGTCAGCTGGCCCGAGGGCTTGAACTCCCAGTCAAAGGCGATCGGCTGGGCGGAGGGGAAGTTGTGCACGTAGGCACCGTCCTCGCCAGGCGCGCCGAGCTTCAGGTGCCCGCTGACGGGCGTGGACGTGAGGTTGGAGTAGCTGACGGCCACGCGCGCCTTCTTCTCGTCCGGCGAAAGCAGCAGGGTGGCCGTGCCGTAGCCGGTGGAATCCGGCGCGGTGGGATCCGGCCGGAGCGCGGCGAGGTAGAGGACCGGACCGGCCGGGCGGACTTCCGCCGGCTGGGTGGGCGCAGCGGGTTTCGTGGCGGTGGGTGAGGCGACGACGGGACTCGCGGGGACCGGTGCCGGCGCGACCGGCGGAGTGGCCGGGACGGGTTCGGGTGCGGCCCACAAGGAGACGGCGAGCAAGGCGCTGAGCAGGCCGGCGGAGCGGAGAGGGGAGGATCGCGTCATGAGTAAGAGGAAAGCAACGGCCGGGCAAAGTTGCGGTGAGCCGGCGTTGATGAGGAGACGCTGCACATTTGCAGCGGCTACAAAGGAGAGAATATAGCGCCGCTTTCGCCGAAAACCGGGAACCGATGGTGAAAACTTCGCGAATGTCCGGCGGTGCGGGCGGGTTGGCCTGGGTGGGAGCAAGCTCGCTCCCACGGGAGACCGGACACGGCTCAGCTCACTCCGTGCCCACGGGGCGGACGGCGATGAATCGCACCACGGCGCGGTTCTCGGTGCGTGACTCGGGGAGCGAGACGGTGAAGCGCGCTTCCCAGTCGTTCTGCGCCTCGGTGTCGGCCAGGATCTGGGCGATCTGCCAGACTCCCGGCTCCTCGCTCCCTGCTCCCGGCTCCACGAAGTGAGTGTGTTTCACCGCGCGGCCCTCGGGGTCGAGGCGGAAGCGACCGCGCGCATCGAAGTAGGCGGCGAATTCCTTCTCGATGCGGCGGGCCTCGACGAGAGCGATGGTCCCGGGGTCGGCGACCCCGGCTACAGGGGGCCGCTCGGCTTGAAAGCGGACTGCGGCTCCCTCCCAGTCGCGGGCGGCGGCGTCCTGCAGGAAACCCAGCACCGCGACGCGCACGAGTCGCTTGAAGGCGGCCGTGTCGCGCGTGATGTCGAAGCTGGCCGGGCGAGCGGGCTTGGCCTCGAGCTCGATGGCGACGAAGTCGGGATTCTTCAGGCGCTCCCACTCGTCGAGCAGGCTGGAGTCGATGCCGCGGATGAGTTCGCGGAAGTATTCCTCCATCTCGACGACCGGCTCGGTCTTGGCGCCGTCGGGCACGGTCTGGGTGAGGACCTTCCACACCTGCATGAGGTGGCGCAGCAGCAGGCCCTCGCTGCGCTCGAGGCCGTAGTCGCGGACGTAGTCGGAGAACGATTGGTAGCGCTCGAACATCTCGCGCGCGATCGACTTCGGCCGGACGTTCTCCTGCTCGATCCACGGGTGCGCGGCGGCGAAGGCGTTGAAAGTCTCGTAGAGGAACTCGCGCAGCGGCTTCGGGTGCTCGACCTCCTCCAGCTTCGCCATGCGCTCCTCGTAGGGAATGCCGGCGGCCTTCCACTCCTCGATCTTGAGGCCCTTCTGCTTGTCGACCTGCCGGCGCAGGATCTGGTCGGGGTCCTCGACGATCGCCTCGCAGAGCGTGAGGATGTCGAACGGGTAGTCGGCCGACTCGCGATCCAGCAGCGGCAGCGTGTCGATCAGGTAGAGCGAGAGCGCCTGGTGAAGGGAGAAGTCGTCCTGGAGCTCGACGTTGACGCGGAGCTTCCTTGCAGGGCCGCCGCTTGTTGTTTGGTCGTTGGTAGGGGCGCTTGCCCCCAAGCGTCCTTCGAGGGCCGTTGGGGCAACGGCCACCACCGTGCCCGGTCCGTCGGCGAGCGACGACCCTACACGAGGCGCGACGGGCAGGATCTCCACTATCTTCCGGTCGACGAGCGCGCGGAAGAGCTGCCAGGCGCGCTTGCGCAAGGCCTTCTTCTTGTTCGGCGTCTCGTGACAGTCGTCAATGATCTTTCGCATCGCGCGGCAGCCGTCGCTGTCGCGGCTGAGGACCAGCAGCAGCATACCGTGCGAGACGTCGAAGTGCGAGTTGAGTTCCTCCGGCGAGGCCGTGCGGAGGCGCTCGAAGGTCTTTGCATCCCAGCCGACGCTGCCCTCGGGCGCGCGCGCCTTCACGAGTTTCTTTTTCTTCGCCGGGTCGGCGGCGGCCTTTTCCTCCGCGCGCTTGTTCTCGATCACGTGCTCCGGGGCCTGGACGATGACGTAGCCCTGGTCGTCGTAACCGGCGCGGCCGGCGCGGCCCGAGACCTGGCGGAAATCGCGGACGCTGAGGATGGCGGCCTTCTTGCCGTCGTATTTCCAGAGCTGGGTGAAGAGGACGGTGCGGATCGGGACGTTGATGCCCACGCCGAGGGTGTCGGTGCCGCAGATGAGCTTGAGGAGTCCCTTCTGCGCGAGCTGTTCGACGAGGATGCGGTATTTCGGGAGGAGGCCGGCGTGGTGGACGCCGATGCCGTGGCGCAGCCAGCGCTTCATGTCCTTGCCGTAGGGACTGTTGAATTTGACCTTCTCGAGCTCGGTCGCGAGGACGGCCTTCTCCTCCTTGGTGCAGACCGGCAGGCTCATCAGCGACTGGGCGGCCTCGGAGGCGGCGCGCTGCGTGAAGTGCACGAGGTAGACCGGGGCGCGGTTGGCCGCCAGGAGCTGGGTGATGCGCTCGGCGAGAGGCGTCTCGGAATACTCGAAGGCCAGCGGCACGGGCCGGCGGTCGCTGCGCACGGTGAGACTCGGCGCGCCGGTGAGGCGCGTGAGTTCCTTCTCGAAGAAATCCGTTGCACCCAGCGTGGCCGACATGAGCAGGAAGCGCGCCTGGGGCAGGGTGAGCAGCGGGGCCTGCCACGCGTAGCCGCGCTCCTGGTCCGAGTAGTAGTGGAACTCGTCCATGATCACGGCGCGGACCTCGGCGTGCTCGCCGCGGGTCAGTGCGATGTTGGCAAGGATCTCGGCGGTGCAGCAGAGGACGGGGGCCTGCGGGTTGACGGAGGCGTCGCCGGTCATCATGCCGACGTTCTCCGGGCCGAAGTCGCGGCAGAGGCTGAGGAATTTCTCGTTCACCAGCGCCTTGATGGGGCAGGTGTAGACGGAGCGCTGACCCGCGCAGAGGGCCTTGAAGTGGAACGCGGCGGCGACAAGGGATTTGCCGGAGCCGGTCGGGGTGTTGAGGATGACGTTGCGGCCGGCGAACAGCTCGAGGATGGCCTCCTCCTGCTCAGGGTAGAGCGTGATGCCGCGCGCCGTCATCGCCCCGAGGAAGGCGTCGAGCACCGTGTCGGGATCGGGGAATCCCGTCAGCGGCGCGAGCGGAGGCGGCGAGGGCGGCAGCGACATGAGGAACCCACAACGAGGGCAGGGGGCGGGGGAGACAAGCTCGGAGGGACAGTCTCGGTATCGTCCGGGAGCGAGCACTGCGCCGAGGGCACGGCCCAGCGGGAGCTGAGCCCTCCACCAAGTCAAAGGCCCAGCAAATGGCTCGCCGCCGACGGAAAAAGACCTAGCCATTCTTACTGTCATCTTGAATTTGCACCGCCAGCGCGTCGCCGGTGCCTTGGATTGACGTCTCCCCCGTTACCCACCCCGTAACCCCAGCCCCTCCCGCCATGATGCTAGGCAGCCTCCATTTTCTCGATCTCCTGATCATCGTCGGTTACCTCGTCGCGGTCGTCTACATCGGCAAGCGGGCCGCGAAGGGCACGGGGAGCGAGGACGGGTTCTTCCTCGCCGGGCGCAAGCTCGGCAAGCTCTACCAGTTCTTCCTCAACTTCGGCAACGCCACCGAGCCGTCCGGCGCGGTCAGCACGGCCAGCTTCGTTTTCCAGCAGGGTGCACCGGGCTCGTGGCTGTCGTTCCAGACCGTGTTCATGAACCCCTATTTCTGGTTCATGAACGTCTGGTTCCGTCGCGTGCGCCTCACGACGGTGTCCGACCTCTTCGAGGACCGCTTCGACAGCAAGAAGCTCAGCATGTTTTACGCGATGTTCCAGATCCTCGTCGCCTGCGTGTTCCTCGGCTTCGCGAACGTCACCGCCTACAAGATCGCCTCGTCGCTCGTGGTGAAGCAGGAGTCGCAGTGGACCGCGGCCGACCGCTCGTCGGTCGACGGCTACAACGACCTCAAGCGCCTGGAGAGGCAATTCTCGGCCGGCGCGCTCCCCGCGGAGGCGAAGCCGCAGCTCGACGCCCTGCGCGAGCGCAACGCCCGCGGCGAACTGCACAGCTATATCACGGTGCTGAACAACGTCCTGTTCTACACCGTCTTTGCGATCGTGGTCGGCACCTACATCGTGCTGGGCGGCATGGCCGCGGCGGCGGTCAACGAGGCGCTGCAGAGCGTGCTCATCATCGTGTTCTCCCTGCTGCTCATCCCGACCGGGCTGCATGCCATCGGCGGGTGGCATGCGCTGGGGCAGAAGGTGCCGGCCCGTATGTTCGACCTGTTCGGCTCGGGCGGCGGCGAGCAGTTCACGGTGTGGGGCCTCTGCGCCATCCTGCTTGTCAGCATCATCCAGAACGGCGGCCTCAGCCACAACATGGGCATCTGCGGTTCGGCGAAGAACGAGTTCGCCGCGCGCTCCGGCGTGTCGGGGAACTACCTGAAGCGGCTGATGATCATCCTCTGGGCCTTCGCCGGGCTCATCGCCGTCGCGATCTTCGGCCCCGGCGGCCTGTCCGATCCGGACGCGACCTGGGGCGCCCTGTCCAACAAGCTGCTCGGTCCCGGCCTCATCGGCCTGATGCTCGCGGGCGTGCTTGCGGGCACGATGTCGACGCTCGCCGCCAAAGCCCTGGCGATCTCCTCGCTCTTCGTCCGCAACGTCTACCGCCAGATCTGGCCCGACATCACCCAGCAGCAGGGCGTGTTCTTCGCCCGCTGCACCATCGTGGTCGTGCTCGCGCTGGGCGCGGTGTCGGCGTGGCTGATGGGCGACTTCCTCTCGATCGTGAACATTGTCCTCACGGTCAACCTGCCCTTCGGCGCCTGCGTCCTGCTGAGCTATTTCTGGCGCCGGCTGACCGCCCCGGCGGTGTGGTGCTGCGTGATCCTGTCGACCATCGTGATCCTCGTCATCCCCTGGATGGCGGCGAAATTTCCGGCGCTGCGCGACAACCAGACGCTGGCGCAGACGAGCCTGACCCCGAGCGGGAAGCCGGCCGGCGTCTACTTCGCCACCGTGGTGCACGCCCAGGAGAACGACCTGGCCAGCCCGCTGGTCGGCAGCGGCCGGTTCAACCTCGAGTGCTGGATGCTGGACAAGACCGGCCTCGGTTCTGCCGCGCTCTCGCCCAACCAGCGACTGACCGCCCAGTTCTTTTTCGACAGTTTCTTCCCGTTTGCGGTGCTCATCGTCGCGAGCCTCCTGACCAAGCCGACCGATCCGGCCCGCGTGGCGCTGTTCTACGGCAAGATGAAGACGCCGGTCGGCGACACGCCGGAGCTCGACGCGGCCGCCATGGAGGAGACCCGGAAGAATCCGACCCGCTTCGACCACACGAAGCTCCTGCGCTGGTCCAACTGGGAATTCTGCAAGTGGACGAAGGTGGACACCATCGGCTTCCTGATCTGCAGCGCACTGTCCGGCGCGATCGTCCTTCTCTTCGTCGGCGTGCTGAAGTGGGCCGCGCCGTGAAGGCCGGCGTAAGGTGACGAGTGAGGGCACTCGTCCCACAAGGAGAGGCGCCGGACGGGGCCTGCGCTTCCGGTCTTTGCTTCCGAGCCGCATTGTGTTCGCTTGGGCGGATGAACCACGCCTCGAGGCTGCTTGCTTCCACCGTCGCCCTGCTTTTTCCCGTGCTCGCCGCCGCGGCGGAAAAACCCGCGCCCTCACCCGAGGAGCAGAAGATCATCGCCTACGTCGACGCCCACGCCGGCGGCTTCGCGGCCGACCTCTCCACCTTGGTGCAGATCGACAGCGCCACCGAGAACCTGGCGGGGGTGAAAAAGGTGGGTGACTACTTCGTCCGGGAATTCTCCGCGCTGGGTTTCGACGCCCGCTTCGCGCCGCTGCCCGAGTCGACCAAGCGCGCCGGGCACTTCATCGCCACGCGCACGGGCCCCCAGGGCAAGCGCGTCCTGCTCATCGGCCACCTCGACACCGTGCTGCCGGGCGGAAACTACCGCCAGGAAGGCGACATCGCGCGGGGCTCCGGCACGCAGGACATGAAGGGCGGCGACCTGGTCATGCTCTATGCGCTGCGCGCGCTGCAGGCCACCGGCGCACTCGAGGGGACGACCCTCAACGTCATCATGACCGGCGACGAGGAGGCCCCCGGAGATCCGATCGAGGTCACGCGGCGCGACCTGCGCGAGGCGGCCGCGCGCAGCGACGTGGCGCTGGCCTTCGAGAACGCCATCGGCACGACGGCCACCGTGGCGCGCCGCGGCATCGTGAGCTGGAACCTGGAAGTGCAGGGTGCCACCGGCCATTCCTCGGGCATCTTTTCGGCGGCGGCGGGCAGCGGCTCCGTCTACGAGGCGGCGCGCATCCTGACCGCGTTCCACGACCAGCTGCGGGCGATGGACGGGATCACCTGCAATCCCGCGCTCATTACCGGCGGCACCGATGTCACCCTCGAGGGCACGAAGGGCACGACCTTCGGCAAGACCAACATCATCGCCCAGCGCACGCTCGTGAAGGGCGACCTGCGCTATCTCAGTGCCGAACAGCTCGCCGACGCAAAGGCGCGCATGCAGGCCATCGTGGCAAAGCATCTTCCGCGCACGTCCGCGACGCTCGTCTTCGAGCGCGACACCTATCCCGCCATGGCGCCGTCGCCGGCGAACTACGCGCTGCTGGCGCAGCTCGATCAGGTCAGCCACGACCTGGGCTTTGGCGACGTCAAGGCCTTCGACCCGAAGGCACGCGGGGCGGGGGATGTCTCGTTCGTCTCGCCCCCGCTGCCCGCCCTGGACGGCCTCGGCCTGCGCGGGGAGGGTGCGCATGCGCCGGGGGAGTTCGGCGACCTGTCCTCGGCGCCTGAGTTGGTGAAGCGCACGGCTTTACTGATCTACCGGCTGACCCGATAGGCGAGCGGGACCGCACGATTCGAGTCCCCCAAATGGCACCTGCTGTTTTTTACGCCATTTGACGGCACCAATATCGAAGTGTATTGTCCGAACAATCACCTAAGGAAACACCCATGAAAACCTCCGCCCTATTCTCGGCCGCTCTGCTGGCCATTGCTGTAGCGGGCTCCACGGCCCTCGCGCAGGAAACCTCTTCAACCGCGGCTGCGCCGACCCCGGCGCCCGCCGCCGTCGCCCCGGCCGCCCCGATCGCGGTCAACGGGGTTGTCTACGTCGAAAAACTCCCGACACCGACCTCGCTGCTCAAGGACGCCGAGTCCGAGGGCCTGACCATCGCCCGCATGGAGCAGGGGCCCGACCGCATGGTCGTGGTCTACCAGTATCCCAACGGTTCCACCCGTGCCTTCGCCTACACGACCACGGTCACCGGACCGTCCGCTCCGACCGTGGTGCAGGCTCCGCAGCCGGCCTCGACCGCCACCTACACGCTGGTCTCGCCGCCGCCGAGCACCGTGGTCTACACCCAGCCCGAGACCGTCTATTACACGCCCAGCTACGTCCGCTACTATGATCCCGTCTGGGACGGATGGGCGCCGCTGGCGATCGGCCTGGGCCTCGGCCTGAGCTGGCACAACGGCTGGCATGGCGGCTGGCACGGTGGGCACGGCGGCTGGCATCACTGAGTCGACGGTTGCTCCCAACAGGTTCCCCCTCGAGGCGCGGTTTACTCCGCGCCTTTTTTGTGCCCGCTTTCCACTGGCCCTGAGCCGACGGCCTCACCACGCTGGAGCATGTCCACAAAACCCGCCGCCAGATACCTGGCTTGCCTCCTGTTCGTCGCCTTTGCGGCGACCCTCCGGGCCGAGAAAAGCCCCGACGCCAAGGCCGAAACCCGGACCGACCACGCCACTCCGTCCAAGGACGACTCCAAGCCGGACGCGAAATCCGACGACAAGAAGGACGACGAGCCGGTGCTCTCGGTCACGGCGCACACGATCACCGTCAATGGCAAGGTCCTGAAATATCACGCGACGGCCGGCTACATCGTCCTGAAGGAAGAGGAGGGGAAGCCCCTCGTCAAAGACGCGCCGCCCCCGCCGCCCGCCGATGACAAGAAGGACGACGACAAGAAGCCGAAGGACGGCCTCAAGCCGAAGGCCAAGGTCTTTTTCGTCGCCTACACCCTCGACGACGTGGCCGATCCGGCCACGCGCCCGCTGACATTCTGCTTCAACGGCGGCCCCGGGTCCGCCTCGGTGTGGCTGCACATGGCCGCCATGGCCCCGCGCCGCGCCGCGCTCACCGAGGACGGCGAGGCGCCGCCGCCGCCCTACCAGCTGGTCGACAACGAATCCACCTGGCTCGACCGGACCGATCTCGTCTTCCTCGACCCGGTCTCGACCGGCTACAGCCGCACGATGCCTAAGGAGGACCCGAAGCAATACCACGGCCTGAAGGAGGACATTGCCAGCGTGGGCGACTTCATCCGCCTCTATACCTCGCGCAACGCCCGCTGGCTCTCGCCGAAGCTGGTGCTCGGCGAGAGCTACGGCACGACGCGCGCCGCCGGCCTCTCCGACTACCTGCAGAACCGCTACGGGATGTTCCTGAACGGCATCGTGCTGGTGTCCTCCGTGCTGAGTTTCCAGACGCTCGAGTTCACGCCGCAGAACAACGACCCCTACGTCGGCTTCCTGCCGACCTACGCCACGACCGCCTGGTATCACCACCGGCTCGGCGCCGATCTGCAGGCGAAGGGCGTGGCGGAGGTCGCCGAGCTGGCGCGCAAGTTCGCCGGCGGCGACTACGCCCTGGCCCTCGCGCGCGGCGACACGCTGCCGGCCCCGGAGAAGACCCGCATCGCCGCCGAGCTCAGCCGGCTCACGGGTCTGCCGGCCGCCTATTACCAGCAGCGCAAGCTGCGCGTGTCGGACTCGCTCTTCTTCAACCAGCTGCTGAAGGGCGACAACAAGGTCGTCGGCCGGCTTGACGCGCGGTTCACCGGTGACCGCTACGAACCCGGCACGGACAACTACGAATACGACCCCAGCTCCGAGGCCGTGCTCGGGCCGCTTACGGCCGCCTTCAACGACTATGCGCGGCGGGAACTCAAGTATGAGAACGACATTCCCTACGAGATGTTCGCCGAGGTTGAGCCGTGGAATTTCGGCGACGCCGGGAACGGCTTCCCCAACACGGCGGAGGACCTGCGGAAGGCGATGACACGCAATCCGTATCTCAAGGTCTGGGTCACTTGCAGCTACTACGACGTCGCCACCCCGTTCTACGCCGCGGAGAACGCCGTCGCGATCATGAACCTGGACGCCACGGCGCGCGCCAACCTCCGCTTCACCTACTACGAGGCCGGCCACATGCTCTACATCCACCAGCCCTCGCGGGTTAAGTTCAAGGCCGACTTCGAGTCCTTCCTCGCCGACGCCCTGCACCAGAAGCCGGTCCACGCCGCCGCCCGCACCGGGGCGCAGTGAACCGGGCGGCCCGCGCGGGCGCGGTTTGCGCGGCCCGCAACCGCGGGCTTGTCACGCCGGGTCGGGTCCGTATTGATCGCCGTCCCCTTATGACCATGACCATCCCTTCTTCCCTTCGTCTGCTTGGTGCCGGTGCCTGCGTCGCCCTCCTGCTTGCCTCTTGCGGCAAGGCCGAAAAGGCCCAGCCCGCCGGCAAGGTCGCGCTCGACACCGTCGAGCAGCGCGTCAGCTACGGCATCGGCTACAACATGGGCTCCGGCATCGCCCAGCAGGGCGGCTTCACGCCCGACCAGGCCGCCATCATGGCCGGCATCGCCGACGGACTGGCCCACGCCAAGACGCGCTGTGCCGAATCCGACATCCAGGCGGCCTTCACGACCCTCCAGCAGCGCCTGTCCACGGCGGCGGCGGAGACTGGCGCCAAGCAGCTCGCCGCGGGCACGGCATTCCTCCAGAAAAACAAGGCCCGGGCCGGGGTCACCACCACGGCATCCGGCCTCCAGTATGAGGTCATGAAGCACGGCGCGGGCCGGAAGGCGAAGTCGACCGACACGGTGGTCGTGCGCTACCACGGCACGCTCATCGACGGCACGGTGTTCGACAGCTCCGTCGAGCGCGGCGAGACCGCGGAGTTTCCCGTGACCGGCGTGATCCCGGGCTGGATCGAGGCGCTGCAGCTGATGTCGGCCGGGGACAAGTTCAAGCTCTTCATCCCGGCCACCCTCGGCTACGGCCCGCGCGCCGCCGGGAAGATCCCGCCCAATTCCACCCTCATCTTCGAGGTCGAGCTGGTGCAGATCAAATAAGGCGCCAAATAGTTCAAAGTTGAAGGTTGAGAGTTGAAAGACATGGCCCGTCCCAGTGGCGATCTTTCAACTTTCACCATTCAACCTTCCACATGCTGCGCTTCGCGTCTCCTGTGCTTTCGGATCACTCCCCCGAGTAGCCGGGAATTCTCGTGACATCCACGGCGTCGATCTGCGCGGGGTCGAGGAACTGCTCGGCGTAGCGCAGGTAGACACGCTCGCGGATGAAGATGTCGAAGAGGTCGGGGTCGATGTGGCCGTTCAACCGCATCTGGCCGAGGATCTGCAGGGACTCGGTGAGCGTCTGGCCCTTCTTGTAGGGACGGTCGCGCGCGGTGAGCGCCTCGAAGATGTCGGCAATCCCCATGATGCGCGCCTGCACCGACATCTGGTCGCGGGTCAGGCCGCGCGGGTAGCCCTTTCCGTCCATGCGCTCGTGGTGGCCGCCGGCGAACTCGGGCACGTTCTTGAGGTGCTTGGGCCAGGGCAGGGCCTCGAGCATCTTGATGGTGACGTTGATGTGGTGGTTGATGATCTGGCGCTCCTCCGGCGTGAGCGTGCCGGCGCGGATGGTGAGGTTGGCCAACTCGTCGTCCGTCAGGAAGCCCGGGCCGCCGGCCGGGGCGTATTTGCGGGAGATGGCGTGGACGCGTTCCTGGTCGGCGGGCTTCATGGCCTCGCTGCCGGTGTTGCAGGCGTGGAGAAAGAGCCGGTCGGCCTCGATCTCGGCGAGCCGCGCGGCGGCGGCGGCGGCGAGCGCGACCGGGTCGGCGTCCGGGCGCAGGAGCCCCTGCAGCCGGGTGATCTCGGCCTCGCGCTTCAGCACCTCGAAGCGGGTGTCGAGCAGCGCGATGCGGTCGTGGATGGTCTGGAGCTTCGTCGCCTTGTCGACGACGTGGACGGGGGTGGTGATCTTGCCGCAGTCGTGGAGGAGGCCGGCGATCTTGAGCTCGTAGCGGCCGCGGTCGTCCATCGTCCAACCGGCGAGTGGTCCGGCCTGCGTGCGGTGCGCGGCCTCGGCGAGCATCATCGTGAGTTCGGGCACGCGCTTGCAGTGGCCGCCGGTGTAGGCCGACTTGTCGTCGATCGCCTGGTTGATCAGCGTGATGAAGGACTCGAAGAGATTCTCGAGCTGGAGCATCAGCAGCCGGTTGGTGAGCGCGACCGCCGCCTGCGAGGCGAGCGACTCGGCCAGGCTCTGGTCGGTCGCGGAGAACGGCACGATGTGGCCGGTCGCCGGGTCCTTGGCATTGATGAGCTGGAGCACGCCGATGATCTCCCCTTCGTGGTTCTTCATCGGCACGGTGAGAAACGACTGCGACCGGTAGCCGGTGCGCAAGTCGAAGGCCTGGGTGCCCGAGAAGTCGAACCCAGCCTCGCCGTAGGCATCGGCGATGTTGACGGTGCGATCGTTCAGCACCGCATAGGCGACGACCATCGAGGTGTTCCCCCGGCCCTGGGCGTCGCGGAGCTTGATGGGTTCGAACGGGATTTGCGTGCCCGTGGTGCCGCCCAGCGCCACGCCCAGCGAATCGGTGCGGATGATCTCGAAATGCAGGGCGTCCTTGTCCGAGGCGTGGCGGCGGTAGAGCGTCCCGCCGTCGGCCCGGGTGATTTTCTGCGCCGCCACCAGGATCGTCTCCAGCAGGCGGTCGAGGTTCTTTTCCTGCGAGAGAGCGACACCGATATCGTTCAACTCCGCCAAACGCCGGACCAGCGCGCCCTCGGCCCCGGGGGTTCCGTCGAGGCTGGGTGGGAGGTCCATTCCCGGATGATGAACGACGCCCGCCGGCCGGTTCAATCCTAGAGGTGCCAACCGGCGTCAGCGCCGACGATAGGAGGGCAGCAGGTATCCGTCGGACGGCGGGCTGTCGGGGCGGAGGGCGGGCGGCCGGCCGGCTGGGCGGGGCAGGAAAAAGTGGCCGCCTTCGCTTTGAGCCGTCGCCGTTTGCCAGACGTCGACGGCCGTGCCCGGACGGGCATCCGTCCCGGGCGAAGTCCAGCCAACCAAGGGCCCGTAAAAAACCACCTCCGCGTGACGGTCGTAAATCCACAGCTCGAATCCCTGGCCGGCCGTGCGGACCAGCGGTTCACCGAGAGTCAGCGCGGCCTGCGTGGCGGTCATGCCGAGGCGCAGCTTCGCCCAGCCCTCGGCAGCCCGGCACTCGCCGAGCCCGGGCAGCAGGGCGATGAGAAGAAATAGCCGCGGTTTCATGCCCTCCCATCGGCCGGATCACGCCAAATTTAACGCCTTTCCCGCGGCGACCAAGGATTCCCGCCACTTGGTCCTCAAGTTTTCCGGGTGGCGGGTCGATTGGTTAAAGCCGTGGTTGTCTCCTGCCGGAAATATCCAACCCCCGCCGGTCGCCTCCGGCGGTTCCTGACCTGCGCCTGCCTGTCGGCCGGGTTGCTGGCGCTGGGCGCCTGCAGTGCGCCCGTTTCTCCACCGGCGCTCCGGCCCGCGGTGGCGCGGCTGACGGTGGAGAACGTTTCAGATTACCCCTGGCGACTGTCCCTGCAGCCCGCGATGGCGGCGGTCGCCCGGACCGAGAGGCTTGAGCCGCGATCCTCGCACACCCTGGAGGTCGTGGGCGGTGACTACCAGATCGAGCAGACGCTGCTGGACGGCCGGCCGGGCCCGGAGTTGACGCGGCATCTGTCCTTTCATCTCGAGGCCGGGCAGACCTATCGCTGGCAGCTGACAACGCTGCTGTCGGACAACCCCGGCGAGACGCCATGAGCGGCACCGCCCGGCTCCGCCGCGGTGAGGCGGAACTCGATCCCGGTGCGGCCACCTCGGGCTGTCCCGGCATCGGCAACCGGTCCATCCACCAATTCTGGAACCATTTCTCCGCGCATTTCCGCGGGGTCCTGTTGCCGCCGCGCCGCCGTGCAGACAGCGGCAAGATCGCGTGGAGCTGGCGGGAGCCGGCGCACAACGCACCGGTTACCTCGGCGGAGCTCGCGGACGTCCGCCGCCGCCTCACCCAGGCGAGCCGGACGCTCACGGGCGGGGCGGGGCAGGGTGTCGGCGCGCGGCGGATCGAGGACGACGACGAGCAGGACATCGAGGCCCAGGTCCGCGCGCGGGTGGAGAAGATGGCCGCCGACCTCGTCGCGAAATCGGACGCGATCCTGGCCGGCTACATCGGACGCGATGAAGCCGGCCCCATGCTCCACAGCTGGGGCGCGGCGGTGCCGGCGAAACCCAGTTACCCGGATGCGCGGCAGGCCGAGGTCAGCGGCCGCGTGGTATCGGAGGGGTCCGATGCCTCGGACCTGGTTGTCGTGTTGGAAAACAAATCGGGGCTCGGCGTGGCGCGGGCGAAGACGGACCGCGCAGGCGCATTTCGTTTCCCGGGAATCGCTCCCGGCAACTACCGGCTGTGCGTCCCAGGCCGCCCAGAGTTTCCGGCCGAGGGCCTGCCGATCATGCTGGAGCAGGAATCGCTCACGGATCTCGAGTTGCGGGCGATCACCACGGCGCGGCCCGTCCCGGCGCCAAAAACGGCGGAGCCTGGCCATGAACGGCGTCGATACAGCGGCCTGCTGGTCCTCCTTGCTCTTCTACTTGCAGGCTCGGCCGCCGGTTGGTGGTGGTATCGCCGGCCGGAAGCGTTGCTCGCCGCTCCGGCCAACGTCGCCAGCGGCTGGCAGTCGGCGCAGGGCAGTCTGGCAGCGCCCGCGGAAGGCCCGGAGCAGTCTGAGTCGGGAGGGGCGCGCGAAAGTGTCCACCGACTCGAACTGTCGGGGAAGGTTTCCGCTCCAAAACTTGTGGCCTCGCCGGCCCAACGCGAAGCGGGCGCCGCGGATGCGGGCGGCCGGCGTGACGTGACAGCCGTGCCCGGGCACGATACGCCCGACGGAAAACTGGATGACAAGTTGGCTGCGCCCATGGCGGTCGGGACGCCAGGGCTGGCCAGGCCTCAGCTCGAGACTGCTGCACCCTCGCCAAACGAACCCGCGGCTGCGCCAAGTGAAATCGCGCCCTCTGCTTCCCTTGATGATGGCGGAGGGGAGCCGTCCGTTTCGATTGCACACACGAGTCGAGCCGTTCCACCTGCAGGTGATAGCGTTAACCCGACCGACGCAGTCGAAACAGAAGCGCTCGCTCCGGCAACCCGGCTATTCGCCAAACCCGAGGCGCGGGCGACGGATGCCAAGGGTGCGAGCGAATCCCCCGTGGAAACCCTAACGGTCGCGCCGGTGACTGGACGGGCCGTGATGCCAGACAAAACGTTCGCGTCATCGCCTTTGTCCGCCCCGGTGGCGTCGCGCCTGGCAAGCGGGGTGGTCGCCGCTACCGACGGGCTGGCGGCGAGTGCCGGTTCCCGGCGAAGGGAACGGATGGGGGCGACCGCCGGGGCGGGGGCGGAGGTCGTCGCGGCCGGCGGGGAACCCGGCGCCTCGGCCTCAGCGCTTGCGCCCATGGCCGACCCGGACGAACTGGGCGTGGCTGCAGTTGGTTCGGCCGCGAGCGAGTCGACGGTCGCCACGGACAAGACTGAGGCGGGGACCAAACGGAATACGCCCCCAAAGTCTCCCTCGGACATCACGCCGCCTGATCCTACCGATGCGTCGCCAATCGCCGCCGCGGGTGACGCTTCCCGGTCCGGAGGTTCGGTCACGGCCGGCGGCGCGGGGATGCGGTGGCAAGGCGATAACCTGATACCCCAAGGCCGGATCAGCTCCGGCACGTGGAAGGCGCGTCTCCTGCAGGATGCGATCCTGCCGACGCTGCCGGTGCCGGAGGGGCGGGCGGAGCAGTTGCACGATCTGCGGAGCGGCCAGCTGCGACAGCGGCAGTCGGCGATGCCGGCGACGATCGCGGCGCCCGTGGTGTGGAGCGGATTCGCCCTCGATATTTCCGGTCTGCGTCCGGGGAACGAAGCATCGGCGGGCTGGCGCGTCGCCGCAGGCGGTTCACCTGCGGCGCTGACGGCCCGCGATGGACGGGCGGAGATCACCTGGAACGCCAGCGGACCCGAGCGCGGCGCGGTCTATGTGCTGGGCTGGCCGGGCGGCCCGGAAATTGCGCGGATCAGCGTCGATGCGAACGGCCGGCCCTCCGTGAAGGCGGCCGCCGGCGTGCGCACCTGGTATTGGATCGGTGCGGAACGGAGCGCCGCGGACCAAGCGGGCCGTTTTCGCTGGGAGGATTTGTCCGGAGCCCCGCTGCCCGCCGGGTGGAGCCGGGACGACCGCTGGCGCGAGGGGCGGGGGATGCGGCTGGATATTCCCCTGCGCTCCTCGGGAAAAACCGAGGCCGGCTATGTGTTGGCGCTGAGCGACGCCGAATCCGGCTGGGCGCTGACTTGCCGGATCGGTGTGCAATAGGCTAGGGCAGCTTGGCATTTGACGAGCGGGATCAACGGCGCACGTTGACGCCGGATGAACGATGCGATCGACCTGTCCTGTCCGCACTGCGGCGAATCCTTCTCACTGGCTTTTGATGTGAGCGAAGGCAGCGCGGAGTTTACGGTCGACTGCGAGGTTTGTTGCCGCCCGATAAAGGTGGCGGTGCATGTCACCGATGGCGAGGTCGACGGCCTGGAGGTGGCGGAGGAATGAACGGGGATTGCACAAATCTGCCGAATATCCTGTAACCACCTTCCGTCCCTCGCTGTCCAGTTAGGGCGGAAGCCGCATGACCACCCGATACTTTACATTCACCCTGATAGCAGCGTCGACGCTGGCCCTTGCCGGCTGCGTCAATTCTCCGGAGGCGATGTCCCTGGCCGAGCAGCCGAGTTTCGCCCGGATGCAGGCCTTTCGCGGTATCTGGCCGGAGTTCGTCTACTATCCCGACTACGAGGTCTACTACAGCCGCAACTATGGGCTGTATGTGTTCTGCTACAATTATGGCTGGGGGACCGAGACCTATCCGCCCGATTTGCCGGAAGGCACATTGGACCGGGCGAGGGTGGTGCAGCTTGACGCGCATTTCTCCGATCCGATCGGGCATCATCGCGAAATCTCCCTGCAGTATCCGCGCCGGCAAGGGTCCGACGGCGTGGCCGCGACCTCGAGCCCGTGACCGTCCGTCCGGGGTGTCCGGCAGGGTTCTAAGGAGCCGGCGGCAGGATGTCTTCCTTGCGGATGAAGCGCTCCAGCAGGGCCCGCAGGTCGGAAGGCACGGCCTTGGGCAGATTCAGCACCAGCCAGCGGTAGAGCTGGCGAACCTCGCCGTGGACGCCGGTTGAAAGCGTGAGCGAGGGCGCCGTGAGGGCGGTCTTGGCCAGGGAGCCGTCCTGTTTCTGGCGGGAGTAGATTTCCATTTCCCGGCCGGCGGCCTCGCCGCGCACACAGAAGTCGCCGAGCAACATTTCGAAGCCCGTCAACTCGCGGCTCGCGGCGTCGCGCCAGGCGGTGAGGAGAAACCTGTTGTCCGCCTGATACTGTTCGCGGAGGACGCCCGGAGGGTTTCGTCCGCCCAGCAGGGACTTGGTGCCCGTGAAGCTCGCCCCGAGGCCGACCGTCTCGAGGAGCTGCCGGTAGGCGGTCTCCACCTCCGGGGTGTCGAAGCGCAGCGTCAGGCCGCAGAGCGCGTGGGTGTTGTAGATGCGGAAGTGGGCGACCTTGCAGGGAATCACGAGGCGGTGCGCCTCCAGCGTGAGCACCAACTCCGTCTCCTCGCCCCGCGCCGTGAGCGCGGCGGTGGGGAGCTGCAGGCTGACGCCTTTCTCCGAGAGGTTGGCCGGGCGGCCGCTCCAGAGGACTCCGGATTCCCGGCCGGTGGTGGCCTTGCCCGCCATGTCGCGGCCGACCAGGCTCACCGTGCCCTTCAGGGGAAACCCCAGGCCGACCGCGTGGCGGCGGGAGCCGCGTTGGTCGGCGAGCTTGGCGCCGCGCTTGAAGGAGAGGAGTTGCTTGAAGAAAAGCACGGGGCATTAATTGGCGCCTTTGCCGTCCGGTTCAAGCCTCGGGCCTGCGGCCATGGTCAGAAAAGGGTCAAAGCTTCGTGGCGGCCCGCGCGGAAAGATTGACGGCGCCGGGCGGAATCGCGTCACTCGGCGCACACCCCCATGACCTGGAAAAAGGAACTGTTCTACCTCGGTTACATGCTTCTGTTCGGCGCCAGTGTGGCCGCCATGGCTTGGTGGCAGAGGCAGAGCCGCAAGACACGGCTGCCTTTCGGCGCGGAATTCAAGCTCCTGCGCGGGCCGGGCGAAACCCAGCTGAGGCTGGCGCGGAAATACGACGAGGACGCCGTGCCATGGCTGGTGTGGGCCTCGGTCGTCCCGGTGACGGTCGGCATGCTGCTGCTGCTCGTCACGACGTGGCTGCCCGCGGACCTGCAGGTCGCCGGCCTGGCCATCGCGGTGCTGGCCTTTGTCGCGGCACTTTTCCTAACCGCGCGCTGGTTTGTCGGCAAGGCCCGGGAAAGCGGCAACCGCTACCTGGGCTACTTCGGCGAACGCATCGTCGCGGAGCACCTGGAGCCGCTGAAGGCGCAGGGCTGGCGTATTTTTCACGACGTGCCGGGCACGGCCAACGGGCACGCGTTCAACGTCGACCATGTCGCGGTCGGGACCGCGGGCGCCTTTGTCATCGAGACGAAGACCCGCCGGAAGGGCGGGGCGCGGCCGGGCTTCGACGACCACAAGGTTTTCTTCGACGGCCGCTCGCTGGTTTGGCCCTGGGGTGAGGACAACCACGGGCTGGAGCAGGCCGAGCGCAACGCCGTCTGGCTGGCCGACACGCTGAAGGCCGAGCTCGGCGAGCGCGTGCACGTGACGCCGGTCCTCACTCTGCCGGGCTGGTGGGTGGAGATGAAACCCTCGCGGGACTCGCGGATGTGCCGGGTTACGAACCCCAAGGTCCTGGACCGTTTTTTGCCCGCTGGCGCGCCGGTGCTGGGGCAGGGCCAGATCGATGCCATCGCGGCCAAGCTCGAGGCGCGCTGCCGCGACGTGGAGTATTGAGGCGGGGCGGGCAACGCATAACGCTCAACGCTTAACTTTTAACGTTCAAGTCGGGGAGCGTCGACCACCGGTTGGCCAGCTTTGCGAGGACAAGAGGGGAATCCGTTTCCCTAAAAATCTGGCGTGGATGTTAAAAGTTGGACGTTGCGCCGGCCACGCCGGCGCATTGTTTGATGGGGCGTGTCCTCGTCCCTTTCCCTGCAACCGATCGGCTACATCCGCACGCAGAAGGCGGTGAAATTCCAGGCGCTGCACCAGCCGGAGGAGTCCCGGCCGGAGCGCAACGAGCTCGAGTTGCTGCCGGGCTGCAACTACGAGCAGGCGCTGCACGACGTCGCGGGCTTCACGCGGATCTGGCTCCTCTGGTGGTTCCACCGCAACACCGGCTGGCGGCCGCGGGTGCTCCCGCCCCGCGGTCCGGCGAAGCGGCGCGGCGTCTTCGCGACCCGCTCGCCGCACCGGCCCAATCCGCTCGGGCTGACGCCGGTGCAGCTGATCGCGGTGGAGGGCCGCACGCTGGTCCTCGGCGCCTGCGACCTCGTGGACGGCACGCCGGTCTTCGATATCAAGCCCTACATTCCCGCCTACGACTCCTTCCCGGATGAAAGCGCGGGCTGGATCGACGAGATGGAACGCGACCTCGCCGCCCCGTCGCAGTTCAAGGTGGAGCTCTCGCTGACCGCGCAGACGCAGGCCGCTTGGCTGCTGGCGGAATGGCAGGTCGATTTCCGGCCGCGGCTCACCGAACTGCTCAGCCGCGACCCGACGCCGCACCGCACGCGCCGGATCACGCGCCGTGACCCGGGCGAGTTCGTGATCGGCTGCGGGGCGTGGCGCGCCGTTTTTGTCGTCGACGGCCGAAGCGTGCTCGTCCGCACCATCGAGCCGGGCTACCCGCGGCGTTTCCTCGAGGACCCGGCGCGCACGGAGGGCCTGCCGGATCGCGAGGCGCAGCTGGCCTACATGGTGCGCTGGCCGTCGCGCATGAACGAAATCCGGCCGGACCCCGGCGCATGAAGCTCTCCCTCGGTGACCAATGGCTGCTCGGCTGGGTTGGAGTCATGAGCGGCTGGGCCCTGCTCGCCTTTGCCTACGACAAGTGGCGCGCCGGCCGGCGGGACGGACGGCGCGTCGCGGAATCCACGCTCTGCCTGATCAGCGCCCTCGGGGGCTGGCCGGGCGCGTTCCTGGCGATGCTGCTGTTCCGCCACAAGTCCGCGAAGGCCTCGTTCCAGCTCAAGTTTGTGGGAGCGTTCTTTGTCTGGGCCGGCTTGTTCGCCGGCGGACTGAAGCTGACCGGCCGGCTGTGAGCCGCGGCACGGTCACGGCACCAGGTTCCACTGCACGATCACCGGCACGGCCTGATTGTAGGCAAGGATGCTCAGTGATGCCGGGTTGAGGCTGAAATTCTGCACCGCGGTCACTGGCAGGCCGATCCAGCGGGTGGCGAGCACGCGTCCAGCGTGGCCGTGGGAAAAAAGGGCGATATTACCGTCGAGGGCGCGCAGCCGGCCGAGCAACCGGTCGAAGCGTGCAACGACGGCCTCGGGCGACTCGCCGCCAGGACAGCCATCGCGATAAATGCTCCACCCAGGACGCAGGGCCTGGATTTCCGTGGAACGCAGGCCCTCGTAATCGCCGTATTCCCATTCGGCCAGATCGGGCTCGACAACCGCACCGGTGCCCAGCCCCGCGAGCTCGCAGGTGCGGCGGGCGCGCAGCCGCGGGCTGGTGAGGACGTGCGTGAAACTGACGCCGCGCAGCCGGTCGGCCAGACGGCGGGCATCCTGCTCGCCTTGGTCCGTCAGCGGCAGGTCGGTGCGGCTCGTATGCTGGCCGGTGAGCGACCAGGTGGTTTCGCCGTGGCGGAAGAGATAAAGCTGAAGGGCCATGGGGCGTCAGGAAACCGGGTGACCCTGCGGCAGGCAAGCGGCATGGTTGGTCCGGACGCGCCGTTTCTTTGTGTTTCCATCCGCCGCATTCCCGTGTTGGGTGCTGGCCGAATGAGTCGCGAGATGTGCTACCGTTGTTTTGTGCCTGCCCCCGCCCAATGGGCGCCTGGGTCAGGCACCCCTGCGTCCTGCTGGGCAGGACTTCGGAGCCCGTCCGCAGACGGACGGACCATCTTCGCGCTGCCGCGCTGCGTGGGCCCATGAGAACGATGTGCTACAAGTGCTTTTGGCCGGCCGACCTTTGCTGGTGTCCGTCGCTCGTGCCCATGGAGACGAGGACGCGGTTCATGTTCCTGATGAGCGAAAAGGAATTCAAGGAGGAGAAAGCGGGCACGGGACGGTTGACCAAGCTCAGCCTGGCCAACAGCGAGCTGCACATGGCGCGGAACAAGAGTTTCGAGGGCCACGAGGCCGTGCAGGCGGTCCTGCACGATCCGCGGAATTACTGCGTTCTGCTCTATCCGGGAGCCTCCGCGACGAACCTTTCGGTGCCGCTGCAGGTGCCGGTGTTCACCGCGGCGCGCGGCGACCGCCGGCTGGTCGTGGTGCTGATCGATGCGACCTGGGGAGGGGCGCGGACCCTGCTGAACCACACCCCGAGCCTGCAGCGGCTGCCGCGCATCATGTTCACGCCGTCGGCGCCCAGCCGGTTTGTCATCAAACAACAGCCGCAGGCGGGCTGCCTCTCCACCCTTGAGGCCACGCACGAGCTGCTGCTTGTGCTGCAGCAGACCGGCCTCGACCACTACCCGTTGCCCGAGCAACTGCTCAACGTGTTCCAACGCATGCAGGAGTTCCAGCTGAAGTGCGCGGCGGATCCGAACCGGCCGGGGTATCGCCGGCGGGCCTACAGCGATCCGGCGACGCGGCGGCCTTCTGGCGGCGACCGCCCGGCGCGACGCGACAACTACATGCCGAAGACGCTAGGGCCGTTTCAGGCCTGAACGCTACTCCCTCGCGAAGCGGTAGGAACGATAGGAGAGCGAGCCGTCCTGCAACGCGTTGTAGATACGCGAACCCCGGACACCGGCGAAGTCGCGACCGAGCGGATGAAGGAACTTCGGCAGGTGCTTGGTGATGAGCGCGAGGGAACGGGCCGAATTCGCGTCCATGCCGCGCAGCACCTCGGCGTTGATGAGTTGCGAGTGTTCCAGGCGCAGCGGCGCGCCGGCGATGGCCCGCTCCCAGTCGGCCAGGCCGTCGCGGAAGCGGAAGTCGGCGTAGACAAAATGCCCGCCCGGGCGGAGCACCCGGGAGACCTCGCGCAGGAAGCGGGGAAAGTCCGGGTAGCAGTGCGAGGCCTCCACGTTGATGACCGCGTCGAAGGTGTGGTCGGCGAACATCAGGTTCTGCGCGTCGCCCTCGAGGAAATCGAGCGCCTCGAGCGCGTGCCGTTGCCGGCAGAAGGCGATGCCGGCGCGGTTGAGATCGATCCCGGTGTAGTGCACCGGCTGCAACGTGCGGGTCAGGTAGGAGGCGCCGCCGCCGTGGCCGCAGCTGACCTCGAGGACCTTCTTCCCGTGCAGGTCAACCTGGCTGGCGACATGGTGATAAAGCTGGATGCAGGCGCGGTTGGGCTCGTCGGCTGCGGAGAGGGGCAGGGCCATCGGGGGCTCGGTCTCGAACGCGTAGTTGAGGAAGAGCACGTCCTCGCCGCGCAACCGGCGGGTGAGGTAGGGATACCAGAGCTGCCAGATAGTCTTGCGGATGCTCCCGACAGCGAAAAGAGAATCGATCAGGGGCATGGGGCAGAGTTGAAAGGTTAAAGTTGAAAGATCAGAGGTCGACAGAAGTCCTGACTTTCAACCTTCAACTTTCACCTTTCAACCAAAGCGCTTGGCGCTTTACGGCAGCTTGGCCTGGACGAGCTTGCTCACGGCGCCGAAGTCGATGAGCCCGGCCTCGGGCCGCTGCTTGAGCGCGCCGATGACCTTGCCCATTTCCTTCTTCGAGGTCGCCCCGGTGGCGGCGATCACCTCGGCCACGATCGCGTCGAGCTTTGCGGCGTCGAGTCCGGCGGGCAGGTATTTCTGGAGGATGGCGATCTCGGCGGTGTTGACCGCCACGAGGTCGGCCCGGCCGCCCTTTTCGAACTCGGCGCGGGCGTCGGTGAGGTTTTTGACGGCCTTGCGGAATGTGGCGATCGTCAAAGCCTCGTCGATCGGCTTGCTGGAATCCATCGACGCGCGCTGGATGGCGGCGTCCATGGTGCGGAGCGCGGTGGCCGTGGCGGTGTCGCGGGCCTTCATGGCGGTGATGATGTCGGCGCGGAGGCGTTCGTAGGTGGTCATGGGAAGGGCGCGGAGGGCAGTGGAGAGTTGAGGGATGAGAGTTGAGAGACTGGGCCGGGCGAACGCAAGGGTGCGGAATCGCCGCGCCTCAGCCCACGGTCTCGATCACGCAGGCGCTGCGCTTGCCGCCCTGCTCGAGCTGCAGGGTTTCGCCCTGGCGGCGGCCCATCAGCTGGCGGCCGAGCGGGGAACTGGGCGTGATGACCAGGACGGTCCGACCCGCGTGGTCGACCTCGGTGCCGCCCGCGCGCGGGCCGATGAAATAGTGGCTGCGCTCCCGGCCGGCGAGGACGACGAAGGCGCCGATGCTCACGGGCTCGTCGGCCGCGAATTCGCGCGCCGGGAGGGCCTGGAACTGGGCGAGGGCAAGCGCGGCCTCCTCGGCTGCCTTCGACTGGCCGTGCGCCAGGTAGGAAGCCTCGAGTCCGCGGGTGTCGTATTTGTCCTCAGCCTTGTTCTCCTCGTCGGTCGCCTCGGCGTGCGTGGCGAGGGCGGCCTCGGTCAGCATGGCGAGTTCGGCCTGCAGGCGGGCGGTGATCTGGGCAAGGAGCGCGGACTTGGTCACGGATGAAGCGGGCCACTAGAGGGAGCGGCGGGGGAATGTTCAACCTGTTAATCACCGGCGGAATAGCGGCCGTGACACGGAATCCCGTAGACAAGCCCGCCGTTGCACCGATAAATTCCCGCATCCGTATCCGGACACCAAACACCCCGGCGGCGGACCACTCACTATGGAAGGAATGGAACAAACCTGGCGTTGGTATGGGCCCGAAGATCCCGTGACGCTCACCGATATCCGGCAGGCCGGCGCAACCGGCATTGTCACAGCCCTGCACCAGATCCCCATCGGAGAGGTCTGGCCGGTCGCGGCCGTCCGCGAGCGCAAGCGCTTCATCGAGACCGACGACACCGTGACCCCGCCGCACCGGCGGGGCCTGCGCTGGTCGGTGATCGAGAGCGTGCCGGTGCACGAGGACATCAAGCTGGGCCTGCCGACGCGCGAGCGCTACATCGAGAACTACAAGCAGACCCTGCGGAACGTCGGCGAGTGCGGCGTCGACAACGTCTGCTACAACTTCATGCCCGTCCTCGACTGGACGCGCACGGACCTCGAGTTCGAGCTGGAGGACGGCTCGCGCGCGCTGCGTTTCGACGCGCCGGAGTTCGCGGCGTTCGACCTCTTCATCCTCAAGCGCCCCGGCGCCGAGCATTCTTATACGCCGGCCCAGATCCAGACGGCCCTCGACCGGTTCACGGCGCTGACCCCGGAGCACGCGGCCGTGCTCCAGAAGAACATCATCGCCGGCCTGCCGGGCGGCCAGCAGGGCTATACGCTCGCGGAATTTCAGGCGAAGCTCGACGCCTATCGCGGCGTCACCGAGAAGAAATTCCGCGAGAACCTCGCCTATTTCCTGCGCGCCATCGTGCCGGTGGCGGAGGAGGCCGGCGTCAAGCTCTCCATCCACCCGGACGATCCGCCGACGCCGCTCTTCGGCGTGCCGCGCGTCGTCAGCACCGAGGACGACCTGCGCTACATCCTGAGCATCCACGATTCCGTCTACAACGGCTTCACCCTCTGCACCGGCTCGCTCGGCGTGCGCCCGGACAACGATCTGGTCGGCATCATCAAGCGTCTCGGCAACAAGCTCAACTTCGCCCACCTGCGCAGCACGCAGCGCGACGAGGCCGGCAGCTTCTTCGAGGCGGCCCACCTCCAGGGCGACGTGGACATGTTCCGGGTCATCCGCGAGATCCTCAAGGAGCAGCGCAAGCGCGAGTCGCTCGGCCGGAGCGACGCCGTGATCCCGATGCGCGCCGATCACGGGCACACCATCCTCGACGACCTCAAGAAGAAGACCAACCCGGGCTATTCCGCCATCGGTCTGCTCCGCGGCATGGCCGAACTGCGCGGGCTCGAGATGGGCATCATCCGCAGCGAGTCCTTCTTCAAGGAGTAGCCCAACCGTAGGGGCGTCGCTTGACGACGCCGGCAGATGCCCATCCCGACGGGCGTCGTCAAGCGACGCCCCTACGCCGGCAGGTCGCGCGGGAAGATCCGGATCACGTGGTAGCTGCAGCGCACCATGCCGGGGTTGCGCAGGCCGTGGA